>Ga0308174_10000664_pt1 | contig 14876 bp, 15 predicted proteins | sample PhyPR2_FD_203894 | JGI IMG/M metagenome (GOLD analysis project Ga0308174, IMG submission 203894) | Soil microbial communities from UC Gill Tract Community Farm, Albany, California, United States - DLSLS.P.R2 | ecosystem: Environmental > Terrestrial > Soil > Agricultural land | place: USA...
CGACCGCGGTACCGACTTCGACCACGACCTCCATCACGACCCCCATCACGACCCCCACGACCCACCAGGAGACGCAGGCATGAACTGGCTCGAGACGATCTTCAACGCCCAGCTGCAGGTCGCCGGGCACCCGCTGCTGTGGCGGGAGGTGGTCGGCAACGTGTTCGGCTTCGCCTCGGCCATCGGTGGCATGCGACGCCGGGTGTGGGCATGGCCGGTCGGCATCGTCGGCAATGCGCTGCTCTTCACCGTGTTCTTCGGTGTCGCCTTCTCCAACCCGCAGCAGGAGACGCTCTACGGCCAGGCCGGCCGGCAGGTCTTCTTCATCATCACCAGCGTCTACGGCTGGTGGCGGTGGCAGCAGCTGCGCAACCGCGCCCACGCCGGTGAGGACTCCCCGGCCATCACGCCGCGCTGGGCGACCGTGCGCGAGCGCGCGGCCTACCTCGGCGCGTGGGTCGCCGGCGTCGTGGTCATGCAGTGGGTCTTCGCGACGATCGGCGCCGGCTGGCCGGCGCCCCGCTGGTACTTCTGGTGCGACGCCTGGATCTTCGTCGGCTCGATGGTCGCCACCTACGCCATGGCCCGCGGCTGGAACGACTTCTGGCTGGCGTGGATCGCCGTCGACCTCGTGGGCGTGCCGCTGCTGTGGCACTCGCGCTTCTACCCCTCCGCGGTCCTGTACGCCGTGTACGGCGCCCTGGTGCTGTACGGCTTCTTCGTGTGGCTCAAGGCGTCCCGCACGGAGGCCAGCTCCGAGCGGGAGCTGGCCGAGGTGCCGGCGTGACCACGCCGACCGGGTCGCCCGGGCGCCCCGGCACGCCCGGCGCACCCGGCAGCCGCGGCCCGAGGGGCGCGACCGGGCTCGCGTCGGTGGAGGAGGCGCTGCAGGCGCTGCGCGACGGGCGACCGGTGCTGGTCACCGACGACGAGGACCGCGAGAACGAGGGCGACGTCGTGCTGGCCGCGCAGACCCTGACCGACGAGTGGCTGGCCTGGACCATCCGGCACTCCAGCGGCTACCTCTGCGCACCGGTGACCGGCACGACGGCCGACCGCCTCGGTCTGCCGCTGATGGTGGCCGACAACCGTGACCCGCTGCGCACCGCCTACACCGTGACCGTGGACGCGGCCGGGGGAGTGACCACCGGGATCAGCGCGGCCGACCGCGCGCGCACCATACGCCTCCTCGCGGACCCCTCGGCCACGCCGGAGTCGTTCGTCCGTCCGGGGCACGTCATCCCCTTGCGTGCCAAGGACGGTGGCGTCCTGGAGCGCCCCGGCCACACCGAGGCCGCGGTCGACCTGTGCCGGCTCGCGGGGCTGGAGCCGGTCGGCGCCATCGGCGAGCTCGTCAACGACGACGGCACGATGATGCGCCTGCCCGAGGTGCTCGAGACCGGCCGTCGTGAGGGCCTGCCCGTCCTCACGATCGCCCAGCTCATCGCGTGGCGGCAGCGCCACGACCGGGTCGAGCGCCTCGCCGACACCGAGCTCCCGACCGCCCACGGCACCTTCCGCGCACTGGGCTACCGCGACGTCGTCACGGGGGCCGAGCACCTCGCCCTGGTGAGCCCCCGTGGCATGGTCGGCCGGGCACCGTTGGTGCGACTGCACTCCGAGTGCCTCACCGGCGACGTCTTCGGGTCACAGCGGTGCGACTGCGGCGCCCAGCTCGCCCGCGCCCTCGAGCGCGTCGCCGCCGAGGGTGGTGCTGTCGTCTACCTGCGCGGCCACGAGGGCCGTGGCGTCGGCCTGGTGGCCAAGCTGCGCGCCTACGGCCTGCAGGACCAGGGGTTCGACACCGTCGACGCGCAGGTCGAGCTCGGCCTGCCCATCGACGCCCGGGAGTACGCCGCCGGCGCCGCCGTGCTCGTCGACCTCGGCGTCGACGCCGTACGCCTGCTGACCAACAACCCCCTCAAGGTGAACGCCCTGCGGGAGCACGGCATCGACGTCGCCGCGGTGGAGCCGATCAGCATCGCGCCGCTGCCCACCAACGAGGCGTACCTGCGCACCAAGCGGGACCGCATGGGTCACCGCCTCCTCCTCGACACCGACCACGGAGCCTCGGCATGAGCGGACACGGAGCACCCAGCATCGCGGTCGACGGGTCAGGGCTGAGGGTGGCCGTCGTGGCCGCCTCCTGGCACGACGTCGTCATGGACGGCCTCGTCGCCGGCGCCCTGCGCGGCCTCGCCGACGCCGGGATCCACGACCCCGCCGTCGTCCGGGTGCCCGGCACCGTCGAGCTGAGCGTCGCCTGTGCCCGCCTGGCCCCGACGCACGACGCCCTCGTGGCCCTCGGGGTCGTCATCCGCGGCGGCACCCCCCACTTCGACTACGTCTGCTCGGGCGTGACCAACGGCCTCACCCAGGTGAGCATCACCACGGGGGTGCCCGTCGGCTTCGGGGTGCTCACCTGCGACGACGAGCAGCAGGCGCTCGACCGGGCAGGGCTGGGGGGGTCCAGCGAGGACAAGGGGCACGAGGCCGCGACTGCCGCGGTCGCCACCGCCGTCACCCTCCGGGACCTGCACGTCTGACGGGGTCCCGGCTGGCGGTCCGCTTTCGGGCCACGCCGCCGTCACCCGTACCCTTGGCGCGTGAAGACCTTCGACGAGCTGTACGCCGAGCTGGCCGACAAGGCGGTGACCCGCCCCGAGGGCTCGGGCACCGTGCGTGAGCTGGACGCCGGCGTGCATGCCATCGGCAAGAAGATCGTCGAGGAGGCCGCCGAGGTCTGGATGGCTGCCGAGCACGAGGGCAAGGAGCGCACGGCCGAGGAGATCAGCCAGCTGCTCTACCACCTCCAGGTGCTGATGCTGGCCTCCGACCTCACCCTCGACGACGTCTACACCCACCTCTAGGAACACCGCCATGCTGCGAATTGCCGTCCCCAACAAGGGATCTCTGTCCGAGTCGTCAGTGGAGATGCTGCGCGAGTCGGGCTACCGCGTGCGCCGCGACAGCAAGGAGCTGATCGTCGGCGACCGCGACAACGACGTCGAGTTCTTCTACCTGCGCCCGCGTGACATCGCCGTCTACGTCGGCTCGGGGACCGTCGACTGCGGCATCACCGGTCGCGACCTGCTGCTCGACTCCGGCAGCGCCGCCATCGAGGTCATGCCGCTCGGCTTCGGGGGCTCGACCTTCCGGTACGCCGCGCGGCCGGGCACGTGCGCGTCCGTCGAGGAGATCGCGGGTCGCCGTGTCGCGACGAGCTACCAGGGCCTGGTCGAGAAGCACCTGGCCGGCCAGGGCATCAGCGCCGAGGTCGTGCGCCTCGACGGTGCGGTGGAGACCGCGATCACGCTGGGCGTCGCCGACGTCATCGCCGACGTGGTCGAGACCGGGACCACCCTGCGCCAGCAGGGGCTGGAGGTCTTCGGCGAGGAGATCCTGCGCAGCGAGGCCGTGCTGATCCGCCGGGAGGGCTCCGGCGAGACGGCTGCCGTCGAGGTGCTGCGTCGCCGCCTCACCGGCGTCATCACCGCCCGCCACTACGTCATGCTCGACTACGACGTGCCGGTCGACCTGGTCGAGGACGCCTGCGCGATCACCCCCGGGCTGGAGTCGCCCACCGTCTCCCAGCTGCAGAACAAGGACTGGGCGGCGGTGCGGGCCATGGTGCCCCGCCACCTGACCAACGCCATCATGGACGAGCTCTACGACCTCGGGGCCCGGGCGATCCTCGTCACCGACATCGCCGCGTGCAGGTTGTGAGCCCGCACGCAGGCGGCCGGGGACCCACACCGCCCGACGACGTCGCGGCCTTCGCGCCGTTCCGTCCCCGCCGAGGCCGGTTCGTCGCCTACGGGTTCGCCGCCGCGACGCTGGTCGTCTTCGGGGTCATCGCGGTGGTCCTGCCCGGTCCGGAGCAGGGTGGCACCTGGCGGGCGGGGGACAAGGTCTTCTTCGCCGCGGTCGGTGTCGCGATCGCCGCCCTGCTGTGGCGGTTCGCCTCGATCCGGGCACTGCCCACCCGGGAGTCGCTCACGGTGCGCAACCTCTTCACCACCCGCGTGATCCCCTGGCGGTCGGTCGTCGACGTCCGGTTCGGCGGCGGCGACCCGTGGGTCACGATCGAGCTCGACGACACCGACACCGTGGCGGTCATGGCGATCCAGAAGGCCGACGCCGAGGTGGGGCGCTCCGAGGCCAGCCGTCTGGCGGCCCTCGTCCAGGCGCTCGGCCCGTCGGCGACCAGCCCGGACGTCACGCTGTCCTGACCAAGGACGCGAGCCCCCTGACGGCTGACCGCTGACGGCTGGCGCGGTGGACGGGGTCAGCTGATCCTGCGCAGCGAGGGCCGCAGCGCGAACGCGACCGCCAGCTGGGCGAACATGAGCAGGGTCAACGACATCCACACCGCGCCGAAGTCGCCGGTCGCGTCACGCAGGGCACCCATCGCCGCGGGGCCGAGCGAGGCGAGCCCGTAGCTGAAGAGGAACGCCATACCGGCGAGCCGTGAGCTGGCTGCCGGGGTGGTGGCGTAGTCGACCATGAGGACGAGGCCGAGGGCGAACGCCGCACCCTGCCCCAGGCCAAGCACCGTCGCCCAGGCCCAGGGGGCGCCGCCGGGAGCCAGCCACAGCCCGGCCTGTCCGACGAGGCCGAGGGCCGACGAGGACACCAGCAGCACCCGGCGGTCGTGGACCCGGTCGGTGAGTGCCGGCGCGAGCAGGCCGGAGACGAGCTGGGCGGCGGTGAAGGCACTGAGCAGGTATCCGGCGTGCGTGGGGTCCCAGCCGCGGGCCCGGTAGGTGGGGGCGATCCACGCGAGGGAGGAGTAGAACTCCACGGACTGGACCGCCAGGTAGGCCGCGACCAGCCACGCCGTGAGGTGGCCCCAGGGCAGGCGGGCAGGGGCGACGACGAGCGGGTTGGCCGCCCGGTGCCGCGTGTGGCCCCGCCACACGGGGACCCAGGCCACCGCGCCGACCACGCCCAGCAGCGACCAGGACCCGAGCGACGCCTCCCACGACCCCAGGCGGCCCTGGAGGGGCACCGACAGCGCGGACGCGGCGCCCGCGCCACCCATCATCGCCAGCATGTAGAGCCCGGTGACGAGCCCGGCCCGCTCCGGCGGGAACAGCTCCTTGACCAGCCCGGGCAGCAGGGTGCCACCGATGGCGATGCCGACGCCGGCGACGAACGTGGCGGCGTAGAGCAGCCACACGTGGCCGCCGCCGAGACGCAGCGCGAGCCCGGCGGCGACGCACAGCACGGACACCTCGATGGCGCCGGCCGCCCCGATCCTCGCGGCCACGCGCTGGGCCACCGGCGCGAAGACGCCCATGCAGAGCACCGGCAGCGTCGTCAGCGCACCCAGGGCGGCGTTGGACAGGCCGAGGTCGGCGCCGATGGTCTGCACGACCGGCGGCACGCTCGCCATCGCGGTCCGCAGGTTGACGGCCACGGCCACGAGACCGAGAGCCATGAGCCAGAAGGGGGGGAGGTGGCGTCGCGAGGTCATCGCGGCCAGTCTCGCAGGGGTCAGCCGTCCTCCGGCGTGTGGGTCATCGACTCGGGCACCATCTCCTGGGCCTCGTCCAGCGGCAGTCCGGTGAGCATGAGCAGGTCCACGACCATCGACCGGATCTGGGCCCGCATCACCTCCCCGGACAGACCGGAGGACGGGTCGATGACCGCGCTGGCCTCGCCGATGCGGTGCAGGCCCACGCGGGCGTGGGTGGGTAGCCGGCGTTCGGCGAGCTCGCGGGAGATGTCGGTCGTCGTCTCCGCGAGCGCCTCGAGCAGGCGCAGGTAGCCGGTGGGCACCGGTTCGTCGCGCCACACGGCGATCGCCGCGCGGCGCACGAGGACCCGCAGGTTGCGGATGGCGCGGTCGAGCGGCTCGAGGAGGTCGGCGATGGCCTGCACGCCGGGCAGGTGGCGCCGCCGCAGCGGCGACAGCCGCACGACCGCGATGCCCTCGGCGGACAGCGCCCGGGCCTCGGTGAGCATCCCCTCCGAGTCCCGGGCCCGGGACAGCGTGGCCGAGGCGAGGTCGGAGTCCTTGTCGCGCAGCGCCCGGACCGTGTCGGTGAGGATGGCGCTGATCTCCTCGACGACCAGGGCGGCCTGCTGTCGCGGGCGGCGCAGCGGCGCCGCCGGGGCGACGAGGGTGAACAGCAGGGCCACGCTGCCGCCGACCACGGCGTCCAGCCAGCGGGTGAAGCCCTGGCCGGGGCCGGCCACGAGCGTCGTCACGATGACCGACTGCACCCCGGCCTGGGTCGTGAGCAGCATGCCGGCACCGAGGAGGGCGGCGACGCTCATGGAGATGACCACGACCACGACGATCTGCCAGGTGCCCGTTCCGAAGAAGTGCACGAAGGCGTCGCCGATGAACACCCCCACGGCCACGCCGCTCATCACCTCGCCCACCCGCCGCAGCCGCTGCCCGTAGGACATCCCGAGGCAGACGATGGCGGTGACCGGGGCGAAGAACGGCCGGGTGTGCCCGAGGACGGCGGTGGCGACCCACCAGGCCACCGCCGCGCCCAGGCCGCACTGCACGATGAACGCCAGGCGGCTCGCGAGGCGGGCGGTCCGGGTCCGGGCCTCGCGGCGCGACCGGTCCGCCGCACGGGCGAGGTCGTCCGTGGTCGGTGGCCGGGGCGAGCGGCTGCGGGCCACCAGCGCACGGGCGCGACCCAGGCCGCGCGAGGTACCGGGGCTCACCGGGGCAGGCCCCTCACGCGGTCCTCGTCCTGCACCTCGCCGGCCATGCGCCGAGTATGGCCGCCCGGCGCGCCGGGGGTCGTGTCGACCACGACGTCCGCCCGCTCCCGCGTCCGGTCCTGCGCGAACACCTCCCGCTCCTGCCGGCCCCAGCGGTCCCAGAAGTCCACGTAGCCGGGGTCACGGCGCAGGCCGCGCTCGCGTCGCACACCCTCCTCGGCCTCCACCCAGACGAGCAGCGACAGGGCGTCGGCGGTGTCCAGTGCTCCCGAGCCGCAGCCCTCGAGCACCACGACGCCGGACGGCTCCACCTGCACCCACTCGCCGTACTCCGAGCTCGCCCAGTCCCAGCGCCGGTACCGCGGTGGCCGCCCGTCCCGCAGGGGGTCGACCACCCACTCACTGAGGCGCAGGCGCGACTCCCGCAAGCCGTCCCAGCCCGGGTAGAGGTCGTCCATGTGCACGACCGGCGCCCCGAGCCGGGTGGCCAGCGCCTCGGCGAGGGTCGTCTTGCCGGCGCCGCTGGGGCCGTCGACGGCCACGAGCCGGGTCGAGCCCGCCCGAGGCGGGGCGGCGAGCACGAGCCGGGTGAGGTGGGCGACGAGATCGGCGCTGGGGTCCTCGCCCGGGTCGACCTGCATGGCCTCCACCCTAGGTCGCTAGCCTGTGCCGGTGAGCCTCGCCACCCGGGTCATCCCCTGTCTCGACGTCGACGCCGGACGAGTGGTCAAGGGCGTCAACTTCATGGACCTGCGCGACGCCGGCGACCCCGTCGAGCTGGCCAAGGTGTACGGCGAGCAGGGTGCCGACGAGCTCACCTTCCTCGACGTCACCGCGAGCAGCGGCGACCGGGAGACGACGTACGACGTGGTGCGCCGGACCGCGGAGCAGGTGTTCATCCCGCTGACCGTGGGTGGCGGCGTGCGCACCCCCGACGACGTCGACCGGCTCCTGCGCGCGGGCGCCGACAAGGTGGGCGTCAACACGGCCGCGATCGCCCGGCCGGAGCTCATCGCCGAGATCGCCGACCGGTTCGGCTCGCAGGTGCTCGTGCTGTCGGCCGACGTGCGCCGCCGCCGTGACGACTCGGGGCGGACGGTGCCCGGGTTCGAGGTGACGACGCACGGGGGCCGGCGGGGTACCGGCCTCGACGCCGTGGAGTGGTGCGCCCGGGCCGCCGAGCTGGGGGCGGGGGAGATCCTGCTCAACTCGATGGATGCCGACGGCACCAAGGACGGCTTCGACCTCGAGCTCATCGGCCTCGTGCGCCCCGCGGTCGCGGTGCCCCTCATCGCCAGCGGTGGCGCCGGCCGGGTCGAGCACTTCGCGCCGGCCGTGCGGGCGGGCGCGGACGCCGTGCTGGCGGCCAGCGTCTTCCACTTCGGCGAGCTGTCGATCGGCGACGTCAAGGACGCCCTGCGCGCCGACGGCCTCGTCGTCCGCTGACGAACGCGGTCCCGGCCGCCGACGTCGTCGTCCGCTGGCGCACGCTCAGCCGAGTACCTCGAGCCGTACGGTGACCGGCTCGTCCTCCTCCAGGTGCTCCGCGCGGCGCACGGCCTTCTTCACCGGCAGGACGTAGCGACCGCTCGCGGACTCCGGGAACACCGAGGTCTGCCACGTCGTCCTGCCGACGGTGGCGCGGACGGGGACCGAGCCGAACCCTCGCGGCGGTCGCGGCCGCTCGTCCACGACGGCGCTCGCGTCCTCGTCGAGGGTCACGAAGTACCAGCTGTCGCGGGCGCCCCACTCCCACAGCGGCGCGGTGAACTCGACCTCCTCGCCCATGGCCACAGGGTAGGCCGGGCACCGTCGAGCGGGTGTGCGTGGAGCGGTCCGGGGGTCAGGCGAGCCCGAGCGGGGCGGCCCACAGCGCGGCCACCGGCTCCTGCCCGCCGGTCACCTCGATGTCGGCGACACGGCGGCGCCCGTACGCCGTGAGCAGCAGCTCCTCCGGGCGCCCCTCGAGGACCACGGTGCCGAGCTCGGTGGTGCTGCGGGCGTGGATGGTCCGCCCGTCAGGGGTCCGCAGGACCACCCCGACGGGGCTGCGGCGGAAGAACAGCTTGGCCAGCCGCGACAGGGACGCCCACAGGGCGCGCGACTCGCGGTCCGACAGCACCCGGCGGGGTCCGGGCTGCTCGTCACCGCGCAGCACGTCCTCGTGGTGGATGAAGAGCTCCACGAGGTTGACGAGGTCGTCCACGGGCGCGAGGCGGACCGGCGACCACGGCGGCGGGCCCGAGCGCACCAGGTCGACCAGCTCGGGGAACGGCTTCGCGGCATACGCAGCCTGCCCCTCCTCGAGGCGGTGGGCGAGGGGCGGCAGCCAGATTCCCGGAGCCAGGTCCGGGCGGCGGTCGCGCACGACGACGTGCGCAGCGAGGTCCGCGGCACTCCACGGCGAGCAGAGGGTGGGCGCCCCGGGCCCCACCGCGAGGAGGGTGTCGCAGAAGGCGTCGCGCTCGGACCGGGCCAGGTGGGTCATGCTCCCCATCATGCAGGGGTGCGCGTGGGGTCGGCCCGTCGGCGTGTGCAGGGGCACCGGCGCCATCGGCCCGGCGCCTCGGCGTCGGCGGCCCGTGAGAGGGTGACACCCGATCCCACTCGTGCTCCACCGGAGGTACCCCGTGTCCGTCGACGCCGCGCCGTCGCTGCGCCGGAGCCTCGCCATCGTCGGGGTCGGGATCAGGCGGGAGCCGCGCTGGTTCGCCCTCGCCGTGGCCGGCAGCACCCTCTACGGCGTCATGACCGTCCTCACCGCCTCCGCCATCGGCAAGGTGACGCGCGAGCAGATCCAGCCGGCCGTGCAGGCGGGAGCCGTGACCGGCAGGCAGCTCGCCACGATCTTCGCCTGGGTCGCCGGAGCCGTGGTGCTCAACGTCGTGGGCGTGGTCATCCGGCGCATCGCCGCCGGCTACACCATGTACAACGTCGCCGCCGGCTACCGGCGCGACGTCACCCGCCAGTACCTGCGCCTGCCGCTGTCGTGGCACCACCGGCACCCGTCCGGCCAGCTGCTGTCCAACGCCAACGCCGACGTGGAGGCGACCTGGAACGTGTTCGCCCCGCTGCCCATGGCGCTCGGCGTGCTGGTCATGCTCGTCGCGGGCATCGTGCAGATGGTCATCGTCGACCCCGTCATGGCGCTCATCGGGCTCACCGTGTTCCCCGCCCTGTTCCTCGCCAACCTCGTGTTCCAGCGGTCGATGTCCCCGAGGGTCTCGCGGGCGCAGCAGCTGCGCGCCGAGGTCAGCGAGGTCGCCCACGAGAGCTTCGAGGCGGCGCTGGTCGTGAAGTCCATGGGTCGTGAGGAGCAGGAGGCGGCCCGGTTCGAGGAGGTCACCCGCCGGCTGCAGGCCGCCAACGTCGACGTGGGGCGCACCCGGGGCACCTTCGACCCCGTGATCGAGTCCATCCCCACCATCGGCACGCTCGCCGTCCTGGCGGTCGGTACGCACCAGGTCGCCGTCGGCGCGCTCCAGCCGGCCGCCGTGGTCCAGGTCGCCTACCTCATCTCGGTGCTGGCGTTCCCGGTCCGGGCACTGGGGTGGGTCCTCGGCGAGCTGCCCCGCACCGTCGTGGGCTGGGACCGGGTCGACGCCGTGCTCAAGGCCCGTGGAGAGCTCGACTTCGGCGACGAGCAGCTCAAGCCCTCGGGTGCCGCAAGGTCACAGCTGAGCTCGGTCGACTACTCCTACGACATCGTCGACGAGGCCGGTGAGGAGTCCCGCTTCCAAGCCATCCACGGCGTCAGCATCGACGTGCCGGCCGGGTCGACCGTGGCCCTGGTGGGCCCGACCGGCTCCGGCAAGTCGACGCTCACCAACCTCACGCTGCGGCTGGTCGACCCGGACCGGGGTGACGTCACCCTCGACGGCACCGACCTGCGGCAGGTCGCCCGCGGCGGCGTCTCGTCGGTGGCCGCCCTCGTGCCCCAGCAGACCTTCATGTTCGACGACACCGTCCGCGGCAACATCACCCTCGGCCTCGACTACACCGACGAGCAGGTCTGGGCCGCCCTCGAGGTCGCCCAGGCCCACACGTTCGTCGCCGCCCTCGGCGCCGGCCTGGACACCCGGGTGGGGGAGCGCGGCGCGTCCCTCTCGGGCGGCCAGCGACAGCGGATCGCCTTGGCCCGCGCCATCATCCGCACACCTCAGCTGCTCGTCCTCGATGACGCCACGAGCGCCGTCGACCCGGCCGTGGAGCAGGCGATCCTTGCCGGCCTGCGACGTTCGAGCAGCGGCACGACGGTCCTGGTGGTCGCCTACCGCATGTCCACGATCACCCTCGCCGACGAGATCGTCTACATCGAGCACGGGCGCGTGGTCGACCACGGCACCCACCGCGAGCTCCAGCAGCGGTGCGAGGGCTACGAGCGCCTCGTGACCGCGTACGCCCGCGAGGCCGCCGAGCGAGCCGCGGTCACGGCCGACGAGGAGGAGGTCGTCCGATGAGCACGTCCATCGAGGCCACCTCGCGCCTCGGCACCGTGGCGACGCTGCGCCGGGGGCTCGAGCTGTCGCCCGAGCTGCGTCGTGGCATCGGCGTCACGCTCGCCCTCGCCGCGGTGACCACCGTGGGCCGGGTGGTGGTCCCCTTCGTGGTGCAGCAGACCACCGACCACGGCCTGCTCGGCAAGGGCGGCCCCGACCCCGCCCTGGTCACCCGCTACGTCCTGCTCGCCCTCATCGCCGTCGTGGCCACAGCGCTGTCCGCGTATGCCGTCAACGTGCGCCTCTTCCGGGCGTCGGAGGCCGGCCTGGCGTCGTTGCGGCTGCGGGCCTTCCGGCACATCCACGACCTGTCGACGCTGACCCAGAACACCGAGCGCCGCGGCTCGATGGTGAGCCGGGTGACCTCCGACGTCGACACGATCTCGCAGTTCGTGCAGTTCGGCGGCATCATCCTGATCCTCAGCCTGGGCCAGATCGCCGTGGCCACGGCGCTCATGGTGTTCTACAGCCCGCTGCTGACGGCCGTGGTGTGGCTCTGCTTCGTCCCGCTGCTGTTCGTGATCCGCCGGTTCCAGACCATCGTCGGCCGTGCCTACACCGGCGTCCGCGAGCGCGTCGGCGACCTGCTCGCCGCCGTCTCCGAGTCGGTCGTCGGGGCCGCGACCATCCGGGCCTACGGCGTGGAGGAGCGCACCGCTGCCCGCATCGACGCCGCGATCGAGGGTCACCGGTCGGCGGCCATCGGCGCGCAGGTGCGCTCGGTGGTCGCCTTCTCCTCCGGGCAGCTCGTCGCCGGCCTGACGCTCGCCGTGGTGCTGGTCGTCGGCACGGTCCAGGCCGTCCACGACGACCTCACGCTCGGCCAGCTGCTGGCCTTCCTGTTCCTGGTCAACCTGTTCACCCAGCCGGTGCAGCAGGCGACCGAGATCCTCAACGAGCTCCAGAACGCCGTCGCCGGGTGGCGGCGCGTGATCGGCGTGGTGGACACCCGCGCCGACGTGGCCGACCCCGCCGACGCGGGCCAGGTGCTGCCGCGGGGCCCCATCACGGTCGACTTCGAGGACGTGTCCTTCGCCTACCCGGGCGGCGAGACCGTGCTGCACGACGTGGACCTGTCGATCGCGCCGCGGTCACGGGTCGCGATCGTCGGCGAGACCGGGTCCGGCAAGTCCACGCTCGCCAAGCTGCTCACCCGGCTCATGGACCCGAGCTCGGGCACCGTCCGCCTCGACGGCGTCGACCTGCGCGAGGTGCGGTTCTCGTCGCTGCGCGAGCGGGTGGTCCTGGTGCCGCAGGAGGGCTTCCTGTTCGACGCGACGCTGCGCGAGAACGTGCGGTTCGGTCGCCCCGGGGCCACCGACGACGACATCACCCTGGCCATCACCGAGCTCGGCCTCGACGCCTGGCTCGCAGGGCTTCCGAAGGGCCTCGCCACCGAGGTCGGCCAGCGGGGTGAGTCGCTGTCGGCGGGGGAGCGGCAGCTCGTCGCCCTGGCCCGCGCCTACCTCGCCGACCCCGACCTGCTCGTGCTGGACGAGGCGACGTCGGCGGTCGACCCCTCGACCGAGGTGCGCCTCCAGCGTGCCCTCGAGGGCCTCACCCGCGGGCGCACGTCCGTGGCGATCGCCCACCGGCTCTCGACGGCCGAGGCCGCCGACGAGGTGATCGTGGTCGACCGCGGTCGGGTCGTCGAGCGTGGCCCGCACCGCGACCTGGTGGGGGCCGGCGGCGTGTACTCCGCTCTGTACGCCTCGTGGTCGGCGCAGCAGCGCGGCTGACCCGCAGCCGCGCACGGAGCCGAACGGTGCGCCCCGACCGCAGGCGCGCACCCCCGACCGCAGGCCGCGCACCCCCGAGCGCAGGCCGCGCACCACCGACCGGGCCCGCGCACCCGTCCCAGAGCGCTCGAGAGGTCGCTGTCGGTGGGCTGTTGCATGATGGTCCACGGACGGCCTGGTCCTGACAGCCCGGTCGCCCCGATGACCCGCGGATCCCCAGTGGATCCGGCCCGGACCGCGAGGGGCAGCACCTGTGACCACCACATCCACCGACCACCGTGCCGACCACCCCTGGCGCCGGCCGCCGGGTGACCGGCCGCCGGGCCACCGGCCGTCGACGGGCCCCGATCCCGACACCGCGGTCGTGGGCCTCGACGACGCGCGCGAGCTGGTGAGGTCGCTGGCGCTGGCCGACCAGCCCGTGGGGACGGTCGGCCTGGAGGTGGAGGGGCACACGGTCGTCCGGGACGACGTGACCGCGCCCTCGCCCTACGAGGTCCTCGCCGAGGTGGCGGCGCGCCACGCCGTCCTGCCTCGTGGGGGCCGGACGACACTGGAGCCGGGTGGACAGCTCGAGGTCTCCTCCGCACCGCAGCCTGACGTCGCCACCGCCCTCGACGCCATGGAGCAGGACACCGCGGTGGTCCGCGCTGCGCTGGCGGACGAGGGCCTCGGCTGGGTGCTGCTCGGCGCCGACCCGCTCCGCCCGGCGCGACGGGTCAACCCGGGTGAGCGCTACGCCGCGATGGAGTCGTGGTTCTCGGCCGCGGCGGCCACCCGCGGTCCCGGCGCGACGATGATGTGCTCCACCGCGGCGCTGCAGGTCAACCTCCAGGCCGGTCCGCCGGACGAGTGGACCGCCCGGGTCGGCCGGGCCCAGGGCCTGGCACCGCTCCTCACCGCCCTGAGCGGCTCGTCGTCCTTCCTCGCCGGTCGCGACACGGGATGGCACTCGGCGCGCCAGCGGGCCTGGGCCGGGCTGGGCGAGCTGCGCTCCGGCCCCCTGCCCGACCCGGTCGACCCGGCCGCGGCGTGGGCGGAGCGGGCCCTGGCCGCCGAGGTGGTGCTCGTGCCGACGCCCGAGGGTGGTCTGGCGGCGGCGGACGACCGTCGCAGCCTGCGGGAGTGGCTCACCGCCCCGGGCCACTGGCCGCCGGCCACCGTGGCCGACGTCCGTCGCCAGCTCACCACCCTCTTCCCGCCGGTTCGGCTGCGCGGCTGGCTCGAGCTGCGCTGCCTCGACGTGCTGCCGGCGCGGTGGTGGCCGGCGGTCGCCGCCGCCACCACGGCCTGGATGGACGAGGACTCCCTCCACCCGGTCGTCGACGACGCGGTCGCCCGGACCGCCGACCGGTCGCAGGCTGCCGCCCGGGACGGCCTCACCGACCCCGCGCTGCGCGCGGCCGCGACCACCTGCCTCCGGGCGGTGGTCGACCTCGTCCCCGAGCCGGTGCGCGACGCCGTCGCCGAGCTCGCGACGCTCGCCGCCGACGGACGCAGCCCCGGCACCCTGGTCACCGACGACCTGCGCAGGCGAGGTCCTGCCGTGGTCCTGGAGGAGATGTCCCATGCCTGAGCCGACCCACCCTTCAGCCACCGAGGTCGCCCGCGACCTCGAGCTGGCCCGCGCCCGGACCACGTGGCTCACCGAGCTCGACGAGCAGGAGCTGTTCGCCCAGCACAGCCCGATCATGAGCCCGCTGGTCTGGGACCTCGCCCACATCTCCCAGCAGGAGGAGCTCTGGCTCGTCCGGGGCGGTGACTCCACGCGGCCGGGCCTGTTGCCACCCGGCGTGGACGCCCTCTACGACGCGTTCACCCAGCCCCGTGCGATCAGGCCGACCCTGCCCCTGCTCCCGCCGGTCGAGGCGCGCCACTACGGCCGGGAGGTGCGGGGGCGGGTGCTCGACGCCCTCGAGGGCGCTACGGACGTCTTCGCCTACGCCAT
>Ga0308174_10000665_pt1 | contig 14872 bp, 16 predicted proteins | sample PhyPR2_FD_203894 | JGI IMG/M metagenome (GOLD analysis project Ga0308174, IMG submission 203894) | Soil microbial communities from UC Gill Tract Community Farm, Albany, California, United States - DLSLS.P.R2 | ecosystem: Environmental > Terrestrial > Soil > Agricultural land | place: USA...
CGCACCGCCCAGGAACTGCCCGTCCGGGCCGACGGCGTCCACGTTGGTGGAGGTCCCGAAGTCGACGACGACGACCGGCCGGCCGCGCCCGTCGGGACGGGTTCCGTAGAACTCGTGCGCGGCCAGCGCGGTCACGACCCGGTCCGAGCCGACCTCGCGCGGGTTGTCCACGTGCAGCGGGACGCCGGTGCGCACCCCCGGGCCGATCAGCACGACCGGCACGTCGAGGGAGTCCAGCAGCTCCCGCAGCGACGGCAGCAGGGCCGGCACCGTGGAGCAGGCGGCCACCCCGGTGATCTCGGCGTCGCGGATCAGCCCGCGCCACAGGAACCGCAGCTCGTCGGCGGTCGCCCGCGGGGCGGTGGTGACCCGCCAGGAGCCGACCCGCTGCTCGCCGTCGAAGGTGGCGAGGACGGTCTGGCTGTTGCCGACGTCGACCGCGAGCAGCGTCACGACGCGATCGTGTCGCCGCGCACCTGACCGAGCACACCCGGGGACGGCGCGGCCGGGTCGGCACCCAGCTCCACGACGCGGTTGGCGCCGTCGACGTGCACCACCCGCGGCAGATGGCTCTTCGCCTCGGACTCGTCCATGACGCCGTAGCTGATCAGGATCACCAGGTCGCCGGGGTGCACCAGGTGCGCGGCGGCGCCGTTGATGCCGATGACCCCGCTGCCCCGCTCGCCCGGGATGACGTAGGTCTCCAGGCGCGCGCCGTTCGTGACGTCGACGATGGCCACCTGCTCGCCCGGCAGCAGGTCCGCCGCGTCGAGCAGGTCCTCGTCGATGGTCACCGAACCGACGTAGTGCAGATCGGCCTGCGTCACCGTGGCCCGGTGGATCTTGGACTTGAGCATCGTGCGCATCATCGGGTGGCTCCGAGGGAGACGGGGATGTTGTCGAGCAGTCGGGTGGTGCCGGCGCGGGCGGCGACGAGGAGTCGCGCGGGACCGGTGGCGGGCGCCGGGCCCAGGTCGGGGTCGGTCAGCTCGAGGTAGTCGGCGGTGAGCGTCGGCTGACCGGCCAGCACCGACCGCGCGGCGGCCAGCACGGCGTCGGCGCCGTCCGCCCCCGCGGCCGCACCGGCGCGCAGCGCGGCCGAGATGGCCGCGGCGGCGCCCCGCTGGTCCGGGTCGAGGTAGCGGTTGCGGCTGGACAGCGCCATGCCGTCGTCCTCGCGGATCGTCGGCACTCCGACGACCTCGACGCCCAGCGCCAGCTCGCGCGCCATGGCGCGGATGAGCGTCAGCTGCTGGTAGTCCTTCTCGCCGAACACCGCCAGGTCCGGCCGCACCAGGCCGAACAGCTTGGCGACGACGGTCAGCACGCCGGCGAAGTGCCCGGGCCGGACGGCGCCCTCGAGCACCGAGCCCAGCGGACCCGGCTCGACCGTCACGCCCAGCGAGCCGGGCGGGTAGACGTCGTCCACCCCGGGGTGGAACACGAGGTCGGCGCCCTCCTCGGCCAGGGCCGCCAGGTCGGCGTCCCAGGTGCGGGGGTAGCGGTCGAAGTCCTCGTTCGGCCCGAACTGCGTGGGGTTCACGAACACCGACACGACGACGCTCGCGGCGCGGCCGCGGGCGGCCCGGACCAGCGCGCGATGCCCCTCGTGCAGCGCGCCCATGGTCGGCACGAGGGCGACGGGGCCGGGCAGGGCGGCGCGCAGCGTCCGCAGTTCCGCGACCGATTCGGCGACGGCCGGGGCGGTCGACGCGGTCACCGCGAGCTCGTCGTGTCGGCCGCCTCGTAGAGAAGATCGAGCAGCGGGGCACCCTCGTGCCGCTTGAGCTGCCCACTGGCCAGTGCGCGCTCCGTCGTCCGCTGGGCCATTGCGACGTAGGCGGCGACCGAGGCGGGCGCGCGCTCGTTGAGGGTGTCCAGGTGGTCGGCCACCGTGCCGACGTCGCCCCGGCTGACCGGGCCGGTGAGGCCGCGATCGCCACGACGGAGCCCGTTGTCCAGGGCCGCCGTGAGCAGCGGGGTGAGCACCCGGGCGGGCTCGTCGACCCCGGCCGACCGGAGCAGGTCGGCGGCCTCGGCGACCAGCGTGACCAGATGGTTGGCGCCGGTGACCAGGGCAGCGTGGTAGAGCCGACGGTCGGCCTCGGCGACGAAGAACGGCTCGCCGCCCATCTCCAGCACCAGGGTCTCGGCGACGGCTCGGTGGGCGGGGTGGCTGGTGACACCGAACGGTGTGCCGACCAGCCGGTCGGCGTCCTCCGGGTTGCCGGTGAAGGTCATGGCCGGGTGCAGCGCGAGCGGCAGCACGCCGGAGATCTCGGCCGGGGCCAGGACGGCCAGTCCGTGCGCACCGGAGGTGTGGAAGGTCAGCTGGCCCGGGCGCCAGACGCCGGTCTCGGCCAGACCCGCGACCAGGCCGGGCAGGGTGTCGTCCGGCACGGCGAGGACGACGAGATCGGACGCGGCGACCACCTCGTCGGTGTGCAGCAGCGGCACGCCGGGCAGCAGACGGGCGGCCCGCTCGGCAGAGCCGGCGGACAGGCCCGCGGCGGCGACCACGTCGTGGCCGGCGGCGGCGAGCGCGGCGCCCAGGACTGCTCCGACCCGGCCGGCGCCCACGACGCCCACGCGGAGGCGGGCGGGCGCGATGGCTGCGGGGGTCAGACCGGCAGCGCGCAGGTTCCTGCGGGAAGCAGGCATCGATGCACCTCTCGTTCCAGTCCCTGGTGGGTACCGGACGTCGGGAGTGACCCCCACCGTTGGAGGTCACGGGGTGGTGCTGTGCTGTGCGGGTCGTGCGTGGCGTCGTCCTGCTGCAACCGGATGTGTCGCGCACTTCGACCGCCGAAGGCGAGTGTGGGACCGGCCCGTGGCCCCCGCAACGTCTGCCGCCTGTGCGTTCGCTCACCCCACCCCCCGTTCGGGGTGGTGGCGCCGCCCCTACCGTGGGGGCGACCGACACGGACGACACAGGGAGCGCAGCGTGGGCACGATGGGCGGGAAGACGGCCCTGGTCACGGGGGCCAGCCGGGGCATCGGGCTGGGCATCGCGCGGAGCCTGGTCGACCGGGGCGCCCGGGTGGTGATCACCGCCCGCAAGGCCGACGCGCTGGCGGAGGCGGTCGAGAGCCTGGGCGGACCGGACGTCGCGGTCGCCGTCGCGGGGCACGCCGGGGACCCGGGGCACCGCGCGGAGGCGGTGCGGACGGCGGTCGAGAAATTCGGCAGCCTCGACATGCTGGTCGGCAACGTGGGCGTGAACCCCGTCTACGGCCCGATGATCGACCTCGACCCCGACGCCTTCCGCAAGATCCTCGACACCAACGTCGTGTCCTCCCTCGGTCTGGTCCAGGAGGCGTGGCGGACCTGGATGCGCGAGCACGGCGGCTCGGTGCTGTTCGTCGCGTCCGTGGCCGGTCTCCGGTCGTCGGAGAACATCGGCGCCTACGGGGTCAGCAAGGCCGCCGTCATCAACCTCACCACGCAGCTCGCCGTCGAGCTCGGTCCGACGGTCCGGGTCAACGCGGTCGCACCCGCCGTGGTGAAGACCCGGTTCGCCGAGGCGCTCTACGAGGGCCGGGAGGCGGAGGTGGCCGCCGGTTACCCGGTCGGCCGGCTCGGGGTGCCGTCCGACGTCGGCGAGGCGGCCGCCTACCTGCTCGGCGAGGGTGCCGGCTGGGTCACCGGGCAGACGCTCGTCCTGGACGGCGGGCGGCTGTCCGTCGGCCGCTAGTTGCCGCGCAGGACGCGGGCGAGGACGTCGTCCGAGTCGTCGTCCTCCCGGTACCGGCGCCGCCGCCGTCCGCCGGTCGACGAACTGACCCCGTTCTCGGCCAGGATCTCGGCCACCCGGGTGCCCTGCGTGGTGGGCTCCGGCTCGGGCTCCGGGCGGACGCGCACCCGGTAGCCACCCCGGTCGTCGATCCGCACCGCCGGCTGCGCGGCCGGGACGGCGGGGCGCTGGGTCGTGGGCGCCACGGCCGGGTCGACCGGTGCGGCGAGGGCGTCGTCGGAGCGGCGGCGGTGCGGCACCGGGCGGTTCGACGGGGACGTCGATGGCTCCAGCAGCGAGCGCGCGGCCAGCCAGTCCAGCGGGGACGGCGGCGGCTCGACCGGTTGCGCGGGCGGGGCGGACAGCGGGAAGGACGTCGTGGGTGGCGGCGCCCCGAGCGCCGAGTGCCGGGACGACTCCTCGCCCACCTCGTGGCGGTTCAGGGAGGCCCATGGCGGCGGCGCCGCGGCCGGCTCGTCGCGGACCGGCGGCGGGGTGAACACCCGCGGGGGCGCCGCCGCGAACGTCGACGTGGCCGGGGCCTCCGGCTCCAGCGCGGCCGGCCAGGACGCCGTCGGCGGAAGCTCCCACGGCGGGGTGGGCAGCGGGGCGTCCCACGGCCGCGCCTGGGCCGCGGGTGCCGGGACCGGCGGGCGGGTGCCGGCGCGCTCCACGGGGTCGTCGAGGCGGACGGCGGGCCAGCCACCCGTGAGCTCGCGGGGCGGAACGTCGTCCGCCCAGTTGCGCGTGGTCTCGAGCGTGCGGGTCGGGGGGTCCAGACGGCCCTGGTCGGCCGGCAGGCGGCTGGCCTGGGTGCGCATCACGATGCGCTCGACCAGCATCTCGCTGGACAGCTGCTCGGTGAGCTCGGCCCGGAGCCGGCCCATGTCGGCGCGCAGCTCGGCGAGCTGACCGAGGTCCTGGCGCAGCTCGGCGAGGGCCGCCACGTCGTCGCGCAGGGTGGCGACCCGGGCCACCTCGTCGCGCAGCGAGGCGAGCGAGGCGAGATCCCCGTGCAGCTCGGACACCCGGGACAGCTCGTCGCGCAGGCCCGACAAGGTCGCGATGTCGCTGCGCAGGGCGTCGAGCTCGTGGCGCATCGAGTTCTCGGTCTCGCGGCGCAGCTCGTTCTCCAGCTCCAGCTCGTACTCGTGCCGCGCGGCCACCTCCCGCTCGAGCTCGCGCTCGTAGGCCCAGCGCAGCTCGCGCTCCCGGGCTGCCGCGGTGACCCGGTCGGTGCTGCGGCGCCCGGCCGCGAAGGTGGCCAGGACGAATGCCCAGGCCACCGCGACGACGGCCAGCTTCAGGAACTGGGCGTTGTCGGTCAGGAACACCGCGAGGGTGGCGGCGAAGGCGAGAGCGAACCCGCCCACCTGCGTCAGGGTGCGGGTCGAGGGCGCGTCCGGCCGCGGGGCGACGTCGTCGTCCTCACGGCGGGGCATGGCCTCAGCGTAGCGGCGAAAACGCTGCGTGCGCGGTCGGTCACCGAGCTCTCCAGCGCGTCGTGACCGGACTGCTGCCAGAGTGGCGCCCATGACCCTGACGCTGCTCGACTGGCGCCGCCGCGTGGCCGCGCTCTACGCCGGCGCGCGAGCCGCCTCCGACCCGGAGGCCGGCTGGCGCACCTGGCGCGACGGCCGCGAGGAGCTCTTCGCCACGCACCCCGATTCGCCGCTGGACGCGGCCGCCCGGGAACGCTTCGACGGCCTGCCGTTCGCCCCCTACGACCCGGCGCTGCGCTTCGACGCGGTCGTGGAACCGGCCGACCCGCAGCGCCTCGAGGTGCCCACTGCCTCCGACGGCGTCGTGCCGTTCCAGCGGATCGGGACGGTGCAGCTGGACGGCGTCGGCAGCCTGGACGTGTGGTGGCTGGACAGCTACGGCGGAGGCGTCTTCCTGCCGCTGCGCGACGGCAGCGCGGGCGCGACCACGTACGGCGGCGGCCGCTACCTGCTGGACACGGTCAAGGGCGCCGACCTGGGCGGCGCAGGCGACCGGCTGGTGATCGACCTGAACTTCGCGTACCACCCGTCGTGCACCTACGACCCACGGTGGAGCTGCCCGCTCGCCCCGGAGGGCAACCGGCTGGAGACAGCAGTCGCCGCCGGGGAGCAGTTGCCCCCCGGCGGCGCCTGGTACTAGAAGGACCCCGTCCCTCTCACCCCTCGCACGCTCGGGGCGAGCCTCCGGACGGAGCCGCTCACTGGGCGAGCGCGCCGTCGGAGCTGAAGACCAGCCCGATCGAGACCTCGCCCTTCTGGATCGCTGCCTTGGTGAGCGGGCCACCGGTGTCGCCGTACTCCTGGAAGCTGCCGAACTTCAGCCCGTAGGTCTTCTCCAGGCCCGGCTGGCAGAACGGACGGGTCGGGCACTCGGCCGGACCGCCGAGGATCAGCGAGCCGTCGCCGCACGCCTTGGCGAGGTCGGAGAGCGTCTTCACCTTCAGCTTGTCGGCGAACGCGGTGGTGACCGCGTACGCGTTCTGGTCGACCGCCTTCGACGGCTCCCCGACGGCCAGCCCGGCCGTCTGGGCCAGCGGCTTCAGCGCCTCGAGGGTCTTGTCGACGTCACCGCTGGCGACCTGCCGGGCTTCGTCTGCGTCGAGGAACTCGGTGAAGGTGGCCAGGTACTCGGGGAACGCCTGGATCTCGGTGCCGCCCTCGAGTGCCTTCAGGTAGAGCTCGCGGCTGCCGACCTCGCGGACGGAGGCGTCGAAGCCGGCGGCCTTCAGCACGTCGGCGTAGACGTTGGCCAGGACCGTGGACTCGGTGAACCCGGCGCCACCCACGGCGACCGGGCCGCTGCCCTTCTGCAGGCCGCTGGTGATGCCGGCCTTGTCGACCCACGCGGCGGCGACGTCCGTCGCGCTCTTGCGGTCGACGTCGACGGCGGCGTTCATGTCGACCAGGTCCTTGGTCGTGAGCTTCGCCGAGACCGCGTTCAGCGCCGGCAGCAGCGCGGGCTGGCTCTGCGAGAACGCCGCGTTGACGGCGGGGATGACGTTGTCGGCGTTCTGGAGGTGCTTGTCGTCCTGGAGGACGACCAGCTTGTCGCCGGCGACCGGGGCGCACTTGCTGCCCGACGCGTTGCCGCTGCTCGCGCTGCTGCCACCCCCCGTGCCGGAGGAGCCCGAGCTCCCGCAGGCCGCGGTCAGTGCGACCGCGGCGACGAGGGGTGCGATGAATCTGATCCGCGCGCGCATGGGTGCCCGCCTTCTGTGTCCCGTGCGGCCGGTGAGCCGCGACGCGTGTCTGGCGAGAGGTCTCCCGCACGCGTCATGCAACTCCTGTCGGTTGCGCACGATGCACCTGGGGCCCCCGATGTTGCTGATTCGTTATGCAGGCCCAGCTCAGAGGGGCATGCCGGCCGCCACCGGAGTGGGCTCCGCCGCGCCCGCAGCGGTCCGGGTCCGCAGGAAGGGCAGGCGCCGGGGGCCGGGTGTCACGGCCCAGGTGAGCACCACGAGGAGGAGTTCGGTCAGGAGCGCCAGCGCGGCGATGAGGATGGCTCCGGCGATGATCAGGGCGTAGTTCTGCTGGCCGAACCCCAGGTTCACGATGCGGCCCAGACCGCCCCCGCCGACGAGGGCGGCGAGGCCTGCGGTCGCCACGACCTGCACCGCCGCCGTCCGGAGGCCGGTCATGACCAGCGGCAGCGCCAGGGGCAGGTCGACCCGGCCGATGACCTGCGTCCGGCTCAGGCCCATGGCGCGGGCGGCCTCGCGCACGTCGGCGTCCACGCCGCGGAATCCGACGAACGTGTTGGTCAGGATCGGGGGGAACGCGAAGACGGCGAGCGCGATCGTCGTCGCCTTGTTGCCGAAGCCGATCGGGCTGACCGCGAACAGGGTGAGCAGCGCGAGTGTGGGCATCGCCCGGCTGACGTTGGACAGCACGATGACCGCGCCGCCGCCGCGGCCGGACGTGCCGAGCAGGACCCCGAGCGGGAAGGCCAGGACGAACGCGGCGAGGACGGCGACCGCCGAGATCGCCAGGTGCACGCCCAGCAGGTCGAGGATGCCGCCGACCCTGGTCCAGTTGAACGGGTCGTTGAGATAGACGATCGCGTCCTGGAAGGCGTTCATGCCCGGGCCAGCCGCGCCCACGGGGTGAGCAGCCGCTCCACGCCGGCCAGCAGGACGTCGGCGACCAGCGCCAGCAGGACGCAGCCGATGGTGCCGGTGACGATCTCCGCCCGGTAGAAGTTCGCGTTGAAGCCGCCGGTGATCAGCTGCCCGAGCCCGCCGTGGCCGACGAGGACGCCGACCGTCGTGAGCGCGACCGTCGACACCGTCGCGATCCGCAGGCCGGCCATGAACGCCGGCAGCGCCAGCGGCAGGTCGATCTGCCAGAACAGTCGCAGCGACCCGTACCCCATGGACCGGCCGGCCTCGCGGACGTCGGCCGGGACGCCCTGCAACCCGGTGAGGAAGTTGCGCACGAGGATGACCAGCGAGTACGCCACCAGCCCGATCAGCACGGTGGTCGAGGACAGCCCGGTGAACGGGAAGATGAAGGCGAACATGGCCAGGGACGGGATCGTGTAGATCACCGTCGAGAGCCCGAGCAGCGGACCGGCCAGGAACCTGCTGCGCCGGGCCAGCAGGGCCAGCGGGAGCGCGATGACGGCCCCGAGGACGACCGCGGCGATCGTGAGGCGTACGTGCTCGCCCAGATACCGCAGAATGGTCTCCCAGTTGTCGACGACGTAGGAGGGGTCGAACCAGGGGTTGGGCGGCGCGTCGGCCGCCAGCACGAGTCCCCCGGCCGCACCCGCAGCCGCGCTCACCGGGCGCTTCCCAGGAGGATCACCCCGTGGACGCTACTGCCCGCCCGACCCGCCCCGCGAGCACGGACGCCGGCACCGCCGCCGCCGAGATCCGGCTGGAGGGGGTCAGCAAGGTCTACGCCGACGGCACCGTCGGCGTCGCCGAACTGGACCTGACCTTCGCCGCCGGCGAGCTCACCGTCCTGGTGGGCCCGTCGGGCTGCGGCAAGACGACCACGATGAAGATGATCAACCGGCTGATCGAGCCGTCGACCGGGCGGATCCTGCTCGACGGCGAGGACGTCACCCGGGTCGACCCGGACCAGCTGCGCCGCCGGATCGGTTACGTCATCCAGAGCATCGGGCTGTTCCCGCACCAGACCGTGCGGGCCAACGTCGGCACGGTGCCGCGTCTGCTCGGCTGGGACAAGCAGCGGATCCGGACCCGCGTCGACGAGCTGATGGTGACCGTCGGTCTGGACCCGTCCCTGCACGGCGACCGGTACCCCGCCCAGCTGTCCGGCGGTCAGCGCCAGCGGGCCGGGGTCGCGCGGGCCCTCGCCGCCGACCCGGCGGTCCTGCTCATGGACGAGCCGTTCTCCGCGGTCGACCCGATCGTGCGCGAGCGGCTGCAGTCGGAGTTCCTTCGGCTGCAGTCGACGGTGCGCAAGACCATCGTCTTCGTCACCCACGACATCGAGGAAGCGGTGCGGATCGGCGACCGGATCGCGGTCATGAGCCAGGGCGGGCACGTCGAGCAGTTCGCCACCCCGGCGGAGCTGCTGGGCCGGCCGGCCAGTGCCTTCGTGGCCGACTTCGTCGGCTCCGACCGCGGTCTCAAGCGGCTGGCGGTGACCAGCATCGACGTCCAGGACCTCGAGCGGCCGCCGGTCGTCCACGTCGCGGACGGGCTGGCCGACGCCCGCGCGGCGCTGGAGCGGACGGGGGCCCGGTGGGCCGTCGTCCTCGACGACGACGAGAACCTGCACGGCTGGCTGTCCGCGGAGCGGGCCACCGGGGCGGGGACCGTCGGATCCGCCGCGCGCCGCATGGAGGCGTGGGTGCCGGTGGACGCGTCCCTGAAGACGGCGATGGCCGTGATGCTGCAGCAGGAGGCGGGCTGGGTCGCGGTCCTGGACGGCGACCGGTTCCTGGGCGTGCTGACACCGGACTCCCTGCACGCGGCACTGCGCAGATCGGTCGAAGGCACCGTCCCGGAGATCGCCGGCTCGGTGTGAGCTAGGCGGACACGCCCTGGGTGGGGTCGTGGTCCTCCGGCGGGATCCGGCAGACCGACTCCAGCCACAGGCCGGCCGCCACCAGTCCGGCCGAACCGACGACGCCGAGCACGGCGGTGACGGTGTCCGGTCCGGCCGCCTGCAGCCGGTGCACGGCCGGGCCGACGTGCAGCAGCACCCCGATCCAGATCCCGGCGAACACCGCCCCCACGTAGGCGCTCGCCTGCGCCAGCACGGCCAGGCGCGCCACCATGAGCGGTTCCACCGGCCGGACGAGGTGCGTCGGCGGGCGCGCGCCCACGCGGTCCCGCGCCGCCCGGGCCTCGCGCAGCTCGGCGAGGCGCCTGCGCAGGGTGCGGGTCCCGAGGGCCTCGGCGACGGCGAGGACGAGCAGTGGCGCCGGCAGCCACCAGTCCAGCGGCGGCAGCTGCTGGTAGAAGGCGCGCACCAGCAGCCAGGCCGCGACGGCGAGGCCGGCGGCCAGGACGACGAGGTCGCGGCGCTGGACGGGGGTCAATGCAGGTGGTCCCAGCGGACGACGGCGTCGACGTCCTCGGTGGGTAGCGCGCGCACCAGGTCGGCGACGGCGCCGCGGCCGGGCAGGACGGCCGTGGGATCGAGGGTCAGCCACGGCACGAGGACGAAGGCGCGCTCGTGGGCACGCGGGTGCGGCAGCGTGAGGTCGGGGTCGTCGGAGAGCACCGGGGTGCCGTCGTCGGCGGTCACGGTGATGACGTCGACGTCCAGCGTCCGTGGGCCGAACCGCACGTCTCGGGTGCGGCCGGCCGCCTGCTCCAGCTCGTGCGCGCGGGCGAGCCATCCGGCGGCGTCGCGCTCGCCCCGGACGAGGGCGATCGCGTTGAGGTACGGCGGTTGCTCGACCGGCCCCCAGGGCGGGGTCTCGTACAACGTCGACCGCCCGACCAGGCCGTCGTCCTTCAGCGCCGTCAGGGCGGCACGCAGTGCCCCGGCACGGTCACCGAGGTTGGCCCCCAGCGAGAGAACCGCCCGGGTCACGGCCGCACTCGGCGGATGGACACGGTGACGTCGTCGAACGGGACGCCCAGCTCGGCCTGAGGCTTGTGCACGGTGATGTCGACGGCGTCGACCAGCGGATCGGCCAGGCAGACGTCGGCCAGCTGCTGGGCGAGGGTCTCGATGAGGTTGACCGGTTCGCCGGTGAGGACGGCGTGCAGCTTCTGGGCCAGCTCGGCGTAGTTGACGGTCTTCTCGAGGTCGTCGCCCGCGGCCGCGGCCCGCATGTCGACCTCCAGGACGGCGTCCACGGAGAACTGCTGGCCGCGCTCGCGCTCGAAGGCGTAGACGCCGTGGTAGGCGTGGGCGCTGATCCCGCGCAGCGCGATCCGGTCGGGCGCCGGGTGCTGGTCAGCCACGGGCGCTCCCCCGCGCGGACCGGACGGCGTCGACGGTGCGGATCGCATCGACGGAGGCGCCGGCGTCGTGGACGCGCACTCCCCAGGCACCGGCCTGGGCGGCGAGCACGGTGGTGGCGAGCGTGGCGTCGTCGCGCAGCTCCGCGGGCCGGACGTCGCCCCCGGGGCCGGTGAGCAGCCGGCCGAGGAACGTCTTGCGGGAGGCGCCGACCAGCACCGGCAGCCCGAGACCGACCAGCCGGTCGAGGCCGGCCAGCAGCGCCCAGTTGTGCTCGGCGTTCTTGGCGAACCCCAGACCCGGGTCGAGCACCAGCTGCTCGGGGGCCACCCCGGCGGCCACGACGTCCTCGACGCGGGCCATCAGCTCGGCGCACACCTCGGTGACGACGTCGCCGTACTGGGCCGCCGCGTACATCTCGCGGCTGTGGCCGCGCCAGTGCATCAGGACCCACGGCACCCCGGCCTCGGCCACCAGCTCGGCCATGTTCTTGTCGGCGAGGCCACCGCTCACATCGTTGACGAGCGTGGCACCGACCGCGATCGCCGCCTCCGCGACCTCGGCGCGCGTGGTGTCGACGCTCGTGCGGACGCCGGCCGCGGACAGCTCGGCGATCACCGGGAGCACCCGGCGGATCTCCTCCTCGGCGTCGACGCGGTCGGCGCCGGGACGGGTGGACTCCCCGCCGACGTCGACGTAGTCGGCTCCCGCCTCGTGCATCGCGAGGCCGTGGGCGACCGCCGAGGGGGTGTCGGCGAAGCAGCCGCCGTCGGAGAAGGAGTCGGGGGTGACGTTGAGAACGCCCATGACCACGCACCGGCCGGGGCGCGGCAGCAGGATCATCGTCCGAGCACGAGGCTCATCGCCTCGCTCCGGGTGGCCGCGTTGTCCCGGAACAGCCCGCGCACCGCCGAGGTCACGGTCACCGCACCCGGCTTGCGGATGCCGCGCATGGCCATGCAGAGGTGCTCGGCCTCGATGACCACCAGGACGCCGCGCGGCTTGAGCACGTCGTCCATGGCGTCGGCGATCTGCCCGGTCATCCGCTCCTGCACCTGCGGCCGGCGGGCGTAGACGTCCACCAGCCGGGCCAGCTTGGACAGCCCCGTGACCCGGCCGTCCTCGCCCGGGATGTAGCCGATGTGCGCCACCCCGTGGAACGGCACCAGGTGGTGCTCGCAGGTCGAGTACATCGGGATGTCCTTGACCAGCACGAGCTCGTCGTGGTTCTCGTCGAACGTCGTCGACAGGATCTCGTAGGGGTCCTGGGCGAGGCCGGCGAAGGTCTCGGCGTAGGCACGCGCGACGCGGGCGGGGGTGTCCTGCAGCCCCGGGCGGTCGGGGTCCTCCCCCACCGCGAGCAGCAGCTCGCGGACCGCCGCCGCGGCCCGCGCCTCGTCGACGAGCCCGTTCCCGGGCTCCGCGGCCCCCGCGCTCATCGCTGGGCGGGGGCTCCGACGTCCCCGACCGGGGTGGTGTGCCCGTTGACCGAGCCGCCGTTCTGGGCGGCCCGCTCGGCCGGGGTCTCCACCGGGGGCTGGTCGGACGGCGTCCGCTTGCCGAAGCCGTTGTACGGGGCGAGCGACGGGCGCTTGACGACCGGAGCGCAGATGCGCTCCATGTCCTCCTTGGAGAGGGTCTCCTTCTCCATCAGCTCGAGCACCAGGTTGTCCAGCACCTGCCGGTACTCGACCAGGATCTCCCAGGCCTCGTCGTGCGCGGCCTCGATCAGCGCCCGGATCTCGGCGTCGATGTCGGCGGCGACCGCCTCGGAGTAGTCCGGGCGGGTGCCCATGTCGCGGCCGAGGAACGGCTCGGCCTGGTCGCTGCCGTACTTGACCGCACCGAGCTTGGCGCTCATGCCGTACTGGGTGACCATGGCGCGGGCCATCGAGGTGGCCTTCTCGATGTCGTTCCCGGCGCCGGTCGTCGGCTCGTGGAAGACGAGCTCCTCCGCCGCCCGCCCGCCGAGGGCGTAGGCCAGGGTGTCGATCATCTCCGAGCGGGTCTGGGTGTACTTGTCCTCGGTCGGCAGCACGAGCGTGTGCCCGAGCGAGCGCCCGCGCGGGAGGATCGTCACCTTGTGCACCGGGTCCAGGTTGGGCAGTGCGTGCGCCACCAGGGCGTGGCCGCCCTCGTGGTAGGCGGTGACCTTCTTCTCCTTCTCGCTCATCGCGCGCGTCTTCCGCTCGGGTCCGGCGATGACGCGGTCGATCGCCTCCTCGAGCGTGGAGTCGTTGATCAGCGAGCCGTTGTGGCGGGCGGTGAGCAGCGCGGCCTCGTTGAGCACGTTGGCGAGGTCGGCACCGGTGAAGCCCGGCGTCCGCCGTGCCACGGTCTCCAGGTCGACGTCCGGCGCGAGCGGCTTGCCCTTGGCGTGGACGGCGAGGATCGCCTTGCGGCCGAGCAGGTCGGGCCGGTCGACGGCGATCTGCCGGTCGAAGCGGCCGGGGCGCAGCAGCGCCGGGTCGAGGATGTCGGGCCGGTTCGTCGCGGCGATCATGATCACGCCGCCCTTGACGTCGAAGCCGTCCATCTCGACCAGCATCTGGTTGAGGGTCTGCTCGCGCTCGTCGTGCCCACCGCCCATGCCGGCACCGCGGTGGCGGCCGACGGCGTCGATCTCGTCGACGAAGATGATCGCCGGGGCGTTCTGCTTGGCCTGCTCGAACAGGTCGCGGACGCGGCTGGCGCCCACACCCACGAACATCTCGACGAAGTCCGAACCGGAGATCGAGAAGAACGGCACGCCGGCCTCGCCGGCGACGGCGCGGGCGAGCAGCGTCTTGCCGGTGCCGGGCGGGCCGAACAGCAGCACGCCCTTGGGGATCTTCGCGCCCACGGCCTGGAACTTCACCGGGTTCTGCAGGAAGTCCTTGATCTCGTACAGCTCTTCGACGGCCTCGTCGGCGCCCGCGACGTCGGCGAACGTCGTCTTCGGGGTGTCCTTGGTGACCTGCTTGGCCTTGGACTTGCCGAACTGCATGACCCCGCGGCCGCCGCCCTGCATGGAGTTGAACAGCCAGAACAGCAGCAGGAGGAGGACGAGGAACGGCAGGAAGCTCACCAGGAGGCTGACCAGCAGGCTGTCCTGGGTGACGTTCGTGTCGAAGTGGACGCCCTTGTCGTCCGACGACGTGCCGTCGGACCGGACCCCCGAGACGAGCGCGAAGATGTCGTCGGAGGCGCCCAGCGGGTAGGCGGCGGTGACCTTCTCGCTGCCGTCGACCGGCTTCTTCAGCTCCAGGTCGAGCGTCTGCTCCTTGTCGTTGATCGTCGCCGAGGAGACGTTGCCGTCGTCGAACTGGGCGAGCGCCGTCGAGGTCGAGACCTGCTGGTAGCCACCCTTGCCGGTGAACAGCGTGGAGAACGTGAGGGCCACGAGGACGACGATGACGACCCAGAACCACACGGAGCGGAAGATCTTCTTACGTTCCATACACCGATGCCGGGCGCCGGGAGACCCGGTCGGCCCGTCCACCCTCCTGATCGTCCGGGGACGCCGCCTGCGACTGGGGCGAGCACCCCGGCGCTGGGTGCAGCGTCGTCGCGATCGACGGTACACCGGGGCGCCTGTGCAACCGCCGAGCGCAAGCCGGGAGCTTGCTGCGCATCCCCCAGGCTGAGGAACACGCAACCCGTCAGGCGTACACCTCGGGCTTGAGCGTCGCGATGTAGGGCAGGTCGCGGTAGCGCTCGGCGTAGTCCAGGCCGTAGCCGATGACGAACTCGTTGGGGATGT
>Ga0308174_10000668_pt1 | contig 14863 bp, 11 predicted proteins | sample PhyPR2_FD_203894 | JGI IMG/M metagenome (GOLD analysis project Ga0308174, IMG submission 203894) | Soil microbial communities from UC Gill Tract Community Farm, Albany, California, United States - DLSLS.P.R2 | ecosystem: Environmental > Terrestrial > Soil > Agricultural land | place: USA...
GCGCCGGGTCACCGGGCCCCCCCCCTTCCGTGCGAAGGACCCTGGTTACGGGGAGGTGCTGCCCGACGGGGTGGAGATCACCCCGGCCAGGACGAGCACGAGGCCGAGCACGCCGAGCACGATCGCGATGATGCCCAGCACGAAGCCCGCCTGGGCCATCCCCGCACCGGTCTCCGCGCCGCCGCTGGCGGCGATCTCCTTCTTGGCCATGTTGCCGAGGATCAGCGCGGGGATGCCGGCGACGAAGCCGCAGCAGACCAGGCCGAGGATGCCCAGCACGAGCGACCAGATCGCCTTCTGGTTGGTCTTGGGCTGGGCGTAGCCGTACCCGCCGGACGCGTCCGGCGGCGGCGGAGGACCTGCGTAGCTCATGGAATGAGTCTCCCCACGTGGAAGTTCGATGCCCGGCCGGTCGGCCGGATGCGGCCAGACGCTATCGGTTCCCCGCGGCGGCGTGCGGCAGGCGCGGCGTCACACACCGGTCCGGCTCCCGCCGTCGAAGTTCGCGGTGCCGGACACGATGCTCACCACGATCACCGCGATGAAGACCAGGCTGAGCACCAGCGCAACGGCGCCGGTGATGATGCCGGCCAGCGCCATCCCGTCGCCCTCCTGCTGGCCACCGGCCGCCCGGATCTCCCCGCGGGCCTTGACGCCGAGCACGATCGGCACGACCCCGAGGATGCCGAGGCCGCAGCACAGCGTGAGCACGATCGACCCGATCCCGGTCCACAGCGCCGCCGTGGCCTTTCCGTTCGTGCGCGGCGGGGCACCGTAGCCGTAGAGGCCCGCCTGGCCGTAGCCGGGCGGCGGCCCGTAGCCGTAGCCCGGCTGCTGGCCGTAGGGCTGCTGCGGGTAGGACGGCTGACCGTACGGCGGCTGCTGCGGGGCAGGCGTCGGCTGGGTGTACGGCGAGGACGGCGGCTGCTCGCTCGACGGGGAGGCCCAGGGGTCCCGACCGGCGCCACCGGCGGCGGGGTCGTTCGGGTCCGGGGTGCCGGGCGGCTGGCTCATCGGGGCGGGTCCTCCGGGTGACGGGGTGGTGACGGGGTGGTGGTGGGTCGGTCGCGGCGGTCGCGTCCCGAACGCGGTGCGGGGCGCACCGACGCCTCGTGAGAGTCTATTGACCCGGCCTCCCGTGCGCGGCACCGCGGCGACATCGTCCGCGGCCGCCCCGTAGCCATCGGGGACAGTGGGCGGACCGGAAGCACGGCACCGGCAGGACGAAGTCAGGGGAGAGGTGTGGCATGAGCGTTCTCAACGAGATCATCGAGGGCGTCCGCACCGACCTCGCCGAGCGGCAGGCCGCCGTACCCCTCGACGACCTCAAGGCCGCCGCGCGCAAGGCCCCCGAGGCGCGCGACCCGATGCCGGCCTACCGCGCGCCGGGGGTCAGCGTGATCGCCGAGGTGAAGCGCTCCAGCCCCAGCAAGGGCCCGCTGGCCACGATCACCGACCCGGCCGCGCTGGCCGCGAACTACCAGGCCGGTGGGGCGGCCACGATCAGCGTGCTGACCGAGCAGCAGCGCTTCGGCGGCAGCCTCGCCGACCTCGAGGCGGTGCGGGCCGCGGTCGACATCCCGGTGCTGCGCAAGGACTTCATCGTCACCTCCTACCAGCTGTGGGAGGCCCGGGCCGCGGGCGCGGACCTGGCCCTGCTGATCGTGGCGGCGCTCACCCAGAACGAGCTCGAGGCGCTCCACGACCGGGCCGTGTCGATCGGGCTGACCCCGCTCGTCGAGGTGCACGACGAGGAGGAGGTCGACCGGGCGCTCGCGGCCGGCGCGCAGCTCGTCGGCGTCAACGCCCGCAACCTCAAGACGCTCGAGGTCGACCGGGACACCTTCGCGCGGCTCGCCCCGCGTATCCCCGACGACGTGGTCCGGGTCGCGGAGTCCGGGGTCCGCGACGCCCGGGACGTGTTCGACTACGCCAAGCAGGGCGCGCACGTCGTGCTCGTGGGGGAGACACTGGTGCGGGGGGACGACCCGCGCGCGGCCGTCGCCGACCTGGTGGCCGCGGGCGCGCACCCCGCGCTGAAGCAGCGCGACTGACCAGCAACCCAGCGAGGAGCCGCACCCGATGTCCGCGACACCCGTGTCCGACCCGACCGCCGACGGCCGCTTCGGCCGCTTCGGCGGACGGATGATGCCTGAGGCGCTGATGGCCGCGCTCGACGAGCTCACCGTCGCCTGGCAGGACGCGCGGCGCGACCCGGCCTTCAACGCGGAGTTCGACCGGATGCTGCGGGAGTACGCCGGCGTCCCCAGCCTGCTGTACGACGCCACGAAGCTGTCCGAGCACGCCGGCGCCCGGATCCTGCTCAAGCGGGAGGACCTCAACCACACGGGTGCGCACAAGATCCGCAACGTGCTGGGGCAGGCACTGCTCACCCAGCGGATGGGCAAGCACCGCGTGATCGCCGAGACCGGCGCCGGCCAGCACGGCGTCGCGACGGCCACCGCGGCGGCGTACCTCGGCCTCGACTGCGTGGTCTACATGGGCGAGGTGGACACCGAGCGGCAGGCCCTCAACGTCGCCCGCATGCACCTGCTCGGCGCCGAGGTGGTCGCCGTGAAGTCCGGCTCGCGCACGCTCAAGGACGCGATCAACGAGGCGATCCGCGACTGGGTCGCGACGGTCGACCACACGGCCTACATCTTCGGCACGGCCGCGGGCCCGCATCCGTTCCCGTCCATGGTCCGCGACTTCTGCCGTGGCATCGGCGACGAGGCCCGGGTGCAGTGCCTCGAGCTCACCGGGGCCCTCCCGGACTCGGCGGTGGCGTGCGTCGGAGGCGGCTCCAACGCGATCGGCCTGTTCGCCGCCTTCCTCGACGACACCGACGTGCAGCTGGTCGGCTGCGAGCCCGCCGGTGACGGGGTGGAGACGGGCCGGCACGCGGCGACGATCTACGCCGGCGAGTACGGCGTGCTGCACGGCGCCCGCACGTTCGTGCTCCAGGACGAGGACGGCCAGACCAAGGAGTCGCACTCGATCTCCGCCGGTCTGGACTACCCGGGCGTCGGGCCCGAGCACGCTCACCTCGCGGAGACCGGCCGGGCGACGTACCGCCCGATCACGGACGCGGCCGCCATGGACGCGTTCGCGCTGCTGTCGCGCACCGAGGGCATCATACCGGCGATCGAGTCCGCGCACGCGGTCGCCGGCGCGCTCGACCTCGCCGCGGAGCAGCCCGGCTCCACGATCCTGGTCAACCTCTCGGGCCGCGGCGACAAGGACATGGGGACCGCGATCCAGTGGTTCGGCCTCGGTGAGGCCAAGCCCGACGACGCCACCGGGGAGGCGCCGGCATGACCAGCGCCGCCGACGCCTTCGCGAGAGCGAGGGCCGAGGGACGTCGCGCGCTGGTCGGCTACCTGCCGGCCGGCTTCCCCGACGTCGCCGGGTCCGTCGAGGCGATGCGCACGATGGTCGAGCACGGCTGCGACGTCATCGAGATCGGGCTGCCCTACAGCGACCCGGTGATGGACGGCCCCACGATCCAGGCCGCCGCGCAGCAGGCGCTGGAGGCCGGCACCCGCACCACCGACGTGCTGCGGGTCGTCGAGGAGGTGGCGGCGACCGGCGTCCCGACCCTGGTGATGACCTACTGGAACCCCGTGGTCCGCTACGGCGTCGAGCACTTCGCCGCCGACCTCGCCTCCGCCGGGGGAGCGGGCCTGATCACCCCGGACCTGGTGCCCGACGAGGCCGAGGAGTGGATCGAGGCCGCCGACGCCCACGACCTCGACAAGGTCTTCCTGGTCGCGCCGTCCTCGACGGACGCGCGGCTGCGCAGCACGGTCCAGGCGTGCCGTGGCTTCGTCTACGCGACCGCCGTGATGGGCGTCACCGGTGCGCGCGAGTCCAGCAGCGACCTGGCCGGCCCGCTCGTCGCGCGGACCCGGGCCTTCACCGACCTGCCCGTGGGCGTGGGGCTCGGCGTCTCCAACGGCGACCAGGCCGCCGAGGTGGCGGCGTACGCCGACGGGGTGATCGTCGGCTCCGCGTTCGTGCGGCGGCTGCTCGACGCCGGCCACGACCGCGCCGCCGGTCTTGCCGCGCTGGAGGCGCTCACCAAGGACCTCGCCGACGGGGTCCGCCGTGCGTAGGCTCACCGCCGCCGTGGGTGCGGCCGCCCTCGCCGTGCTGCTCGCCGGCTGCGGCGGCGGCTCGTCCGCCTCCGACGAGGCGCCGGTCGCCGGTGTCAGCGTCCACGACGACGACGGCCTCAACGGCGTGGTCCTGCCCAAGCCGTACGTCGTCCCGGACCTCACGCTGAAGAACGCCGACGGCCGCCCGTACGACCTCGCCACCGACGCGACCAAGCCGCTGACCCTGGTGTTCTTCGGCTACACGCACTGCCCGGACATCTGCCAGGTGGTGATGGCCAACATCGCCTCGTCGCTGACCCGCCTCGACCCCGCCCAGCGGGCCAAGGTGCGGATGGAGTTCGTCACCACCGACCCGGCACGCGACGACACCCGCACCCTGCGCGCGTACGTCGACCGGTTCGACCCGGCCTTCGACGGCCTGACCGGCGACCTGCCCACGATCGTCCGGCTGGGCAAGGCGTTCGACGTGCCCATCGAGAAGGGCGCGAAGCTCCCGTCCGGCGGCTACGACGTCGCCCACGGCACCCAGATCGTCGGGGTCCTGCCCGACGGGCGGGCGCCGTTCGTGTGGACCGAGGGCACCGACCCGGCCTCCCTCGCGCAGGACATCACCACGATCCTCGACGACAAGGTGCCCGGACTGTGACCGCGCTGTTCATCCCCAGTCCCGGCCAGGGCGTCTGGCACCTCGGCCCGGTCCCGATCCGTGCCTACGCGCTGTGCATCATCCTCGGCGTCGTCGTCGCCATCTGGCTCGGCGAGCGGCGCTGGGTGGCGCGGGGCGGCGTCCGGGGCCAGGTCTCGGACATCGCGATCTGGGCCGTCCCGTTCGGCCTCGTCGGCGGCCGGCTCTACCACGTGATCACCGACCCGAGGAACTACTTCGGCCAGGGCGGCGAGCCGATCAAGGCGTTGTACGTGTGGCAGGGCGGTCTCGGCATCTGGGGGGCGATCGCGCTGGGCGGCGTCGGCGCCTACATCGGCGCCCGCCGGATGGGCCTGCGCTTCCCGCCGGTCGCGGACGCGCTCGCACCCGGCATCGTGATCGCCCAGGCGATCGGCCGGTGGGGCAACTGGTTCAACCAGGAGCTCTACGGCAAGCCGACCACCCTGCCCTGGGGGCTGAAGATCGACGCCGCGCACCGGGAGTCCCTGGCGCCGCAGTACCAGAAGTACGAGACCTTCCACCCGACCTTCCTCTACGAGTTCGGCTGGGACCTCGGGGTCGCGGCGCTGGTGCTGTGGGCCGACCGGCGCTTCCGGCTCGGGCACGGCCGTGCCTTCGCCCTCTACGTGATGGGCTACACCGCCGGCCGCGCCTGGATCGAGTACCTCCGCATCGACGCGGTCGAGGCCAACGACGTGTTCGGGCTGCGGCTGAACGTGTGGACCTCGATCGTGGTGTTCCTGCTCGCGACGACGTACTTCGTGATCGTCGGCCGGATCCGCAAGGGCCGCGAGGAGACCGTCTGGCGCGAGGGCCGCGGACCGGCCGAGGAGCCGGCCGTCGAGGAGCGCGCGCAGGACAGGTGAGCCTGTCCTTCGATGAAATAGCGCCGGCCGATCGGTAGTTTGCCCCGCATGACCACAGAGTCCCTCAGCCCTGACGTCCCCAAGATCCAGCACGAGCACCCGGACGTAACGGGCGGCTGGCTGCGTCCGGCGGTCTTCGGGGCGATGGACGGCCTGGTCTCGAACCTGGCGCTGATCGCCGGGGTGGCCGGCGGCACGCGGGACCACACCGGCTCGACCGCGGTGGTGCTGGCCGGCCTCGCGGGCCTGGCCGCCGGGGCGTTCTCGATGGCGGCGGGGGAGTACACCTCGGTCGCCAGCCAGTCCGAGGCGGCGCAGCGCGAGATCGACAAGGAGCGCCGCGAGATCATCGCCAACCCGGTCGCGGAGACCGACGAGCTCGCCCGGATGTACGTCGAGAAGGGGCTCGACCCGGAGCTGGCGCGCGAGGTGGCCCGCCAGATCCACGCCGACGTGGACAACGCGGTCACCGTGCACGCTCGCGAGGAGCTCGGCGTCGACCCGGACGACCTGGCCTCGCCGATGACGGCGGCCGTGTCCTCGTTCCTGTCCTTCGCGGTCGGCGCGCTGATCCCGGTGCTGCCCTACCTGCTCGGTGCCGGCTCGCTGCTGCCCGGCCTGCTGGTGACCCTGCTGGCCCTCTTCCTGTGCGGCGCGGTGGTCACCCAGGTGACCAGTCGGTCCTGGTGGTACGGCGGCCTGCGGCAGACCGTCCTGGGCGCGGCGGCGGCCGGCCTCACGTACCTGTTCGGCTCCCTGGTCGGGGGCGCCGGCCTCGGCTGACCGGGCCGTGCGGCACCGTGCCGAGCGGCACTCGGGGGTGTCCGGAGTGTGAGCCATCCGTCTCGCCGGGCGATCTGTGCCCCGTTACCGTGCTGTAGTCTGACCACTCCGCACGGGCCAATGTCGTCCCCTGCATCCATGCATGAGAGGCACCCGGTGCCGCCTTCTCCGGCGGTCACCTGCGTGGGTGCACACGACGACGGGAGGAATGCCGCATGCACGGGTTCCCGCCGCCCCAGGGGCTCTACGACGGACACCACGAGCACGACGCCTGTGGTGTCGCCTTCGTCGCGACCCTGACCGGCCAGGCCAGCCATGACATCGTCGCCAAGGCGATCACCGCGCTCCGCAACCTCGAGCACCGGGGCGCCACCGGCGCCGAGCCGGACTCCGGCGACGGCGCGGGCATCCTCCTCGGTGTCCCGGACCGGTTCTTCCGGGCCGTCGTCGACTTCGAGCTCCCCCAGGCCCACGCGTACGCCGTCGGCACCGCCTTCCTGCCCGGCGACGAGGGCGAGGTCACCAAGACCCGGCGTCGCATCGAGGAGATCGCGGCCCAGGAGGACCTGACCGTCCTCGGCTGGCGCGACGTGCCCACCGACCCGTCGTCGCTCGGCGCCACCGCGATCAGCGTGATGCCGACCTTCAGCCAGCTGTTCGTCGCCGCCGCCAGCGGGCGCGTCGTCGGGATGGCGCTGGAGCGGCTGGCCTTCTGCCTGCGCAAGCGGGCCGAGCGCGAGACCGACGTGTACTTCCCGTCGCTGTCCTCGCGCACGATCGCCTACAAGGGCATGCTCACCACCGACCAGCTCGACCACTTCTACCCCGACCTGGTCGACGAGCGCGTCGAGTCGGCGGTGGCCGTCGTGCACTCCCGGTTCTCGACGAACACCTTCCCGAGCTGGCCGCTGTCGCACCCGTTCCGGTTCATCGCGCACAACGGCGAGATCAACACCGTGATGGGCAACCGCAACTGGATGCGGGCCCGCGAGGCGCTGCTGGCCAGCGACCTGATCCCCGGTGACCTGGACCGGCTGTTCCCGATCTGCACCCCCGGTGCCTCGGACTCCGCGTCGTTCGACGAGGTGCTCGAGCTGCTCCACCTCGGCGGCCGAAGCCTGCCGCACTCGGTGCTGATGATGATCCCGGAGGCGTGGGAGAACCACGCCGAGATGGACCCCGCCCGCCGGGCGTTCTACGAGTTCCACGCCTCGATGATGGAGCCGTGGGACGGCCCCGCCTGCGTGGTGTTCACCGACGGCACCCAGGTCGGCGCCGTGCTGGACCGCAACGGACTGCGGCCCTCCCGCTACTGGGTCACCGACGACGGCCTCGTCGTGCTCGCCTCCGAGGTCGGCGTGCTCGACATCGACCCGGCCACGGTGGTCCGCAAGGGCCGGCTCCAGCCGGGCCGGATGTTCCTCGTCGACACCCACGAGCACCGGATCATCGAGGACGAGGAGATCAAGGGCGAGCTCGCCGCCGAGCACCCCTACGACGAGTGGCTGCACGCCGGCATCGTCCGCTTCGAGGACCTGCCCGACCGTGAGCACATCGTGCACACGCACGCGTCCGTGACCCGCCGCCAGCAGATCTTCGGCTACACCGAGGAGGAGAAGCGGGTCCTGCTCACGCCGATGGCCAGGACCGGTGCGGAGCCGATCGGGTCGATGGGCACCGACACCCCGATCGCGGCGCTGTCGGACCGCCCGCGGCTGCTGTTCGACTACTTCGCGCAGCTGTTCGCCCAGGTGACCAACCCGCCGCTCGACGCGATCCGCGAGGAGCTGGTCACGTCGCTGTCGGGCACCATCGGCCCCGAGGCGAACCTGCTCGAGCCGACCCCGGCCTCCTGCCGCCAGCTGGTGCTGCCGTTCCCGGTCGTCACCAACGACGAGCTCGCCAAGATCCGGCACATCAACCGCGACGGCGACCTGCCCGGCTACGCCACGCACGTCTCCCGCGGTCTCTACGACGTCGAGGGCGGCGGTCGGGCGCTGGCCGACCGGATCGACCAGGTCTGCGCCGAGGTCTCGGCCGCGATCGCCGAGGGCGCCCGGATCATCGTGCTGTCCGACCGGCACTCCACCGCCGAGCTCGCGCCGATCCCGTCGCTGCTGCTCACCGGCGCCGTGCACCACCACCTGGTGCGCGAGAAGACCCGCACCCAGGTCGGCCTGGTGATCGAGGCCGGCGACGTGCGCGAGGTGCACCACGTCGCCCTGCTCATCGGGTACGGCGCGGCCGCGGTCAACCCGTACCTCGCGATGGAGACCGTCGAGGACCTGGCCCGCGACGGCTACTACGTCGACAAGGAGCCCGAGCTCGCGGTCAAGAACCTCGTGAAGTCGCTCGGCAAGGGCGTGCTCAAGGTGATGAGCAAGATGGGTGTGTCGACCGTGGCGTCGTACACCGGCGCCCAGATCTTCGAGGCGGTCGGCCTGGCCCAGCCGCTGGTGGACCGCTACTTCACCGGCACGACCAGCAAGCTCGGCGGCGTCGACATCGACACCATCGCCGAGGAGGTCGCCCGGAGGCATCGCAAGGCGTACCCCGTCGACGGCCTGCCGCCGGCGCACCGGTCCCTGGAGATCGGCGGGGAGTACCAGTGGCGCCGCGAGGGCGAGCCGCACCTGTTCGACCCGGAGACGGTGTTCCGGCTGCAGCACTCGACCCGCAGCGGCCGCTACGACGTCTTCAAGCAGTACACCGCGCGCGTCAACGAGCAGTCCGAGCGGCTGATGACGCTGCGCGGGCTGTTCAAGCTGCGTGAGGGCGAGCGCGCGCCGATCCCGATCGAGGAGGTCGAGCCGGTCTCGGAGATCGTCAAGCGGTTCTCGACCGGCGCGATGTCCTACGGCTCGATCAGCCAGGAGTCGCACGAGACGCTGGCGATCGCGATGAACCGGCTGGGCGGCAAGTCCAACACCGGTGAGGGCGGGGAGGACCCCGACCGGCTCTACGACCCCGAGCGCCGCAGCGCCATCAAGCAGGTCGCCTCCGGCCGGTTCGGCGTCACGTCGGAGTACCTCACCAACTCGACCGACATCCAGATCAAGATGGCCCAGGGCGCGAAGCCCGGCGAGGGCGGTCAGCTGCCCGGCCACAAGGTCTACCCGTGGGTGGCGAAGACGCGGTACTCCACGCCGGGCGTGGGCCTGATCTCGCCGCCGCCGCACCACGACATCTACTCGATCGAGGACCTGGCGCAGCTGATCCACGACCTGAAGAACGCGAACCCCGAGGCGCGGGTGCACGTGAAGCTGGTCGCCGAGGTCGGCGTCGGCACGGTCGCGGCCGGGGTGTCCAAGGCCCACGCCGACGTCGTGCTGATCTCCGGCCACGACGGCGGCACCGGCGCCGCGCCGCTGACGTCGCTCAAGCACGCGGGCGGCCCGTGGGAGCTCGGGCTGGCCGAGACCCAGCAGACGCTGCTGCTCAACGGGCTGCGCGACCGGATCGTGGTGCAGGCCGACGGCCAGATGAAGACCGGGCGGGACGTGCTGGTGGCCGCCCTGCTCGGGGCCGAGGAGTTCGGCTTCGCCACCGCGCCGCTGGTGGTCTCCGGCTGCATCATGATGCGGGTCTGCCACCTCGACACCTGCCCCGTCGGTGTCGCGACGCAGAACCCCGTCCTGCGGCAGCGCTTCGCCGGCAAGCCGGAGTTCGTCGTCAACTTCTTCGAGTTCATCGCCGAGGAGGTCCGCGAGCTGCTCGCGCAGCTCGGGTTCCGCACGTTGGCGGAGGCCGTCGGCCACGCCGAGCTGCTCGACGTGACCCAGGCGGTCGACCACTGGAAGGCCTCCGGGCTCGACCTGCGGCCGGTGCTGCATGTGCCCGAGCTGCCCGAGGGCGCCGCCCGGCACAACACCACCGGGCAGGACCACGCCTTGGACAAGGCGCTCGACAACGAGCTGGTCAGGCTCGCCGCCGACGCGCTGGAGAAGGGCGAGCCGGTCCGCGCCCAGGTGCAGATCCGCAACGTCAACCGCACCGTCGGCACGATCCTCGGCCACGAGGTGACCAAGCGCTACCGCGGCCAGGGGCTGCCCGACGGGACGATCGACATCACGTTCACCGGCTCGGCCGGCCAGTCCTTCGGCGCGTTCGTGCCGGCCGGGGTCACGCTGCGGCTCGAGGGCGACGCGAACGACTACGTCGCCAAGGGCCTGTCCGGCGGCCGGATCGTGGTCCGGCCGGACCGGGCCGCGACCTTCGACGCCGCCGTGCAGATCATCGCCGGCAACGTCATCGGGTACGGCGCGACCGCCGGCGAGATCTTCCTGCGCGGCCAGGTCGGTGAGCGGTTCTGCGTCCGCAACTCCGGTGCCACGGCCGTCGTCGAGGGCGTCGGCGACCACGGCTGCGAGTACATGACCGGCGGACGCGTGGTCGTCCTCGGGCCGACCGGCCGCAACTTCGCGGCCGGCATGTCCGGCGGCGTCGCCTTCGTGCTCGACCTCGACGAGGCCCGGGTCAACCCCGAGCTGGTCGAGCTGGCCACCGTCGAGGGCGAGGCCGCCGACGAGCTGCAGGACCTGGTGCGCCGGCACCTCGAGGAGACCGGGTCGCCGGTGGCCGAGGCGCTGCTCGACGACTGGCCGTCCGCCGTACGCCGGTTCACCGAGGTCATGCCCACCGACTACAAGCGGGTGCTTGCCGCGAAGGAGCAGGCCGAGGCCGAAGGACTCTCCGACGACGAGACCGCGACCCGGATGATGGAGGCTTTGCATGGCTGACCCCCGAGGCTTCCTGAAGGACGGCCGCAAGGTCGCGTCCCGCCGCCCCGTCGAGGAGCGGGTCAACGACTGGCACGAGGTCTACCCCGAGGGGGCGGGCCGGGCGCTGCTGCCGATCATCACCAAGCAGGCCGGGCGCTGCATGGACTGCGGCATCCCGTTCTGCCACCAGGGCTGCCCGCTCGGCAACATCATCCCGGAGTGGAACGACCTGGTCTGGCGCGACGACTGGCAGGGCGCGATCGAGCGCCTGCACGCGACGAACAACTTCCCGGAGTTCACCGGGCGGCTGTGCCCGGCGCCGTGCGAGACCGCGTGCGTGCTCGGCATCAACCAGGACCCGGTGACGATCAAGAACGTCGAGGTCTCGATCGCCGACCGGGCCTGGGAGTCCGGTCTGGTCCGGCCGCAGCCGCCGGAGTGGCTCAGCGGCAAGACCGTCGCGGTGATCGGCTCCGGCCCCGCCGGCCTCGCCGCGGCCCAGCAGCTGACCCGCGCGGGCCACACCGTCGCGGTCTACGAGCGGGCGGACAAGCCCGGCGGCCTCCTCCGCTACGGCATCCCCGAGTTCAAGATGGAGAAGAAGCACCTGGACCGGCGCATCGACCAGATGCGGCGCGAGGGCACGGTGTTCCGGTCCGGCATCGCGGTGGGCACCGACGTGCCCGCGGCACAGATCCTCGACCGTTTCGACGCCGTGGTGCTCGCGGTCGGCGCGACGGTGCCGCGCGACCTGCCGATCAAGGGCCGCGAGCTCGGCGGCATCCACCAGGCGATGGAGTTCCTGCCGCAGTCCAACCGGGCGTCGCTCGGCCAGCAGGTCGAGGACCAGGTGACCGCCGAGGGCAAGCACGTCGTGATCATCGGCGGCGGCGACACCGGGGCCGACTGCCTCGGCACGTCCCACCGGCAGAAGGCCGCGTCCGTGACGCAGCTCGAGATCATGCCGCACCCCGGTCAGGAGCGGCCGGCGAACCAGCCCTGGCCGACGTACCCGATGATCTTCCGGGTCTCCTCGGCCCACGAGGAGGGCGGCGAGCGGGTCTACTCGGTGTCCACCCAGGAGTTCCTCGGCGACGAGGACGGCAACGTCCGCGCGCTGCGCCTCGTGGACGTGGAGATGAAGGACGGGCGGTTCAGCGAGGTCGAGGGCACCGAGCGCGAGATCCCGGCCGAGCTGGTGCTCTTCGCGATGGGCTTCACCGGCCCCGAGCGGGACGGCGTCGTCGGGCAGCTCGGCGTCGACCTCGACCAGCGCGGGAACATCGTGCGCGACGCGGCGTACATGTCGACCCAGCCCGGTGTCTTCGTCGCCGGTGACGCCGGCCGGGGCCAGTCGCTGATCGTCTGGGCGATCGCGGAGGGTCGTGCGGCGGCCGCCGGGGTCGACCGGTTCCTGACCGGCTCGACCACCCTGCCCGCCCCGATCCCGCCCACGGAGCGCCCCCTCGTCGTGTGAGGGGTCACATCTTGGAACGTTCAAGCCGACGGTTCGGGTGACCCGCGGGTAGCCCGCTAGGGTCGTTGCGTGCGTAGAGCAAAGATCGTCTGCACCCTCGGCCCGGCCGTGAACACCCCCGAGCGCATCCGTGCGCTCGTGGACGCCGGCATGGACGTGGCCCGGATGAACCTCAGCCACGGGTCGTACGCCGACCACGAGAAGGTCTACCGGATGGTGCGTGAGGCCTCCGACGCCAGCGGCCACGGCGTGGGCATCTTCGCGGACCTCCAGGGCCCGAAGATCCGGCTCGGCCGCTTCGCCGACGGGCCGGTGCAGCTCGAGCACGGCGCCGAGTTCACGATCACCACCCGCGACGTGCCCGGTGACGTGAAGATCTGCTCGACGACGTACGACGGGCTCCCCGGCGACGTGTCCGCCGGCGACCAGGTCCTCATCGACGACGGCAAGGTGCGCCTGGAGGTGCTCAGCGTCGAGGGCAGCGACGTGCGCACCCAGGTGGTGGTTCCCGGCCCGGTGAGCAACAACAAGGGCATCAACCTGCCCGGTGTCGCCGTGTCCGTGCCGGCCCTGTCCGAGAAGGACAAGGAGGACCTGCGCTGGGCGCTGCACATGACGGTCGACTTCATCGCGCTGTCGTTCGTGCGCTCGGCCGCCGACGTCGAGGACGTGCGGGCGATCATGAAGGAGGAGGGTGTCTTCCTCCCGGTGATCGCCAAGATCGAGAAGCCGCAGGCGATCGAGAACATCGAGGCGATCGTCGACGCGTTCGACGGCTTCATGGTCGCGCGCGGCGACCTCGGCGTGGAGTGCCCGCTCGAGGACGTGCCGTTCCTCCAGAAGCAGGTCATCGAGGTGGCCCGGCGGCACGCCAAACCCGTGATCGTCGCGACCCAGATGCTCGAGTCGATGATCTCGGCGCCGCGCCCCACCCGGGCCGAGGCCTCCGACGTCGCGAACGCCGTCCTCGACGGCGCCGACGCGGTGATGCTGTCGGGCGAGACGAGCGTGGGGGAGTTCCCCATCGAGACCGTCGAGACGATGGCCCGGATCATCGAGTCCACCGAGGACCACGGCCTGGCCCGGATGGCCGCGATCGACTGGCAGCCGCGCACCCGTGGCGGCGTGATCGCCAAGGCCGCCAACGAGGTGGCCGAGCGGATCGGCGCGAAGTACCTCGTCGCGTTCACCCAGAGCGGGGACTCCGCCCGCCGGCTCTCCCGTTACCGCGGGCACATCCCGACCCTCGCGTTCACCCCCGTCCCGGTGGTGCGTTCGCAGCTCGCGATGACCTGGGGCGTGGAGACGTTCCTCGCCGAGCCCGTCGAGCACACCGACGAGATGGTCCGCCAGGTCGACGAGCACCTGCTGCGGATCAAGCGGGTCCAGGAGGGCGACCTCGTCGTGGTCGTCGCCGGCAGCCCGCCCGGCATCCCGGGCTCGACCAACGCGCTGCGGATCCACCGGATGGGCGACGCCATCAACGAGATCGCGCCGGCCTACACCCGGCCGGAGTAGCCCTCAGACCTTGAGGCCGAGCAGCTCGTCGAGCCGGGCCACCCCGGCGCGGGTCGAGACCGAGATGGTCTTCGCATTCGACTGCCGCCACGGCACCCCGACCAGGTCGAGGGCCTCGCAGCACCAGCCGCGGATCTCGGCGGACACGTTGGTGAACTGCCACCTGGGGTAGTCGTAGCGCTTCGGCTGCCCGGCGACCGGGCGCCGCGCCCAGTTGCGCACCCGGCAGCCGTCGGAGTGGAACAGGCCGCGCAGGAAGTCGGCCGGCCACCGCTCGACCAGCTCCCACTGCCACGGGGCCATCCCGAGGGTGCGCTCGTGCTTGCGCCCCGGTCCGTGCTGCGGGAACAGGCAGGGCCAGTGCTTCCAGTAGCTCTGCACGACCACGGTCCCGGGAGCGGCGACCCGCTGCACCCGTGCGCCCGGCCGGACGCCCCGGATGGCGTCCGCGACGGCCTCGATGATCTTTGGGTACACGGCGTCGCAGGAGACCCGCAGCGTGTGCACGCGTCCCATGCGCGAGAGGCAGCCGTCGCCCAGGTAGTAGCCGAGCAGTGCGGCGTACGGTCGGCCGGGGACCTCGACGGCCGGGTCGCACAACCAGCACTCGCCGACCGGCGCCGGCTGCTGCAGCCACGCGCGCAGCGTGGAGCGGGCCACGCCGGTGGTCCGGCTGACCTCGGAGAGGGTGGCGGCGCGCCCCAGCAGGTCCA
>Ga0308174_10000669_pt1 | contig 14857 bp, 11 predicted proteins | sample PhyPR2_FD_203894 | JGI IMG/M metagenome (GOLD analysis project Ga0308174, IMG submission 203894) | Soil microbial communities from UC Gill Tract Community Farm, Albany, California, United States - DLSLS.P.R2 | ecosystem: Environmental > Terrestrial > Soil > Agricultural land | place: USA...
ACCCCATCACCAATCAATCGCCCGCCTATGGTCCGGTAGCGGGTGGCCCGATTGGCGGCGGATTTCAGGGTACCGGTACAGATGCCACCTATTCGGCCGGAATCAACTGGAACCACATCTTTTCACCTTCCCTGATTTCACAAACCCGTATCGGCCTCAACCGTTACCGCAATGAGGCCAAAAACTCTGATTACGGGACCACCAGTTCCACGCACTTTGGCATACCCGGAGTGAATGTCAGCGATTTCACCAGCGGCATCACGGGACTCACTGGTTCCGGGTTTTCGGACCCGATTATCGGCTATTCAGCCAGTCTGCCCTGGGTGCGCGCTGAGACGGACATCGATGTGGTCAGCAACTGGACCAAAATCAAGGGGAACCACACCTTTGAATTCGGGGGCAATTTCATCCGTATCCGCGATGACCTGTTGCAGGAGCAAACCTTCAGCCCGCGTGGTTTGTGGACCTTCGCGTCCGGCCAGACGTCGTTAAATGGCGGTCCGAAGAGCGGCTTCGCCAATAACTTTGCGAGTTTGCTTCTGGGCGTACCTAGCCAGGTAGGCCGCGATCTGCCTGTCTACTTTCCGGCTTACCGGGCGTGGCAGCTTTTCTTATATGGCGGCGATAAGTGGCAGGTTAGTCCGAAATTGACCCTGAATCTAGGCATGCGATGGGAATATTATCCGCCGGCGACCCCGCAGTTTCGCGGCGGCTTTTCGAATTATGATGGCGCGACGAATAGTCTGGTCGTTGCCGGAGTTGGCGGCAACCCCATGGACCTGGGAATGAGGAAGAGGTATCGCGATTTCGCCCCTCGCGTGGGCCTTGCCTACCGCATTACCCAACACGATGTCATTCGGGCCGGCTTCGGAATCAGCTACCAGCCGTTCGAAGACAACACCTACGCCTATAACTTCCCCGTGAAGCAGAACAACGCTTTCAACTCGTCGAGTGACTTTGGGCCTGCGATTCTTTCCGACGGTACTCCAGCCACATTTTCAAAGGGGTTTCCCGCGCCGCTTGTCGCAACTGTGCCCTCAAATGGAATCATTCCGGTGAATACGCCGCTGCTCAAGAGCCAATCCTACGTCGTGATTCCCAAGAACTATGTCGATCCATATGTCGAATCGTGGAACCTAACCTACGAACGCGCGCTTCCGGGACAGCTCGCGCTGGATGTTGGCTATGTCGGGAACCGCGGCGTTCACATTCCGCTGCAATACAACCTGAATGCCGTAAGCGATCCGGCCTTCGTTGGCAAAGGATCCAAGGGCCAGCCTTACTTTCAGGCATACGGGATTAAATCTGCCATTAACATGTACTTCTCGCAAGTTGCGTCAGCATATAACTCACTTCAGGTGACTTTAAACCGGCATTTCACCTCTGGAGTCACCATCACGACCTCCTACACATTTAGTAAGGCGCTCGGATTCGCTACCGAGAATGGCGAGAACTCGAGCGGCGCCGCGTATTACGTGGATTTCCGCAGAAATTACGCCCGCACGGATTTCGACCACACGCATATCTTCAATCAGAGCTTTCTTTACGAGCTACCGTTTGGAAAGAGACAAAGGTTTTTCAAAAGCGGTCCGCTCAACGTGATTTTGGGAGGATGGCAAATCAGCGGGGTTTGGACGCTGATCAGCGGCTCGCCGTTAAACTTCAGCGCGCCTACTTCCTCTTTGAACACCCCGGGAAATAGCCAGTCGCCGGAGCTGGTGGGTCCGTTCAAGAAGCTCTACGGGATCAATACCGTCCCGTGGTTTGACACATCAGCCTTTGCGGACCCGACCGTTTTGTTCGGCGCGCCGACGTTCGGCAACGTTGGCAGATATATTGAGTCGGGCCCGGGATTTTTCAATCTGGACGCAGCGCTGTTTCGCAACATCCGCTTGACGGAAAGGTTTAACCTGGCGTTCCGGACCGATTGGTACAGCGCCACCAACACGCCGCACTTCAACAATCCGAATGTCACACTGGGCAACTCAACATTCGGGTTAGTGACGAGCGCGGGCGGCTCACGCGCAATCGATCTGGGATTAAATCTCAGCTTCTAGGTTCTGCTGATTTCCCTGTGGGGCGGGCTTTCCAGCCCACAACGCCGCTTTCAAACCAACAGGCTTCCCCAGCCGTGGGGCTATGTTATCCTGCGGTTGTCCGACGGTTCCGAAACATGGGGACGTAGTTCAGTTGGTTAGAACGCCGGCCTGTCACGTCGGAGGTCGCGGGTTCGAGCCCCGTCGTCCCCGCCATTTCCTCTTCCTTGAATTGTCCTGCAGGCGATAATATCGATGATTCGCTATGTGCCGCAGTATAAAGGTTCTCAGGCATCCAGCCGCTACCCCGACGTACGAGGAAATTTCCGCCGCCGCGCTTCAATTCGTGCGCAAGATCAGCGGGTTCCACAAGCCGTCCAAAGCAAACCAAGCCGCATTTGATGCTGCCGTGCGAGAGATTGCCGCAGCCAGCGAACGTCTGCTGCGGAACATCGTCGAGAGCCCTGGGAAGGCTAAGTACAAGGAACCGTCATACTGAAGTCATGACGCCAGGACAACCGCAGCCGAAACTTCAACTCACGCATACGCCGGATTATCGCGAGACCTACGCCAACAGTGTCCAGGTCCGTGTCAGCTTATGGGATTTCTTCCTGATGTTCGGAACCGTGAATCAGACCGCGCCTGATGCCGTTACCATCTCGAATTTCCAGGGCGTTTACCTCAGTCCGCCTCAGGCCAAAGCCCTTTCGAACCTTCTGCAGCAGAACCTAAAGCAATACGAATCGGCTTTCGGCGAGATCCGGCTTGAGGCGCAGAGTTCTGGTGACGTTATTCAGTAATCGCTGAGATGCCCGCAAAGAGCGCCTCGCCGCCTGAAGAGCGTTCAATAGCTTTGCCGGAGCGGCACGCCTCCCGAAAGCGCCTCTTCTACCTGGCTGTTTTCTTTTTCTTGTTTGCGATTCCGCTCTTCCTCATTCATGGACCGCTGCTGGGACTTCCGTTCTTCTGGGATGAACAAGGGCAATTCATTCCCACCGCGCTTGATCTGCTGCGCAGCGGCGCCTGGATCGCACATTCTACCATCCCCAACGTTCATCCGCCAGGCGTCGAAGCGTATCTAGTCGTCTGGTACAAGCTTTTCGGGTTCTCCATTCCACTAACCCGCGCCGCCATGCTGCTCATGGCCGGTTTCGGGCTGCTGTTCACGTTCCTCCTTGCAATCGAATTGAGCCGGGATGCCGATGGCGCTCCGGCCTTCCTACCACCTCTCCTGCTGCTTGCTTCGCCCTTGTTTTATACCCAGAGCATGATGGCGCAACTTGACATGCCCGCGATGGTGCTGACGCTGCTCGCTCTCCTGCTCTTCACCAGAAAGAAGTACGTGGCCTGCGCGGCCGTATGCGTCGCCCTCGTGCTGGCTAAGGAAACCGGAATCGTCGCGCCGGCCGTTTTCTTCTCCGTCCTCGTGTGGCGTAAGGATTGGCGGAGGGCCGGGCTATTTGTGTTACCGGCGTTGGCGCTGGTTGGCTGGCTGCTAGCGCTGCATCGCGCTACCGGATATTGGCTCGGAAATCCAGGGTTTGCGCACTACAACGTTCAGTACGCGCTGCATCCGGTCCGCATCGCACTTTCCTTCGTGCGCCACGTCTATTACATCTTTTTCGCGGAGTTCCGGTGGGTCGGAACGCTTGCGCTGTTCTTAGCAGTGAAGAAATCCCGGTCATTTCCGTGTGAGCGATGGCCTGTCGTGCTGGGCGTTTCCATCGGAACTATCGTGATTGTTTCCGTATTTGGCGGCGCGGAGCTCGAGCGGTATCTGCTGCCCGTGCTTCCCATCTTCTACATCGCCGTGAGCATCGCGCTTACCTCGCTGCCGCGCTGGACTGCAATTGGATGTACCGGCGCATTGCTGGCCGGCCTGATTGCAAGTCTGTTTTGGAACCCGCCTTATCCCTTCCCTTACGAAAACAATCTCGCCATGGTTGATTTCGTTCGCCTGCAACAAGTGGCGGCTCGTTTCTCCGAGCACAACTTTGAGAAGGACACCATAGCCACAGCGTGGCCCTATTCCGTTTCGTTCGAGCGCCCCGAGTACGGGTTCGTGAAGCGCAAGCTGAAAGTCGTAGAGACGAACGATTTCCATTTCGCTTCGATCGAGGCTTTGCCCGAAACCAGTTTCAATGTGTTGATTACATACAGCCGCACCTGGGCTCCGCCGGGCGGCGTCATTGCACTGTCACTGGTCCGGCGTTTTCTCGAAAGGTTCTACGGTTGGCAACCGGATATCTCGGTGGAACAGTGCCAGGCACTCGGGCTGAAGGAAGTGGCCTCCTGGGAATTGAGGGGCCAGGAAATGAACGTCTACGTAAGGGATTCCCAATGGCCGCTTCGGCGCGTGCAAAAAAAATCAATTCCAGTGCTTCACCCGAGGTCAGTCACAAACTGACCGAAAAAATTTGATTGTCCGGCAACTCTAAGCGCCCAAAGCGTTTGCGCCCAATTCACACCTCCTCTGCCTCGCTAGGCGGATGCTCACCTATCAGACAAGGTCCGTATTTTTGGAGCGTGAACAGACTCGATCTTGCCCGCACCCTGGCGCGCCTGTCGCATCGGTCTCGTGCGCAAGCCGCGGATGATGTAGACACCCTCGTTTACCAAATGTTGAAGAGTTTGAAGGAGCCGCAGAAGCGCCGCTTGAAACCGCGCTCAGAATCATCGGCCGCAAATGCGTCAACTCCTCCCAAGGACCGCCCATGAGCAGAAGCATCCGGAGTAAGGTGCTTCTCCAATTAATCGACCGCAATCTGCGTGAGGGAGCGACGGTCGAAATTGATGGCCTGGGACATTTTCAACTTGATCCGGCTGGCAATGTAATTTTCCAGGCAGGTAACCGGATTCAGGTTTTCCTCGCGTATGCGGAAGAAGATCGTCCGGTGGTGCGGAAACTGTATGCGGCCTTGCTGCAGGCCGGCTTCGAGCCGTGGATGGACCAGGAGAAACTCCTCCCCGGCCAGAATTGGCCGCGCGCAATAGAACGCGCGATCGATCTTTCGCGCTTTTTTGTGGGTTGCTTTTCACAGCGGTCCACGGTGAAACGCGGCCATTTTCAATCCGAACTAAGGTACGCACTCGATCTGGCGTCGCGAATCCCGAACGAACAGATCTTCCTAGTTCCTGTCCGGCTGAATGAATGCGAGTTGCCGCGCAAAATTGCGCGCAGCGTGCAATATGTCGATCTCTTCCCGGATTGGGATCAGGGGATTGCCGCGCTGGTGGAAGCCATGTGGCACCAGGTGATTGACCGCAACAAAAAGCTGAAGCTGACCACGTAAATCAGCGGCCGCTCCCGGAACCCGAGCATGCTTCAACTCTGCGAATGCTCATCGATGCGCAACTTTGATCCGGTACTCCATTCGGTAAACGGCCGCATCGTCGTAATCACGTTATCTCTGGCTCGCCAGCTTCCCCGGATATAGTCGTGATTCATTGCGGCAATTACTTCCAGCGGTATCTCTTTCGGGCATACCGCCGAGCATTCGCCGATATTCGTGCAGCCGCCGAACCCTTCTGCGTTCATCTGGGCCACCATGTTGATGGCGCGACGGTCGCGTTCCGGCTGTCCTTGCGGGAGAGTTCCCAAATGCGTGATCTTCGCCCCGGTGAATAACGCGGCCGACGCGTTTGGGCACGCCGCCACGCATGCGCCGCACCCGATGCAGGCCGCCGCATCCATGGCATGGTCGGATGCTTCCTTTGAGACCAGAATCGCGTTGCCATCCGGCGCGCTCCCCGTCGAAACCGAGATATAACCGCCTGCCGCAATGATCCGGTCGAACGACCGACGGTCCACAATCAGATCCTTGATCACCGGAAACGATCGCGCACGCCAGGGCTCCAGAATCAACTCTTCGCCGTCTTTGAAGTGGCGCATCGTCAACTGGCAAACCGTGGTTGCGGGCAGTGGGCCTTGAGCAATGCCGTTGATCATGAACCCACAGGACCCGCAAATCCCCTCCCGGCAATCGTGCTCGAAGGCCACTGGCTCTTCGCCTCTTTCGCTCAACTGCTCGTTCAACACGTCCAGGCATTCCAGCATCGACATGTCCGGATTGACGTTGTCGACCGGATATCTGACAAACTTGCCCTTTCGGTTCTGGCTGTTTTGACGCCAGATCTTCAGCCTCACTTGCACCTATTTGTAGCTCCGTTTCGCCGGATGAACGTACTCGAACTCCAGCGGCTCCTTATAGAGTTCCGGGTAGTTCCCATATCCGCGATAGCCCCACGCCGCAACATACGCATAATTCTCGTCATCGCGCTGCGCTTCGCCATCGGCGGTCTGATACTCCTCGCGGAAATGGCCTCCGGCTGACTCGTTGCGCTCGCGCGCGTCGATACACATCAGCTCAGCCAGCTCGAAAAAGTCGCCCACGCGCCCTGCTTTTTCCAGACTTTGATTCAAGTCTTCCGCGCTGCCCGGCACTTTTACGTTTTCCCAATATTCGTCCCGCAGTTCCCGTATTTCCCCTATCGCGTGCTCCAGCCCTTGTGCCGTGCGTGACATTCCGCAGTACTCCCACACGATCTTGCCCAGTTCCCTATGAAACGAATCCACCGTGCGTTTACCGTTAATCGACAGAAGCTTGTGAATCGTCTGCTGCACGCAGGCAACCGCGTTGCGCACCTCGGCATCGGACTCCTTTACTTGAGCCACTTTGTTATTCGCCAGGTAATCGCCCACTGTGTACGGAACAATAAAATAGCCGTCCGAAAGGCCTTGCATCAGGGCGCTCGCGCCAAGCCGGTTCGCCCCGTGATCGGAAAAGTTCGCTTCCCCAACCACAAACAGACCCGGAATCGTGCTCATCAGGTGATAATCCACCCACAGGCCGCCCATCGTATAGTGAATCGCCGGATAGATCCGCATTGGTACCTGGTAGGGATCTTCATCTGTGATCCGCTGGTACATATCGAACAGGTTCCCGTACCGCTCTTCAATGGCTTTCTTGCCGAGCCGCCGGATCGCATCCGAGAAATCGAGATACACGCCCAGCCCTGTCTCGCCAACGCCGCGCCCTTCATCGCATACGTTTTTGGCATTGCGTGAGGCGACATCGCGCGGAACCAGGTTTCCAAAACTCGGATACCGCCGCTCCAGATAGTAATCGCGGTCTTCCTCCGGAATCTGGTTGGGCGGACGCTTTTCGCCCTTGTTCTTCGGTACCCAGATACGCCCGTCATTCCGCAGCGATTCGCTCATCAGCGTAAGCTTCGATTGATAATCGCCCGAAACCGGAATGCAGGTCGGGTGAATCTGCGTGTAACAGGGATTGGCGAACAAAGCGCCGCGTTTGTGCGCTCTCCAAATTGCGGTTGCGTTCGATCCCTTGGCGTTTGTGGAAAGGTAAAACACATTGCCGTAGCCGCCCGTTCCGAGTATCACGGCATCAGCCAGATGCGTGTTGATTTCTCCCGTAACAAGATTGCGCGTAATGATGCCCCGGGCCTTCCCGTCAACCACAATCAGATCCAGCATCTCGGTTCGCGGATACATGGTTACAGTACCGGCCTGCACCTGGCGCTCAAGGGCCTGGTAAGCCCCTAAAAGCAGTTGCTGCCCTGTTTGTCCGCGCGCGTAGAAGGTTCGCGAAACCTGCGCGCCGCCGAAGGAACGATTCGCCAGCGTGCCTCCATACTCGCGGGCGAATGGAACACCCTGTGCAGCGCATTGATCGATGATTTCTACGCTGATCTGCGCCAGCCGGTAAACATTCGCTTCCCGTGAGCGGAAATCGCCACCTTTCACGGTGTCATAAAAAAGCCGGTAGACGCTGTCGCCGTCGTTTTGATAGTTTTTGGCCGCATTAATGCCGCCCTGCGCCGCAATTGAGTGCGCTCTGCGCGGAGAATCCTGGAAACAGAAACAACTTACTCTGTACCCCAACTCGCCAAGCGTTGCGGCCGCCGATCCGCCCGCCAGACCGGAACCCACAACGATGATGGAGTGCTTGCGCTTGTTGGCCGGATTCACCAGCTTCATCTCGAATCGCGTGTTGTCCCACTTCTGTTCAATCGGTCCGGATGGAATTCTCGCGTTCAGTTCCATTTACTTGATCACACCCAGCATCACGCTCACCGGAATCGAGATAAATCCGGCTGTAATCGCGACGGCCAGCACCAGCGCCGCTTTCCTCAGAATCGGGGTATGCCGCGGATGATTGAAGCCCAACGACTGAAACATGCTCCAGGCCCCGTGGCGGATATGAAGACCCAGCAGAACCATCGAAAAAATGTACCAGGCGGAAACGTACCAGACGCTGAAGCCGGCGACAATGTTGTGATACACATCCGCTTCAATGAATTGACCGCCCGGATGAATCACACCGGCGGTTAAGTGGAGCAGGTGATAGATCACGAACGCCAGGATGATGGGCCCGCTCCAGTACATTGTGCGCGAGGCGTAAGTCGATCTCACATTTTCGCGCTTGGCGTATCCTACCGGTCGGGCTTCCACCTTTTTGACTGCCAGCCCGACGGAAGCCCAGATGTGGAGGACAACACACAGAATAAGCACCGCCCGCACGGCCCACAAAATTTCGGGGACCGCATGCAGGTAATGACCATATCCATTGATTTGCGCCGGCCCTTCATACACCTGCAGATTGCCAACCACGTGCGCAATGATGAACAGGAACAGGATGAAGCCGGTAACGCCCATGACGGCTTTTTTCCCGTTCGTGGAAGCCCAAAAACGCGCCGGGCGAAGTTCGCGCGCTCCGATCACGGTTGTAGCCATGCTTGAATTTCCAGGTTAGCGCAGCGGTCCGAAACCGCTTGTTTTCATCAAATCCTGTCCGCGGACCATTGACAATTGGCGAATAAACAGCGAAACTACGCAATGAGGAGTCTTCCTCATGCAGCAACTTGTCAAGCTTGTCGGGATCGCGCGGCTCGCCGCTGAAGGCACGCTACTCAACGATAAGCGCCGCGTCGAGTACCGCAGCCTGCCGACCCGCAGATGGCTGAACCGCTGCCATTCGCGGCGCGTGCCATTCGATTGGTCCATTAACCCGTATCGCGGTTGTGAATACGGCTGCAAATATTGTTATGCACGGTTCACACACGAGTTTCTGGAGCGGCGCGATCCGCAGTCGTTCGAGCGTGAGATCTACGCGAAAGACTGGGATGCGTTCGCGTTCCAGCAGGAACTGAAGGCCGTTAAACCGGAACAGATTATTGGGATCGGAACCGCCACGGACCCGTATCAGCCCGCGGAACGCAAGTTTCTGCTGACCAGGCAGGTGCTTGAATCGCTCAAAAACGTGCAGCGTGTGTCGATCTTCCTGACTACCAAATCGAACCTGGTCAGCCGGGATGCGGACCTGCTTGGCGAACTTGCTAGGAACAACGAGTTGCGAGTGACCGTAACGGTCACTACCATGGATCGGGACCTTGCCCGCTTGACAGAACCATTTGCGCCACGCCCGGATCTGCGTATCAAGGCTGTTGCGGAACTCGCGGCTGCGGGCATTTCGGTCGGAGTCATCGCGAACCCCGTTCTGCCGCTGCTCACCGATTCGGAGCAGAATCTGGAATCCGTCGCCAGAGCCGCTAAAGATGCCGGGGCGGATCAGTTCGGCGCAAATGCTGTGTTTCTGCAGCCCGCCGCGCAGCGAGTATTCTTTCCGTTTCTTGCTGAAAGCTTTCCTCAATATCTGAAGCGGTATCAGGCCAATTTCGCGGCTGGCGCTTACCTGAAAGGCGCATATCCCGAGCGTCTTCACACCCTGGTCAATGACATCCGCCAACGCGTTGGCATCCCTTTACGCGATATGAACCGCAGCACGCTACCGAAGCCGCCCGGCGCGCAATTGCGGCTGTTTTAGCGTCATGGTAGGTTGCGCGCGGAAACGGTTACGCGCTCGTGTGATACGTTTGTCGCAAAAGGCAATGTATGTTGCGCGCATCCACTTCTATTTTTCTCTTCGTCTTGGCATTGAATCTCATGGCGCTTGATACCAGCGCACAGTCTACGGCTCCCCAGCCCGACGGCTGGCTGCTCGTGGCCAATAAGGGCGCCCACACCCTCGGCATCGTGAACCCGAAAGAAGGTCAGCAGGTAGCGGACGTGCCGGAAGGCGGCATTACCGGGCACGAGGTTGCCGCATCACCCGACGGCAAGACCGCTTTTGTGCCCATCTACGGAAACTCAGGTGTCGGTAAGACCGGAACCGATGGCAAGAAGATCGCCGTTATTGATCTGGAATCGCGCCGAGTAACCGGCGACATCGATTTCAGCCACGGCGTACGCCCGCACTGCCCCGTATTCGGTCCGAAAGACGGTCTGCTCTACGTCACTACCGAGCTGAACAAGACCATCACCATCATCGACCCGCGCACCTTGAAGATCATCGGCTCCATTCCCACCGATCAGCCCGAGTCCCACATGCTGGCGCTCTCTCACGACGGCCGCCGCGGGTACACCGCCAACGTCGGCCCCGGCACCGTTTCCGTGCTGGACATAGAAGGCCGTAAGACGATCAAAGTGATTCCGATCTCTGGCGAAACCCAGCGCATCTCCATCACGCCCGATGACAAGCTGGTCTTTACCGCCGATCAGACCAAGCCGCAACTCGCCGTGATTGATACCGCCTCGAATCAGGTTACGCACTGGATTCCGCTGCCCGGTTTGGGCTATGGCACGGCGGCCACCAATGACGGGCGCTGGCTCATTGTCGCGGTTCCCACCGTCAACAAAGTTTCGATCGTCGATCTTCAGTCCTTCAAGGTGATTCACAACATCGATGTTCCGAAAGCGCCGCAGGAGGTTCTCGTCCGGCCCGATGGGAAAGTCGCTTATGTCTCCTGCGATTCCAGTCATCAGGTCGTCGCAATCAGCATCCCCGATTGGAAGCTAGAGAAACTGATCGACGCTGGGAGGGGCGCCGACGGACTTGCCTGGGCCTCTGCTTCAGGATTGAGAGGGCATTGACGTTGCGGTTGTTGTTTCTAGCCGTTAGCCTCTCCTTGGCGATCGCCGCACAGACGCCGGCTCCGAAGCAATCCCGGGTAGAACGAGGCCGCGAATTTCTCGGACTTCCACCGCCTCCCGACCGGGCCGCTGCGGAACGCGGCGCGAAAATCTTTGCGCAGAACTGCGCCTTCTGCCACGGCCAGAAAGCTACCGGCGCGGAAGGCCCCAACCTGATCCGCTCCACCGTTGTCCTTCACGATGAGAAGGGCGAGCTGATCGGTCCAGTCGTTCTGCATGGACGCCCGGACAAAGGCATGCCCGCGTTTTCCAGCATGACCCAGGCGCAGCTTTACGATATTGCCGAGTTTCTGCACGCTCGGGTTCAGGACGCCGCTAACCGCTCCAGTTATAAGCTCCAAAACATCGTAACGGGAGATGCAAAAGCGGGTGAGCTTTTTTTCCAGGCGCATTGCACTAAGTGCCATTCCGCAACAGGCGACCTGGGCCACGTCGGCGGCAAATACGAACCCAGCGAGTTGCAGGCCCTATTTCTATATCCTGATAAAGTCGCGCCCCCGGTCTCACTGACCGTGACCCTACCAAATGGCCAGATCATCAGCGGCACGCTGAAACGGCAAGACGATTTCAACATTTCGATGGTCGATACCTCTGGCGTCTTCCACTCCTGGCCGAATGACTCGGTCAGGTTCGAAATCAAGGACCCGCTGGCCGGCCATCGTGATCTTCTGGCCATTTATACCGATGCCGACATGCACAACCTACTCGCGTATCTGGTGACGCTCAAATGAGAACGCCCGGCGCCATCATTGTTCCCGCTGCTCTTCTCTGCGCTTCTCTCCTCCCCGCCCAGATCCTCAATCCCGCGAAGCTCCTTGCGCCTCCAACGGATACCTGGCCCACCTACAACGGCGACTACTCCGGCCGCCGCTTCAGCACTTTGAAACAGATCAATGCGCAGAATATCGGCTCTCTTGCCATCTCCTGGATGTACCGCATCAATGTCGGCGCGATGCGCGGTGTCGGCCAGGTGCAAATCAAGTCCACTCCGCTGATGGTAAATGGTGTGCTTTACTTCACCGTGCCCGATAACGTCTGGGCAGTGGACGCGCGCACCGGCGAAGAGATCTGGCATTACAGTTGGGTCGATCATGGTGGCCACTTGCTGGGGAACCGCGGCGTAGGCATGTACGGCAACTGGCTCTACTTCCTTTCCCCCGACGGCTGGTTCATTTCGCTGGATGCTAAAGATGGCAAGGAACGCTGGAAGGTTCACGTCGCCGATGCCAAGTTGCAATATTTCACCACCATGGCCCCGCTCGTGATTCGCAATCACGTCATTGTTGGCGTGGGCGGTGATGCAATGGATGTTCCCGGCTATCTCGAATCGCGCGATCCGGAAACCGGCGCTTTGCAATGGCGCTGGAACACGGAGCCGCAGCCCGGTGAACCCGGTGCGGAAACCTGGCCCGATAAAGGCGCCATGGAACACGGCGGCGGTATGACCTGGCTGCCCGGCACTTACGATCCCGAACTCAACCTGCTTTATTGGGGAACCGGCAATCCGAACCCCGTGTACGCAGGGCAAGGCCGCAAGGGAAGCAATCTCTGGACATGCTCCATCGTGGCGCTGAACCCCGACACAGGAAAGCTGGTTTGGTATTTTCAGGCCTCACCGCACGACACGCACGATCTCGACGATGTGGAAACGCCTGTTCTGTTCGATGGCGATTTCGATGGCAAGCCGCGAAAAATGCTCGCTCAGGCTGCCCGCAATGGCTTCTTCTTTGTGCTCGACCGCACGAATGGAAAGAACCTGGTAAGCAAACCATTCATCGGCACCAACTGGGCTGAGGGAATTGCTCCGAACGGTGAGCCCATTCCGAATCCCAAAAAGGACCCTCAGCCCGACGGCACGCTACTCAACATGCCTCCCGGCGGCGGCACAAACTGGTTTCCTCCCAGTTTTAATCCGGAAACCGGCCTGTTCTATGTCAACGCACACGAGGGTTATAGCCTGGCTTATCTCACCGACACCGATGCGAAGCCGCAGGGCTACGGCGGCAGCGGCGAGAATCTCTTTTCGAGATCCGTTCTGAAGGCCCTCGATTATCAGACAGGAGAAGCGCGCTGGACTCACCCGTTTCCGGGCAAAGGCTGGGCGCAATCAGGTATTCTGAACACGGCCGGAAAGCTGCTGTTCAGCGGTGATCCTTCGGGAAATCTGATTGCGTGGGATCCGGCATCCGGCCGCATTCTTTGGCATTCTCATTTGACAGCGCCGGTCAGCAATGGCCCCATGACTTACATGCTGGATGGCCGTCAATACCTGATTGCGGGCGCGGGCGATACGCTCTACGCCTTCGCGCTGGCAGGCCCTACGCTCCCGCCCTCATCGAAAATACTGCTACCTGCGACAAGAGGTTCGGAAGCTGCTTCACCTGGCGATTCCCGCGCAGAAAAATCTGCCGCTCAATAATCCAGTGCTGGTTTTGGCAAAGTAGTACGAAATCGTGCACCGTCAGAAAGTGCAGATTGGGAGATTCATACCAATCGTATGGAAACAGTTGCGTGCAGGGCGCGCGTCCGCTGAAGAGATGAGAAAGGCGCGTAGTCCAATAGCCGAAATTCGGAAATGCAACGATAGCGTGCCTGCCCACCCGCAGCATCTCCCGCAGGACCCGCAGCGGGTAGCGCGTCTCCTGCAAGGTTTGGCTCAGGATCACGAAATCGAAGCTTGCATCCGGATAATCCGCTAACCCATGATCGATATCGCTCTGGTAAGCCGAGACTCCATGCGAGATGGCCCGGCGGATTTTGTTTGGGTCGATCTCAACACCGCGCCCGCTTACACTCTTGTGATCGCGCAGCCATGCCAGCAACTCGCCCTCGCCGCAGCCCAGGTCGAGAACGCGGGAGCCCGGTTCCACCAGCTCGGCGATCATCGCGTAGTCTGGCCGTGAACTGATCGGCAACTCGGTGACGCAGGGATTTGTCTCGGGCGAGTGCCCTCCGGTCCCGGCGCTCATGCCTGTGCTCTGCTTCTGCAAGTCGCGATAAACGCTGTCCAGAAACCCGGCGATCATTTCGCTTTGCTCGCCGGTTTCTATCAGAAAAGCATCGTGGCCGTAATTCGAGTTCAACTCGCAAAACGCCGCGTCGATGTTACACCTTCGCAGCGCGCTGACGGTTTCTAGTGATTGGTAAGTAGGATACAGCCAGTCGGACGTGAAACTAAGTACGAGAAAGCGGGTCTGTGTCCGTTCGAATGCGGCAGCAAGCGAGGGGTGGCCCGCTGAGAGGTCAAAGTAGTCCATCGCCTTCGTGATGTACAGATACGAATTCGCATCAAACCTGCTTACGAACTGGCTGCCGCGATAGCGCAAATAGCTTTCCACTTCGAAATCGACCGAAAAGTCGAAGCCAAAGGCATCTTTGTCCCGTAATCGCCGGCCGAACTTTTCGCGCATGGACGCATCGCTCATGTAAGTGATGTGACCCACCATGCGAGCCACTGCTAAACCTCTGGCAGGCGGCTTCGAGCCATAATAGTCGCCCTCGTTCCAATCCGGGTCCGCCATAACCGCCTGACGGCCCACTTCGTTGAACGCAATCTGCTGTGCGCTATGCCGGCACGTCGCGGCGATTGGAATGGCAGCGGCAACTGCTTCCGGATACGCGACCGTCCAGGCGAGGGCCTGCATCCCGCCCATTGAGCCGCCCGTAACCGCCAACAGCCGCGAAATACCAAGATGCTCAAGCAGCATCTTTTGCAGCCGGACCATATCGCCGACCGTGATGACCGGAAAATGCATGCCGTAGGGCTGGCCCGTCGAAGGATCAATCGAGCCCGGACCGGTTGTTCCCC
>Ga0308174_10000670_pt1 | contig 14853 bp, 12 predicted proteins | sample PhyPR2_FD_203894 | JGI IMG/M metagenome (GOLD analysis project Ga0308174, IMG submission 203894) | Soil microbial communities from UC Gill Tract Community Farm, Albany, California, United States - DLSLS.P.R2 | ecosystem: Environmental > Terrestrial > Soil > Agricultural land | place: USA...
CCGGGGTGACGTCGCGGGAGTGGGCGGCCTCCGGGCCGTACGCCGTGAACGTCGGCGGCTCGGTCCGGCCGGTCACCGTGAGCCTGCGCGCGCCGTACGACCCGGACAACGCGCGAGTGCGCTCCTGAGGCCCTTGCAGGGTTCTGCAACCGCACAAACCTGGGCAGGTGTCAGGCTTGGCCGCCGGTGTCCGACGTGGGCAGAGTGGCGGGCACTGCGCGCCCGCGACCGGGCGCGCGTCCTCTCGGGAAAGGCAGATCATCGTGCCCAGCAACCACTCGCTCACCCGCCGCACGGCCGCGGTCGGCGTCGCCACACTGGCGGCCGCCGCGATCTCGACGGGGCTGAGCACCGTCGGCGCCGCCGCCGCCGGCGACGGCCACACCCGCCAGGCGTCCCGCACCGGTGACCTGGCCGCCTCCGCGCTGCGCGCCGTCGAGGCGCACCCACAGGCCGTGCGGGCCGGGTTCGGTCAGGCCTTCCACGTCACCGACGTGCTCGTGGACGCCGACGGCTCCCGCCACGTGCGGATGACCCGCAGCTACCACGGCCTGCCCGTGGCCGGCGGCGACCTCGTGGTCCACCAGGCCGCGAGCGGTGCCTGGCAGGGTCGCAGCCAGACGCTGGACGACGCCCTCACCCTCGGCACCACCGCCGCCGTGAGCAAGGCTGCGGCCGGCGCCGCCGCGCTCGCCCCGAGCAGGGTCACCCGCTCGATCACCGGGGACAAGGTCGAGGCCACCACGCTGGTCGTCGACGCGACCGGTGCGACGCCTCGACTCGCCTACGAGGTGGTCACCGGCGGCATCCAGAAGGACGGGACCCCCAGCCGGCTCGCCACCTACGTCGACGCCGCAACCGGAGCGGTGCTGAGCCGGGAGCAGCAGATCGAGACCGTCGACGGCTCCGGCCAGTCGCTGTACGGCGGCACCGTGCCGCTGCAGCTGAACCTCAACGGGTCGACGTACGAGCTGAAGGACCCGACGCGCGGCAACACCTACACGACCGACATGAACAACACCGAGGACTCGATGCTGTGCCAGATCTTCGGCAGCGGCTGCAAGACCGGCACGCTGTTCACCAGCCCGGACAGCTCGTTCGGCAACGGCACCACCAGCAGCCGTGAGTCGGCCGCGGTCGACGCGCAGTACGGCACCAACGAGACCTGGGACTACTACAAGTTCGTGCACGGCCGCAACGGGATCTTCGGCACCGGCAAGGGGTCGTACAACCGCGTGCACTACGGCCAGAACTACGTGAACGCGTTCTGGGACGGGACCAAGATGACCTACGGCGACGGCGACGGGACCAGCTACGGCCCGCTCACCTCGCTCGACGTCGCTGGCCACGAGATGTCGCACGGGGTCACCGAGAACTCCGCGAACCTCACCTACTCCGGGGAGTCCGGCGGCCTCAACGAGTCGACCTCGGACATCTTCGGCACCTCCGTCGAGTTCTACGCGAACAACGCCAGCGACCCGGGCGACTACCTGATCGGGGAGCAGTTCGACCTGGCCAGGCACCAGGGGTTCCGCCGCATGGACAAGCCGTCGTCCGACGGCAGCAGCGCCGACTGCTGGAGCGCGACGGTCGGCCAGCTCGACGTGCACTACTCCTCGGGCGTCGGGAACCACTTCTTCTACCTGCTCTCCGAGGGGTCTGGTGCCAAGACGCTCAACGGGGTCTCGTACAGCTCGTCCACCTGCAACGGCGCTCCGGCCGTCACCGGGATCGGCCACGACACCGCGGCGAAGATCTGGTACCGCGCGCTGACCGTCTACATGACCTCGAACACCGACTACCACGGCGCCCGCACCGCGTCGCTCAACGCCGCCAGGGATCTGTACGGTGCCGGCAGCACCCAGTACACCGCGGTCAACGCCGCGTGGGCCGGCGTCAACGTGAGCTGACCCGCGCCGCGCCTCGCCGCCCTCCCCGGGTGCCGCTCGGGGGAGGGCGGCGTCGTCCCTGCGGGCAAGGACCCAGCCGGTCATGACGCCGTGGCGTTCACCTAGCTAGGCCGGTGTCGTGGGGCCCTTCTCCCTCCCCGGCTCCGGGGTCGGCTCCGTCGTCGACGCCGGCGGCTCCTGCGCGATCGTGTCCGCGACGTGCGTGTGGCCGTAGCCCTCGGTCTCCGGGTGCCCGTGCGCACCGCGGGTCATGGCGAACTCCTCCTCCGGCGAGAGCACCAGCCGGTGCCGGCCGACGACCGCGAAGTAGACGATGCCCAGCACGTAGTAGATGGCCACGCCGTACACGCCGGGGCGGTACGCCGCGTTCAGGAAGATGGACACCAGCGACACCAGGGCGATCGCGCCCGCGACCACGGCGCCCGGGATGCCGAACGGGCTGCGGTAGGGGCGGTGGATGTGCGGCAGGTTCCTGCGCAGCAGGACGAACGAGAGGCACTGCAGCGCGTAGGAGATCACGGCCGCGAAGACGGCCATGTTCAAGATGGCCGCGACGACCTGTGCCGAGCCGCCTCCCCGGGCGACGATCCACTGCAGCCAGACCACCACGTAGCCGACGACCGCACCGGCGATGAGCGCCACGTGCGGCGTCTTCCGGGTGCCGTGCGTGATCGAGAGGAAGCGCGGGAAGTAGCCGGCCCGCGACAGCGAGTAGGTGTTGCGGCCGTAGGCGTAGATGATCGTGAAGAAGCTCGCGATCAGGCCGATCAGCCCCAGCAGGCCGAGCAGCGAGGCCGCCATGCCCTGACCGAAGATGCCCTTGAAGCCGTCGAAGAGCGGGGTGCCGGAGGCGCCGATGCCGAACGCTCCGCCGTCGACGCCGGCGTTGATGAACAGCGTGAAGATGCTGGCGACCAGGAGGGTGTGCATACCCCACCGCGCGGCCTTCGGCATGTCGCGGGCGGGGTCGACCGACTCCTCGGACGCGAGCGGCAGCTCCTCGATCGCGAGGTAGAACCAGATGGCGAACGGCAACGACTTGAAGATGCCGCTGACACCGTGCGGGAGGAAGGGTCCGCCACCGTTCGGGAGGTGGCTGCCGTCCTTGGCGATGTTGAACCACAGGCTCGGGTCGAGCGCTCCGGTGACGATCGCGCTGACGTAGAAGACCGCCAGGACCCCGAGGGCCAGCACCGTGACCAGGATCGTGAAGCGCATCGTGATCTCGATGCCGACGATGTTGATGCCGACGAAGACGAGGTAGAAGACCAGCCACCAGAACGGCTCGCTGTTCCACCAGAACGCGGTCGTGAGGTTGAAGACGTCGTTGACGATCTCCTGCATCAGCAGCGCCATCGCCGCGACCACGACGGCCGGGGTGATGACGTACTCGATGTTCTCGGCGAGGCCGGTGATGAACCCGCCCCATGGACCCATCGCGGACCGTGCGAAGGAGTACGCCCCGCCCGTGTGCGGAAGTGCCGGCGCCATCTCCGCGATCGAGTAGATGAGGCCGTAGTACATCACCGCGATGATCGCCGTGGCGATCAGCAGGCCGCCGATGCCGCCGGTGGTCAACCCCGTGTTCCACCCGTAGAAGTCGCCCGAGATCACGGCCCCGACACCCAGCGCCCAGATCGACCAGAACGCGGCGTGCCGCCTCAGCGCCCGGCGGGCGAAGTACTCGGCCTCGGCCTCGACGTAGTGGACTGCGCCCCCGACGCGACTCTTCTTGGCCATGCTCCCTCCCTGGTCGTGCCAGGCCGATGGCACCGTTCAGGGGCCAAGCGTCGTCCGGCTCCTCGGGGTAGGGGTCTGGCAGTTGTCAGACAAGTGCAGCACCCAAGAATCGCGACTGTCAAGATCCCGCCCGCTCATTTACGCTGACAGAGACGTCCTCTTGTCAGACAAGTGGGACTATGATCGGTCCGCACAAGCATCAGCTGGTCTAAGGAGCGGAGCGAGGGTGTCGACAGAGACGGAGCCCCCGAGGAGAACCGGTCGACGACGCTCGAGCTCGGTCCGCGAGGAGCTCAGGAGACGGATCGAGGACGGGCGCCTTCCCAGCGGCACCCAACTGCCGTCCGAGCCCGATCTCGCCGCCGAGCTCAGCGTCTCGCGCGCGACCCTGCGCGAGGCGCTCCAGTCGCTGGCCGCCGACGGTGTCGTCCGTCGCCGCCGGGGGGCCGGGACCTTCGTCGCCGAGCGGCCGCGGATGGTGAACAGCCTCGACCTGAACTTCGGTGTCACCGAGGCCATCCGCGCGGCGGGGATGCGTCCCGGGACCTGCGACGCCCACTACCGGCTCGAGCCTGCCACCGCTGCCGACGCCGCCACGTTGGCGGTGTTGCCCGGCACCAGCCTGGTCGTGGTCGACCGGGTGCGGACCGCCGACGACCAGCCGGTCGTGGTCTCCCGCGACATCCTCGTGCGTGACCTGGTCGACGATCTGGAGAAGGTCGTCGACCGCATGCTCGAAGGGTCCGTCTACGAGGTGATCAAGCGCGACCTCGGCATCGCGGTGGACCACGGCGTCGCCCACTTCCGCCCCATCGCGGCCGACGCCGAGCTCGCGGACAAGCTGGCCGTCCCCCAGGGCGAGCTGCTCCTCTACCTCTGGCAGGTCGACTACACGAGCAGCAACACCCCGGTGCTGCTCTCGCACGAGTACCACCTGGCGGATGCGTTCGACTTCTCCGTCATCCGTCGTGGCCCGGAAAGGAGACTGACATGACTGCTCACGTCGGCAAGGCGATGCGACTCAAGCGGGTGATCGACACGAGCGGCGTCTCGATCATCTGCGCGCTCGACCACGGGATGACGGCGCCGGTCTTCCTGGAGCCGCTGGCCGACATCGCCTCCCGGACGGCGGAGGCGGTCGCGGGCGGGGCCAACGTGATCATGATGTCGAAAGGCATGATCCGGATGGCGATGAGGTCCTTCGCCCCGGACACGTCACTGGCGCTGCTGCTCTCCGCGTCCGCCGGCCCCGGCGGCGCGCGACCGGAGGTCGTGCAGATCGCCGAGGTCGAGGAGGCCGTGCGGCTCGGCGCCGACGCGGTCGTGCTGTTCACGGCCCTCGGCGGCGAGACCGAGCCCGGGATGATCCGCACTCTCGCCGGGGTCGGGCGGGAGTGCGCCGACCTCGGGATGCCCTTCGTCGCCGAGGCGGAGTTCCCCACGACCTACGCGTCGGTGGAGTCGCTCGCCGCCGAGTACGGCTTCGAGTACCTGCGCCGCAACGTCCGGCTCTGCGCGGAGCTGGGCGCCGACGTGGTCAAGACGAACTGGCCCGGCGACCAGGAGTCGTTCGCGAAGCTCGTCGAGGCCGCGAACGGCGTCCCGATGGTTCTCGCGGGAGGCTCCAGGCTGGAGGACCACGAGCTGCTGCGGCGGATGGAGGAGGCCGTCGACGCCGGCGCGATCGGCTGCTCGGTCGGCCGGAACATCTTCATGCACGAGTCGCCGGAGGCGATCACCCGCGCGCTCTCCCGGGTCATCCGGGAGCGGTGGCCCGCCGCCAAGGCGCTCGAGGCCCTCGCGCAGGACCTGGAGCGGGAGCCGCTGCGATGAGAGCCGCGTTCATGACGGGGGTCGGTGCGGTCGCGGTCCGCGACACCGAGGACCCCAAGCTCGACCCTCGTGGTGCGACCCTGCGGGTGGAGGCCTGCGGCATCTGCGGGACCGACGCCCGGACGTTCTTCAACGGCGACCCGCGCGCTCCCTCGCCCTGGGTCCTGGGCCACGAACCCGTGGGCGTCCTCGAGGAGGTCGGGCCCGACGCCGACCTCCCCGCGGGCGTGCGGGCCGGTGACCGCGTCTTCCTCGGCTCGATCCTCACCTGCGGCCGTTGCCGCTACTGCGGCGAGGGCTTCCAGAACCTGTGCGAGGACCACCTCCTCTACGGCTACGACCCGTTCCCCGGCGCTTTCGCCGAGGTCGCGGCCGTCCCGCCGGTCGCCACCAAGAACCTCATCCCCCTGCCCCCCGACCTCCCGCCGGACCTGGCGACCGTGGCCGACCCGTTCGCCTGCGCGCTGAACGGGATCGAGGTGCTCGACGTCGGCCTGGGAGACACCGTCCTGATCCTGGGCAGCGGCCCGATCGGCTGCTGGCAGGCGGTCATGGCCCGGGACCGGGGTGCCGCGAGGGTCTACCTCTCCGACGTCAGCCAGGACCGCCTCGACATGGCCCTGGCCGTGGTCGGCGCGTCGGTCGACGACGCGTGGGTGGCGGGCGGGGACGCGGCCGTCGCCGAGCTGATGGACCGGACCGCCGGCCGCGGAGCCGAGCGGATCTCGGTCGCGGCACCGTCCCACCAGGCGCAGCAGGCCGCGCTCGAGATGGCCGCGAAACGGGCCCGGGTCGTCTACTTCGCCGGGCTCCCCAAGCACGACCCCGTCAGCGCCCTCGACATGAACCAGCTGCACTACAAGGAGCTCGCGGTCCTGGGCGCCTACGGGGCCACACAGCGCCAGTACCGGCTCACCATGGACTACCTCCGTCGACGACGCGACGAGCTCGCGGCGGTGGTCACGCACCGGTTCCCGCTGCCCGAGATCGCGCGGGGGTTCGAGACGATCCGGTCCGGCGCAGGACTGAAGGTGGTCATCGAGCCATGAACGGCCCGTACGTCATCGGCTGCGACGTCGGCAGCCAGGGCACGAACGCCGCCCTCCACGGCGCGGACGGGACGCTCGTCGCCTCTGCATACGAGGCCCACCAGCTCTCCTTCCCCCACCCCGGCTGGGCCGAGCAGCGTCCGGGTGAGTGGGTCCGCGCCCTCCAGGACGCGGTCCGGCGGCTGGTCCGGGAGGCGCCCGGCGGGCCGTCGGCCGTGCGGGCCATCTCCTTCGGTTCGCAGCTCGACGGGGTCGTCGTGTGCGACGCGAACGGTCGTGCCCTCCGCCCGGCGTTGATCTGGATGGACCGGCGAGCCGAGGACCAGGCGGCCGACCTGGCCACGCGAATGTCCCCGACCGACTTCTACGCCCACGTCGGCGTCAACCTCGACTCGTCCCATGCGGTCTTCAAGGCGCTCTGGATCCGCGACAACGAGCCCGACCTGTTCGCGCGCGCGGCGCTCCTGCTGCCCCCTGGCTCCTTCGTGCTGCACGAGGTCGCCGGTGTCATCGCCTCCGACTACAGCAACGCCTCCTCCCTCGGCCTCCTCGACCCGCTCACGCGGCGCTGGTCGGAGCGGGTGCTGGCGGCCGCCGAGGTCGACGCCACGATGCTGCCGCGGCTGGTCGCGGGCACCGAGCCCGTCGGCACCGTCACCGCCGCCTTCGCCGAGGCGACGGGACTCGCGCCGGGCACCCTCGTGGTCGCGGGCTGCGGTGACGAGATGGCCGCCACGCTCGGCGCGGGTGTCTACGCCGCCGGTGAGGTGTGCGACGTGGTCGGCACGGCAGAGCCGGTCTGTGCGGCGGCACCCGAGCCCCGCACCGACCCGACCCGCCTCGTCGAGTGCCATCCGCACGCCGACCCGGACACGTGGCTGCTGGAGAACCCGGGATTCGTCTCCGGCGGCAACCTCCGCTGGTGGCGGGACCAGTTCGGCACCGGCGAGCGGGACGCCGAGGCCCACGGGGAAGGGGACGCCTACGACCTGCTCACGCGCGGGGCCGCCGAGGTCCCGCCGGGCGCCGAGGGGGTGCTGTTCCTGCCCTGCATGCAGGGGGCGATGGCCCCCGAGTGGAACGGCGCCGCTCGGGGCGCGTTCTACGGGCTGACCCTCGCCCACACCCGGGCCCACCTCACGCGTGCCCTGCTCGAGGGCAGCGCCTTCGCCCTGCGCGACATCCTCCAGGCGATGAGCGGCGCCGGCCTGGAGCCGCGTCGCCTCACGGTCGTCGCGGGCGGCGCCAAGAGCGAGCTGTGGCGCCAGATCAAGGCCGACGTCACCGGCTTGCCGGTCCGGGTCCCGACCAACCTCGAGACCACCGCGACCGGCGCCGCGATCCTCGCCGCCGTCGGAGCCGGCCTGCACGACGACGTGGCCGGCGCCGTCGACGCGTTCGTCACGTACGAGCCCCGCGAGCAGACCCCGGACCCCGAGCGCCACGAGCGTTACACCGAGGCCTACGCGCACTACCGAGAGCTCTACTTCGCCCTCAAGCCGCTCGCCCGGCAGGACCAGCCCGCCCGACTCGGCTGACGTCCACGACGACCTCTGTCAGCCCACGCTGACGCCGTGCCGCTCCACGAACGCGAACGCGGTGTCGGCCACCTCCGGCCAGCCGCTGTCGATGACCAGCGAGTGGCCGCGGTGCTGGATCTCGGTGATCTCGGTGGGGTTCCGGTTCCGCGCCTGCTTCTTGTACGACGCGTTCGCGATGGCCCACGGGACGGTGTTGTCCTGCTCGCCGGAGATGATGAGCAAGGGCCCGCGCCCCGGGTTCGCCGTGTCCACGCTGACCTCCGTGCGTGGGTTGAGGTTCGCGGTGGCCGCCTGGAACAGCGGTACGCCGGAGCAGGGGACGGCATACGCGTCGTACAGCCGGTCCGACTCCTGGGCGCTGACCGCGTTGCCGAACGCGTACCGGAACTGCTTCCTGCTGAGCATCACCGCGCGCTTGTAGTTGGCGGGGTTCGCCAGCACCGGCGCCGAGGCCCGCAGCGCGGAGACCGGGAGCGGCAGCACGCCCCGGAACGGCGCCGGGTCGATCGCCACCGCCGCGGTCGCGAGTCCCATCCCGGCGAGCTTCTGGGTGACCAGGCCGCCGAAGCTGTGCCCGACGACGACCGGCTTGCGGGTGAGCCGGCGGACCACGTCGGCGTAGTGGTCCGTCACGTCACCGACGCTCTTGCCGGCGAAGGTGCGCGGGTTCGCCCGCGCCTCCTCGACGGTGGCCGGGTCGTCCGGCCAGCCGGGGGCCAGGGCGACGTACCCGCGCTCCTCGGCCAGGTCGCGCCAGGGCTGCCAGCTGCTCGGCAGCAGCCAGAGGCCGTGCACGAACACGACGGGCTGCTTGCCGGACTCGTTCGCGCGGTCGACCTCGGCCTGCTCGGTGGCGGTGACGGTGCTCATCGGACCTCCTGGGCTCGCTGGTTCGTCCCGTCCCGAGCAGAACGATCGTCCTGCGCATCCTTGGCCCCGTCGGTGGTGGCTGACAAGGACGACCGTCCACCACCGGGCGGTATGTCCGAAGTGACCCGGACTGCGCAGGCGCGGGGACGTGGCTAGGGTGGCGAGGTGCCCGACCTGCGACAGCTGCGCGACACCGACGTGGCCGACGTGCTGATGCTCAACGAGCGCAACGTCGTGAACCTCGCGCCGATGGACGAGGCCCGGCTGCACGAGCTGCGGGCGTTGGCGGACCGGTTCGACGTGCTCGACGTGGAGGGCGCGTTCGCGGGGTTCGTGATCACGTTCGGTCCCGGGACGACGTACGACTCGGAGAACTACCGCTGGTTCGCCGAGCGGCACGAGCGGTTCTACTACCTCGACCGGATCGTCCTGCACGAGAAGTTCCGGCGGCAGGGCCTCGGCAGCTTCGTGTACGACGAGATCGAGCGGGTCGCGGCGCCGTACGCCCGGCTGTCGCTGGAGGTGAACCTCGTCCCCCGCAACGACGCGTCGCTTGCCTTCCACGAGGCACGGGGCTACAAGGAGGTCGGCCGGCTCGGCGACGAGGAGCACCTGGTGTCGCTGATGGAGAAGACGTTGTGAGTCCGGACGACGTGGCCCGGAAAGCGGCGGCGGCCATGTGGGCCTCGGACGCCGCGAGCCGCGGGCTCGGCATGGAGCTCCTGTCGGTGGCACCGGGCCGGGCGACGCTGTCGATGACGGTGCGCGAGGACATGGTCAACGGGCACGCGATCGGGCACGGCGGGTTCACCTTCACGCTCGCCGACTCGGCGTTCGCGTTCGCGTGCAACTCCTACAACCGGTCGACGGTGGCCGCCGCCTGCGAGATCCGGTTCCTGGCGCCGACCCGGCTCGGGGACGTGCTGGTGGCCGACGCGGTGGAGCGCAGCCGGGAGGGCCGCGACGGCGTCTACGACATCACCGTGCGCCGCGACGACACCGTGGTCGCGGAGTTCGTCGGGCGCAGCAAGGAGATCCGCGGGACGCTGTTCGACGCCGGCTCGCCAGAGGAGGACCGATGATCCCCACGTTCGACGTCGAGGAGCTGCGCGCCCTGCAGCTGGAGCGGCTGCGCGACACCCTGACCCGCGCGCACGAGCACGTCCCGCACTACCGGCGCGCGTTCGACGAGGCCGGCGTGCACCCCGCCGACGTGACGTCGCTGGCGGACCTGGCGCGGCTGCCGTTCACCACCAAGGAGGACCTGCGGCGGAACTACCCGTTCGGGATGTTCGCGGTCCCCCGGACGCAGGTGAGCCGCGTGCACGCCTCCTCCGGTACGACGGGGCGGCCGACCGTCGTGGGCTACACCGCCGAGGACCTCACGACCTGGGCCGAGGTGATGGCTCGCTCGATCCACGCCGCGGGCGGCCGGCCCGGCGACATCGTGCACGTGGCCTACGGCTACGGCCTGTTCACCGGCGGGCTCGGCGCGCACTACGGCGCCGAGCGGCTCGGCTGCACGGTCGTCCCGGTCTCCGGCGGCATGACGCCCCGCCAGGTCCAGCTGATCGTGGACTTCGGGCCGCGGGTGATCATGGTGACGCCGTCGTACTTCCTGGCGATCCTCGACGAGATGGAGGAGCAGGGCGTCGACCCGCGCAGCACGTCCCTGGAGATCGGCATCTTCGGCGCCGAGCCGTGGACCGACGAGATGCGGCGCGAGGTCGAGCGGCGCAGCGGCATCAAGGCGGTCGACATCTACGGGCTCTCCGAGGTGATGGGGCCCGGCGTCTCCCAGGAGGCGGTCGAGACCCAGGACGGGCTGCACGTCTGGGAGGACCACTTCTACCCCGAGATCGTCGACCCGGTGACCGGCGAGGTGCTGCCCGACGGCGAGGAGGGCGAGCTGGTGTTCACCTCGCTGACCAAGCAGGCGATGCCGGTGGTCCGCTACCGCACCCGGGACCTGACCCGGCTGCTGCCCGGCACGGCGTACCCGTCCTTCCGCCGCATGCAGAAGGTCACCGGCCGCACCGACGACATGATGATCGTGCGCGGCGTCAACGTGTTCCCGACGCAGGTCGAGGAGCAGATCCTCAAGCTCGAGGGGCTGACGCCGCACTACCTGTGCGTGCTGACCCGGCCCGGCAACCTCGACGAGCTCACCGTGCAGGTGGAGGCGCACGAGTCGGTCGCCGAGCCGGACCGGTCGGCGCTCGGGCGGCTGCTGGCCGAGCACGTCAAGGACAACATCGGTACGACGGTGCGGGTGGACGTGCTGGCGCCGCACGCACTGGAGCGCTCGCTGGGCAAGGCTCGGCGGATCTCCGACCAGCGCTGACACGGATCAATCGATGATCCCCGCCCGGCACCACGACCCGGCGTTCCCCGCATTGCACGGCCGGCCGCGCGCCGGCTGGGTGAACGACCCGAACGGCCTGGCGCACGTGGGCGGCCGCTACCACGTGTTCTTCCAGCACAACCCGGACGCCCCCGTGCACGCGGCGATCCGGTGGGGGCACGTCAGCTCCGCGGACCTGGTGACCTGGCGGGAGGAGCCGGTCGCGCTGGTGCCGCGGCGCGGGGCCCTCGACGCCCGGGGCTGCTGGACCGGCTGCCTCACCGTCGACGACGGGGTGCCGACCCTCGTCTACAGCGGCGTCACCGACACCAGCGGTGCGTCGCACGTGCTGCTGGCCCGCTCGGACGACGAGCTGACCCGCTGGGTCCCCGAGGAGCGGCCCGCCGCCGGGATGCCCGAGGACCCGACGGTGACGGACGTGCGCGACCCCTTCCTGTTCGAGGCCGGCGGCCGCCGGTACGCCGTGCAGGGTGCCGGCAACCCGCACGGGAAGCCGGCCCTGCTGATCTACGACGCCACCGACCTGACCGTCTGGACCCTGCTCGGCAGGCTGCTCGACACCGACGACCCGGTCGCGGCCGGGCTCGCCCCGGCCAACATCTGGGAGTGCCCCAACCTGGTCCGACTCGGCGACCGCTGGCTGCTCGTGCTGTCGCTGTGGCGGCTGACCGGGGACCGGCACGACCTCGCCGGGGTGCGGTACCTCGTCGGCGACCTGCGGCTCGACGACCACGGGACACCCCGGTTCGTGCCGGACGCGGGCGGGTTGCTGGACACCGGCCCCACGTTCTACGCCCCGCAGCTGATGGCGGACGACGGCCGGGTGCTGCTGTGGGCGTGGGCCTGGGAGCACGGTCGCAGCGCCGCGGAGGTCGAGGCGGCCGGTTGGGCCGGGGTGCTGACCTTCCCCCGTGAGCTGAGCCTGCGCGGGGACGTCCTGGTCTCGGCGCCCGCCCCGGAGCTCACCGGGCTGCGGCGAGACCGGCTCGAGGTGGCGCCCGGCGTGCCATTCGCGGCCGCGGCGTTCGACGTCGAGCTCCCCGTGGGAGCGGACGCCGAGCTGCGGCTGGTGCACGAGGACCACGAGGAGCAGCTGGTTGCCCGGTGGTCGTCGCCGGCGGCGCCGCTCGTGCCGCCGCGGCTGCTCGTCGACGGGTCGCTCGTCGAGGTGTTCCCCGGCGGGCCCGCGTCGCTGACCACCCGCGGCTACCCGCGCCCGGGCAGCCGGTGGCGGCTCGACGTGCGGGGGCCGGTCTCCGCCTGGTCGCTGGGCCGTCCCTGACCGGGCTCCCGGCGTTCCCCTTCGGCCCGTTTCGGCGGCCGGGCCGCGACGCCCGCCCTACACTTCGAGGACGTCCGGACCGCCAGGAGAGGTGCCGCATGCTCCGTCGCGTCGCCGCCCCGGTGACGTCGCTGGTGACGGCACTGGTGACCGCCCTGGCGCTCGGTCCGGTCGGCTCGGCGGTGGCGTTCGAGCCGGCGCAGCAGGCAACCCAGCCGGGCCAGCACACCGACAGCGTCTACCCGTCCGTGGGCAGCCCTGGCGTCGACGCGCGCAGCTACGCCCTCGACCTGCGCTGGGAGCCGGGCAGCCGCACCCTGCGCGGCACCGCACGGGTGACCCTGGTCCCCGCCCAGGACGGCAGGTTCCGGCTCGACCTGTCCGGCCGGCTGCACGTCGACCGGGTCGCCGTGACCGACGCGGCCACCCGCGCCCCGCTCGCGGCCACGGCGTCGCACCGCGGGAGGTACCTCGACGTCACGGCTCCGAGGCTGCTCGGCGGGTCGACGTACGACGTGCGGGTGAGCTACCACGGGCGGCCGGGGACCACGCCCGCGCCGACCAGCCGCCGGGATCTGGGCGGGCTCGGCTGGCACACCGCCCGTGACGGCCAGGTGTGGGCGATGCAGGAGCCGTGGGGCGCGTTCACGTGGTACCCCGTCAACGACCACCCCTCCGACAAGGCGACCTACCGGGTGCGGCTCGACGTGCCGCGGCGCTGGGTGGGTGTCTCGAACGGCCGGCTGGCCTCGCGGCGCGTGCAGCACGGCCGCACCGTCACCCGGTTCACGAACAGCGACCCCGTCGCGTCGTACCTCATGACCGTCGCCATCGGCCCCTACCGCCGTGCCACCCAGACCGGCCCGCACGGCCTGCCGATCACGTACTGGGTGCCGCGCGCCCACCCGGAGTACCTCGCGCCGCTGCGCTCCACCCCGGCCGCGATCGCGTGGCTGGAGAGCCGGCTCGGGCCGTATCCGTTCGACCGCGCCGGGGTCGTCGTCACGCCGTCGGACTCCGCGATGGAGACGCAGACGCTGGTCACCTTCGGCGCCCGCAACTACCGGCTCGGCGCGCGCGAGGTGAGGCAGACCGTCGTGCACGAGCTCGCGCACCACTGGTACGGCGACACGGTCACGCCCGACGACTGGTCGGACGTGTGGATGAACGAGGGCACCGCGATGTACCTCGAGGCGCAGTACTCCGCGGCCCAGGGCTGGAAGTCGTGGCCCGCGTGGCTGCGCACGTTCGACGAGAACGACGCGCTGTGGCGCCGGCTCTACGGCCCGCCCGGGGGCTACGACCCGCGCGAGTTCGCCCAGGTCAACGTGTACTACTGCGCCGCGCGGATGCTGGTCCGGCTGCGGGACCGGCTCGGCGCCGCCTCCTTCGACGACCTGCTGCGCCGGTGGCCGCAGGAGCACCGCGACACGGTGCAGGACCGGCAGTCCTACGTCGCCTGGCTGGCCGCAGCCTCCGGGCAGGACCCGGTGGAGCTGACGGCGTTCTTCGACGAGTGGCTGACATCGCGCACGTCCCCGAAGTGAGGCTTGCCTAGACTGCCGGGATGCTGTCCGACCTCGTCGTCGTCGACCTCACCCGTGCCCTCGCCGGGCCGCACGCCGCGATGATGCTGGCCGACCTCGGTGCCCGGGTCATCAAGGTCGAGTCGCCGGCCGGCGGGGACGAGTCCCGCTCGTGGGGGCCGCCGTTCGTGGGCCCCGACGACGACCCGGTCTCGACGTACTTCCTGTCCGCGAACCGCAACAAGGAGTCCGTCACCGCCGACCTCAAGAGCGAGGAGGGCCGGCTGTTCCTGACCCGGCTCGTCGCGCGCGCCGACGTGCTGCTGGAGAACTTCCGCACCGGGGTGCTGGACCGTCTCGGCTTCTCCGTCGAGCGGCTGCACGAGATCAACCCGCGGCTGGTGATCCTGTCCATCACCGGCTTCGGGCACGACGGACCCGAGGGCGGCCGGGCCGGCTACGACCAGATCGCGCAGGGCGAGGCCGGGCTGATGTCGCTGACCGGCCCGTCGGCCGACCAGCCCACCCGAGTCGGGGTGCCGATCGGGGACCTGCTGTCCGGGATGTACGGCGCGTACGGCGTCCTCGCGGCGCTGCACGAGCGCGGCGTCACCGGGCGCGGCCGGGTCGTCCGCACCTCGCTGCTCGCGTCCGTGGTCGGGGTGCACGCCTACCAGGGCACCCGCTGGACGGTGGCCCACGAGGTCCCGCACGCGCTCGGCAACCACCATCCCTCG
>Ga0308174_10000672_pt1 | contig 14836 bp, 11 predicted proteins | sample PhyPR2_FD_203894 | JGI IMG/M metagenome (GOLD analysis project Ga0308174, IMG submission 203894) | Soil microbial communities from UC Gill Tract Community Farm, Albany, California, United States - DLSLS.P.R2 | ecosystem: Environmental > Terrestrial > Soil > Agricultural land | place: USA...
CAGTGATACGCCCACCTTGAAAGGAGGTGAGGCCGGCAAGCTGGCGATCAGGACTCCCGTCAGAACCGGCGCGAGCACTGACGGCTGCCAGTTCATGAACTCGCAGACTATGAAGGCTGCCGTCGTCGCAAAGCCGAAGCGGAGCAGGAAGTGAAGTCTGGCCGCGTCGGCTGGATGTCGAGTTTGATGACGTGAGGTTAGTACGGCCGCCATATCACTGCAGATAGCTCATCAACGCGACCACCTTGATCCAGAGCCTTCCGATAGGGTTCATTATCGGATTGTCGCTGGTGAACACGATAACGTTCGCCTGTGCTCCGTTACGTCCGTCATCGAAGCGCGCGTGTTCATCGTCATTCGGCAGGAGAAGGATCTGAACTGGAAAGCGTTGAGGCTCGCGGACCCATCCTTGCGGAGCCTCTACGTTTGCAAGCTGTCCATTTGGCGCCTCGTCGCCTTGGGTGATGCCCCACCCAACGCTATGCACCTTGCCATGGAACAGCTTTCCGGGGCGGACATCTAGAGCGATGGTCACATCTTGCCCGGGTTTCACGTTTCCGAGCTGATTCTCGCGAAAATCTGCAGAGATCCAGCGTTGGCCATTTTCGAGAAAGCTGAGCAGCGGCTGCCCGGGGGCTACATACTGGCCGACGGCGAGTCGCAGATTCGTGACGATCCCGTCTGAAGGCGCGCGCACCTCGGTATTGCGCACGTCGAGCCGTGCTTGATCGAGTGCGGCAAGCGCCTGCTTGACCTTCGGATTGGCTAATCCCGGCGCGCCCAAGTTGGCGCGCGCCTTCTCGAGATCCGCTTGAGCGCCTTTAACGTCGGCCTCGGTCTTGGCGACGTCCGCTCGCGCTCGAATGCCCTGCGTTTCCGCAAGCGCCTTCTGGTCCACCAGCCCGGTTACAATCCCACCCAATTGTTGGTTGGCAGCAAGATCGACTCGCTGTTTTCTGAGCTTCGCCTGAGCCGCCGCGACATCCGCGACGGAGACATCCGCCCCTTGTAGCGCTACGGAGAGGTTCGCTTCCGCCGAACGAAGAGCAACTTGGTAAGGCTCGGGATCGATACGGAAGAGCAACTGGCCTTTTCGCACTGCGCTATTGTCGCTCACGTAGACTTGCAAGACGTCACCTGCGACCTCGGGCGCTACTTGCGTCAGAAAAGCGTCGACGCGGGCTTGTGATGTGTACGGCGTGTAGCGGTCGGACAATACGTGATAGACGAACAGCGCCAGAAGCAGCGCCAATGCGACGAGTATGATCTTTCGCATCGAATTTGCGGGCGCCGGCTCAGCGTTACCGACATCGATTTCAGTCGCGACGGCTTGCGGCGGCGCGTCCTGCGCGGAGGCGTTCATTGGCCCTTCGCCTCCAGTTGCGCCGCGGGCGCGGTAGCCGGCATGACGATCCAGTCACCCCCGAGCGCGCGATAGAGATTCACCAGTGCGCGCTGGTAATCGCCCCGTGCCGAGGCCAATTGGAGCTGCGCGGAAAACAGGCTTCGTTCCGTATCGAGAACCTCCAGATAGTCCGAGTAGCCGTTCTCGTATCGCGCCTTCGCCAATTCGACGCCGCGCGCCAGAGTGCCGACGCGCTTGCGGATCGCGTCTCTGAATTCGGCACTCTGTCGAACGGCGATTAATGAGTCGTCGACGTCGCGAAAGGCGTTCTGAATGACGAGTTCGTAATTGTTGAGTGACTGTTCACGTCGAGCTTCGGCCTGATGAACCGCCGCAGTAAGCCCTCCGCCCGTATAGATTGGACCCGCAACGTCGCCCGTGAAGGACCACGTCCGGGAGGGCCCGCTGAAGAGACTTCCAAGCGATCCGCTCGCGAAACCGAACAGGCCGGTGAGACTGATCTTGGGGAAGAAGAGGGCGCGCGCCGCACCGATCAACGCGTTGGATGCGACCAGTTGCTGCTCTGCCTGAAGAATATCGGGTCGCCGTCCCAACAGTTCCGACGGAAGACCGGGAGGGACGGCCACCTGATGAAACTGATCGAGTTCCTCAGGAGTGGCACGTGCGATCGGGCCCGGGTTGCGGCCGAGCAGCACTGAAAGTGCATTCTCCTGGGTCGCAATCGCCTGCCGGATAGGAGGAAGCGTGGCCAACGCTCCCTCATATTCGCCGCGCACCTGCGACATCTCGAACTCGGATACCCAACCCGCTTTCAATCGCTTCTCGAATACGTCGACCGATTCCTTGCGGCCCGCGGCCGTTGCTTCAGAGACGCGCAACTGCTCGTCCAGATCGAGCAGTGTGATGTAACTGATGAGCACCGATGAAATGATCGTGAGGGTGACGCCCCGACGAGCTTCCTCGGTCGCGAGCAGGTTGGCGCGCGCGGCCTCGGTCTCGCGACGAATTCTTCCCCAAAGGTCGATCTCCCAACTCGCGAACAGCAGCGTGCTGAAGGTCGTACTCATCGGGTCCACGAAGGACGGGATCTTCCTCTCGCTTGCCCGTGCGCGGTTGCCGCTTACGTCATATCCAATTTGCGGCAACCCTTGCGCCTTGGTGCCCGCCAAAATCGCGGCGAACTCATCGACGCGCGCTGTCGCAATCCGCAAATCGCGATTGTTCTCGATCGCCTCATTCACGAGCGCATCGAGATGCCGATCGCCATATCCCGTCCACCAGCGGTCGTGCGTGGCGGAGGAGGGATGGCTCGCGAGCAATCCGCTGGAGCGGTACGCAACAGGGACTTCGACCTCTGGCTTGACGTAGTCCGGACCTTGCACGCATCCGGCGAGCAGCGAGATGCATAGCGAAGCGCAGATCCGTTTCATTTGACGGACTGCTCGGCTTTCGCGGCTGCGCCATCAGCATCGAAGCGATCGAAGACGGCAGGCGGTTGAGCGCGCAGCGATTGCAGCAGCATCCGCATCGCCTTCTGAGATTCGCGCGAATGGCCAGACAGCGGCCGATTGAGATCTGCGATGATCATGATTGAAAACGATGTCATCGCAAAGAGGACGAGGGCAGCGCGTCTGCCCCTGGGACCGTCAACCTGATGGCCGACGACGCCAGCTGTCACGACCAGGAAGACCAGGACCAGGAACAGTACTTCGACAGGAACCCGCAGCTCCCACGCAATCTTCCGCTCCGTATCAAGATCGATGACCTCGTTAAACGTCATCAGCAGGGCGGTGGTAAGCCCATGAGCGAGAGCTGATTCGCGCGACGCACGGACGACTGTCCACATATCGGTAAGAAGTTGATCGTTCCGCGCCAGTCGGTCGGCGCCGCCGGACGTTGCGAATGCGATGCGGTTTTCAGTGTAGCGCGTGAGTAGCCTGCTCAGCTGACCTCGATAGGGCTCGTCAAGTAGCTGCGTGCGCAGATATGCCGTGCCGATCGCATTCGCCTCTTTCGTCACCAGATCGCGCCGCGCCTCGTACCGGTTGAGCGCCATCCCGAAACTAAAAGCCAAGATCAGCCCAAGGAGGCCGAGCACGCTGCCAATAAGGTAGCCTTCCTGAGCAATGGACGGTTCGGATTCCTGCTCCGCACGCTTGCGGCGCCGGCTTTGGATATGATCAACGCCGCGACCCGCTGCTGCTGCTGCGAGCATAAATGAGAATGTCAAAATACCGATGGCAACTACCGACAGACTAGACAGCCAATCCGTCAGCCATCCCCCTTCCATATCCTGCCGCTCCTTTACTCTCGGGCGCCAAGGCCCCTCCCTGCCGTCCAAGCGATATTCGGGACGCCGAGGCGATTGAATTGGGGAATTCCGCGAGACCCCTAAGGGAAAGGCCTGAGATGAGCTCGGCGGTTCGCCGCGGTTCGCGACGCCCGCAGCAGGTTAGTTGGGAAGCATCTAGGGAGCGGCTCTTCTCTGCTTATCAGGTTTATCCTTGATTTTGCACGTGCAGTGCCGAGCCTAGGCCCATGTAGATGGCGATGAAGCTCTCTCTCGTGAACGCACGGCGGCCGCGATCGGCTAACCCAGATGAAAGGGTGACCCGTCGGGTGGCTCCACTCACTATCGAGGAGCTCGAAACCGGCTTGCGCATGCTCGGCAGGGGAGATGTCGACCATAACGAATTCTGGGACGCGAATATCGCTGCGTTCCGACAAACCATATTGTTCGCCATCCGAGAAACGTCGGATGCACTGCTGTCGCCGAAGATGAGTCTCTCGTGGCGCACTGAGCTCGAGACGCAGCTCGAATCGCTCGTCGAATATATCGAGATTGCCGACCGTTACGTGGCCCGAAGATCAAGATCCGGCGACCGGCACCGCTTGAACTAGAACAGGCGAATGACCGAGCAGCGTCGCGGTGTGCCGCGCGATGACGCGCTCTTCGTCGGTGGGCAGCACCCAAACCGGAATCTCCGATCCATGACCGTCGATACGCCCTTCGCCGATCGAATTTGCGTTCTCGTCGATGAGCGCACCGAGCCAGGCGCAGCCGGCGATTACCTCGCGGCGCGTCTTCGCGTCGCGCTGGCCGATGCCGCCGGTGAACACAATCCCGTCCAGCCCGCCCAGCGCTGCTGCAAGCGATCCAATTTCTCGCACGATCCGATAGATGAAGAGGTCGATCGCTTCACGCGCCTCCGGCTCACTTGATGCGCGCAATGTCCGCATGTCGGATGAAATACCTGAGACGCCGAGCAGGCCGGACTTCTTGTAGATCAGAGATTCCAAGCCGCGCGCATCGAGCTTTTTTTCATCCATCAGATAGATGAGCACGCCCGGATCGATCGAGCCCGAGCGCGTGCCCATCATCAATCCGTCTACAGCCGTGAACCCCATCGTCGTGGCGACGCTTCTGCCACGGTGAATCGCGCAAAGGCTCGCGCCATTGCCAAGGTGCGCGATGATGATACGCTTGTCGGCATAGTCTGGCGCGACCGCGCGGAGCCGCCCGCTTACGTACTCATACGAAAGGCCGTGGAATCCGTAACGGCGGACCCCCTCATCGCTCAGCGCGCGTGGCAGCGCCAAAGCTTGGGCGACGTGTTGCTGCGTCTGGTGGAATGCCGTGTCGAAACACGCCACCTGCGGAATATGCGGTGCAGATTCCATGATCGTCTTGATGGGCGCGAGGTTGTGCGGCTGGTGCAGCGGCGCGAGCGGCGAAAGTTCCTCAAGGGATTTCAACACCTCTCTGTTGACGCGCGCTGGCGAAGTGAAGCGCGTTCCACCGTGGACGACCCGATGGCCAATACCCTCCACGGCTTCGCCGCCGAGAAGAGAAATCGATGTTTCTAGGATGGTCTCCGTAGCCGAGGCGTGATCGATCTCCTTCGCATCCCATTCCTTCTCGACAAGCGTGCCGCCCTCGTTGTTTTCCACCGTTAAGCGCGGCGCGACGCCGATGTTTTCTACTTGGCCCCGGAAGAGCAGCGACTGATCCGTGTTGTCCTCGAAAATGGCGAACTTGATGCTGGATGAGCCTGCATTCAGGACGGCGATCTGGTTGGTCATGACGTGACCTATCGAATAGCCGCGGCGGCATCAGACCGCCGGGCAGCAACCAGGAGCTGCGCAACAGCGCAGGAAGCGAGGCGGGCCATTTCCTCATCAGCGCGGCTCGTCAAGATGATCGGCACCTTCGCGCCAAGCACGATACCCGCGGCATCTGCGTCGGCGAGGAACGACAGGCTCTTCGCCAGCATGTTGCCCGCTTCCAAGTCGGGAACGATGAGCACATTCGCGCGACCCGCAACGGGCGACGATATCTTCTTGATCGCCGCGGCCTCAGTGCTGATTGCATTGTCGAGCGCAAGGGGGCCGTCAACGATTGCGCCGGTTATCTGGCCCCGGTCGGCCATCTTGCACAGCGCGGCTGCTTCCACGGTCGAGGGCACGTCCGGGTTCACGCTTTCCATCGCACTCAAGATCGCAACTCTGACTTCGTTCGGTGAAAGCGCATGCGCGAGGTCGATCGCGTTCTGAATGATGTCGACCTTGGTCTTCAGATCCGGCGCGATGTTGACGGCCGCATCGCTGATGATCAGCGGCTGATCGTGGCCTGGCACGTCCATCACGAAGCAATGACTGATGCGCCTGGCGGTCCTCAGACCTGTATCGCGCTTGACCACTGCGCTCATCAACTCATCGGTATGCAGGCTGCCTTTCATCAACGCTTCGGCGCGTCCCCCACGTACGAGCTCCACCGCTTTGGCTGCAGAACCATGGCTGTGCTCAGCATCGACGATCTCGAACTTGCTGATGTCGAAACCGTGCTTGGACGCGACCTCGCGGATGCGGTGTTCAGGGCCAACGAGGATGGGCTCGATCAATTTCATGTCGGCGGCCGCGAGAGCGCTCTCCAGCGAAACCTGGTCGCAAGGGTGAGCGATGGCGACCTTTACCGGTGGGAATTTCTGAGCACGCGCGACGAGTTGGTGAAACTTGTCGTGTGTGTTCCCTTTTTCTGTCCTTGCGGGGGCCTCGAGCACGGTCATCTGCTGCCTCCTTTGAAGTCGATCGACCCTTAGATCACAGCCGTTCGCCGCCCATCCGCATATGTCCTGACGCCGCATCCGGATTACTCGGGTTCCCAGTCAATAGTCAGCGTTTGGATGAGGCCTTGTTGGGGGTTGGCCCTGATGGTCCGCACGCATGCCAATCGTATCTTCCCATGAATGCTCACCGGGGGAGTGTGGGCGGCGCGCAAGATACGACGCTGTCCTCGGCTCTGCCTTCTATCGGAGTGCCGCATCATGGACGCGCAGATACCGTTGAACGAAACGTTCGCTCTCCCAGAACTCGACTATTCCAGCCCGCCCACCGGTTCCGATCGCCGCACTTTCATGATGCGCAGCGCGATGGCAGCCGCGGTCGTCGCCCTCGGCGGAAGAGTAAATCCCGTGTGGGCCCAAACGCCGGCGACGCGACCCTTGGGCGACGGTGATGTCGATCCGAACCTGCAGGTGATCAAGGACACCAAGGGTCCGGTGATGACCCTCGTCGACGAGTTCTACAAAGTGGGGCCGGGCCCCTCCTCGTCACACACTATCGGCCCGATGCGGATCACCTACGACTTTTATCAGCGTGCCTCGAAGCTGCCGGCGGACCAGCTGGCGCAAGCAACCGCGCTCCGCGTTAACCTGTTCGGGAGCCTCAGCGCGACGGGTAAAGGCCATGGCACAGAGCGCGCCTCGTTGGCTGGCCTTATCGGATATGAACCGGCCACAATCGATCCTGCCATACTGGACAACATGGCCCGGGAGCCGAACAAGGTTTATCCAGTCAAACTCGGCAGCAAGACGATCAATGCCTCGCTGAAAGACATCATCTACGACGCGCCCAAAGGCGAGTTCCACCACCCGAATACGATGAAGGTGGCGCTTCTGGCAGGAGACAAGGTTCTCCTCGAACAGGAATATTATTCCGTCGGCGGCGGCTTTATAGAGTGGAAGGGCTATCAGCCGCCGAAGAAGAACCCGCCGAAATATCCTTATTCGACGATGGCGGAAGTGCTCGACCACGTTCAGCGCGACAAGATCACACTGGCCCAGCTAGCTTACGCAAATGAGCTTGCGATCTCAGGTCGCGACAAGGCTGAGATCGACGCTTTCCTCGACAAGATTCTTGGTGCGATGCGCGCGACGGTGAAGACAGGCCTGAACGCTCCGGAGAGCACGCTGCCCGGACCGATCAAGCTTAAGACTAAAGCCGGTGAGGTCTACAAGAACGCCAAGCTGGTTCAGGAGCCTGCTCGCAGGGCGATCGGTCTCGTTTCCGCGGCAGCGCTCGCCGGATCGGAAGAGAATGCACGCGGACATCTCGTGATCACGGCGCCCACTGGCGGATCAGCGGGGGTTATGCCGTCTGTCATCTATTCGCTCGATGCCGAAGGCGCGAAGATGTCCGACCAGAAGCTGCGCGAAGCGCTGTTGGCAGCCGCGATCATCGGTTATTTGTGCAAGCACAATGCGACACTTTCCGCTGCCGAGGGTGGCTGTCAGGCGGAGATAGGCGTGGCTTCCGCGATGGGCGCGGCTGCGATTGCTCAGGCGCACGACGCGTCTCCGATCATCGCCTCAAACGGCGCTTCCGCGGCTCTCGAGCATCACCTCGGGATGACGTGTGACCCAGTCGCCGGCTTCGTGCAGGTCCCGTGCATCGAGCGGTGCGCTTTCGGCGCCGTGAAATCGTGGACCGGCTATCTGATCGCAAGCAACGAGATCCCGGCCAATCACAGGATCGATCTCGACGCCGTGATCACTGCCATGGCGCAGACGGCCAAAGACATGAACCCGAAGTATAAGGAGACGTCGGAAGCCGGTCTGGCTCAGTCCCTCGTCCTCTGCTGACGAGCGGATGGTGGCGGAGGCGGGACAGCGGCCCGACTCGCAGGCCGCGACACGGACCATTGTCGCGGCCTGGCTGTTGACGGCTGTATTTTACTTCTACCAGTATTCGATGCGCTCAGCGCCGGCGGTAATGGTGCCGGAGCTAAGCACGGCATATGGACTGAGCGCCGTCGGCGTCGCATCGCTCGTCGGCCTTTTCTATTTCGGCTACGCGCCGTTCAGCCTCGTCGCGGGTGTCGCTATGGACCAGCTTGGGCCGCGCAAGGTCGTGCCAATCGGCGCCGCGACTGTCGCCATTGGTGCGATCCTGTTTTCGACGGCTGACGGCACCCTCGGCAGCGTCGGCCGCTTTATGCAGGGCGCAGGTGGAGTCTTTGCCCTGATCGGCGCCGTCTACCTGGTCACGAGCTACATGCCTGCGTCGCGCGCGGCGACGATGATCGGCGTGACGCAGATGTTCGGCATGGCCGGCGGCTCGGCCGGCCAGTTCGCAGTCGGTCCGATCGTTGCCTCCGGCTTCCCTTGGGACCGCTTCTGGCTGGTCATGGGGATCATCGGTCTTCCGCTCGCCGTCCTGTTGTTCATCCTCATACCGAAACGAGAGGCGCCTAAAGGCGGTAATGTGGGCCTGGGCCCTGCCATGAAGGCGATGGGTGCGGTTTTCGTCAATCCACAGTCGATTCTGTGCGGATTGATCGCGGGACTCATCTTCATCCCGACGACGATTTTCGACATGGTCTGGGGCGTTCGCTATCTGCAGGAAGCGCATGACGTGCCTTATTCGCTGGCCGTCCTCCGCTCAGCCTCGGTCCCGTTCGGCTGGATCATCGGCTGTCCTCTTCTCGGCTGGATCAGCGATCGGATCGGACGCCGCAAGCCGGTCATCGTTGGCGCGGCATTGGTGCTGATAGGTGCCCTTGCGCTGATCCTCTTTGGTCCCCGTGACGTGTTCCCCACCTACAGCCTAGGCCTTCTCGCCGGCATCGCCTCAGGCGCGGCAATGATCCCTTACACGGTCATCAAGGAGGCAAACCGGCCGGAGCACAGCGGCACGGCGACCGGCGTCATAAACTTCCTGAATTTCGCCCTGACCGCGATCCTCGGCCCCGTCTTCGCCAGCCGCCTCATTGCCGCGAGCCTGGGCGGCGAGCGCGAACTCGCACATTACCAGCAGAGCTTCTTGCCGCTGCTGTTCGGGGTCGGTCTCGCGATCCTGCTGACACTGCTGCTTCGCGAGACCGGACCCAAGTCACGCAAGACAGTGGAGGCCGCGCCGATCGGCGCTGGTCTCGCTGCGGAATGAATTCCAAACGGAGGACGCGATGTCGACCTTAATCATGGAACCCGAATATAAGCCGGCGCCTGAAGCGAAGGCGGCCTTCAAGCCCGGCCTCTGGACGAAGGAGATCAACGTCCGCAACTTCATGCAGCACAATTATGAGCCCTACTACGGCGACGAGAGTTTCCTCGCCGGTCCGACGAAACGAACGCTCGAGATCTGGAAGAAGCTGACCGACCTCTTCGTTGAGGAGCGTAAGAAAGGCGTGCTCGACGTCTCGCAAATTCCGAGTTCGATCACCGCTCATGAAGCAGGCTATATCGACAAGAATAACGAGGTGATCGTCGGCCTGCAGACCGACGCGCCGCTGAAGCGCGCCATCATGCCGAACGGCGGACTCAAAATGGTCACGAATGGTCTGGAGGCTTACGGCTACAAGCCAGATCCCAAGGTCATTGAGATCTTCACCAAGTATCGCAAGACGCACAATGAAGGCGTGTTCGACGCTTACACTCAGGACGTTCGCAGGTGCCGAAGCTCGCACGTTCTTACCGGGCTTCCCGATGCGTACGGACGGGGCCGAATTATCGGCGATTATCGACGTGTCGCTCTCTACGGCGTCGACCGGCTGATTGAGGTCAAAAAGGCAGAGAAAGCTGGTCTGGATCAGCAATGGTCGACCGACGAAATCATCCGCGATCGTGAGGAACTGAGTGAGCAGATTCGTGCTCTCGGCGAGCTCAAGGAGATGGCGGCGAAATATGGCTTCGATATCTCGGGGCCTGCCGGGACTGCCAAGGAAGCCGTGCAGTGGCTCTATTTCGGCTATTTGGCCGCAGTGAAGGAACAGAATGGCGCGGCGATGTCGCTGGGACGTGTTTCGACCTTCCTCGACGTCTACTTTGAACGTGACCTCGAAGCCGGTTTTATCACCGAAGAGCAGGCGCAGGAGATCGTCGACGACTTCGTCATCAAGCTGCGCATCATCCGTTTCCTGCGCACTCCAGAGTATGACGATCTGTTCGCGGGCGATCCGACCTGGGTGACCGAGTCCATTGCTGGCATGGCCGACGACGGTCGTCCGCTCGTCACCAAAACGAGCTTTCGCTTTCTCCAAACGCTCTACAATCTTGGCGCCGCGCCAGAGCCCAACCTGACCATCTGGTACACGCCGCAACTGCCGGAAGCCTTTCGGCGGTTCTCGGCAAAAGTTGCGATCGACACCAGCTCCATCCAGTTTGAGAGCGACGAGATCATGCGGATGGCTTGGGGCGACGATGGGGCGATCGCCTGCTGCGTCTCACCTATGGCAATGGGCAAGCAGATGCAGTTCTTCGGCGCTCGCGCAAACCTCGCCAAGGCAATGCTCTACGCCATCAATGGCGGCCGCGACGAGGTGAGTGGGAAGCAAGTTGCACCTGCTACGGAGGCGGTGCAGGGCGATTATCTCGACTTCGATGACGTCGTCGATCGCTTCACCAAGATTATGGATTGGCTGGCCGGCACCTACGCCAGTGCGATGAACGTCATCCACTACATGCACGACAAATATGCCTACGAACGCATTGAGATGGCGCTTCACGATTATGCGCCACTCAGGACGATGGCGTTCGGGATCGCCGGTATGTCGGTCGTGGCCGACAGCCTCTCGGCAATCAAATATGCGAAGGTGAAGGTCGTCCGCGACGAGACGGGTTTGATCACGGACTATGTTACTGAAGGCGAATTCCCGCTGTTCGGCAATAATGATAACAGGGTCGACGGAATGGCCGCGTGGCTGGTCTCGACGTTCATGGACAAGCTGCGCAAATACCCGCTCTACCGGAACGCATTGCACACCCAGTCGGTGCTGACGATAACGTCCAACGTCGTCTATGGTAAAGCCACCGGCAACACGCCCGACGGGCGCCGGAAGGGCGAGCCGTTCGCTCCCGGCGCAAACCCGATGCATGGCCGCGACAGCCACGGCATTCACGCATCGGCGGCGTCCGTGGCAAAAATCCCCTACCGCGACGCTCAGGACGGAATTTCGTTGACCACGACGCTCGTTCCGACCGGACTCGGGCGGACGCAGAACGATCGGATTACGAACCTCACTTCCATTCTCGACGGGTTCTTCGGAACGACCGGTTACCACATGAACATCAACGTCTTGAATCGCGAGACGTTGATGGACGCGATGGATCATCCGGAGAAGTATCCGAGCCTCACGATCCGAGTGTCTGGCTATGCCGTGAACTTCGTGCGGCTCACGCGCGAACAGCAGATGGACGTAATCAATCGCACCTTCCACGGTGAATGAGATGGAAGTTTCTTCCGCACCGTCGATGACGGCTGAAAACACGTCGTTGGAAGCGAAATCCCCATTTGAGATGCGCGTTCATCTCGGCGAAAGCGTACCGGATACGGACGTGCGCAGCGCACTCAAGTCTGGCGATCTCGGCTTCCTGCATTCTTTCACGACGGGCTCTGCCGTCGATGGCCCAGGAATTCGTCTCGTGGCGTGGACGACCGCTTGTATGTTCCGCTGCAGATATTGTCACAACCCCGACACCTGGACGCTGAAAAACGGCATTCCGGTGTCGCTCGAGCACGCCATCGAGGAGGTGCGCAAATACGCGAATGGCCTCAAGACGATGCACGGTGGCTTCACGCTTTCGGGTGGTGAGCCGCTAATGCAGGACCGGTTCGCCGCGCGGCTGTTCGGGGCAGTGAAGGGCATGGGAGTTCACACCGCCATCGAAACGAACGGCTATTACGCCGAGCGGTTGTCCGACGAAGAGCTTGGGAAAATCGACTTGGTAATCCTCGACATGAAGGCATTCACGCCCGACCAGCACATGCGCGTAACCGGCATGCTGAATGAGGACGTGCTCCAGTTCGCGCGCCGCCTTTCTGATCTGAAGAGGCCGATGTGGCTGCGCTATGTTCTTGTTCCAGGCCTCACCGACATTCCCGAGGAGATGGATGCGCTTGCCCGTTTCGGGGCGTCGCTGGGCGTCGTCGAGAAAGCCGAGATCCTGCCGTTCCATCAGATGGGCCGGTACAAGTGGGAGCGGCTCGGCATCGAATATGAGCTCAGCGAGACGGATCCGCCGACAAACGAGGGCGTAGAAGCAGCGGTCAGCATCTTCCGCTCGGCAGGTCTTCAGGCGAACTAAGCTCCGGTGCAACTGCTCGGCATTTCTAACGGCCGTAACTCGGGAATTCTCCTGAGCGCCTGTCCAAGGCGACATGCTCATAGTCGTTGCTAGTAATAGAGCATGGGGGTGGGGTGATGATCAGTAAAAGCCTCATGGCTGTATCCGCAGTTCTGGCCGGCTCGCCGGCGATCGCTTCGCGCGCGCCCGACAGCATTCCCGCACCCGCGGCTCCAGCAATCCCCGCCGCGGCGAGCGCTAGTGGAACCGCCCAACAGGTCGCGCCGCCGCTTACGGATGCCGACCGAGCGCAGGCAATCCAGGAACTCCGCGATCTGCAATCGCGCATCAATTCACTCGAGGCTCGGCTCGGCGTGACACCGACTGCGGTTCAAGTGACGCCGCCGGTGCCGCACCCTCCGCGCGATCGCAACCTCGAGCTCTACGGATTCGCGCAGCTTGACGCGATCCAGGACTTCAAGCGGGTTGATCCCGACTGGGAAGCGACGCTGCGTCCGTCCAAGATCCCGACGGCCAACGGCCAGTTCGGAAGCGATGGCCAGTCGCTCTTCAGTGTGCGCCAGTCTCGCTTGGGGGCGAAGGCGTCGGGGATGGTTGGCGGCAAGCCTTACGAGGTGAAGTTCGAATTCGACCTCTACGGTACCGGTGCCAATGCCGGGCAAACGACCTTTCACCTGCGGCACGCCTATGCGAGCTGGGGCCCCTTCTTAGCCGGCCAGACGAACACATTGTGGATGGACGGCGACGTTTTCCCGAACGTCCTCGATTACTGGGGTCCACCGGGGCAGGTGAATACGCGCACGCCGCAAATCCGTTTCACCTTCCTGAAGGACACGCACTGGATGGCCGCGGTGGCGCTGGAGCATCCGAGCAATGATATCGATCCTGGTAACCTCCGCCTCATTGATGAGGATGTCGCCGCGAGCATCCAGGACGATGAGAAGGTGCCGGATCTCACTGCTGCGGTTCGCTACACTGGCGATTGGGGACACGTTCAGCTGGCCGGAATCCTGCGAAGAGTTGGCTACGATACGGTCGCCACGAGCAATAATGAGCCCAAGGGTCACAAGACCGGCTGGGGAGTGGACGCGAGTTCCGCGATCAAGCTGTCTCTTGCGACATTGAAGCTAAGCGCTGTCTATGGGCGAGGGATCGCAAGTTTCATGAACGATGGGGGGACGGATCTCGCACCCTCCGTTTCCACCATTACCGAACCGGGCAACATCATCCTCGTGCCGCGAGCGGAGGCGGTGAAGCTCCTTGGTCTGACCGGATATGTCGATCTTCAATGGTCGAAGGCCTGGTCCTCGTCGATCGGCTACAGCTTCACCAAGGTCGACAACACGAATTTCCAGGAACTGGCCGCCTTTTACAAGGGTCAGTATGCGTCTGCCAACGTGCTCTGGAGCCCCATACCTGACGTGCTCACGGGCGCCGAGCTGATGTGGGGCAAGCGGCAGGACAAGGACGGTGACACCGGCACCGACACCCGGCTTCAGCTCAGCTTCAAATGGTCCTTCTCAAGCAAGAACATCTGGGACTGGATCGAATAATCCGAGTCTTACAAATGACTTTCGGGTCTCCGGAGGTTGTTCGTGATCGTGTCGAGCGTCACCGCCTCGCTATCCGACACGCTCTTTAGGCCCAGGACCCAGCCAAGGGTGCTTCCAGAAGCTTCAGCGACTTCATGACAGGCGGCGACGAGCGTCCTGATCCGCTGCTCCTTCTCGTCGGGCGGCAGCACAGAAAAGCCGTACTTGATGACCTCGACAGCGGTTTCGAACAGGGTGTCGGGTGGACGTTTTTCTAACCAGTCGTTGATCTGAGCATAAGACGGTGAGTCGATCTCGACACCACGCCCTCGCGCAAGCCGCAGCACCGCATCATGCTCTGGCTTCGTGACCGATCCACCGGCCCACGCGACCTGCACGAGCGGGGCGAGAAACAGCGCCGCCGCAGTGTCCAGCGTTATGCCCAGGCTCCGGGCCCGCAGCAGCAAGTCGGGATTGTTGACCTGCAGCGCCTCGGCGAGCGCTAGACCGATGTCGTCGAGGTGCGCTTTCTGGCGGAGCTTGCCGAGGAGCCGTGCGTCCTCATTCCGGAAGTAGGC
>Ga0308174_10000675_pt1 | contig 14819 bp, 15 predicted proteins | sample PhyPR2_FD_203894 | JGI IMG/M metagenome (GOLD analysis project Ga0308174, IMG submission 203894) | Soil microbial communities from UC Gill Tract Community Farm, Albany, California, United States - DLSLS.P.R2 | ecosystem: Environmental > Terrestrial > Soil > Agricultural land | place: USA...
GTGTCCGGGGCGGGCGGCTGTGGGCGAGGCAGCAGCCCGAGGGCGTAGGCGAGCTCGCGGACCTCCGCCGCCGACACCGGGTGGCCGTCGACCTCACCGGGCTGGTCGCCGCCGGCCAGCGTGTTCACCCCGGCCACGAGAGTGAGCCCGATCTGCACCGGCGGATTGATGCCGGGCCGCAGGATCAGGTCGACCAGGCAGTCGGCCATCCGCTGCTCCTTGGTCCGCCCGTCGCCGGGCGTGCGGCAGTCCCCGGCGTAGGCCTCCAGCGCCCGCAGGCAGGCCCGGGCGACCGGCAGCGTCATCACCGCAGCCAGCTCCGCCATCCCGTCGGCGCCTGGCTGCAGCCGCACCGACCGCTCCCGGATGGCCCGGGCCAGCCGCCGCGCGGCCGCGGCGGCATCGGCCCGCAGCACCGCCCGGCGCGCCGCCTCCCGCAGTTGGGCGACCGTCTTGCCCTCGACGCGGGCCAGCAGCCGGGCCTCCACGCCGGCGCGGGCCTCGTCCTTCACCGGCCCGACGATCTCGGCCAGGGCGCGGGCGTGGCCGAGGCTGATCCGGCCCTCCTCCAGCACGTCCAGGGTGGCCGGCAGCCGCTCGGCGAGGGTCACCGCGTCCGCGAGCACGCTTCCCGCCGCCCGCGAGGACAGGCCGAGGGCGACCATCACGTCATCGACGGCCCACTCGCTCACCGCGGTCAACGCCGCCGGACGGGCCGCCCGCGACGCGGCCGCCGCCGACCCCACCTCGTCCTCCGGGCGGTCCAGCACAGAAGACGGGCGCTGCGCGGCGAACGCTGCCAGCGCCCGCATCTGCACCCCTGCCTGGCGGCAATGCTCGACGTGCGCCGCCCGCGCCACCGCCAGATGACCCGCACCCGCCTCCAGCAGGCCACGGAACCGTGACAACGCCGGAAAGCGTTCGTCGGTCAGCGGGCCGTCGTCATGCTCCGGCCGCGACCCGGACTCGGGCTCGGGCTCGATGGCCTCGGATTCGATGGCCTCGGATTCGATGGGCTGCGGCGCCGAGGGCTGGGCCGCAGAGGGCTCGAGCTCGGGCTCCGGGGGCTGGGAGGTCTCGCTCGGTTCCGGCCGAGGCTCGGCGGCCGGCTCCGGCTCGAGCGTCGTCCCGCGGGTGCCATGGAGATCGGCATCGAAGATGAACTGCAGACCGCGCAGTTCGAGCAGCCGTCTCGAAAGGAGGCCCTCGAACAGCAACGCCCGCGCTGGCGGGAACGGCCCCTGTTCGATCATACGTTCGATTGTAGTGCTGCGGCACGCCGCTGACCAGCCGAAACAGCACCTGTGGAAACGGCAGGCGGCTGTGGACGGCGGGCGCCCCAGTAGATCCGCGAGGGGTCAGGCTCCGGTTATGCCCCGACCCCGCGCCGCCGTCACAACGAGTTCCACGACCGTCTCGAGCGGGAGTGCCGTCGTGTCCACCACCAGGTGGTAGTGCTGCGCGGAGGCCGGATCGCAGCGATAGAAGTGCCGCACGTACGCCTCCCGGGTCCGGTCGTTGGCCTCCATCTCCCCGCGCACCTCGTCGGCCGACCGCCCCGAGCGTGCGATGGCCGCCTTCAGCCGCCGGTCGCGAGGGCCGTCCAGCCGCACGTGCAGCGCGTCCGGGCGGTCGCCCAGCACCAGTGCACCCGCCCGGCCGAGCACCACTCCCCCGGCCCCGACGGCGATCTCCCTCAGCACCCGCTCCGTCTGCTCCCGGTAGGCGCGCGCATCCGGCAGGGTGGCCGTCGGCAGCACCCCGCCCACCGGATCAGGCATCGTGCCCAGCGAGGCGACCAGTCGCCAGAGCCCACGGACGACGGTCTCGTCGTTCGCCTCGGCCTCCGACACCGGAACACCCAGGCGCACGGCGACCTGCGCCGCGATCGCCCGGTCGTGGAACGGCAGGCCGAGCCGCTCCGCCACGGCCCGCGAGATCTCGGCGCCGGCAGCGCCGTACGCCGCCGACACGGTCACGATGCCCATGAGGTGCCCTCCATCTGCGTACCGGGGCCGAGATCCTTCCCCAGGAACACCGCTCCGGGCGAGCAGGCGTAGATGCCGTATCCCTCGATCGGGCCGTACCCGAGGTCGGCGTACAGGGCCAGCGCCTCGGGCTGCTCCCGCCCGGTGTTGAGCACCACCGATCGGTGCCCGGCCGCCGCGGCGCCGTCCTCCAGCGCCGCGACGATTCCCTGCGCGAGCCCGCGACGGCGGAACCGGGGCACGACGTACACCCGCTTGATCTCCGCGACGCCCGGCGACACCACCCGCCATGCGCCGCACCCGGCCGGCTCGCCGTCGATCTCGGCAGCCAGGAAGACGCCCCGCGGCGGGAGGAACTCCGCGGCCTCCACGACGGCCGCGTCGCGCCCGCCGTAGCGCTGCACGTACTCCGCCTGCACCTGCTCCACGAGGTCGTGTGCCACCGGATGGTCGTAGGGCAGCAGCCGGAGCGTCGCCACGGTCCCGTCGCGGAGCAGCCGTTCAGCTGAAGTGGACATGCCCGGCTCCCTCCGCTCCGACCGCCGAAACGACCTCGGCGGCGGGCCGGCCGTCCACGAACACGCCGGCCCGTCGCGGCCCGGAACGCACCGACCCGATCGCGGTCCAGCCCTCTGGGAGGACCGCCCGGGCCGGGAAGGTCGCGACAAGGGCATGGTCCTCCCCGCCGGTCAAAACCCATGCCATCGGATCGACCCCGAGTGCGGAACCCACCTGCTGCAACGGCCCCACGGGCTCCAGGCACGCCCGCTCCAGCGCGGCCCGGTCCAGGTCGACGGTGACCCGGCTGTCAGCGGCGAGGTGGCCGACGTCGGCGAGCAGCCCGTCGCTGACGTCGCACATCGACGAGGCACCCGCCTCGGCGGCCGCCGGGCCGGCCGCGTACGGAGGGGTGGGGCGGCGATGCGCCGCCACGGCGGCGATCGGGCTGGTGAACCCCCGGCGCAGGACGGCGAGGCCACATGCCGACCACCCGAGCCGGCCCGCCAGCGCCACCACGTCCCCGGGACGCGCCCCGGACCGCAGGACCGGGGGCCGTCCACCCAGATCACCGAGCGCGGTCACCGAGAGCACCACAGCGGCGCTGTCGGGCGCGGCCGCCACGAGGTCGCCACCGACGACGGCGGCACCCAGCGGGGCGCACTCCTCGGCCAGACCAGCGGCGACCCCCTCCAGCCAGGTCGTCTGCGTGTCCGAGGGGCACGCCAGCCCCACGAGCAGCGCGGTCGCCGTTCCGCCCATCGCGGCGATGTCGGCGAGGTTCGCCGCCGCGGCCTTGTGGCCGATGTCCTCCGCCGACGACCAGTCGCGCCGGAAATGGCGCCCCTCGACCAGGACGTCGGTGCTCGCCGCGACGCGCCCGTCGGAGGTGCGCAGGACGGCGGCGTCGTCCCCCGGACCCACGAGCGTGGCCCGCGCGGAGCCGGCCTGGGCCAGCACCCGGGCGATCACCCCGAACTCTCCGACGACGCGGACGCTGTCGGCTGGATCACCGCGGGGAACGAGGGGACGAGGGCGAGTCACCTGTCCCATCCTGCCGCTGGGGTAGGTTGCCGAACTGTCCGCCTCCCGGCGGGACGATTCGCACCCCCGAGGAAAGGTCTCCCGTGGTCCACGCCTACATCCTCATCCAGACCGAGGTCGGCAAGGCCGCCCAGGTCGCCACCACCATCGCCGAGATCGACGGCGTGACCAAGGCCGAGGACGTGACGGGCCCCTACGACGTGATCGTCCGTGCCGAGGCCGAGAGCATCGACGACCTCGGCCGGCTGGTCGTCGCCAGGGTGCAGTCCGTCGACGGCATCACCCGGACGCTGACCTGTCCCGTCGTCAACATCTGAGAGCGGCATCCTGAGCGACGAGAGCCGCCCGCGGGACCCACTCCGCCGGATCGCGCTGATCGCGGCCGTCGTCCTCGTGCCGCTGGTCGTCGCCCTCGCCGTCCTGGTCAGGGTCCTGGGCGGGGGCGCAGACGACGGCGGCGGCGCAACGGCCGACATCTCGGGCGGCGCATCCACCGCCCGCGAGGACCTCCCCGTCCTCCCGGTGAAGGTGCCCCCGGTCACCCCCGAGGCCGACGCCTCGTGCCCGGCCCTGATGAAGACGCTGCCGCTCGAGCTCTCCGGCGAGCAGTCCCGGAGGGTGAAGTCCGACTCGCCCTACGCCTACGCCTGGGGCGACCCTGCGGTCGTCCTGATCTGCGGCGTCGACCGCCCGGCCGGGTACGTCGTCGGCGTCTCGTCGATCCAGATCAACGGTGTCCAGTTCTACGTCGACACCACCGACCCCGACACGACCGTGTGGACGACGGTGGACCGGCCCGTCTACGTGCAGATCTCCCTGCCCTCGTCGGTCGACAGCGCGCCGGTCACCGCCCTGACCCCCCAGATCGCCCAGGCCCTCCCCTACCGGGACCCCCAGCCCGGCCGGTGACCGCTCACGGCGGCAGCAGGTCCAGCTCCGCCGTCACGACGGCACGGACCTCGTCCTCCGCGGACTCCAGCGACCCGGCGACGGACGTCACCGAGACGCTGAACGGGCCGTGGCCGCACCAGGCGAGCGCAGCGGGACCGCCGAGCGCCGCCTGCCCGGCCGCGTCGTCGACGGTGAGCATCCGGCAGCCGCCGGGCAGGTGCGGTGGGTTCTCGTGGACGACGCCGTCGTAGTGCTCGGCATCGTTGCGGGCCAGGTCTTCGGCATAGGCCCCCGCACCAGCGCGCGAGTCGAACTGGTCCACGAACACTCCGGTCATCGGCCCGGAGCCGGTCCCCCAGAAACGCTCCCAGCCGAACCGGTAGCCGTATCCCTCGAGGACCTGGCGCTCGTGCGCCGGATCGTCGGAGTAGTCGGCGATGTCGTCGACCGATTTCGCCCCCGCCGGCGGTTGCAGCTGGTCGTCGGGCAGGCGGGGCAGCCCCGACGGGACCGCGGTGACCACGAGACGGCCCAGCTCGTCGGCAGAACCGGGCGCCCAGTCGTTCGGCGCGGCGGACGGAACGCCGTCGACGGCGCGCGCACAGCCGGCGATCGCGGGCAGGCAGGGCAGGAGGACGAGCAGGGCGGCGGCCCGGAGGTTCGGGGACGACCGCCCGTGGATCACCGAGCGGGCCGCGAGCCGGATGCCAGGGCGGAGGAGATCAGCCGGTCGACGAGCTCCGGGTACGGAACTCCGCTGGCCGCCCACATCCGCGGGAACATCGAGTTCGGCGTGAACCCGGGCATCGTGTTCACCTCGTTGATGACCAGGGAGTCGCGGCCGTCGGGCGCCGTCCCGAGGAAGAAGTCGACCCGTGCCAGGCCGGCGCAGTCCAGTGCGAGGAAGGCACGGGAGGCGGCCGCCTGCACGGCGGCGGTCTGCTCCGGCGTCAGACCGGCGGGGATGTCGAACTCCACCGAGTCGTCGGCGTTGATGTACTTCGCCGCGAAGTCGTACCAGTCGACGCCGGGCCGCAGCCGGATCTCCGCCGGCAGGCTCGCCTCCGGCAGCCCGGGCCCCCGCGCCGCGAGCACCGCGCACTCGATCTCGCGGCCGGGAACGGACGCCTCGACGATCACCTTGGGGTCGACCGCCGCCGCGGTCGCCACGGCCGCGGGGAACTGCGCCCAGTCGGTGACCTTGGTGATCCCGATGCTCGAGCCCGCCCGCGACGGCTTCACGAAGACGGGGAGGCCCAGGCGTTCGCGGGCCGCGTCGTCGAGCAGCGCGGGATCCGGGCACACAGCACCCGACGCGTCGCGCAGCACCACGTGCTCACCCTGCGGGAGGCCGGCCGCCGCGAGCAGCTTCTTGGTGAACTCCTTGTCCATCGAGGCCGCGCTGGCGAAGACCCCGGAGCCCACGTACGGCAGCCCGGCCATCTCCAGCAGGCCCTGGATCGTCCCGTCCTCCCCGTAGGCGCCGTGCAGCACGGGGAAGACGACGTCCACCTCGGTCAGGGCACGGCCGATCCCGGCGGTCGGCTCCAGGACGGCGAGGCCGCGCCCGGCCGGGTCGCCGACGAGTGACACCGCCGTCCCCCCGGACACCTCGGGCAGCTCGCCGTCGGTGATCGCCAGACGCTGGGCGGGGTCGGCCAGGACCCACCCGCCCTCCGGCGTGATACCCACCGGCACGACCTCGTACCGGTCGGGATCCAGTGCGGCCATCACGCTCCCGGCCGACACGCAGGAGATGGCATGTTCCGCGCTGCGGCCGCCGAACACGACTGCCACGCGCACCTTGTCACCCATGCAGGGTCCGGTTCCGGCTCATCACCGCGACCCTAGTGGAGGGGGTGTGACAACCTTTCGGAGTGCGCGACAACGCGGCCGTGGAGGACAGCCCCGCGCCACCGGTCTTCCCGCTGCGCCTGCGCCTGGCCGGAGCCGCCGTCCACCTGTACACGGCCCTGGGGTCGGTGCTCGGGTTCCTGATCGTCATCGCCGCCTTCGACGGCGACGCGGTCACCGCGCTGTGGCTCGGCCTCGCCACGCTCTGGATCGACGGCACGGACGGGATGCTCGCCCGTCACTTCCGGGTCAAGGAGACGATTCCCTGGTTCGACGGCGCCCGCATGGACGACATCGTCGACTACCTGACCTACGTCTTCGCCCCCATCGTCCTGCTCTGGACGACGAACCGGCTCCCGCACGGCCCGGCCGGCTGGGTGCTCGCCGCGCTGCCGCTGCTGGCCTCCTGCTACCAGTTCTGCCGCGTGGACGCGAAGCTCGTCGACGGGGGGACGGCCGACCACTTCTTCCTGGGCTTCCCCAGCTACTGGAACGTGGTGGCGTTCTACGCGATCGTCCTCGACGTCGGCTGGACCGGGGTGGCGGTCGCGCTGGTCGTGCTCACGGTGCTCGTGTTCGTCCCGGTGCGCTACGTCTACCCGTCGCGCACCACGCTGCTGCGCAGCCTCAACCTGGTACTGGCCGGCATGTGGCTGGTCACCTACGCCGTGCTGCTCGCGCAGTACCCCGACCCGAACCCCGTGATCGAGGTGGTGAGCATCGGCTACCTCGTCTACTACGTCGGCCTGAGCCTGTACCTCACGGTCGGCGCGCGGCTGCGTTCACGATCCGCCTCACGCGAGGCCGTCGAGCCCGGTAGCTAGGTCGGCCAGCAGGTCGGCGGTGTCCTCGATGCCGCAGGACAGCCGCACGAACCCCGGGGCGACGGCATCCCCGCCCCACTGGGCGCGCCGGTCGATCGTGCTGTGCACGCCGCCGAAGCTGGTCGCCGCCGTCCAGAGCCGGGTGCGCGACAGCAGCGTCGCGACGGCGGCCTCGTCGGCCAGGACGGCGGAGACGACGCCGTTCGGCCGCAGCATCTGCCGGCTCGCCAGCGCGAAAGACGGGTCGCCCTCGCGCCAGGGCCAGCGGACGCCGGTCACCGCCGGGGAGCCGGCCAGGAGGTCGGCGACCGCGGCCGCGTTGGTCGCCTGCCGCGCCAGCCGCAGGTCCAGCGTGCTCATCGAGCGGTGCCCGAGCCAGGCCTCGAACGGCCCCGGCGTGTTCCCGGTGGAGTTGCGCCAGCGCTGGAGGCGGCCGAACAGGTCGTCGTCCGTCGTGCTGACGTGCCCCAGCAGGAGGTCGCTGTGCCCGGTCAGGGCCTTGGTGTCGCTGCCCACGGTCAGGTCGGCGCCCAGCTCCAGCGGCCGCTGACCGAGCGGCGTCGCCGTCGTGTTGTCGACCGCCACCAGCGCGCCGGCCTGGTGCGCCGCGCGCGCTACAGCGGCGATGTCGCACACGTCGAGCTCGGGGTTGCTGGGTGTCTCGAGAAGAACCAGCCGGGCACCAGCCAGGCCGCCGTCGGCCGCGACCGCCTCGATCGCGGGCGTGGCGACGTAGTCCACGGCGATCCCGAACCGCGCCAACTCGTCGCGGGCCAGCAGCCGGGTCGCGTAGTAGCCGTCCGACGGGAGCACGACGCGGTCGCCGGCGCTCACGCAGGCGAACACCGCGGCACTGATCGCGGCCATGCCGGTGGCGAAGGACAGGCAGCGGCCACCGTCCAGCGCGCCGACGGCCGCCTCGAACTCGCGCAGCGTCGGTTGCCCGGTGCGCGCGTAGGTGTCGGCTTCCCCGGGACGCGGCGGCAGGTCGCCGAGGTGAAAGGGCGCCGCGAACACCGGTGAGGGCCGCAGCGGCGTCCCCGGTACGGCGTCGCCCTCGCCGCCACGGACCGAGCGCGTGCCGTCGCCCCAGCCGCTCACTCCGGCTTCGCCTCGCGCGACATGATCTCCTTCACCATCTGCGCCGGGGACTCGCCCTCGTGGCAGACGCGGACGACGGCCTCGGTGATCGGCACGTCCACGCCGTGGGCGCGCGCGAGGTCGAGCACCGACCGGCAGCTCTTCACGCCCTCCGCGGTCTGCCGGGTGCTCTCCTGCACCTCCTCGACCGACATCCCCTTGCCGAGCTTCTCCCCGAACGTCCGGTTCCGGGACAACGGCGAGCTGCACGTCGCCACCAGGTCGCCGAGCCCGGCCAGGCCCGCGAACGTCGTCAGCTCCGCGCCCAGTTCCATCCCGAGCCGGGCGGTCTCGGCAAGCCCGCGGGTGATCAGCGAGGCGCGGGTGTTGTCGCCGAAACCGAGCCCCTCGGCAATGCCGGCCGCCAGGGCGATGACGTTCTTGACCGCGCCACCGAGCTCGCAGCCGATCATGTCGGGATTGGTGTACGGCCGGAAGTACGGCGTGTGGCAGGCCGCCTGCAGCGTCGCCGCCCGGCCGGCGTCCACGCACGCGATCACGGTCGCGGCCGGCTGCTCCTCGGCGATCTCCCGGGCCAGGTTCGGTCCGGAGAGGACCGCGACCCGCTCGGGGACCGCCCCGGTCACCTCGGAGATGACCTCGCTCATCCGCTTGGTCGTGCCGAGCTCGATGCCCTTCATGAGCGAGAGCAGGGTCGAGTCCGGCGGGAGCAGGGACGCCCACTCCTCGAGGTTGCCGCGCAGCGACTGGGACGGGACGGCGAGGACGACGATCTCCGCGTCGAGCAGCGCCTCGGCCGGATCCGCCGTCGCCCGCACCGCCACGGGCAACCGGATCCCGGGCAGGTAGTCGGCGTTCTCGCACTTCTCGTTGATCGCCTCGGCCAGTTCCACGCGCCGGGCGTGCAGCATCACGTCGCAGCCGGCGTCAGCGAGCACCTTCGCGAACGTCGTGCCCCACGAGCCCGCACCCAGGACGGCGGCGCGGGTCATGCGGCGGTCCCCGGCAGGTCACCGGGCAGCTCGCGCCCCGGGCGCGGGTGGAAGGTCAGCGGCGCGGGTTCCTGGCGGAGCTCGGCGAGCTGGTCGCGCACCCGGGACATGATCAGGTCCGTCGTCTCCCTCAGCAGTTCCCCGGACAGCGGGGCGCCGTCGCGAACCCGTGCCCGGGCGGCCGAGAGGTCCACGGGCTCCCCCACCAGGTACTCCGCGGGCGCCCGGAGGCGCAGCCGCAGCTTCTTGCGGTGGTAGTCGTGCACCGTCTGCGGCCCCCACTGGGCGACGGGGAGAACGACGGCGTCGGTGGTCAGAGCGAGCCGCGCCACGCCGGTGCGGGCCTGCATCGGCCACCAGTCGGGATCACGGGTGACCGAGCCCTCCGGGTAGATCACGATCACGTTGCCGGCGTCGAGGTCGGCCTTCGCCGCGTCGAGCGCGGTGTGCGCATCGGCCGAGAACCGGGCCACCGGGATCTGTCCGGCGCTCTTGAGCAGCGTGCCGATGACGCCCTTGAAGACGGACTGCTTGGCCAGGAAGTGCGGAAACCGCCCGGTGTCGAAGACCAGCCGGGCGCAGGCGATGGGATCGAGGATCGACACGTGGTTGGCGACGAGCAGCACCGGCCCCCGGGGTGGCAGGCGCTCGGCGTGCCGGTACCGCAGCCGGAACATCAACGAGGCGAACGGGTACACCAGCACGATCGCGACGCACATCCCGAACGGCGGCACGCCCCGCGTGCGCCACTTCATCGGGCGGCGCCCCGGCGCGCCGGTGACCTGCGCGGACCTCTCCTCGGCCACGGGCCCCCTTCCCACCGATACGTCTGACTGGTCGTCCGCGTGTGATCATGCCCATGATCGACCCTCGACGCCGCCCCGCCGGGCACCGGGGGGTCGCCGCGTGCTCACATGGGGGCGTGCGCAGGTGGTCGGTGGTCGTGCCGGCGAAGCGGCTCGCCGTCGCGAAGACCCGGCTGCGGCCACTCACCGCATCCCTCGGGAACGGCCACGACGCCTTGGTGCTCGCCTTGCTGGCCGACACCGTCACTGCGGCGATGGCGTGCCCTGTCGTCGGCGAGGTGGTCGTGGTGACCGACGACCCGGCCGCGGCCGAGCTGGTACGCCAGCTCGGCGCGCGCACGGTCGCCGACGAGCCCGACGCCGGCCTCAACGCGGCCCTCGAGCACGGCGCCTCGGTCGCCGGCGAACCGGCGGTCGCCGCCCTGTCCTCCGACCTGCCGGCCCTGCGGCCTCCCGAGCTGGCGGCGGCTCTGACCGCGGCCGGCGACCATCCCCGGGCCTTCGTCGCCGATGCCCAGGGCACGGGGACGACCCTGCTCACCGCCGTCGGCGTCCCTCTCGAGCCGCGCTTCGGCTCCGGATCGGCGGAGTCCCACCGCTCGGGAGGCGCGGTCGCGCTGTCCGGTCATTGGCCGGGTCTCCTGCGCGACGTCGACACCGGGGCCGACCTCCGGGACGCGCTCGCCCTCGGCATCGGCCCCCGCACGGCGGCACTCGTGGACCGCCTGCTCCCGCCGCGGCACTGAGCGCCGCGCTGTCCAGCCCGGTGCGGCACCATGACGACGTGCCCCCTGAGAGCTCGCCCCGGATCAGTTCGCTGCCGGCCGACCGCTTCCTCAACCGAGAGCTGTCCTGGCTCGACTTCAACGCGCGGGTGCTGGAGCTGGCCGAGGACGAGAAGCTGCCGCTGCTGGAGCGGGTGAAGTTCCTGGCGATCTTCGCGAGCAACCTCGACGAGTTCTACATGGTGCGGATCGCCGGCCTGAAGCGCCGTCAGACCACCGGCCTCACCGTGCGCTCCCCCGACGGCCTCACCATCCGCGAGCAGCTCGACCTGGTCACCGAGCGGACCCAGCACCTCGTCCAGCGGCACGCCGACGTGTTCCTCATGGACATCACGCCGCGACTGGAGGAAGCCGGCGTCCGGATCCTGCACTGGGAGGACATGACCGACGACGACGCCCGGCGGCTTCGCGAGTACTTCCGCGACCAGGTCTTCCCCGTGCTGACGCCACTGGCCGTGGACCCGGCGCACCCGTTCCCCTACATCAGCGGCCTCTCGCTGAACCTGGCCGTCAGCGTCCGGGACCCGGACACGGGAGTCGCCCACTTCGCGCGCGTGAAGGTCCCGAACAACGTGCCGCGCTTCGTCCAGGTCGGGCCGGTCGGTGAGACGGCGACCTTCCTGCCGCTCGAGGACCTCATCGCCGCACATCTGCCGCAGCTGTTCCCCGGCCTCGAGGTCGTGTCCCACCACCTGTTCCGGGTCACCCGGAACGCGGACCTCGAGGTGGAGGAGGACCGCGACGAGGACCTCCTCCAGGCGCTGGAGCGCGAACTCGCCCGCCGCCGGTTCGGTCCCGCCGTCCGGCTCGAGGTCACCGAGACGATGGACCCGCAGATCCTCGACGTCCTGCTGACCGAGATGGAGATGAAACCGGACGACGTCCTGCAGGTGCCCGGCCTGCTCGACCTCGCCTCGCTGTGGGCGCTCTACGACCTCGATCGCCCCGAGCTCAAGGACGAACCGTTCGTCCCCGCCACCCACCCCCGGCTCTCCGAAGGCGAGACCCCGAAGAGCGTCTTCGCCACGCTGCGGGAGGGCGACGTACTGCTGCATCACCCCTACCACTCGTTCGCCACGAGCGTGCAGCGCTTCATCGAGCAGGCGGCCGCCGATCCGCAGGTGCTCGCGATCAAGCAGACCCTCTACCGCACGTCCGGTGACTCGCCGATCGTCAACGCGCTCATCGAGGCGGCCGAGGCGGGCAAGCAGGTCGTCGTCCTGGTGGAGATCAAGGCCCGGTTCGACGAGGAGGCCAACATCGAGTGGGCCCGCTCGCTGGAGAAGGCGGGCTGCCACGTCGTCTACGGACTGGTCGGGCTCAAGACCCACTGCAAGACGGCGCTGGTGGTGCGGCGCGAGCACGGGGTGCTGCGCCGCTACTGCCACATCGGGACGGGCAACTACAACCCGAAGACCGCCCGGATCTACGAGGACCTCGGCATCCTCACCGCCGACCCCCGGGTGGGCGCCGACCTCACCGACCTGTTCAACACGCTGACCGGGTACTCGCGGCAGACGAACTACCGCACGCTGATGGTCGCGCCGCACGGCATCCGCACGGGGCTGATCGAGAAGATCCGGCGGGAGGCGCGGCACGCCGCCGAGGGCCGCCCCTCCGGGATCCGGTTCAAGCTGAACAGCCTCGTCGACGAGCGGATCTCCGACGCGCTCTACGAGGCCTCGAACGCCGGGGTCCCGATCGACCTGGTCATCCGGGGCATCTGCGCGCTGCGCCCCGGGGTTCCGGGGCTCTCGGAGAACATCCGGGTGCGCTCGATCGTCGGCCGCTTCCTCGAGCACTCGCGCGTCATGTCGTTCACCAACGGGGGCGATGCCGAGTGGTGGCTGGGCAGCGCCGACCTCATGCACCGCAACCTCGATCGCCGGGTGGAGGTGCTGCTGCGGGTCTGCGACGAAGCCGCGCGCGCCGACCTGCACCGGATCTTCGACGCCGCGCTCGCGCCCGGCATCCGGTGCTGGGAGCTGGGCCGCGACGGTTCCTGGACGGCGGTCGACGGCCGTGACTTCCAGGTCGCCCAGTTGGAGCGCGTCGGTGAGCTCGCCGACTGACGGCCCCAGCGGCCCGATCGTCGCCGCCGCCGGTGGCGCCGTCTGGCGCCGGGCGGACGACGGCGCGCTGGAGGTCGTGGTCGTCCACCGTCCCCGCTACGACGACTGGTCGCTCCCGAAGGGCAAGCTCGACGCGGGAGAGCACGGGATCACCGCCGCCGTCCGCGAGATCGCCGAGGAGACCGGGCTGGAGGTCGTCGTCGGACGACGCGGTGTGCGCACCCGCTATCCGGTGGCCGAGGGGATCAAGCGGGTCGACTACTGGGTGATGCAGGCGCTCGGCGGGAGCTTCGAGGCCAACCACGAGGTCGACGAGTTACGGTGGCTCTCGCTCGCCGCGGCCGCGGAGCTGTGTTCGCACGAGCCGGACCGGGTCGTGCTGGCCGACCTCGCCCGGGACGACGTCCCGCTGATGCCCTCCGTGCTCCTGGTCCGGCACGGCCGGGCCGGCAACCGCTCCGACTGGGACGGTCCCGACGACCTGCGGCCCCTGGACCAGCGGGGTCGTGCGCAGGCGCAGCGACTGGCCGAGGTACTGCCGGCGTTCCGGCCCGTCGAGATCTTCTCCGCCACGCGCACCCGGTGCGAGCAGACCGTGGCCCCGCTGGCCGAGCGCCTCGGGCTCCCGGTGATCCCCCTGGCCGCCCTCGGCGAGGAGGAGTTCGCCGACGACCCCGAGGCCGGCATGGCCGCCGTGGAGCGGTTGCTCACCCCGCGGACCGAGCCCGGGGTCGCCGTCGTCTGCAGCCAGGGCGGGGCCATCCCGTCGGCGCTCGAGCTCCTCGGGGTGAAGGCGGAGGGCCGGCGCGACCAGCCGCCGTCGGCGAAGGGGAGCTGCTGGGTGCTCGGCGGCCGGCCAGGGGCGCTCTCGGCGGACTACTACCGCGATCTCGACCCGGATCCGGACGCCCCGCTCAGCTGACGGGTTGGGCCTTCGGCAGGAACGACGGTCGCCGGGCCTCGAACGCCTCGATGTCGGGCAGGTTCCGCTCGGTGAGCCCGACGTCGTCGAGCCCCTCGAGCAGCCGCCACCGGGTGTACTCGTCGGTGTGGAACGGCACGGTCACGTCGCCGTAGCTGATCTGCTCCGCCTGCAGGTCGACCGTCACCTGCGTGGCGGGGTCGGCCTCGACCGCCGCCCACAGCGCCTCGACGTCGGCCTGCGGCAGCAGCACGGTGAGCAGCCCGGACTTGGTCGAGTTGTTCCTGAAGATGTCGGCGAACCGCGAGCTGATGACGACGCGGAAGCCGCCGTCCAGCAGCGCCCAGCACGCGTGCTCGCGGGACGACCCGGTGCCGAAGTCGGGGCCGGCCACGAGGATCGACGCACCCTGACACTGCGGCTGGTTGAGCACGAAGTCGGGCTCGTTCGTGCGCCACGCCTCGAACAGCCCGTCGGCGAAGCCCGTGCGGGTGATCCGCTTCAGGTACACGGCCGGGATGATCTGGTCGGTGTCGACGTTCGACCGGCGCAGCGGGGCCGCGGTTCCGGTGTGGGTGGTGAAGGCGTCCATGAGGGTCAGACTCCAGCGTTCGTCAGGTCGGCCGGGGCGGTCAGCTTCCCGGTGAGGGCGGTCGCGGCGGCGACGGACGGCGACACGAGGTGCGTGCGGCCGCCCTTGCCCTGGCGGCCCTGGAAATTGCGGTTGCTGGTCGAGGCCGACCGCTCCCCCGGCTTGAGCTGGTCGGGGTTCATGCCCAGGCACATCGAGCAGCCCGCCCCGCGCCACTCGGCACCGGCGTCGAGGAAGACCCGGTCCAGGCCCTCGGCCTCGGCCTGCGCCTTCACGGCCACCGATCCGGGGACGACGAGCATCCGCGTGTCGGGGTCGATGTGCTTGCCGCGCAGGAGGTCGGCGGCGACCCGCAGGTCCTCGATCCGGCCGTTGGTGCAGGAGCCGAGGAAGACGGTGTCGACCTTGATCTCGCGCAGCGGGGTGCCGGCGGTCAGGCCCATGTAGGCC
>Ga0308174_10000679_pt1 | contig 14781 bp, 11 predicted proteins | sample PhyPR2_FD_203894 | JGI IMG/M metagenome (GOLD analysis project Ga0308174, IMG submission 203894) | Soil microbial communities from UC Gill Tract Community Farm, Albany, California, United States - DLSLS.P.R2 | ecosystem: Environmental > Terrestrial > Soil > Agricultural land | place: USA...
CAATTGCTCCGCCGCGCGGTTTCATCCGTTCGGCCGCGATCTGAATGGTATTGAATGCGCCGGTGAGATTGACGGCAAGGGTACGGTCCCAGGCATCGGGCGGAGTGGACGCAAGAGAATGAGGCAAGGCAATCCCGGCGTTCACAACGAGAATGTCCGGGCCGCCCGTTTCCCCGAAGGCGTTCTGCAGGGACTCCCGATCCGTTACATCCGCAATGCACGCCTGCGCGCCGATTGATCGGGCAATCTCAAAGGGTCGCTCGCGAGGAAGGTCGAATACCCAGACCGAAGCCCCGGCACTCGCGAAATTGCGCGAGATTGCGAGACCGATGCCATTGGCGCCGCCGGTGACGACGACTTTTTTATCGCGGAAATTGAAAGGCATAGGAATATGCTACGAGGGTCGCCAAGGCCTGTAACACCTGCCTGTGTGGTACACTCAAATATGTGGAAATGCGAAATCTCACTCTCAATCTTCCCACAGACCTGGTCCGTCAGGCAAAAGTCTATGCGGCTGAGCACGATACAACGATCAACAGCTTTATTCGACAGGTTTTGCAAGAGGCACTAGCGCACGACTGTCGAACGCGTGCCGCAGCAAAGCGGCTACTTACACTTGCAGAGGAAGGCCCTTATTTTTCCGTCGACCCCAGCTCGATCGAACGAGAGGAGCTGCATGAGCGGCGCTAGGGCTTTCTTTGATACCAACGTTTTGCTTTATATGTACGGCGGACCGAATGCAGCGAGGCAGACGCGAGCGAAAGAACTGTTCCGGCAGTACGCTTACTCCAATTGTTTGCTGCTGAGCACGCAAGTAGTTCAGGAGTTCTACGCGGCCGGCTCCCGGAAGCTGGGCATGCCGGGCCGCAAGCTGCGGGAAGCTGTTGCCGCATTGCTCGACATCCGCCCGATTGTCGTAGGACCAGCACATATCACTTCGGCCATCGATACTGAAGAACGGTATAGGATTTCCTTTTGGGATGCCCTGATTCTTGCGGCTGCCGAATCTGGTGGCGCGGAACTGTTGTACACGGAGGACCTGAGCGACGGACAACAGTACGGAACGGTGATGGTACGAAATCCGTTCCGCTCTTCCTGATACCTCCTGAAATACGCGAGCTAAATGCCCAGATGGTCGGTATCAACTCTTTTCGCGAAAATTCCACGAGCGGTTTTTTGCACTCGCCGGACCATCCCACCGGCGATGCTCTGGTACTCACACATGGCGCCGGTGGTAACTGCCAAGCCGCTCTGTTGGTTGCAGTTGCAGATTGTTTATCATCCATCGGTTTTACTGTGCTTCGCTGCAATCTGCCATTCCGGCAAGTGAGGCCGTTCGGGCCACCATTTCCGGCGCAAGCGGCTGACGATCGGCGCGGCTTGAGGGAGGCGGTTGCCGAGATGCGCCGGATTGTGACCGGACGGATTTTTCTCGGCGGCCATTCCTATGGGGGGCGCCAGGCGAGCATGTTAGCTGCGGAAGATCCGGGCGCGGCCGATGCCCTGCTCCTGCTCTCGTACCCGCTACACCCACCGAAAAAGCCGGAGCAAATGCGAACAGCTCATTTTCCGAACCTTCGCACGCCAACGCTCTTCGTGCACGGAGCGAGGGATCCCTTTGGAACGGCGGAAGAGATTCGTTCGACGCTGGAGCAGATTCCGGCGGCGGCGCGGCTTTCGCTGGTAGAAAATGCCGGGCATGACCTGGCTCGCGGCAAATTCGATATAGGCAACCTGGTCATCAAACCCTTTCGGGAACTCACAAACGCATGAATACTTTATTGCAGGACTGGCCTGACTTATCGCAAGAGGAGCGGCTTGAGGCTTTCGAGAGGGTTCCCCGTGAACAGGCCCAAAAGTTTTTTCTCGAATTGAGCTCTCACGATCAATTTGACTTGCTGATGGGCTTGTCACCGGGAGAACAACGATTGTGGCTGCGGCTGCTGCCGCCCGACGACGCGGCCGATGTCATTCAACTGGCCCCGGACGAAGAGAAGCATGCGCTGGTGGCGCAGCTCGATGACGTAGCCAAGCGTGAAGTGAATGCATTGCTGGCCTATAAAGAGGATGCGGCAGGCGGACTGATGAACCCGCGTTTTGCCCGGGTACGGCCGGACATGACGGCGGATGAAGCCATCAGTTATCTTCGCCGCCAGTCGTCGGAGATTGAAAACTTCTATTACGCATACGCTCTGGACGATTCGCAACGTCTGCTGGGCGTGGTCGGCTTTCGCGATCTATTTTCAGCGGATCGTTCCAGGAAAGTTGCCGAGATGATGCGGACCGAAGTGATTTCGGTGCGGGAGAACACGGATCAGGAGGCCGTGGCGGCGCTGTTCAAAGCGCATCGTCTGCTTGCGATTCCGGTGCTTGATGAAAGCGGGCGCATGCAGGGCGTAATCACGCTCGATGACATTGTGGATGTTCTGCAGGATGAGGCGAGCGAAGACATCCAGAAATTCGGCGGTATGGAAGCGCTGGATGCTCCCTATTTCAAGATCAGCTTTCCGGCGATGGTGCGAAAGCGCGCGGGCTGGCTTTCGGTCCTGTTCCTGGGCGAGATGCTGACCGCGACTGCGATGGGACATTTTCAGGAAGAGATTGAACGCGCCGTAGTTTTGGCTTTGTTTGTTCCGCTGATTATCAGCAGCGGCGGCAACTCGGGTTCCCAAGCGACCACCCTGGTTATTCGAGCCATGGCGCTAGGAGAAGTGAGGCTCCGGGATTGGTGGAGAATCATCATACGTGAATTCTCTACGGGTTTTGCGCTTGGTGTGGTGCTGGCAGTCATCGGGCTGACCCGAATTGTTGTATGGCAGGCTTTATGGCACTCTTACGGACCTCACTATGTGCTGATCGGTCTGACGGTGGCGTTCAGCCTTATCGGAGTTGTGCTGTTTGGAACCATCGCCGGTTCGATGCTGCCGTTTGTGCTTAGGAGAGCGGGACTTGATCCGGCCAGCGCCTCTGCTCCATTTGTGGCGACCTTGGTGGATGTGAGCGGGCTCATTATTTACTTCACGATTGCGCGGGTGATTATGCGGGGTTTGATGCAGGCACATACGTGAACCAGGCCTATTCGTGTCGAATCGCATTCATGGGATCGACAGCCATGGCTCGCCGTGCCGGAACATAAGAAGCTAAAACGGCTACGCCGGTAAGAATCACGCAAACCGAAACAAAGGTAAGAGGGTCACCGACGCCGACTCCGAACAGGAGAGTGGAAAAGCTGGATAGCAGTCTGGCGGCGATGAATGCGGTGATGCCTCCGATGACGATGCTTATCAGAGCCAGCCGAAGGCCTTCGCCAATGATCATGCGGAATACTCGCGATTTCTCTGCGCCCAGCGCCATCCGGATCCCAATCTCCTGAACTCGCCGCGTCACTGAATGTGAGATGACGCCGAAAGTACCGATCGACGCGAGCAGCAGCGCCAATGCGGCAAAGGTTCCCATCAGGATCATGGGAAAGCGCTGAGGCATGGATCTTGCCGCCAGTTCCTGCATGGTGCGAATATCATAAATCGGCTGATCAGCGCCCGCCTGCAAGACGGCTGTCCGGACCGCAGGCATAATGGTGGCGCTTTCGATTGAGGTGCGAATCGTCGCGGTCACGGCCCCGTACATTCTGGGCAGCCAGTGATCGGAAATCTGGTAGAAGGCGCCATAAACCTGGTAAGGGCTGGAGCGAACGCGGCCGTCTAAGCCCCAGTGCCGTACGTGCCCAACGACGCCGATAACACGGAACGAACCCACGTGGATCAGCGATAGAGTCTGGCCGACAGGATCTTTGTCCGGGAAATAAGCTCGCGCCAGTTCGCTATCGATGACCAGCACAGGGGCAGAGCCGGTATTGTCCTGCAAAGTGAAGAAACGCCCTCGAAGTAGCGGTATGCCCATCACCTTGAGGTAATCGGGACCGACTGAGTACGAGGTGGCCCGGGGCGCCTCGGCCATAGATGCAGGGGCCGCGGAGCCGACCCAGAACGGCAGCGCGTCGTCGTTTCCACTGAGCGGAACCAGTGTTGTGAATTCGGCAGCCTTTACGCCAGGTATCACGCGAAGCCGGTCCGCTAATTGCTGGTAAGTAGTGCGCATAGCGGCAGCAGTTTTCTTGCCCGAGGGCGATAACCCGATCTTAAATGTGATCACTCGCCGGATCTCGAAGCCGGGATTCGCTTCCCACAAGTGACGCACCGTTCGAAATAACAGCCCTGCGCCGACGAGTAACACGACCGTAAGCGCCATCTGGAGAATGACGAACATGGTTTGAGCGCGATGGCTGCCCGTATCGCCCCGGCCTCCCTGCTTTAAGGAGGTTTGTAGATCAAGCCGGGCCGTCTTGAACGCCGGCAAGAGAGCGGAAATCACCACCACACAGACGGAAATGCCCAATGTGAACAGGAGGACTTCGGCGTTGAGGCCGACGCTGTGGCTTTTACCCAATGTTCCAGGAAGAGCAGCAACGAGCGGCTTCAATCCCCACCTGGCAATGGCAAGGCCGACGGCAGATCCTATAAGTGACAGCACGACGGCTTCAGTAATCGATTGCCGGATAATACGGCCGCTGTTCGCGCCGAGCGCGGAGCGAACTGCAAACTCGCGGGAGCGCACAACGGAACGAGCGAGCAATAGGTTTGAAAGATTGGCGCAAGCAATGAGCAACACGACCAAGACGCAGCCGAACAGCAGTAGAATCGTGCTGCCCACGGTTCCGATGACTTCTTGCTTTAATGGTGCGACCCAGGCCCCCAGTCCGCGCTCTTCGTCGGGATAAAGGCGATCCAGGTCCGCCTGTACCTCATTCATGTCCGCCTGCGAGCCCTGAATGGAAACGCCGGGCCGAAGGCGCGCTACGCAGGCGATGTCATGCGTGGTGCGATCTCCCAGCAGAAGCGGATCGGCCTGACCGAGCGGAACAAAGAAATCAGCATCGGTGAGCAAGCGAAAGCCGGGCGGGAGGACGCCCACGATGATGTAACTTACACCCTCGAGTGTCATGGATTTTCCAAGCGCCTGGACGTGTCCGCCGAAGCGCGTTCTCCAAAGCCGGTCGCTAATGATGGCGACGCGGGCCCCGCCGTAAACATCTTCGGCAGATGTGAATTCCCGGCCCAGTGCGAGGTTTACACCCAGCGTCCTGAAAAAATCACCAGTTACTAACTGACCGCTGAGATGCTCAGGAGTGCCTGGGCTGGTGAGGTCATATTCTTGCGGCGTGAAAGCTGCCACCCGGGCAAAGGAGCGGCTGTTCCGGCGCCAATCGCGAAAGTCCGAGTAAGATAAGTAGGTTGGACTTTTCAGCCTCTGGTTATACAGCAACACAAGAACCAGGCGGTCCGGTTCTTTGTACGGCAAGGGCGCGAGAACAACGCCTTGAACGACGCTGAAGATAGCAGTAGTAGCACCGATTCCGAGCGCAAGAGTGAGAATCGCCACAAGGGTGAACCCCTTGGCGCGCGTGAGCACGCGTAGGGCGTAGCGGCAATCGGCTACGACGGACTCGATCCAGGTTGCGATAGGGGCCTTGCGGGATGGGGCGTTCATCTTGATCTTAGGCATATCATGAAACGTTAAAAAAAGCCGCTCCAGTCTTATAGATCAGACCAGAGCGGCTGAGGGAAGATCATTGAAATTACCGGCTGCGGTGACCGCCGGAAGCATGCCCGCCGCCTCCGCCTCCATGCGATGAACCACCGCCACCTCGCGGCGAGCCGCCACCTCCACCCCGCGAGCCGCCGTTTCCACCATGTGAGGGGTGCGATGGTGCGCTGTAGTGAGGCGCGCTGTTGTGGGGCGAGGCAGGCGCTCTGTAGCTTTGCGAGGGCGAACTAAACCGCGGTTCGCTGTACCGCGGTGTCGACGGAGTCGCATAGCGCGGCATGACCGGCGCGCCGAATCCGCTTCGGCTGCCGCGATTCGATGGCGGCGCGGCCCTCTCTGGCGGCTGTCCAAAGCTATGCCAACCGCTCGGTTCCGATCCGGACGTGAAGCCCTCTCGATATCTGGCCGAATTGCTGGGATCACCGAATCGCTGCCATCCTCCGGTTGAGTGGCTTGCCTGGGTACGGTTGGGAGGAGTTCCCTGCCCTGCGAATCGGCCGCTTCGATTCGGCGGAACGCCGTGCAATGGCACCCCGTTCGAGGGAACGCCAGGACCGGAAGCCTCCCGTTCGAAGCCGTGGAAGCGCGTCCGCGGGCTCTGGAAAAACCGGCGGTTTGAGGCTGCTCCGAGCCGGGTATTCACCATGGCCCGCCTGTTCGAGAAGCGAAAGGCGCTACTGGTGGGTGACACCGGCACTTGGCCGCGGAAGAATGTCGCGTTCGATACCTGCGCGCGCGTCACTGCATGGAAGCGTTGCCCGATGCCGCCAAATCTGCCATAGACAGACCCCATCGCACCGCCGCGGAAATTCGCGTTACGGTACATGCGGCCGATATTCGCGTTTCGCCAGTACTGGCCGCTATCGTAGCGGTTCATGCCGAAGCCGCCCCGGAACCCATGCCGCCACCAGCGATGATACGTTTCAAAAGGCGCCAGAGCTACCCAGCCGATTCCGGCAAAGCCAACTCCAGAACCTCCCCAGCCGAAGAAGCCCACCAGCGCTGGACTCCAGGCATACCTCTCTCGCGCTGCTCCGGGCCACCAGCACCAGCCGTAGCCGGTGTTCCAGAACCAGCGCCCATAATGGTAAGGCGCCCAGCCCCAGGGAGCGCTGTCCACCCAAGTCCAGCCATAATAGTTTTCCCAAGTCCACTGGCCGTCGCTATAGGGGGACCAGTCCGGCTCCGGAGCCCGGGGCGTCCAAACCTGTCCATATTGAGAAGGCACCCAGTTACCGTAGGCGTCCAGATCGTCCGCGCCGGTGATATCCGGGCTGACGCGCTGATAACTTTGCGAACCCAGCAGGTCGCGATCGCGATTCGCCGACCAATCGTCCAGTTGATCGCGTGGAATTTCGTAGGTGGTTTGAAACTCAGGGTCGGTGGGATCTCCTCGCACCAGGGTGGTCCGCCCGGCATCCAGCCGCTCCGAGCCGCGCGGACCATCGATCTCGGCCTGCCCGGACCGCACCGTGATCTGCGTGGTGCCGTCGTCCAGAACGGAGATGCGATACTCACCCTGGGCGAGCGGGCGAACCGCAATGCTCGGGGTATCGATCTCGGCTTGCGAACTGTCATCGCGCAGGACACGGTAGATAATAGTTCCGGCTCCTAACTGCACTTGATAGCGGTGATATTGGAGATCCGCGATGCCGACATCGGTATTCGGGCCCAGCCGGATCAGATTCGCGTAGTCGAGCTCGATTTCCCCGCGGGAGCCGGGCGAGGTCTGCAGGTGATCGCGCGCCATCAGCGGCGCGTTAATCGCTGCTGCTTCGAGTTGTCCGTTATCGCCGCGCTTTACATTCACATCCCCCTGCACCACACTGACGCGCGCCACGCCGTGCTGCTCATCGGCTGCTGCATCCGGCTGATCCTGCGGCTGCTGCATTTGGGGGTAGCTCTGGGGCGGGTACTGGGTTTGCGGGTACTGCGGCGGGGGGTACGCGGAAGGGGCGCGGGCGAATTGCGCCATCGCCGGAGGTTCCAGGCAAAGCACCGTGACGGCAGCAACCAGGAGCGCGAAAAGGAAGCTGCGAAACATGTCCTGTGAGTTCCGTTTACACGTCTGCGGCCAAACGGTAAGTTTCATGACTGCAAGTGCTTGAGGCGGTTCGACAGGATCAGGGACCGGTTGAAATCCACCAGTCTGGGCAGAATGCACCGGTGGAAACCGCGGAGTCCTCTTGACTATCTACAACGCATCGAGTATTGTAGATAGTCGAGAGGAGTTCCCGCTTGGGTAAACCGACCGATCTTGTCCAGGGCACGCTCGACCTGCTGATTCTGAAGACGATCTCACTTGAACCGATGAATGGCTGGGCCATCGCAAAGCGCATTGTCCAGATTTCGAACAACGTGCTGCAAGTTCAGCAGGGATCGTTATATCCTGCTTTGCACCGGCTCGAAAACCAGGGTTGGATCAAGGCCGAATGGAAGGATTCCGAAAATAATCGCCGTGCAAAATTCTATTCCCTAACGGCCGCCGGGCGGAAGCAACTTAAGTACGAACTCGATAACTGGCAGCGGCTATCAAGCGCAATCGGACTGGTGATCGAAGCGGTCTAGGAGGAACTCATGCGTTGTACCGCCAGACTTCGAAGTGTTCTTCGATCGCTTTTTCGACGCCGCCACGCCGAGGACGATCTCGATAATGAACTCCAATATCACCTGGAACAAGAGATCGCAAACAACGTGCGCGCCGGCATGTCGCCGGAAGAGGCGAAGCTTGCCGCGCACCGCCTGACAGGTTCAGTTTCCCTGTACAAAGAGGAGTGCCGGGACGCACGGGGCATCGGGTTCATTGAAAACTCTGTCCGAGATCTCCGATATGCGGCTCGGGCGCTCCGCCACACTCCGCTGTTTACAATAGTTGCGATTTCCACTCTGGCGCTTGGCATCGGCGCGAACACGACCGTATTCACATTTATCGAAAACATACTTCTGCGCCCGCTGCCGGTAAGCAATCCTCAGCAGCTTGCTGTTCTGAATTGGGGCGGTATGGTCAATATCTCGTACCCGAATTACATCGATTTCCGTGACCGCAACGCAGCCTTTTCGAGCCTGATTGCGTACCGTTACAATCCCGTGAACCTGAGCCTCCGGGCGCGGGAGAACTTTCGCGTGTGGGGTTGTGAAGCAACCGGGAACTACTTTTCGACATTCGGGATTCAGCCGCGGCTCGGCCGCTTTTTCGGACCCGCGGATGATGATAAGCCGGGCGGCCATCCGGTTCTCGTGATCAGCTATCGTTTTTGGCAGAGCCGCTTCGCCGCGGATCCGAACGTCATCGGCAGAAGTGTAAAGATCAATGGCTTTCCGTTCACGATTATTGGGGTTGCTCCTCCTTCTTTCGAAGGAACGGAATTAATTACGAGCGCAGATTACTGGGCGCCAATGAGCATGGAACTCCAGATTGAGCCTGGCAATGATTGGCTCCATTCGCGTGGTTCTCAAGAGGTGTGGGTCATGGGGCGTCTGAAGGCCGGCATCTCTCGCGCACCCGCGGAGGCGAATCTGGACCAGATTGCTCAGCAACTCGCCAGAATTTATCCGAACGACATTAATCGGAAGGACAAGTTTCACTTGACGCGTCCCGGACTGATAGGCGGAGCCCTTCGCGGGCCGATGACCGGCTTCGGACTCGTGCTCATGAGCCTCGCAGCCATGGTGCTCTTGCTCGCGTGCGTGAATCTCGCTGGCATGTTATCGGCGCGCGCCTCCGATCGGCGCCATGAAATCGGGATTCGTTTGGCTGTCGGAGCCAGCCGGATGCAACTGCTGCGGCAACTCATGACCGAGAGTCTGCTCCTCGCCCTCAGCGGTGGCCTGGTTGGATATGCCATCGCTTTCTGTGCTTGCTATCTCTTCAGCGCGTGGCGCCCGCACTTCGATATTCCCTTCAGTACCTCGCTCCATCCAAACAGTACGGTCCTATTCTTTGCCATTGCAGTGGCGTTTTTCACGGCGATCCTCTTCGGCCTGACTCCCGCGTTGCAGGCAATTCGAACGGATCTGAATGCGAGCCTCAAAAACGAGCCGGTCTCGAATCGTATCCGTCGATGGAGTGTTCGCGATGTTCTCGTTGCCGGTCAGATTGCAGTTTCGGTGGTCCTGGTCATCTCTTCCGTGCTTGTCGTGCGGAGCCTGCAGCACGCCCTCACATTGAATCTGGGCTTTAACCCCAACAACGCTGTGTCTGTCTCATTTGATTTGAGGCTGCAAGGTTACAAGGGGGACCGTGCCCGCCGTTTCGATGCGGAGTTGCTGAGAAGAGCGGCGGCGATTCCCGGCGTTGAATCTGCCGGCATAGTCAATAGCCTGCCCCTTCGCACCGGCGGCGAGAACAACGACGTCATTTCACGCGCGGATCGCCCGCTTCCGCCGGCTTCGGAGCAGCGGGCCGCCATCGTTTACAACATCTCTCCGGGCTATCTTCGAACCGCCGGGACACGCCTGCTCCGGGGCCGGGGCTTCGATCAGCACGACAGACAGGGCGCGCCACCGGTCGCCATTGTGAATGATGCTCTCACGCATGTGCTGTTCGGCAACGAAAGCGCCCTGGATAAGCGCCTTCGGCTAGGAGATCATGTCGTACAAATCGTTGGAGTCGTCGAAACGGGCAAATATGAGTATCTCGGTGAAGATCCGCATCCCGCCGTATTTCTGCCGATTGCACAGACTGGAACCGGTTGGACAACACTCGTAGCCCGAACGCCTTTGCCCGCCCAGACAGCAACGGAACTGTTACGGAAAGCCGCACTCGCTCTGGACCCGGAACTAACAATCTTCAGTGCTGGAAGCCTCAAACAGCAATTGGCGCTGCCGCTCTTCCCTGCCCACATCGCTGCGATCGTCCTGGGCATCTTCGGTGTACTCGCAATGGTGCTGGCTGCGACCGGTCTCTTCGCTTTGATGGCTTATACTGTTTCGCAGCGGAGCCATGAGATCGGCATCCGCATGGCATTGGGCGCTCAAGCTGGTCAGGTGCTTTTTTCCGTGTTCAGGCGCACCCTTGTACTTTGCGCCGTTGGCCTCTCGATTGGAATGATTATCACGCTTGCCTCGGCACGGTTGCTATCGGCCGTGCTCTACGGAGTGAGTCCGAGAGACCCGGCAACTTACATAACAGCAATGGCTATGCTGGTTGCTGTTGCTCTGCTCGCTTGCTCGAATCCCGCGGCTCGCGCCATCCGCATCGATCCTGCACGCACGCTGCGAGAGCAGTAGCAAACGAAGTCGCGCTGCCAGCCTCATCATCTTGGGGCTCTGGGCTTCGGCCGCGCTCTTCGCACAAAAAGGGAACTACCCCGGTCTGCAGCTCAACACAGGGAAGCAGATTTACGAGGCGGCCTGCACGGCGTGTCATGGCCGGGACGGAAAAGGAACGCCGGAGTCGATCGCGGGATTCAAAAAGCCGGACTCATTCCCTGACTTCACCAGGTGCGACCAGACTACCGCCGAAATGGATGTGGACTGGAAGGCCGTGGTCGTTCATGGAGGGCCGTTTCGGGGCTTTTCGCAAATTATGCCGTCATTCGGCGAGGCGCTTCGGGACGATCAGATCGACAAAGTCATTGCTTACTTGCGAGGTTTCTGCACGAATTCCCACTGGCCGCGTGCCGAACTGAACCTTCCTCGCGCGCTGATTACCGAGAAGGCCTATCCGGAGGATGAGGTCGCCAATACGACAACGTTTAACGCGCAGGGCGCTCCAGGGGTGACGAACCAAACAGTCTACGAGCAGCGCTTCCGAGTAAAAAACGAGATCGAGGTGACGGTCCCATTCACGTTTCAGGACGAGAACCACACTTGGTACGGCGGCATTGGCGATTCCGCCATCGGGTTGAAGCGCGAAATCTTTTCGAGTCTGCGCACCGGATCCATCCTCAGCCTGGACGGCGAGGTCGGGTTTCCCACCGGCAATAAGGCGCGAGGTTTAGGAACAGGAGTTACAACTTTCGAGACGTTCGCGGCTTATGATCAGCTCCTCCCCGCGAACCTGTTTCTGGAATTTCAAGGCGGTGCCGATCTTCCGACCCACACCGACGTTGTGCCGCAGTCTCTTTTCTGGAATACGGTAGTGGGCCAGAACTTTGCTCAGAACAAAGGCCTGGGACGACTATGGTCGCCCATGATCGAATTGCTGGCGAACCGCGACCTCGCAACCGGAGCGAGAACGGACTGGGATCTGCTGCCGCAGTTCGAAGTTAGCATCAGCAAACGGCAGCATATCCGGGCTGACGTGGGCGTGCGGATTCCCGCCAACAATACAGCCGGTCGTCAAATGCAGGTATTGTTTTACGTGCTGTGGGACTGGCAGGATGGCAAGCTAACGGAGGGTTGGTAATGAGAAGCGCGGCATGGCTGGCGATGGCGCTCCTTGTGTTCCCGGCGATGGCGTCAAGTGCGCCACATCCGAAATTGGAACCGGAGTTCCAGACATCCGACCGCTGCATGGCCTGTCACAACGGGCTGACTACGCCATCGGGTAGGGACGTTTCGATCGGCTTTGAGTGGCGAGCCAGCATCATGGCCAACTCATCCCGCGATCCGTATTGGCAGGCCAGCGTACGCCGCGAAACGATCGACCATCCGGACGCAAAGCCGGCTATTGAAGATGAGTGCTCCGTCTGCCACATGCCGGTCACGCGCTATGAAGCTAAGCTGCGCGGCCAGCCCGGTCAGATCTTTTCCCATCTTCCTTTTAACCCGAAAAAGGCAGAAGGGCAGCAGGCCGAAGATGGCGTGGACTGCTCGGTTTGCCATCAGATCGGGAAAGAGAAGCTGGGAACGCCGGCAAGTTATAACGGCGAGTTCGTAATCGACTCGCCAAATTTCAAGAATCAGCATCCCGAGTATGGCCCGTTCGATATCGTCGCGGGCAATCAGCACATCATGCAAACGTCCACCGGCGGCTTCCGGCCAACCGACGAATTGCATATCCGCGAATCGAAGCTATGCGCTACGTGCCACACATTGATTACGGTCGCGCGGGGGACGGGCGGAAAGAAGATTGGCGAATTGAACGAGCAGATGCCCTACCCCGAATGGCTGCACAGCGACTACAAGGACAAGCAAACCTGCCAGGACTGTCACATGCCGAAAGTGGAGGAGCAGACGCCAATCGCGAAAGTGTTGGCTGTGCCGCGCGAAGGAATGCACCAGCACGTGTTCGTGGCCGCGGAGTTCTTTATGCAAAGAATGCTGAACCGCTATCGCGACGAATTGAGCGTCGCTGCGCTGCGGCAAGAACTGACGGCGGCGGCGGACGGAACGGTTGCCTTTCTGCGGGCAAAAGCGGCCAGCATCAGTATTGACCACCTGGAAATCGCATCCGGGCGGCTGCAGGCGGAGGTGTTTGTACAGAACCGGGGCGGGCACAAACTGCCAACTGCATTTCCTTCGCGCCGCGCATGGCTACACCTGGTTGTCCGCGATCGCAATCACCGGATCGTGTTCGAATCGGGAGCGCTGAACAAGGACGGCTCGATTCACGGCAACGATAACGATGCCGACCCCACACGCTTCGAACCGCACTATCGCGACATCGACCGCCCCGATGAAGTCCAAATTTACGAATCGATAATGGGGGATGAGCATGGCCAAGTGACTACCGGCCTGCTATCGGCGATCGGTTATCTCAAGGACAACCGGCTGTTGCCGTACGGCTTCGACAAGCAGACCGCGGATAAAGAGATTGCGGTTTATGGAAAGGCGGCCGATGACCCGAACTTCACCGGCGCGGGGGATCGCATCCGGTATTCAATCGCGCTGGGAAATGCGCAAGGTCCGTTCGATGTGGAGGTGGAGCTGTGGTATCAGCCGATCGGTTATCGCTGGGCAAACAATCTAAAACCCTATGATAATGCGGCGGAGCCCCGGCGGTTCAACACGTATTTCGATTCGATGGAATCGGCCACCGCCGTTATGTTGACTAGCGCGAAAGCCACCAAATAAACCCACAGTATCGGATCGCCTGCCGATAGCCGTTTATGCGCTTAGAGATGCATGAGTGACAATCCCTGTAAGCTGTACCAGCCAGAGAGGGCGCTGATTGTCGAGGAACACCACCAGATTGTGCGCTGAGGGATTTACCGCGGAGGGGGCAAGCAACCCTTCAATTCCACTTTCCCATGCACGCAAACCGACCTCTTGGGTGACGGAGTACCCTGCGTGGATCAACTCATCCCATTTGATCCTCGCTTTGCGAAGCAACATTCGATTCGTCAGGTCGACAACGCGATTGAGCCGAAGTCTGATGGATGCCTCCACGAAGCCATCAATCGGCGGCGCCGTGAAATACTGTGCGATCTCGCGCCTTGCGATCTCTTTCGAAAGTGAGGTATACATCGCTCCGAAGTAGCCGCGAACGTTGTAACGAGCGCCGTGCAGAAAGGAGCCCCGCATGGAAACCACACTGCCACCATAGCGGCCTACACAGATGCGGTAGACCGTTCCCGAAAACTCCTGTACAGGCGCGGAGCGGAAAAAGGCAAGCAGGTTCGGCATTAGGCGGGGATGCCCCAACTCATACGGCCAATTACTCCGAGAACGCGATCAAGGCCGCCATCCTCCGCCATCACTTCGATAGGCCGACGATTCTCCAGCACAGGGAGCGGGCACTTGAGCCAGACGATTGCATTTTCCGGAGAAAACAGCGCCGTCAACTCATGCCAGATGCGGTCGAGTTTTTCTTCTCGCTGCGCTTCAAGGGGCCGGGATGGCGTTCGTGCTCCCCGCCGCCGTTCAATCGTGCGCGGATGTACGCCCAAAATTCGCGCTATCTCGGTAATGCCGAGGGCCTCTTCAACGGACGGGACGCGTGTGTTGGGAAGGCTTGCCATCGACCTAATCATGGCAGAGCCCTGCGGCAAACGTCAAGACAGATGCCGTGTAAGCTCGATTTGTCCGGTAACGCTGTATTTCGGTCACTGAACTATACCGGAAGCGTAAACTTGAAGACCGACCCGTGCTGGCCGTCGCTTTCTACCCAGATCTCGCCTCCATGGGCGCGAATAATCTTGCGGCACATAGTTAATCCCAGTCCGGTTCCACCGATGCTCTTGCCGTGCAGCCGTTTAAATGCCTGGAAAACCTGGTCGTGAAAGCGCGGCTCGATGCCCAGACCGTTATCTTTCACGGAAACTGTGCAGAGTTCCTCACCCTCTTCGGCGG
>Ga0308174_10000680_pt1 | contig 14757 bp, 14 predicted proteins | sample PhyPR2_FD_203894 | JGI IMG/M metagenome (GOLD analysis project Ga0308174, IMG submission 203894) | Soil microbial communities from UC Gill Tract Community Farm, Albany, California, United States - DLSLS.P.R2 | ecosystem: Environmental > Terrestrial > Soil > Agricultural land | place: USA...
CCAAGCCAAGCCCCGAGGTGGCCGACAAGACGAGCCTGCTCGATTTGAACGACCGCATCTGCAAGTGGCCGATGGGTCACCCCGGCGAGCCCGATTTCCATTTCTGTGGCCAGGCCGCGAATCCGGGCTTTCCTTATTGCGTCGAGCATTGCGGCGTCGCCTATCAGGCGCAGCTGCCCCGCCGCGACCGTCGCCCCCCGCCGCCTTTGCCGTTTGGCGGTCCTCGCGTCCGCTAACAGCGGGCTCGGGCCTTGCCTGGGAACGCCCTACGCTGGTGGCGAGCGCCGTTATGGCTGCTTGCACTCGGCACTGGAGCTAAGAGTTTCGCCGACAATCCGATCATTGGGTCCCGGGAACTCAATCGCCGCGGACTTCATGTTGCGCGGCTGAAACTCGCTCATACGATGGCTTGGGCGCGGCGCCGCAAGCTTGCTGCCGCGGTGAGCACGGACTGGAGATCGAAGTTCGACCGCGACGGCTATGTGGCCGTGCCGAACTTCCTCGCCGCGGAAGACTTCGACCACCTTCGTGATTTCATTCTCAACAGCGACTTCGATACCCGCGAGCAACAGCAGGGCGACACGGTCACTCGCCGCGTCGCCATAGGACCAAGCATTGTCGCCCGATCGCGAGAGTTGCGGAATTTGCTTGGGAGTAGCCGCTGGCGTTCGCTTCTCGCCTATGTCGCGAGCACACGCAGCCAGCCGATCTATTACATTCAGACAATCGCGGTTGGCGTGACCGAAGGACCGCCGGACCCCCAACTCGCCCTGCACTCGGACACGTTCCATCCGTCAATGAAGGCGTGGCTCTTCCTGACCGACGTCGAAGCCGACAAAGCCCCACTGACCTACGTAGCCGGATCGCACCGGCTTACGCCGGAGCGGCTGGCGTGGGAGCAGGCTCGAAGCGAGAATATCAAGGACGCGGACCGACTATCACAGCGCGGCTCGTTTCGGATCACGCCCGAAGAGCTTCCTGCCCTCCGACTGCCTCAACCGACTGCCTTCGCCGTGTCGGCGAACACGCTGGTTGCGATCGACACAAGCGGCTTCCACGCCCGTGGTACGTCCGAAGGACCGACGACAAGAGTTGAGATCTGGGCCTATTCCAGGCGCAGCCCCTTCCTGCCATGGACGGGGATGGACCTGTTGTCCTCAGGCCCGCTGGCGATGCGCCGAGCGGACTGGCTCATGGGATTTTTCGACACTCTCGACCGGCTCGGCTGGCGGAAGCAACATTGGCGCCCGGCAGGCCCGCGTCGTCCAGTCGATGCCTAAGCGGCCTCCGTCTCGCGCTCGCCGAGAAAGGCCCTCATCTCACGCGTAAATTCGGGCCAAGCGGGCTCGTCGCCCAGCAGCACATGATTCGCGCTTTCGAGCTGGACAAAGCGCGCACCTGGAATGCCGCCGGCGACTTGGCGTCCCGCGGCTATCGGCGCATTCCCGTCCTTGTCTGCGTGGAACACCAACGTCGGCGTCTTCACCCGCGCCAACTCGTCGCGAACGTCGATCCACGCGGCGACCTCGATCATCCGCTGCATGTTCGGCACCGGTCCGAGCGTCTGGAACAGCTCGTTGTGCCAGTCGATCAGTGGCTGGTCGGCCGATGGAAAATAGAGCGTGATGAACATTTCGCCGAGCAGGCTGCGGCGGAAGCTCGGCTGGCGCCGGTTCATCTCGAGCAATGACTCGCGCCACGCGACTTCCTCGGGGTCGGCGCGCGCGCGCCACCCGGCGGCGAAGCTGTTGACCAGCACGAGCTTGCGCACACGCTCGGGGTGGCGCGCCGCATAAGCAATCGCGATGGGCGCGCCGTGCGAGATGCCGAGCAGGTCGCAGCTGCCGACGTTCGCCGCGTCAATCACCGCCGCAAGATCGCCGACCATCGATTCAAAGTCGAAATTCGGCGGCTCCCATTCGGACTTGCCGAACCCGCGCATGTCGGATCTCACGAACCGATTTGCCTGCACACCTTCGCGCAGCCAATGGCCGTAGACCGGACTCGTCCAGTCATGGTCGAGGTGCGTCATCCAGTTCGGCGCCTTCACCAGCGGAAAGCCCTCGCCCGCGACCGCATAGGCAATACGTGCTCCGTCCCGCCCTTTCGTCTCACCGAAGATTTCGGCAGGCCTGGTGCGAGCAACAAGATGCGGCGCCGCCGGCAGCGTGTCGACGTCGCGGTCGAGGAACTCCCGGCTGACCTCCGCGAATATCGGCCACGCCGGCTCGCCCTCGATCAGGATGTGGTTGCGGCTTTCCAGCGGCACAAATTGCGCACCCGGAATGCCGGCGGCGAGCTCCTCCCCCTCAGAGAAAGGAACCGCCTGGTCTCCACGCGAATGGAAGATCAGGGTGGGCACCGTCACCTGTGGCAACAAGTCGCGCACGTCGATCTTCGACAGCACACGCTGCAGCTTCACGGCATTTTCAGGCGATGCCGATCGCCGCTGCATCTCGTTGAACCAGCCCATCTGCTTGGGACTAGCCTCCGGAATGTAGATGTTCGTGAAGAGTTGCCGGTAAGCGGGGTTGTCGGCACCCCAACCGACCTCGGTGAGCGTCAGCATCGCCTCGCGCCGCGTCACTTCCGCAGCGTCGCAACGCATCGCCCAACCGGTCGCATAACCATTGAGGATCATCAGGTGTCGCACACGCTCGGGGTGCCGGACCGCAAAGGCGATCGCCACCGCCGCGCCCTGGCTGATCGCCAGAAGGTCGAACTGCTCGAGCTCAAGGCAATCAGCCACGCACTCCAGATCGTCCACGAATGCCTCGAAGCTCAGATCCGGCGTGTCCCAATCCGATAAGCCGTTTCCGCGTTCGTCGTAGCGGACCAGCGAGCGCCCGCGCGTGAACTCGTCCATCCAGTGCCGCCACAGCGGGCTATCCCAATCATATTCGATATGGTTGAGCCAATTCGCAGTCTTCACGACAGGAGGTCCGTCACCCACGACCGAATAAGCGAGACGCGTCCCGTCGGCTGCCGTGCAATAGCGCACCTGCTGCGGCGGCAGCTCTGCACGGCTCATCGCGTTCGAGCGGGCCTGCTCGTCAGCGTCAATTTTGCGCCGCCACGTCGCAGGCGGTTCGCCATATTCACGCTTGAATGCCCTGTTGAATGCGGCCTCGCTGTTGAAGCCGACCGAATAAGCGACGTTCGCGCTATTCTGCTTGCCGTCGCGCAGCATGTTTGCCGCGACCCGCATGCGCCACTGGGCGCAATAGCGCATCGGCGGTTCGCCAATGAGATCGGCGAACTTCTCGCCGAGCACGGTCCGCGACACTCCCGCCTCGCGCGCTAGCCCCTCGACGTCCAACTCCTCGGCGTAGCGCGTGTGGATGATCGACAGCGCCTTCGACACCGCAGGATCCGCCAGCCCCCGCAGCCAGCCCTTCGAACTCGCCGGAAGCTGCTGGACATATTCACGGATTGCCTGGGCGACGAACAACTCGGCAAGCTTTGCGACGACATCCGCCGGCGGGCTCTGCTCCGCTACGAACCGAAGCGAGCTTTCGAGCCACTGCGCTTCGCCGCCGCTCACATCCAGCGTCAGCATCGGCGGCAGCGCGTCGAGCAAAGGATGCGCGCTGCTCTTGGCCGCGCCGAGGAAGCCGCACCAGATTTCGTTCTTCGCCCCCTCCGTGCCGGTGGACACGTGGTGGACGCCGTCCGTGGTCATCCACAGAACATCGCCCGCATCCGCCGGCGGAAGCCCGACACGACTGGCAAGCTTGTGCGGGTCGTTTCGCGGCAGGATGACGATCTTGCCGGCATCGAGGATGACCGGCTCCATCCCCTCGACCTCGACCATGATGTGGCCCGAGCGGACGTAGTGATAGGTGATCAGCGTCTCGGGCTCGGGGAAGAAGGGCGCGAAATGGTGCGGCGTGAATTGCGCCAAAACGCAGAAATCGCCGGTGAATTCACCGTCGATGACCACGCCGCCGGTTAGCCGGAGCGAGCTTAGGATCTCGTCGAGGACGTCCATCGGAAGCTGTGCCGCGCATACGTATGCGGCGTTTCGGTCAATTTATCCGGCAAAGCGGTCATGTTTGCAAATCGGCGGTTGGCCTAAAGGCTGATCCATCAAATGGGCAGATGATCCACTGATCCGGAAGATACCTTCTTTCGGGAGCGGAAGAACTCGTGCCCACGGAAAGGTGCAAGCGAATGAACAACAAACATAAAGAGCTGCAGTCTGGAAGTGCAGCCATCGTCATGTTCACGGTACTTTCGAGCACGACCGCTCTTGCGACGGCCTTGCTTCCGTTTTTGCTTCAGCATTGACCAGAAAAAGGAAAGAGAAATGTACCACGACTTCAATTATCAGGCGACGCTGGGTTCCTCGCTCCGCGCCCAGTGGGAACTCGACGAGGTGTTTCGTGAAGATCAGGAGCTCGACTTTGCGCGGAACATGCTGCCGGAAAGCCTTGCTCGTACGGCGGTACTCGACAGCCTCAATCCCTTCGAGCAGCGCATCCTCAACCAGATCAGCGCGCACCAGTATCTCAGCATCTTCGGGATCGTGGAGGAGTTTATCCTGCCTTTCCTGCTGGATCACGCGCGGCCGCATCTTCTGGGCGACGACTGGCGCGTGAGGGCGATCCTCAACTTCGCAAGTGAGGAAGCCAAGCACATCCATCTGTTCAAGCGCTTTCACCGCGCCTTCGTCCGCGGCTTCCCGGTCGAGTGCCAGGTGATCGGTCCCTCCGAAGCGATCGGCGCCGAGGTGCTGAAGCATGACCCGCTCGCGGTTGGGCTCGTGATCCTGATGATCGAGTGGATGACCCAGCAGCATTATCTGGGCTCCATCCGCGACGATGGCGATCTCGACCCTCTCTTCAGAAGCCTGATGCTTCACCATTGGATGGAGGAAGCGCAGCACGCCAAGCTGGATACGCTGATCGTGGATGCGCTCGCGGATGGAAGCAGCGAAGAACAGATCGACAAGGCGATCGACGGATTCCTCGAGATCGGCAAGTTCCTCGACGATGGCCTCAAGATGCAGGCGGGCTTCAACCTCGATGCACTTGAGCGCGCCATCGGCCGCCCCGTCGACCGCGAAGCGATCCTGCCCCAGCAGCACCAGGCCGCCCGCTGGACCTACATCGGGTCCGGCATGGTCCATGATCGCTTCATCGACGCGCTGGAGACCCTGTCGCCGCGCGCTGCTCAGCGCATCGCCCAAGCCGCACCGAATTTCGCCTGAACCAACCCGACCACCAACGACACTCAAGAAACAGGAGTTTCCAATGCTCGACACCGTGAAAAGCCGCGTCAACGGACTCGACCTCAACGCTCTCGGCGAAGTGGTCGAGGCCATCCAGGCCGACGTTAGCCAAGCCAAGGTCAGCTTCGACGTCACCACTCGTTGGCAGGGCCAGACCCGCAGCGAGACCATCGTCGACGGCTTCACCATCGGCGGCGAGCGCATCAGCCGCAGCCACAAGATCGTCGCGGACGAGCCATGCGAGCTGCTCGGTTCGGACGGCGCCCCCAACCCGCAGGAGCTGCTGATGGCCGCCGTCAATGCCTGCATGACCGTTGGTTATGTCGCCGGCGCCGCGCTCAAGGGCATCACGCTCGACAAGCTCGAGATCCGCACCAAGGGCACGCTCGATCTGCGCGGCTTCCTCGGCCTCGATGACAGCGTGCCGCCCGGCTACGAAGCCATCGATTATGAAGTCGAAATCGCCGGCAACGGGACCGCGGACCAATTCGCCGAGATCCACGACACGGTGATGAAGACCAGTCCCAACTATTTTAACCTGAACCGCCCGATCCGGATGAACGGAACGCTGCTCGTCGGTTGACCCGCTTCCCGGGCGCGCATCCCTCCCCCTCCCCAGCCGCGCGCCCGGGACACCAGGCAAGGACCAGGAAAATGAAATACGAGAAGATCGACGACAAAGCGCACGTCTGGATCCTGATGCGCGGCCCCGAAGGCGGGCTAGAAGAGCAGTTCGACCCCCAGTATCTCAGCACGCTCGGCGCAGCGCACACGGCCGAAGAGATTGCCGACGTCCTCGTGAAGTCGGCTGGCGAAATGGAAATCGCCGAGACGCGTGCCTGGTAAACTTCTGCCGCATAGGAGCACCGACAAGATGAGAGACACCACCGTTGATGCCATCAATCCGAACCGGGCGCTGTGGGAAAAGGGCGATTTCACCCGCATCGCCGCCACCATGCGCAAAAGCGGCGACGAGCTTGTTACGACAATAGGCATTCAGCCGGGCATGGACGTTCTCGACCTCGGCTGCGGCGACGGCACCACAGCCCTTCCCGCCGCCCGCCGCGGCGCAGATGTGGTCGGCGTCGACATCGCCGCGAACCTGGTGGTCGCGGGTAAGGAGCGCGCGAGGAAAGCGGGCCTGGACAACCTCACCTTCCAGAGAGGCGATGCCTCAAACCTGTCCGACCTTCCCGACGAGCGCTTCGATCTCGTCATATCGATCTTCGGCGCGATGTTCGCTCCCAAGCCCTTCGACGTCGCGAGCGAGATGGTGCGAGTGACCAAGCCGGGGGGGCGCATCATCATGGGCAACTGGATTCCCGGTGACCCCACGCTCGTCGCGCAGATCCTAAAAGTCAGCGCCGCCTACACGCCGCCGCCGCCCGAAGGCTTCGTCAGCCCCATGACGTGGGGCGACGAAGCGCAGGTCAGGCATCGGTTCACGGCCGCAGGCATTCGCCCCGAAGGCATCAGCTTCGAACGCGCAACCTGGCGTTTCCGCCAAGCCGGTCCCCCGTCCGATTTGCTGGCAGTCTTCCGCAATTATTATGGGCCGACCATGAATGCGTTCGACGCCGCAGCGAAGAACGGCCTTGCCGAGGAACTGGCCGGGGAATTGGGTGAGCTCTTCGACCGCCAGAACGAGGGGGGTAGCGATACGGACATACCGGCGACATTCCTCAAAGTGACGGTTATCAAGAGCTAAGCTCGAACGGGTTCGACACAAAAAAAGCCCCGGAGAGATTGCTCTCCGGGGCTTCAATTTCACGCCGCCTCAGGCGTTTTCAGCGTCCGCATCGACAGTCTGCCTCGACGCGGGCTGCTCTCCTCCAATGGCCGAGCGCTCACCCGCGCTCCCGGCGATGTTGATCTTCCGCGGCTTCATCGCCTCGGGGATTTCGCGGACCAGCTCGACCGAGAGCAGGCCGTCCTTCAGGTCCGCGCCGCGCACCTGAATGTGATCCGCCAGCGCGAACCTCCGCTCGAAGGAGCGGTTGGCAATGCCGCGATAGACGTACTCGCCACCCTTCTCGTCCGTTTCGTCAGACTTGCGGCCGGACACCAGCAGCACGTTCTGCTGGGCGGTAATGTCGATCTCATCCGGTTTGAAGCCGGCGACGGCGAGCTGGATACAGTAATCGTTTTCGCCCTTCTTGATCAGGTCGAAGGGCGGGTAATTTTCCTGACCCTGCCCGAGATTGCTGTTCTCCAGCATGTCGAACAGGCGGTCGAAACCGACCGTGGAACGCCGATACGGCGAAAAGTCGAAAGCACTACGCATAGTCTTGTCCTCCATTTGAGCGACTAGGCGGAGCGGAGGCGCGCGTATGGGCGTCTTCGCCCCGTCGCCGAGCCCATCAGGCGCCCGGCGAACGCTCAGATGGTTGAGCAAACGTCGTTTTCAAGACCATTCAATTGGCGAATCAGGCGAACATCTTGCGGTCTCGAATTCGCACCGAGTCGGTCCAGAACCGGTCCCACCAAGGCTTGACCGCAGGGTCGGTCGGCGGGACCGCGAGCTCCTTCTTCTTCGGCTTCGGAGCAGGCGCCCCCGGCACCGGCTCCGGCTTTTTGAATGAAACCCGGAACTGGTATGCGTCGAAGATCCGCAGCGCCTCGACCATATAAGCAGTCGCAATCCGGCGATCACGGATGACGATCAGATTCTCGCCGTTCTTGTTGTCCGCGCTGCCCGAGAAATTATAGCTTCCGGTGTAGACCCGGGCGGTCGGCTTGTCGAAATCGATGACCACGAACTTGTGGTGCATCTTGACGCCGTTGCCCCCGCCTGCCTCGCTTCGGAACGGCTCGGGCAGGCCTTTGCTGAGGTTGTCGAACGTTACCGGCGCGGGGTTGCCGTCGGTTTGATGCAGGATGATGCCTGCCGAACTGTCCGACACGCCATAGACGAACAGGTCGTCGCGATCGGTCGCATCCTGCACGGCCTTCTTCACGTCCCCACCGGTGATCCCGAGAAAGGCCAACGAGTAGAACAGGCTTGATGTCGCTGAATCCATGTCCGCGGCGATTCCCTTTTGCGTCGAATGGGCCGCCGCGTGGGGGCACATTGAAATTTCGGCGTCGAGGCCGGGCACCTGCAGCGGCAGCCAGTCGGCCGAGGCGGAGGCGGCGAACTTGCCAGTCGTGCTCTCCCAGTAGGAGTCGAACGCTTTCAGCTGTTGGTCGACGATGGCCTGCCCGCAGACTATCACGGCATTGTTCGACTGGACATAGAAGCCGCGCCACGAAAAATTGGTCGAGCCGAGCACGACCTTCTTCTCCGTCGGGCCATGGACGATGATCATCTTGTTGTGCTGGAGATCGCCCATGTGCTGGCGGCAAACCTGAGCGCCGGCCGCCAGCAGCGCCACGGCGGCCTTGCTCTCGGCCGAGCCGGGGGCGCCCTTGTCCTTCGTGACCTTCGTCCCGTCGGCCAGGGTGGACGTGCTCTTGCTGTCGTCGAGGATGATCTTGAGCCTCGGTCCGATCTTCACGAGGAGCTTGATCAGCTCGGGCAGGTTGAGCTCGAAGGCAACGACCCGCACCTCGGCGTTGTCCTTGATCGCGTCCTTCAGCAAGGCGAGGATCCGCTGCCGCGCCTCGAACCCCATCCAGCGATAGGCAGCGGCGTGCTCGGGATGAGTCGGAACGAACTCGTTGCCCTCGTTGGCCGTCGGCGGAATTAGCTTCGCGAACCCTTCCTCGCCCCCGAACTTGTCGACGAATGCCTGCGAGGCGACGTAACCCCGGGTAAAGGCGATATTGATCTTGCCGGGCTCTGTCTCGGAGTAGATTTCGAGGCTCGCTTCCTGCGCCGTGCCCGCGGTTATCTTGCCCGTTCGATTCATGAACTGCGGCGTAACGCGATAGGTGAATTGCCCTTCGACGTCCGCGATCCGCGGGAAGTGGACCCAGCGGAAGGTCTGGAACGGCGCCTCGGTGCTCGGATATTGCTCCGGCGGTTTGCCTGCGGCGACGGCCTTGCCCCTGCCCGGAAAGCGCAGCCGATTCTTGATCGGCCAGAACGTCGCCGTTTTCGGCCGCCGATACTCGATCGAAAAGCCGACGAAATCGTCGGGCGGCTTGCCGTCCTTCCAATCCATCGCAAGCAGGACCATGCCCTCGCCGCGATGCACCTTCAGGGTGAACGGAGCCGCACTGACCTCTCCCGTCACGAACGGTGACGCGGCCATCAGAATGACCTTTCTATTCGGCGGCACCGGCGTAGCAGATTACTGCTGTTTCGCCCATCGCCGCAGTCCAGACCTGTGGAAAACCTGAGGCCGAAAGCTTGGCACTGCTGGAACCCGGGTCTTATAGCTTTCTCAAATGGCCGATCTGTTTTCGTCTTCCGGATCTTCTTCCACGCCCGACAGCTACAACGCGTCCGCGATAGAGGTGCTCGAGGGGCTTGAGCCCGTCCGCCGCCGGCCCGGCATGTACATCGGCGGCACCGACGATCGGGCGCTTCACCACCTCGCCGCCGAGGTCATCGACAATTCGATGGACGAGGCCGTCGCCGGCCATGCCAGCCGCATCGAGGTCACGCTCGAGCCCGGCAATCGCCTGACGGTCACTGACAACGGCCGTGGCATCCCTGTCGACCCGCATCCGAAATACCCCGGCAAGTCGGCCCTCGAAGTCATCATGACCACGCTCCACTCGGGCGGTAAGTTCGAGGGCAAGGCTTACAGCACGTCAGGCGGCCTCCACGGCGTCGGCGTCAGCGTCGTGAACGCCCTCTCGACCGAAACCATCATCGAGGTGGCGCGCGACAAGACGCTCTACCGGCAGACCTTCTCCAAGGGCGTCGCCACCTCGCCGCTTCAAACCGTCGGCGCTGCGCCCAACCGCCGCGGCACCACGGTAATCTTCACGCCCGACCCGGAGATCTTCGGGGCAGACGCCAAATTCAACCCTGAGCGCCTTTATAAACTCGCCCGCTCAAAGGCCTACCTCTTCGCGGGCGTCGAGATCCGCTGGCGCTGCGACCCGAGCCTCGCCAGCGAAAAGGTCCCCGAGCAAGCCGTATTCCACTTCCCGGGGGGCCTCGCCGACAATCTCGCGGATCAACTCGGCGACCGTCCCGCAGTGACTAACCAGCCCTTCGTGGGAAAGCAGGACTTCCCGCTCGACGCCACCGGCACCCCGCAGGGCAGCGCCGAATGGGCCGTCGCCTGGCCGCTCTATTCCGACGGCAGCGAAAGCTACTACTGCAACACGATCCCAACCCCCGACGGCGGCACCCACGAGGCGGGCCTTCGCGCCGCGCTGACCAAGGGCATCCGCGCGTTCGGCGAGCTCGTCGGCAACAAGCGCGCCAAGGACATCCAGGCCGACGACGTCTTCAACGGCATCGAACTGATGCTCAGCGTCTTCATCCGAAACCCGCATTTCCAGAGCCAGACCAAGGACCGCCTCACCAGCCTGGAAGCCGCGCGCTTCGTCGAGGCCGCCGTCCGCGACCATTTCGACCATTTCCTCGCCGACAATATGGATCGCGGCCGCGCCCTTTTGGGCTCGATCGTCGAGCGCATGGAAGAACGCCTCAAGCGCCGCGCCGAGCGCGAAGTTCAGCGAAAGACGGCGACGAGCGCCCGCAAGCTCCGCCTCCCCGGCAAGCTCACCGACTGCGCCAGCGACGACCCCGAAGGCACCGAGCTGTTCATCGTCGAAGGCGACAGCGCGGGCGGCTCCGCCAAGCAGGCGCGGGACCGTAAGACTCAGGCGATCCTCCCCATTCGGGGGAAGATCCTCAACGTCGCCTCCGCCACCGCCGAGAAGATTCGCGCCAACAGCGAAATCGCCGACCTTAATCTCGCGCTTGGCTGCGGCACCCGCGACAAGTTCAACGAGGACGCGCTCCGCTACGAGCGTATCGTCATCATGACCGACGCCGACGTCGACGGCGCCCACATCGCGACCTTGCTGATGACCTTCTTCTTCCAGGAAATGCCGGAGCTGGTGCGCCGCGGTCACCTCTTCCTCGCCCAGCCACCGCTCTATCGCCTGACCGCCGGCGCCAAGACCCTCTACGCCCGCGACGACGCCCACCGCGCCGAGCTCGAAGCGACCGAGTTCAAGGGCAAGAAGGTCGAAGTCAGCCGCTTCAAGGGCCTCGGCGAAATGAACCCGAACCAGCTCAAGGAAACCACCATGGACCCGAAGACCCGGTCCATGCTCCGCGTGACCCTCCCCGCCGCGTACGAAGACCGCCAGCCGGTCAAGGACCTGGTCGAGCGCCTGATGGGCCGCGACCCGGCTCAGCGGTTCGAGTTCATCCAGAGCCGGGCGTCAGCCGTGGATGAAGAGGAAATCGACGCTTAGCGAAGCGCCGACCGAGCGCCCGACGTCGCGTAATCGGCCTCCTCCCTGACGTGCCTGCATCCACTGCTCTTAATTCGCGCCGTCGGTGCACGAGCAGCAGCCGAAACATTCGTCCACCACGCGCGTTGGCGCGGCGAATACAGAGGGACAATATCATGCGTAATCTCACCGCGTTTGCAGCGCTTGTGGCGCTGCTACCATTATCCGCCTGCAAGACAGCTTCATCGGCCGCCGACGGTATCAAAAGCGCCGGTTCTGCGGTCGCTTCGGGGGTCTCAAGCGTGCCTTCGCTAGTGAACGTCAATCTCTCCAACGTGCTCAACAACCTCGCGCTCGATCTCAAGATCGATAAGGCGAACATCCCGATCAACGCGCAAATTCCGATCAACATCGCCGCGAACGTCTGCGGCGTATCCATCAACGTGCTGTCGATCGGCGCCGGCGGCGGCAAGAGCGACGGCTGCACCGCCAACAGCGTCTCGCCCGAGCTCAAGCAGTACATTCAGGAGCAGCTCGCCGCCAACGGATCGGTCGGCGGCGGCGCCCAGACGACGACGGGTACGACGGGCACGACGGCACCCTCCACGACAACTCCACAGCCCCAACCGACGCCGCAGCCGCAGCCGCAGCCCGCGACGGCCACTCCTCAGTCCTAAGTTCCAGGAGAATTCACATGACAAAACGTTCGGTGATCTGGGCGACAGCAGCGCTTGCCGCGTTGGGCGTCGCAGCATGCAAGACCACAGACGCATCCGCCCCAGCCTCGGCTGGCGAGGCGACCGCTGTGACTCCGGCTCCTTCGACGACGGGCGAAACTGGAACACGCGCGACCGGCGGAACTGGCGGGAGCGGCGGCGGCGGAACGAGCATCCCGACGCTAGTCAACGTCAACCTTCAGAACGTCCTCAACAACCTGTCGGTGTCCTTGAAGGTCAACCGCGACAATATCCCTGTTACCGCGCAGGTTCCCATCGATGTTGCGGCAAGCGTGTGCGGCGTATCGGTGAGCGCACTCGCCGCTTCGGCTGCGAACGGCACAGCGACCTGCACCGCGACAACCACCTCGCCGCAGCTCACTCAGGCAGTGCAGCAACAGATCGCGTCCGGCGGCTCGGTCACGGGCGGACCACAAACGATGGGCGGAACAACGACCAACAACATGATGTAGCGAGGCTTCGGCACGCCCTATTTTTCCAAGGAGGCCGATCACCAGATTCATGGCAACTTACGTTTAGAGGGAAGGATTATGCGGGCCAAATCTCAGCCGCTCCAAACGGCGCGACAGAGCGATGAACTCGAGCTGGTACGGCAGCGATGCCGTGAGCGGCTAGTCAGAGTTCATCGGATGCTCGAACGGTCTTATTCGGTCTAACTGCGGAGCAACGGCGTTCGCTCGAAATCTTCAGCGGCCGATCGGCCACTCGACCGTAACGAAGGATCCGGCGCGCGCTTGTTCGGAGGACAGATCTGCTTCCTCGTCGACGGCCAATGGCTTGCGGATCGAACGTTGCTTGGAGATGTCGCGCAAGCGGTCGAGTGACGCTGGCTTCGTCATTGAAAGATCTTCCGGCCAGCGGGACGGTCCGGGCGCGTGAGCGCCTCCTGTTGCTCTTCACTGAGTTCCGGCGGCGTCTCCGGAATCATCCGGGCGCGCGTTGCCAGCTCCTGCAGCCGCGCTATCGCGACCTCGTCCTCCGCGGACATCGGACGGTTTGCCTTCAAGAACCTCATCAGCGGTGCCCCCTTCATAAATCACCGCCACGCCAATTCCGTCTGGTACGCGACAAACGTTGATGAAACGGAAACGTGGGCGAAGGACGCCACGCGGATTCGTTCCGCGTGACGCCTCGACCGTGGTGAGTGAGATTTGCCCCTTAACGCTCCCAACCAGCCACGACCGACCAGTCGGCTTCCGCCTTCATCAGTTCAATTTGATCGCCAATCAGAGGCTGGTCGAAGCTGACGCCGCATTTGTCGCCAGTGCGCCAGGCGACGCGCGCCATCCGGTCCTGCGATCCGACGATTATCAGCAAATCGTCGCCGCACTTCGGCAGGTCGCGGCCGCCGAGACCTGCGCCGGTCGCCGACAGGTCCGAGACCACGATCGACCGCGATCTTGTGATCGCCATCGCCGAACCCGCTAGCATCACTTCCTCGCGCTCGTAGCGCCGGCGACTCGGAGGAGCCTGCTTATTCCCGAAGGACACGACACCATCTCCTGCTCTGTGCGTCAGGGAACGTCTCAGATATCGGATCTCTAGGGAACGCGGCAGAGTCCCCCGTCCCGCTCCGGGACCTGCGGGTTAACCCTCATTCACGTCCTTCCGGAATACCATCGGAACGCAATTCGGTAGTTCCCCCATGATGTTAGCCTGTGGAAAACAAGCTATAGCCGGAGCGAGCCCGCTGTCCCTCCCCGAACCCGCGGCGGGTTCAAACTAGCGCGGCCCGGTCTGTTCCCTCGGCCCGGGCCGCTGTGTTCTACCGCATCAAGCTTGGCCAAGGTCGCGAAGCAAGTCGGTGAACCACGACGCGGACACGTCGAACGCCTTGCCGCCGGCGATACGCTCAAACTCGATCACCCGCAGTTCGTCGCCGCGCTCCTCGTCCTGGCCGACCACGCCCGACTCACCACGCAGCGCCGCCTCCACCGCATAGGTCGTACAGGTGCGGATCAGCGCGAGGTCGGCTTCGTTGGCGGGTGCCGAGCGGGCGAAATAGCCGCTCTTCTGCACGAGCACCTTCTCGGCACCGAGCTCCGCGGCGAACTGCTTTGCGAACCACTGACCCGGATTGACCTTGTCGAGCTGGATGTGGCCAAACGGATCGCGCGGCACCTGCTCGCCCGCGGCCTCCATTGCGGCGACAATTTCGCGCACGCCGGCCCCCTCTGAGATGAACAGGTTGACGCTGCTGTGCTGCTCCATGGTCTTATGCAGCCGCTCGGCCTCCTGCGCGATATCGATCGGCCGTTCGGGCACATAGACGCCGTGCACGTCCCAGCGGGCAGCGGAGTTTTCCAGCCACTCGGCGAAGCCCGCATCGCGAACCCACTGATGGTGCGCGGCCGCCGTTGCCGCGGTGAGCCAGCCGCAGTTGCGGCCCATGACCTCGTGGACGATCAGCATTCGCGGATTCGAGGAGTGTTCGGCGATAATGTTGCGGGCGTAAACCGCTCCCTGCTCGGCAGCGCT
>Ga0308174_10000681_pt1 | contig 14755 bp, 32 predicted proteins | sample PhyPR2_FD_203894 | JGI IMG/M metagenome (GOLD analysis project Ga0308174, IMG submission 203894) | Soil microbial communities from UC Gill Tract Community Farm, Albany, California, United States - DLSLS.P.R2 | ecosystem: Environmental > Terrestrial > Soil > Agricultural land | place: USA...
GTCGGTGCCGCGTACTGCTGCGTGGTCGCGCTGCGTCCAGGGGGACTGCTTGACGGTGGCGATGATCGACTCGCGGTCGGGGAGCTGGTTGAGGACGTCGAGGTTGTCGGCGACGTACTCCGCTGCGGACTTCGCGGCCCAGCGGGGGAGCGCGGGCTTGGGGAGGCCCTTGCCGAGGAGGGTGGTGACGCCGGGGACGGGTTTGCCGTCGAGCCAGTAGCGGTGGGCGGCTTCGTTGAACTTCAGGGACGGGGGTGTGGGCTTGGGGTTCATGCGCTCATCTCCTTGGCTCGGGCGCGGCGGTGGGCGGCTGCGCGGCGTTCGTTTTCGCGGCGGCGGATCTTGCGGTCTTCGGCGCAGGCGAGGCATTTGCGTGTGCCGTCGGGGTTGGTGCCGGTGTTGGTGTCGGTGTATTTGTGGCCGCGTGAGCATTGGATGCCGATGAGGCGGGGGTGCTTGAACGTGTCGGTGCGGGGCTGGCCCTTGGCGAGCTTGGCGCGCTGCTCTTCGGTGGTGCCGCCCCAGATGCCGTGTTCGCCGCGTTCGAGGGCGACAGCGGCGCAGTCGTTGCGGAGTGGGCAGTCGGCGCAGATGCGGGCGGCTGCTTTCTTGTCGTCGTCGTGGTTGGAGAAGAACAGGTCTGGGTCGTCGGTGCCGTAGCAGTTGCCGCGGGGTTGGTCGTCAGCGTCGTTGGTGGCGGTGGGGCTGACGGGGCGTTGGAGTTTGCGTGTTTCGGGCATGTCAGATCCCCTCTCGGATCAGGACGGGGTCGATCAGGTCGTCCCACTTGCGGGTGTATTCGCCGAGGTCGTTGGGCTCCCACTCGCCGTTAAGGCGGACCCACTTGAGGCGGAGACTGTGCTGCTTCACGCCGGCTTCGACGATGGCCCACAGGCTCGGCTCGGGGATGCGCGGCTTCGGGAGCTGGTTCTCGATCTGGTGCGCGACGACTTCGGCGAGGTCGCCGTCAAGGCTTCCGCCTTCGTCCAGCCACGTTGCCAGCGCACGCGCTTCGCGTTCGGACATTGCGAGCTTGATCTCCATTGGTTCCTCGGCATTCGTTGCAGGGGCAGAGTCTGGGCCGTGGCCGGTGCCACAGCGGAGGATTCATGCGCTGTTGCGGCGGTGGCGTTCCTTGCGGAGCGCGTCGAACTCTTCGGCGCACCTGTCACACATGTAGATGCGTTCGGTGCGGTGGAGCCCGTTGGCGGGGTTGTTGCAGTTGGTGACGGCGCACCGGATGTGGCCGGTGTAGTCGGCGCCTGGGGTGCGGGGCTGGCCTTCGTCGTACGGCTTGATGCTGTCCGCGAATCTGACGCCGATGCAGACGCCGATGAACAGGACTGCGACGACTACGACGAACCACGTTGGGACGTTGTCGATCACGACTGCTCCTTCAGGTGGTCGCCGATGGTGCGGTGCAGGTGGGTGAGGTGGTGGGTTTTGGGGACGTTGAACATGAGCATTCGCCCGTCGACTGCGGCTGCGATGGTGACGCCGATGCCGGATCGCGTTCCGGCGTATAGCCCTTCGACGTCTTGGGGCATGTCGCACACGAACGGTTTCGGGTCGCGGTGCCGGCCGGTGTAGGTCATAGCGCACCGCCCGCGAGGTGTCGGAACATGCGCCGGAGCGCCGCGCGGTCTACGCCGTCCTTGAGATCCAAGATGCTGCAGACGTGCTCGCGGAAGCCGTCCTCGTAGACGTAGGCGTCGCCGATGTCGCAGCCGATGGTTGTCGTCCCGCAGTTGTCGCAGTTGAGCGTGACGCGGGATCGGGTGACGAAGTCGTTGCGCTTGACGGTGTAGGTCATCGGGGGCACATCCACTCGGCGGTGACTTCCCGGGCCAGCTTGTAGGCGTCGGCGACGCGGTTGTCCATGAACGTCAGGTCCGCGCCAGATCCGGTGCTGACGGTGCGGATTCGCTCGCGCTCACGGTCGAGGTCGTCGTAGTCACGGATCGCCTGGACGACGTCGTCAGGGACACGGTTCTCGTCGAACACTGCGCGGGACAGGTTCGCCCACTGCTTCGTGGTGCCGTTCATGCCCGCTCCCTGTCGTAGTCGTTGAGGTAGGACAACGCGAGTCGGATGCCCGACTCCTTGCTTGAGAGCCGGTGACCGTCTGCTAGGCGGGCGCCTGCGAATCGCTCATCGGCCATCTCGTGAAGCTGGTCGGCTGCCCTGATGAGCCGCTCGCGCAGGTCGTTGAGGATCTCGTCGGCGTTCATGCCCGCCCCCGGACCCAGCGGCCGGCTGCGGCGACGGCGACACCGACGGTGATGAGGACCCCGCAAGCCCGGGTGACACGCTGCCCCTCGGTGGGTGCTGGTGTGGCGCGGTGCTGCGTGGCGGGTTCTGCGTTGTGCGTGTACAGGCCGAGTGGTTCGTACGTGAGGGCGATCGGGTTCTTGCAGGTGGCGCAGTGCATGGTGTGTCCCTTCAGGTTTGCGCGCCGTGCCGCCCGAGGTTGGTCAGGGCGGTCACGGCGGCGAATGTGGGTGGTCAGTCCTCGTCGTCGAAGATGTCGTTGAGGTCGTCCCACTGGCCGGGGAAGACGGTGAGGACCGCGACGGCGATGCGGTCCCATATGTTGATGAGCGCGTTCACCGCTTGGCGCCGGTGATGCCGCGAAGCAAGCGGGCTGCGATGTCGGCGTCGAGCGTGAACATCACGTTCTCGTTGAGCGCCCACCAGGCGTTCGTCCTGAGCGCCCACTTGTCGGCAGTGCCGAGGAAGTTCTCGCCGAAGCGGGACCACTCCTTGCCGCGGAGCCCGCCCTCGAGCCACGCCTCGAACTTGGGGAGCGCCCACTTGAAGGCGTCCGCGCCGCCGACGAAGTACACGTCGCGCGTCTTGCCGTCATACGTGATGGGGAAGCTCTGGACGCCGATGCTCTTTGCTGCACGGATCGCCTTCAGCGACTTGGGGATGGCGCCCCACTCGAACTCGGACGACCCCATGTAGTCGAGGTCGAACAGGCCATCGAAGCCGGGGGCGCCAGAGTCGCGGGATGTCATGCGCTGGACTAGGTAGAAACCCATGTGGCCCTCCTGGGGCTGGTGGTTGGTGTGTGAGTGCGCCGTCCCGCTTCTGAGGCGAGGCCACCCGTTCCCCTCCGCAATCGGGGTAGTGGTCAGACGGCGCTGCCGCGTGTTAGGCGGCGCTTGTGGCCTCAGCGAGGGCCAGCTCGAGGCGCTGGATCTTCGCCGCGTCGAACACGTTGAACGCCACGAAAGCGGCGACCAGTAGGTCCGCCGAGTGGTGGTCGGTGAAGGCCGCGTAGATCTCGACGACGATCAGGAACGCGGCAACGGCGACGTGGAGCGGGTTGAGCCGTGCGTAGTCCTTGAGGTTCTGCAAGGTGACTCCTGTGGTTGTCGCTGATGGTTGGTGTCGGCCCACCTGAAGGCGCCTGCCTGCGTCTGTGGTGGGGGCTTCACGTCGACCCGAGGCAGAGTGGTGACGACGTGGCACGTGCTGTCAGTTCGCTGTGGAGGTGTTCCGCTCCCCGCGACGGCCTTGGTTCCGTCACAGCCCGCACTACTTGGCTCGGCGCTGATGTCTGTCGACCCACCAGATCGGGGGTCGCCGGGGTGTTGCTCGCGTTATCCGGGGTCGCTTGAGACACCGCCGCCCCCAAGGGGCGAGCCGGATAACAGGGGGTGAGGCGAGAGGGTTAGGACTTGGCGATCGGGAGGGACTTCGCCCAGGCGATCAGCTCGTCGTGCTCGAAGAGCACCTTGGAGCCCGGCTTGCTGCTGACGGTGCGGGCGATGAGGTCGCCGGCCCGGCGGGCGTTGTCGAGAACCTTGGGCGACACGGACACCTTCTCCGCGGCCGACGCCTTGTCGTAGAGAATCCGGTCGGCGCTCATGCTGCGACCTGGCCGGCGTTGCCGTGGGGGTTCGCCATGAGGGCCTTGCGGTCTTCGAGGCCGAGGACGGCGACGAACCGGTTGAACACGTCGGCGCGGACGGTGGCGACGTGCCCGTTCTCGATGCGGTTCAGGAGGGTGCGGTCGAGGTTGACGGTGTCGGTCACGACCTGTTGGAGGAAGTTGGTGGTGGTGAGTCCGGCGAGGACTCGCATCGCGCGGAGGGTGTATCCATTGATGGCGACGCGGCCGGTTGCCCGGGTCTGCGTCTGTGTTCCCCTGTTCATGATGGAGACTCTACGCAGCAACACGCAGCAACACAAGCAGTTTCTGCGTACTGCAACCGATTGACACTAGGGGGGCGTACTCATCCTGCGATTTCGTGCTGGAACTTGCGTCAGAATCCGCCTAGAGTGTTGCTAGGCGTTGCAGGCAGTAGCGCAGGGCGGGGGCCCATAATGAGCGGGTGGAGAGACGAATGGAACCGATCGAGCGACTGGCCGAGCTGGTCATCGCGTCGCGCAACGCCAGGGGGCTGAGCGTCGTCAAAGCAGTCGAGTCAGCAAGAGCGCTAGACGCCGAGGAGACAGGCGAGCCTCGCATCTCTCGCAGCACGTGGGAGAAGGTCGAACGCGGCCAGACGGTCAACGACGCCAAGTACGCGTCGATCGAGCGGCTGTTCCAGTGGCCGGCCGGGTCGACCCTGCGGTACCTGTTCCGTAACGGCCCAGAGCCGCGCACCGTGGCGCCCGAGGTGACGGTCGAGCAGCACGAGACGACGACCGGCCAGTCCCTCACGGCGCGCTTCGGTCAGCTGTCCGCGGAGGAGCAGGCGTTGGTTGATCAGATGATCGAAACGCTGCGCCGACGTCACTAGCCCAAATGGCCCCCTAGCGCAACCGTGCACAGGGTCTGGCGGGTTGTCGGTAGGCACCCCTACGCTTCGGGACGGTGGTGAACACCACCAAAACTGGTCATAGACACAAGGGGTTTCGCTGTGTTAATCACATGCGTTCGTCAAGAAACGGCGGGCTTTGCACAAATCGACGTGTCGGGGGATGTGACGGTGTACCGGCTGGACCCGGGCCACTTCACCCAGGAGGTCGCGGACGCGATCGCGGACATCCTCAACGCCGTGGAGGCGGGGTGGATGCGGCACGGCGACCCGAGCCGGCCCGACGCGCTGGCGTTCCGGGTGTTGAGGCGCGGCACGGACGAGTTGCCGGCCGCGACACCCGTGATCTGCATCTGCGAGCCGGGCTTGTATGCGTTCGCCCTCAGCTCGGACCACGTCACCGAGGAAGGGTGCGCGGCGTTGGATGCTGCGGCGCGGGTGGAGTTGGCGAACTGGTCGCAGCGGTAACCCCCGGACACGCAGAGAAGCCCCCGCCCGGGGAAGGGGCGGGGGCTTCGTCGTGCTCAGGTCAGGGGCGCCACTCGGGGCGGTAGTCAGGGTGATCGACGTAGGGCATGGCGAGGAACTTCAGCGTCAACCGCATGTAGCGCTTCGGCATCTCGTACGGGGCGCTTGCCTGGGCGAAGGCTGCGAGGTCGACGATCTCCCGCTTCGCCTCGCACTCGGCAAGGGCGTGGGGCCGCCGGTGAGTGGTTGGCTGCCCATCCTCGGCGATCCTCGCCAGCAGGAACTCCGTGAGCGCCTGCGTCTCGGTCTCGGTCATGCGGTGTCTCCTTCGATGGCGAGCATGGACCCGAGTCGTTCCATCGCGGCGCGGGTGAGGGTTTGGTCGGCGTGCTGGTACGCGCGAGTCATCGCCACGGTGGAGTGACCGAGGATCGCCTTGATGACGGTGTCGGACACCCCTGCAGACAGCAGCAGGGATGCGGCGGTGTGGCGTGCGGCGTGCAGCTTGATGGACGGGACGCCGGCCTTGGTGAGCGCGGCGTGCCATTCCTCGCTGTCCCTGCTGGGGTCGATGGGTCGCCCGTCCGGCCGCGTGAACACGAGCCCGTGCGGGTTGGGCTTGCCTGCCTGCTGCTTGGCTTGCAACCGCAGGAACCCCTCGAGCAGGGCGGGGATGGGGATGAGGCGCACACCCGCGGAGGACTTGGGCCTCGTGAGGCAGAGCCCGCCGTCGAGGCGGCGGTACTCGAAGCCCTTCTTGACGTCCAGTTGCCGGTCAGGGCAGGACCCGGCGCGCTTCATGCCGCACTTGTCGCCGCAGCCGTGCCGGTAGCCGAGGCGTTGCAACTGCCAGGACAGGTCGAGGGTGCCCTGATCGAGGTCGACACGGTCCCATTCCATGCCGAGGATCTCGCCCTGTCGTGCGCCGAGGATGAGCGCGGCTGACCAGCGCGGCCCGTACCAGTCTTTGAACGTGGCGACCATGAGAGCGCGCGCCTGGTCGAGTTCGATCGTCGCCTGATCCTTGCCTGTGAGGCTGGGGGCTTTGACGTGTTCGGCGACGTTGCGTCTGAGGATGCCTTCGCGTATGGCGTCGTTGAGGGCGACGTTGAGTACACGGTGTGCCCGGTGCAGGGTCGACGCTGACAGCCCGTCGGGGTGGGCGTCGGTTGCGCGCCCCATCCACGTGAGCATGTCGCGGACGTGCTGGGGCGTGAGCTTGTCCAGCCTGCGTTTGCCGAGTGTGGGCACGAGGTACAGCCGGACGGTGCTGCGGTAGTTGGCGAGGGTGGACGGCTTCACGGAGACGTTGTTGAGCCATTGGGTGAGCCAGGCTTCGACGGTCATGGATGCGGGGACGGTGCCGCCGTGCTCTTCGACGGTCTTCCGCAGTGCCCGGAACTTCGCGAGGGCGCCCGCCTTGGTGCGACTGGTGACGGCTTTGGTTTTGCGTTTGCCGTCGCCACCGATGCCGAGGTCGAGAATGTACCGGTGCAGCCCCGTGGTTTCGCTGTAGGTGTATGACCCTTCCCCCCGGGACCGGCGAGGCTTAGGCGGGGTCACGGCCGCTGGTCGTCGCGACATGCAGGGCACCAGACGACGAAGGCGTTCGGGTTCGCGGCCACCTGCTGTTGCTCCGCTGCCGTTAGTGGCCCGTACATCTGCCTTCCGCACGACTGACACTCGATCCACGACTCGGTCATGTCCGCACCCTCTCAGGTCGCAACTAAACTCGCAACTAACTATGTCGCACCATATCCAACACTGACCACACCGTAGGGCCTCTGACCTGCATGTTTGTGCTTGGCGCGGTTCTGTGCAAGCATACCACCTAGAGCCTTCTAATCTCTAGGTCGCCAGTTCGACTCTGGCCGGGGGCGCAGCAGAAACAGCAGGTCAGGGGGCCTGCGGAGCGCAAACTGGACACGCTCCGCGGGCCCCGGGTCGCAACCAAAGTAACAACTACGGCCGCAGTCACAACTATGCGGCGCTCTCGCCGAACAGCAGCGCCAGGAGTGCCACCTTCTCCGCCTCCAGCGCGGCCAGCTCGTCAGCGGTGAGTGGCGGGGCCGGTGGTGGCATCCAGACCTTGCGCCGGTTGTTCGCGGCCATCGTCATCACCTTGAGGTGCGCCGGGTTGCAGCAGCGGCGGTGCTCGCACCTCACGCCCCGCTTGCACGTCTGCGTGTCGTGGCACTGGTGATCCACGGTCATGCCGGCCGGGATGAAGCCGTCGCGGTGCAGCACGGCCAGGCGGTGCGTGGTGATCGTCTGGCTGCGGATGCCCGACCCGACGCATCCGTACCCGCCCGAGGTGACGGCGCCGTTGAACCGCCAGCAGCCTTCCGGGGTCCGTGTCACTCGTCGCAGGGTCCGCGCCCACAGGATGTCGATGAGGTGGCCGTCGTGGGCCAGTCGCTCGCTTGGTGTCATGACACCAGAGTAGCAGAGGTGTTAGTACACCAAGCGGCCCGCGCGTCATGACACCGTGCTATCGTGCAGTCATGACACCTACACTGGGGGCCGTGCCGAACCAGCCGAAGACCCCGATCAAGTCCTTCCGCATCCCGGACGACATCTACAAGGCTGCGCAAGCGAAGGCCGCCGAGCGTGGCGAGACACTGACAGGCGTGGTCGTGGACGCGCTGAAGCGGTACACCAAGAGGGGGACACGGTGAGCGAGTTCTTCAGCACGCACGAGGCGGCGCTGGCGTTGCAGAAGGGCCTGGCTGAGCTGGGCGAGATCGACGCACAGCGGAGCATCTGGGAGTGGGAGCCGCCGCACCACGTCGTGCAGGACCGCGACCGCGCCGCCACCACAGTGCGCGACGCCGTCCGTTTCCTCTGCTCCGAGGACGCATGGTGAGCGGCCGGGGGGTGCGCTGCAGGATCTTCGGGCATCGGGTGAACCGCTACTACGCCATGCGCGCGCCGAACCTCGCAGCGGTCGGCTGCAGGCGCTGCGACAAGACGGTCAACCTCGCAACGGACAGGTGGTAGCCATGACACTGAGAGACTTCATCCTGTCGCGGGTCGCCGAGGATGAGGCGGTCGCCCGGGCCGTGATCGCGCGGTACGCGCCCGACGCGGTGACGATGACCCGGGAAGACCCGTGGCCCGAGGAGGCGGCCTTCACCGCCCGTTACGATCCGACCCGCGTCCTCGCCGAGTGCGAGGCCAAGCGAAGGGTCGTGGAGGAGTACGACCAGGCAGTGTTCGACGACAAGGCGGTGCCCCACGGTGACAACGAGGCCGGGTGGGTGGCCGATGCCGTGTTGCTGCACTCGCGGCTGATGCTCCGCATCCATGCGGCGACCTACGCAGACCATTCCCACTACCGGGATGAGTGGGAACTCACCTAGAGATCGCGCCGTCGCCTCGAGTCCTGCCGGGGGCGCAAGGATCACCGCAGGTCACGGGCCCAAAGGCCCCCAGATTGGGGGTCGGGACGCTAGGCTAGGTAACAACCAAAGTCGCAACTATCGCCGGAAGTCGCAACAGACGGCACGAGGGGAAACCGATGAGTGCACGCAAGCCGCTTGAGGAAGGTTGCGACGGGGGCGTCTTCTGCCCCGTCGAAGGACACGTGCGGTCCATTGAGATCGGAGGCATGATGGGCATCATCCATACCCAGCTCACTTTGGGTCAGCAGCGGACGCTGATCGAGCGCCGCCGGGCTGAGCGGCGACAGCCGTGACCGTGTTGTCGGTGGTGGCGTTCTGGGTGGTCGTCGCACCCGCCACCGCTGCCGCCCTCGCAGTCACCATCCGGGCACGCGAGATCCACGGCCACTGAACGCACGAGAAGCCCCCACCGCCTCGAGTGAGGTGGTGGGGGCTTCTTCGTGCTTAGACCCAGGCGCCGCCTGAGCGTTTCCGTGGGCGTCGAGGCTGCCACGCCCCGCCGACCCGTGCGAACTCCGTAGCGGGCAGCACGGTCACGGCAACGGCGCTGGTGGACGTGTTGCCGCTGGCGTCTGTCGCGGTGAGCTGGAACGTCAGCATGTCGCCATCCTTCGACGGTGCCGGGGTGAACGTGCGCGCCGCCCCGGTCCCGGTCAGGGTGACAGTCCCGCCGGTCGCTTGCGCCCACGCGTGGGACGTCGCACCGGTCGAGCCTGACCCGTCGAGGGTGACCTGCGACCACGGCTCAACGGTCTGATCCGGGCCGGCCTTGGCCGTGACGACAGGCGCAGGGCCGGTCGCGACCGTGACGCGGGTGAGCCTGGCCCGGGCAACAGCCGCCGGGCCGGCCGTAACCGCGACCCCCGTGAGTCGGGCGCGGGCCGCTACTGCCGGGCCTGCCGTGACGCTGGCACCGGTCAGCCGCACCCTGGCAGGGACGGCTGGCGCGGCTGGGGCGGCGGTCACCGCGATACCGGTCAGTCTGGCCCGGGCAGGGACGGCCGGGCTGGTCGACACTCTCGCCCCGGTGAGGCGTGTGCGTGCCACCGGGTCAGCTCGCCGTGTCGGTGACCTTGACCGTCAGGTTCGCCCACTGCCCCGACGAGGCGGTCATGGTCCCGGCCTCAGCGGACGAGAGAGCGATGACGGTTTCGGCGTTCGTCGCGGTCAGTGCGACCGTAGACGACTTGATGACAGTAGCGCCCTGCAGAAGGGCGATGACCCGCGAGCTCGTCGTCCCAGCGGACAGGTAGCCGGACACCTTGACCTTAACGCTGGTCAGGTCGGCAGGGACGGCCAGGGTGAACGGCGCGGACTGGTACACGAGGCCGGTGGGGTTGTCCCCCGACTCGATGTACGTTGCCGGGTCGGCGTCGCCCAGGACCGTCGCGACGGACGCGGCGCCGGCGGGGTTCTTCGTCCAGCCGGTGACCGTGGACCCGGTGTCCGTGGTCGGCGCCCACACCTGTTGCGCGGGGGCGGGGATGACGGCGATCTGCACACCGGCAGAGCCGACCGTCGAGGCGTCGAAGGTGAAGGTCTGCGTGTTCGTCGTGCCCGCGGTGGCCTTCGTGACGTCGGCGATGACGGCGCAGTGGCCGAACGCGGCCGTGGCGTAAAGGCTGGACCGGATCACAGCGTCAGGGGCGACGGTCGCCGTCGAGGCGAACCCGGCGCTGCCGATGAAGTGGTTCGCCATCGACAGGACCACGTTGTCAGCGGAGGCTGTGGTGATCGACGGGGCGGGGATGGCGGTGCCCGAAATGGTGGGTGTGGCCGTCCCCACGACGCCCGCACCACCAGCACCGGAGTACCAGACCGCGGCGAGGCCGAAGTTCGACGCCACAGCCCAGGTGATCGCGGGGGCCGCGTCACCCGCGACGTACTGCTTCGCGAAGACGGTGAGGTACGTCTTGCTGTTGATGTGGGCGGCCTGCACGATCTGCGACCAGCCGGTCGGGACGCTGGGGGCACCCATGCCGTCGCCGTTGGTGACGACGAGGAAGCCCCAGTCGTCGGCGACGACACCGGCGGGGATCGTAAGCGACCCCGACGTTCCGTTGCCCTTCGCGGTTGCTTGCGTGCGGAACACTGGCAAGGTCATTGGGTTGCCTCTCGCGGGTTGGAAGTCATCAGATGGCCGTCATGGAGCCGTCGGGCATGTAGTACGTGCCGCCCACGGACTGCAGCCGCGGACGCCCGGTCCACGACTCCGCTTGGCGGCGCTTGGCGCCCATGACGAGAATCCGCCCGCCGGACTGGTAGATCATCGGGACCGTCTCGGCGACGGACCCGCGGTAGAACTCAGGCCCCCAGAAGTTCCACTCGCCGCCAGTGACCTCGACGACGCCGTGGGAGTTCGGGTCGCCGCCGTACATGCCCTGGCCCCAGTTGCCGCCGAAGACGTTGCCCGACCCGCCATCGATGCGCAGGACCGAGCCCGGCGCGGAACGGTTGTCGGGCTTGTACCCCTCGGACACACCGCCGTAGATGTCGAGGCCGTCGCTGTTGCCGGTGATCTTCCACCCGTTCCACCCGTTCAGGGGTGAGGCGTACAGGTAGCCAAGGCGGGTGTTCGTCATGCCCGACAGGACAGTCATCCACCCGTTCGTGCCGGTCTGCGCGGGGCTCGAGGACACACCCAGGTTGCAGTAACCGGACATCCACAGGTCGTTGTCGGAGCCGCCGATGGTGAACTGGGTGTCCCACATGTTGTTCACGGTCCAGTGGCCGGTAAACAACACCTGCGTCAGTGCCGCCATCGACGAGGGCCGGCCGAAGACGTACCGCATGAAGTCGAAGCCGAGGGCGTGGAACTCGCACGCGTACAGCGACCCCGCACCGAGGGGCTGCTCCCAGAACTGTTGCGCCGCGGAACCGGAGCTGCCGCTGAAGCCGATGTCGGCGATGTAAATGTCGTAGTAGGTGGCGGCGCCGACGAACCACGACGACGTGCCCGAGCCGCACCCGAGCTTGACGCGGGACGTGATGTACTTCCCGCCCGCCAGCTCGGGGTTGCGGGGTCCGCCTGGCCCGCCGATGATCTTCATACCGGAGAACGGGGTGCGGGTCAGGTTGAAGTTGTGGAGCCGGTTGCCGAGCATGACGGCCGGGATCTGCGTCTGCGCGGCGCAGTAGGACAGGGCCGCGGTGAGCTTGTCGTCGTCCGTGGCGCCCGCGAAGGAGTCGAGTAGGACAACGCCGGGGGTGCCACCCGCACCCGCGAGGGCGAGGTCTGCACGGTCGGAGACGTCGTTGATGGCGCCGGCCATCGTCGCAGCCCAGCCGGTCGCGCCAGCGACGGGAAGTATCGGTCTAGCCATGTCAGTCTCCGTAGGGTGCAGCGCCGTAGGGGGTGTTGCCGTAGCCCGCAGTGTTGCCACCCGCGGCGGGGACATCGGGTCGAGCGCGGCGCTTCCACAGCCCGCTCATCTTGTGCCGGATGACGCTCATGACGCGGGCATCCACAGGTCGTTGTCGAGGGCGTTCGTCCCGGGGTCAGTTGACCCGGTGAAGATCACCATGACGTCGGCCCGTGACGACGGCCGCGCGCTCGTCGCGCTGAACAGGACAGACCCGGCCGGGATGTTCGCGAGGGTCGGCGCGGCGCTTGTGCCTGGGTCGCCCTTCGGTCCTGCTGGGCCTGTCGGGCCGGTGGGGCCTGCGACACCCTGGATGCCGGGCGGCCCTTGGGCTCCGGTTGGACCCGCTGGACCGACCGGCCCCGTGGCTCCGGTTGGGCCTGGAAGTCCGCTGCCGCCGCTACCACTGCCCGTGACAAGGTTCCCCGCGGCGTCACGCACGTCGCCGTTCTTGTCGTACAGGACAAACCCGCCAGGGGCGCCGATCGGGATCGTGGACGTCATCGGCGGATTCGACGAACCAACCGGCGTGATGCCACGAAGGTTCACCTCGCCCGAGACCGGGACGTCGATGATGTACTTCTCAGGTACGGCAGACGTGTCCGTGAACTTGACCTCGATGACGACCTTCCAGCCGCGCTCGAGGATGTCCGGGTCGTCAGTTGCGGGGACGAGGATGTCCAGCGAGGGTGACCCTGCGCGGACGTTCAGGTCGCCCGAGTCCCACACGCCGGCAGGGACGACCGAGTCGTCGACTGCTGACGTGATGCGGGCGGGGATCGTCACCTTGTACGTTCCCGGCTTCAGGTTGCTGCCGGCGCCTTGTGAGTACCAGAGGCAGTGAACCCGTGACAGGTTCCAACTCGGGGTGGGTCCAGCCATTACTGCTCCTTGGATGCGGTGGCGCCCCCTGGCGCGGTGGATGAGGCATGGCCCAGGTACTGCAATCGGCGTAGGAGCGGGGTACGCTCATCCACGCGATCAACCTCTAGCCAGGTGATCGTCAGGCCCCCGCGGCGACGCAACGTCGCGGGGGCCACCTCGTAGTCACTTCGTCGGGTTGCGCCACTTGCCGTGGTCGCGGGCGATGTGCGGCAGGAACCAGGCGGCGAAGAGCAGCCAGGCGCAGGAGAACAGGACAGCCCCGACCCGCGACGTCGTGTGAAATACGGTCGCGGTGAGCTCGGACAGGGTGTCGTTGGCTGCGGGGTCGAGCAGCCCCCACACCTCATACGCGGTTGCGATGAGGAGGAGGGCCACCCAACCCCAGAGGCGTGGTGTCACTAGCCGACTTCGGAAATGGTCGGGTCGGACGGCTCACCGGCAGGCGGGGTGTTCGGGACGAAGTAGACCAGGGCGGCGCCGAGTGCGGACACGATGCTGGCGGCCCACTTCTGCGCGTCGCCGTCGAGGACGCCCGCAGACACGATGACGCCGAGGAACGCGAGGACAGCGGCGATGGTCTTGGAGTAGCGCGACATGGGTTCTCCTTAGTGCTGGTTGAGGTACTGCTGCAGGGCCTTGTAGGTGGCCCTGCCGGGGATGCCGTCAGCGGGGGAGCCGATGAGCCGCTGGATGGCCTTCCACGTTTGGGGTCCGGCGACACCGTCTGCGGGGACGCCGACCTTGCGCTGCAAGGCGGCCCATGTCTGCCGGCCAAGCACGCCGTCCTGTGTGACGCCGGCCCACTGCTGCAGCCGCTTCTTCGACGCGGTGCCGAACACGCCATCGACGGCGAGCTTGGTGGGCTTGGGGGCGGCCTTGACGGGCTGCGGCACAGGCGGGCGGGTGGTGCCGCGCGAGGGTGCGGTGTCGGTGTGGGCGGGCAGGATCTTAGAGAGGGGCAGGTTGCCCGGGTCGCCGTGGTCGTTGTCGGGGACGTGCTGGTGTCCCAGCACGCCGCGATAAGAGGCGAAGGCCGCGCGGGACAGGCGGACACCGTTAGCCCCGTAGGAGCCCGGATACTGCTTCCACGACACCGACGTGGCTAGGGGGATGCCCGTCGCTATGTAGATCGCGTCGAGGAGGGCGCGGATGTTCGCAGCTTCAGCGTCGCTCATGTCGGGCAGGTAGTGGACGTTGTAGCGGGAGGCGGTGGCGCCGTCGCAGGTGCCGATGATCTCGATCTGGATCACGCCAGCCCGGTTTGTCTCGGGGGTGCCGGCGGGGTGCATGAGTGCGCGCCCGGCCCGGTCGAGGGGTGTGTGTTGCCGGATCTCGCCCGTCTTGGAGTTGATCGTGAAGTGCGGGGCGTCGGCACCGGCGTTGTAGCCGGGCCATGATCCGCCTTCGGTGGAGTGCAGGCAGATGATCGACGGCGCGCGCGTGAACGATCCGCCGTCACGGTTCCACGTCTGCCGCGTTGCGATGGGGAGCCAGGTGGTCACGATGCCTCCAAGGCATGCGTAGGGGCCGCACGGTGGCGGCTCGGGATGGGTGGTGCGTTAGGGGCGTGGCCCGGTGCCGTCCCACGCGACGGCGTGGCCGGTGGTGATGGCGAGCTGGGCGTAGTCGGCGCCGTCGGGCAGGGTGACCGTCGCGAGCCAGCGCCCGTACTTCTCGGTCTTGTCCTTGTCCGTGTGGATCACGAGGAACGCGCCGATGGGCAGGATGCTGCGCGCCCAGTCCCGGGCGGCCTTGCCCTCCGGGGTCGACACCTCGGGGGCGTTGATGCCAGCGAGTCGCAACCGGGTCGCGGTGTGGACGTGCATCCCCAGGTCGACATCAACGTCCATCGTGTCGCCGTCGA
>Ga0308174_10000682_pt1 | contig 14748 bp, 13 predicted proteins | sample PhyPR2_FD_203894 | JGI IMG/M metagenome (GOLD analysis project Ga0308174, IMG submission 203894) | Soil microbial communities from UC Gill Tract Community Farm, Albany, California, United States - DLSLS.P.R2 | ecosystem: Environmental > Terrestrial > Soil > Agricultural land | place: USA...
GCGCGAAACGCATCGTGCCCTCAAGCCAGTCAATTCGAGCTCCGAAGCTGGACATGTCCCCTACTTGACAGCTCGCCACCCCTTGCCTACAATGTAGGCAACATGGCCGAACTGCTGGGCACTTTCGAGCACGCTGTTTTGCTGACCGTGGTCAAACTGGCAGACGACGCATATGGGCGCGGCATTCTTCGCGGCGTGCAGGTGGGCCTCGATCGCGAAGTGGCTGCCGGGGCGATATACTCCACACTCGATCGCTTGGAACAAAAGGGTCTGATTTCTTCGCGCCTGGACGAGGGCACGCCAGTGCGGGGCGGCCGCGCGCGACGCTACTATCGGCTCACCGCCGCCGGAGTTAATGCGCTGAACGAATCGAAATCGGCCCTGGAGCAAATGTGGCAAGGCACGAGATGGCCGCTGGAGGTGCCGACATGATTCCGGAAAATCCGCCGAGTTGGCTGCAACGTGCGCTCTTGCGTTTCTTGAAGGCGCGGGATCGCGAAACGATTTCGGGAGACTTGCTCGAAGAATACCGGGAAGAAAAAGTACCACGCCTAGGCGTCCTGCGGGCAAACCTTTGGTATCTGCGCCAACTGTTCAGCTTCGCTTCCATGCGAATGGTAGACGGGCGACCCGTACAACAAGTCTTGGTCCTCATGTGTTTCTTCGCTATCGCAGCAGGCGTCTGGCTGGGCACGATGGAACACATCCTGAAGCACGATGGCTATCGGGAACGTTCCGTTATTGCAGTCTGCATCGCAATCCAGGGCTTGGCTACACTGCTGTACCTTCTATTGCACGGACGCTTTCTGTTTCGAGGTCTCGTGATGACCGGCGCCGTCGCGATCATGTTGCTGGGAGGGTCCGCCATTCTCAGGATTTCGCGAGCTCAGCACTTCGAAGGCTTCGTGCTCCTGATTGGCTTGGCGTTGTTGCTGCAGGGCGCATTGACCCTTGCTACGTTACTCCGTACAGGCGATGAGGCTGGGACCAGGTAAACACCTATAAAACGGCGATTTCCGGTAATTCTCAACTTTCCGGGAACGACGGGTAGGATTTCGGAACGGTGATTTGCCCCGGCCGCTGCTTCTAATCCGCCGGCCTTCCCATCGTCAGTGCAACCGCATGCTCTCCGCGAACCAGATCCGCATAGGTTTCACGTTCCCGCGCCACATGCACGCGATCTCCGGAAACCAGTAGTTCACAAGCCCTGGGTCGCGAATTGTAATTGGAGGCCAACACAAAACCGTAGGCCCCGGACGTGCAAACAGCCAGAAGGTCACCCACTTTCACCTCCGGCATCTCACGGTTGCGCGCGAAGAAATCGCCGGTCTCGCATACGGGTCCCACAACGTCGGCAGTCATCCGGCCACCGCCGCCGAGCACATCGCGCTCGACCGGAAGAATCTCGTGATGCGCCTGGTACAAAGCCGGCCGAATCAGGTCGTTCATCCCCGCATCCACAATGACAAAGATCTTCGCGCCATTCTTTTTTACCAGCAGTACGCGCGTCAGCAGCACTCCCGCCTCCGCGACAATCGAGCGGCCCGGCTCCAGCATCAGCGTCAAGCCCAGCCCGTCCAATTTTGTTCGCAGTCGTTCGATAAACGCGTGTATCGGCATAGCGGTGTCGCTGGCCCGGTAGGGAACCCCCAACCCGCCGCCCAGATCCAAATACCGGATCGGCAACCCACGCGAACGCAGCTCCTTCACCAGGCTCAGCATCTTTTCAGCGGCTTCCAGCAATGGATCGGCTTCCAGAATCTGCGATCCAATGTGGCAGCTCACTCCCTCGGCAACAATCCCGGGCAACCCGGCAGCCCGGCTGTAGATCTCGGGGGCCTGCGCCATATCTACTCCGAACTTATGCTCCCGAAGTCCCGTGGAGATGTACGGGTGAGTCACGGCATTTACATCCGGGTTCACTCGAACGGCAATAGAAGCAGTGAGCTTCTCCTGCACGGCAATTCGGGAAATCTGTCCGACTTCCTCCTCCGACTCGCAGTTAAAGCTATGTATTCCCGACTGCAGTGCAAAGCGAATCTCGGTTTCGGTCTTCCCTACCCCGGAGAAAACGACCGTGTTCGCGGGGGCATCCACATTCAGAACACGGTACAGTTCGCCGCCCGATACAATGTCAAAGCCCGCGCCCTCCCTCGCCAAAACGCTCAACAGGGCCAGATTCGAGTTCGCCTTCACTGCATAGCAAACCCGGTGTGGCAATCCATCCAGAGCACTTCGATAAGCGCGAAAACGGCTGACGACCGCCTGCTTTGAATAGACATACGTTGGCGTTCCGTATATCCTGGCGATGCCGGACAAATCGGTGTCCTCGCAGACCAAGGCATTCCCGCGATAAAAAAACTCCCCGTCTATCAACATGTATCTTTCAGGCTAAAGCACCTTCAGCGCAATCACGGTCTGGTCGTCGGTCAACGGCGTTGCGCCGCGAAAATCATCCAGCGCGCCGAAGATGGTCTGCGTAATCTGCTGGGGAGCCAGCCGGTATGTGGCCCGCATCAAATTGCGTAAGCGTTCCCGGCCGTACTCTTCCTCGTCGGCCGACAATTGGTCTTCCACTCCGTCCGAGTACAGCAGCAACAGGTCGTCAGGCTGCACGACGATTTTTGTCTGATCGTAGTCCTGATCATCGAGCAAACCGATCGGAACACCCTCGATGCGCGTACTTAGAATCTCACCGTTACGGCAGATCATCGGCGGAATGCCCCCGGCGTTCGCAATCGTGAACGTGTGGTTCGGCGCGTCCCAGGACAACAGCGACAGCGTTGCATATTGCGCGTCGATTTTTCGTTCCAGCAATGCCTCGTTCAGCATCCTCATCAGTTGCGCGGGGCTGCGTCGCCCTGGCGCCAGGATTCGCAACAGTCCGGAAATCAAGGCTCCATACAGCGCCGCCGCCGCGCCTTTGCCGCTCACGTCCCCGAAAGCGATCAGGCTGTACTCGCCTTTCTGCTCAAAAAAGTCATAAAGGTCACCGCTGATCTCCCGCGCCGGACGCGTCCGCACGCCCACATGCAGCCCCGCAATATCGGAAATGGCGCGCGGCAGCAGAACCGATTGCAGCTTGTACGCGGCCTTCAGGTCCTGCTCCATGCGCTGTTCACGTTGCGCCAGCACCTCGTAAAGCCGCGCATTTTCCACAGAGGTTGCGATCTGCGGCGTCAATAGCGTGAGCGCGCGAATGTGTTCATCGGTGAAGAACCCGTAGCGCGTACTTTCCAGGTCCAATACGCCGATCACGCGGTCTTGTAGAATCAGCGGTGCCGCCACCTCGGAGCGGATATCGGGGTGCGATGCTATGTAGCGCGGATCCTGCGTCACATCGCCCACCCGTATCACCTTGCGAGCTTCCGCCGCAGCCCCAGTCAGTCCTTTGCCAAACTCGATGTTGTCAATTGTGCCAGGCTGGTCGTACCGCTGTGAAAACCGGCAGTGCAGCAATTTCCGGTCTTCATCCACCAGAAAAATACTGAACGCATCGAAGTTAATCAAGGCGCGAATGGTCAAGGCGATCTTTGTCAGTAGCTCATCCAGATTCAGAATGGAGCTGAACTCCTGGGAAAGATGCGCTAATACACGCAGGGTCCGGTTCTGGCGTTCCACCCGGCGATATAGCCGGGCATTGTCGATCGAAACCGCAATACGGCTCGCAATCAATCCCAGCAGCGACTGATCCTGTTCAGAAAACGCGTTCAGTCGTGTCGATTGCAGATCGATGATGCCCACCAGCTTGCCCCGGATCAGCATTGGCACCGCCAGTTCCGCCCGCACTGCATCGAGCGCGTTCAGATACAGCGGCTCCGCCCGTACATCCGGGACTAGAAAAGGCTGCCGCGTAGCCGCTGCATGGCCCGTGATCCCTTCGTCATACCCGATGATGAGATTCTTCGCTACTTCATCCCGGTGTCCAATCGAGTACCGCATCCGAAGCGTACGCGTCCGCTCGTTATAAAGCAGAATGGCGAACAGCTCATACGGAATCACCTCATTGATAATGGCCGCGATGTTCGATAGCAGCAGATCGAGGTCCAGCGTCTCACTCGTGAGAGTACTGACCTCCAGCAGAAAATCCAGCAGCTCAACGCGTTCCCGAAAACGCGTCTGGCCTTCCCGTGACACCGGCATCTAATATGTATCTTCTCTTGAAGGCGCCAAACTTGTTTGGCTTATTTCACGAAGGATGCTGACGCCTGAACTGGTCCCAATGCGGTTCGCCCCGGCCCGTACCATTCCCTGCAAAGCCGCCCAGGTGCGCACGCCGCCCGAAGCCTTTACGCCCATTGAGCTGCCGACTGCCTCGCGCATTAGCTGAATGTCGTCGATGGTCGCCCCCGCCGTGGAAAAGCCCGTTGAAGTTTTCACAAAATCGGCCTGTGCCTCTGCCGCAGCCTCGCAGGCCGCCAGTTTCTCATCGCGCGTCAAAAGGCATGTCTCCAAGATCACCTTCAGGATGGCACCTTCGCCGTGCGCGGTCTCTGCCAGCACGGCAATCTCATCGCGGACACGCGCGGTGAAACCGGACCGTAACGCACCAATGTTCAAAACCATGTCCAGTTCGGCTGCGCCCTCTTCCAGCGCCTGGCGCGCCTCCGCCAGCTTTACCTTCTCCTGGCTGGCTCCCAACGGAAAACCGACCACGGTACACACCCGCGAGTAACCGTCCCGCAGCGCCTTTGCAGCCAAAGGCACCCAACAGGGATTCACGCAAACTGACACAAACCCAAAATCCCGCGCCTCCTGGCAGAGACGGGCTATCTCGCCTTCGGCCGCATCCGGCCTTAAAAGCGTATGGTCAATCAGCGAAGGAATAGAGGATGGGATCAGCAGGGATTCATTCACGGGCGACGAAAGGGAGGGCATCCACTCCGAAATGGAAGCGGTACTTCCAAAATATCACGCAACCCCGCCATCAGCCTTCGCCTTTTCTCCCCGTCTGCTCGCAAACCCAACACAAACAACTTCTTGCCGCGCTCGTCCATGCTGTAGGGAACTGAACATGCGCTTAAAAGATAAGGTCGCCATTATTACTGGAGCGGCCACCGGTATCGGCCAGGGGATCGCCCTTCGTTTTGCACAGGAGGGAGCGGCTGTCGTTGTCGATTATGTCGGCAAGCCCGATGCTCCGAAGGAAACCCTGGAGAAGGTGAAAGGTGTGGGAGGAAAGGCAACGGCCGTGGAGGCCGACGTGTCCAACTCCGAACAGGTTCAGCATCTGATCGCAAGCGCCGTACAGGCCTACGGCAAACTCGACATTGTCGTCAACAACGCTGGAATAGAAAGCAAGTACCACTTCGTTGATTACCCCATCGAAAAGGTCCGCCAGATCATCGAAGTGAATCTGATTGGTCCTTTCCTGGTGGCGCAGGCTGGAGCCAGGCAGATGATCAAGCAGGGCCACGGTGGACGAATCATCAACATTTCGTCCGTTCACGAGGATCTGCCCATGCCTACGAACGCGCCCTACTGCGCTTCAAAGGGCGGTCTGCGTATGCTCGCCAGAACCATCGCGGTCGAACTTGCCAAAGACAACATTACCGTCAACAACATCGGCCCCGGAGCCATCTACACCCCGATTGACGCCGATATCGAAGCTCAGCCAGAAATGGAGAAGGCATTGATGGGCGAGATTCCTCTCAACCGGTGGGGCCAGCCCGCGGATGTAGCGGCGGTTGCCGTTTTCCTCGCCTCCGACGAGGCCAGCTACGTTACCGGCTCTACCTATTTTGTGGATGGCGGTATGCTCCGCCAGTCTGGCAGCTACTAAAAAGGGTGCCGAAGCACTACGCTTTGGCACCCGCACGCCTTACAACAGCGGCTTCCAATCCTACGCGCGAGCCGAACTAGCCGACCCGCCCGTCACGCGATAGAAGGAATCGCGTGCTACCGGCGCAATCAGGTTCCATACCTTCTCCGCCGTCGTCTTTTCTTCGCTTTGAATCTGACGCGCCAGCCCTTCAGTGACGCTGTCGCCCGCTGCCTGGGCCGCCGTCGCGAGACTTTCGTACATTGCTATTTCGCTATTCTCTACCGAATACGCGATCATCAAGTCCTGAGTCGTCCGCTCCTCCTTCTCGTGCCCTATCGACGCGGCCTTCGGCGCATTGCTGAACAGATGCGCCAGGATATTCTTGGCCGTGGAGGTACTGCCTCCCAGGGCCTCCAGTCTGCTTGTCAACCGCTCGTACTGGCTTTTCGTCTCCTGAGCATGCTGCGCGAACAGGGATTTTGCCTGCTCGTTATCGCCTTCCTTCGAGAATGTATTGAGCTGTGTCTCAAAGCTCTTCTCTGCCGCGATCGCGTCCACAAGATAACGCTTAATAACATCCGTTGCTGTTTCTGCCATAGTCTTCCTTTTTAGTGATTAAGATCTACCCGCTTCACATCCCGTGCCGCGGTCACATCCTGTGGACTAGATAGCAATCGGACGGTTTCTAATTTGAATTCCCTGGAAATTACCTAACTTTATCGAGCTTGTTCCCTCAATCGGGCAGTTTTAACAGAACTAAAACTAGAGGAGTAGAATGTCTGAGAACTTCGCCACATTCACCTCATGGCCCACTTCGACATCGATTCTCCTTATCCACTTACCCCGGAACACATCGCCTTTTACCGCGAGAACGGCTACGTCAAGTTGAAAAACGTACTTTCGCCCGAAACGGTGGACCATTACCGGCAAATCATCTCTGCGAAAGTGACGGAGCTCAACACTCTTCATCTCCCCATGGAGCAGCGCACGGTTTACGAGAAGGCATTTCTACAGATCATGAACCTTTGGACGAAAAGCGAGGATGTAAAGACATTCGCGATGAGCCAGCGATTGGGCCGCATCGCCGCTCAACTGATGGGCTGCCGAGGCGTTCGCATGTACCACGATCAGGCGTTATATAAGGAAGCGGGCGGTGGCATCACGCCGTGGCACGCCGATCAATACTATTGGCCAGTCGACTCGAATCACACCGTCACGGCCTGGATTCCGCTGCAGGACACTCCGCTCGAAATGGGACCGCTGGCCTTCGCACCCGGCAGTTATCGCATCGAGACCGGCCGCGATCTGGAAATCGGCGATGAAAGCGAACAGAAGATTCAGCGCAGCCTGAAAGCCTATCCCGTGCACGAAACGGCATTCGAACTGGGCGAGGTGAGCTTTCACTCAGGATGGACTTTTCACCGCGCCGGAGCCAACTCCACCAATCGGCCGCGCGAGGTCTTCACGATCATCTACGTGGATCAGGACATCCATCTCACCGAGCCCAGGAACAAGGATCAGCAGAACGACCGGCAGCGCTGGTGCCCGGGCGTGGAAGTGGGCGGCGTTCTCGACTCGCCTCTGAATCCCGTCATCTACAGCGAGGCGGGGTGACGCCCGCCAAACCACTCCACACCCTCGCCTCGCTTTCGGCCGTCGACATCGCCATCATCGGACTGTACTTCGGCGCGGTCATCCTTCTCGGCATTCTTCTGAAACGCAAAGTCCGAACCGGCGAGGACTTCTTTATTGCCGGCCGCGAAATGACGGCGTGGATCGCCGGGCTCAGCTTCGTTGCGGCGAACATGGGCGCGCTCGAACTTATGGGCTGGGCAGCCGGAACTTACCAATACGGAATGCTCGCCATGCACTGGTACTGGGTCGGCGCCATCCCCGCCATGATCTTTCTGGCACTGGTGATGATGCCGTTCTATTACATCTCGAAAACGCACTCCGTGCCCGGCTACCTGAAGCTGCGCTTCGGCGAATCGACTCGGGCGCTCAGCGCGCTCTCATTCGCCGGAATGACGATCCTGGTCTCCGGCATCAACATGTTTGCCATGGCGAAAGTGATGGAGGTGATACTCGGCTGGAATCTCACCTTCTCCATCGGGATCTCCTCGGCCACCATCGCGGTCTATGTCACGCTGGGCGGCCTCACCTCGGCCATCTTCAATGAGGTGCTTCAGTTCGTTCTCATCTGGCTTGGGGCTCTGGTGGTTCCTATCCTCGGTCTCGCTGAATGCGGAGGTTACGACGGCCTGCGTAACCGCATCCTTCACGACGCCTCTCTCCCCAACGGTTTTCTCCATCTTTGGACCAACACGGCCCACTTCAGTGCTAATCCGATGGGCATTCATTGGACCGGCATCGTCTTCGGCCTCGGCTTTGTCGGAGCCTTCGGCTACTGGACCACCGACTTCCTGGTCGTCCAAAGAGTTATCGCAGCCAAAGACCTGCGTTCGGCCCAAATGGCCCCGATCATCGGAGCCTTTTTCAAACTGCTTGTCCCTTTCATCGTCATCCTGCCCGGCCTCATCGGGGTCGCTGTCCTCGCTGGAGAAAACGCAGGCCGTGGACTTCTGCCTGAATCCACCGCCCTCGCGGGGCAACACACCTATAACGAAGTCCTTCCTTTGCTACTGGTCCGGTATGCGCCCCCGGGCCTGCTCGGTCTCGGCATTACGGCACTCATCGCCGGATTTATGTCCGGCATGGCCGGCAACATCAGTGCCTTCTCCACCGTTTGGACCTACGACCTCTACCGTCCGCTGCTGCGCTCGAACGAAACCGACGCGCACTATCTCGCCATCGGGCGCTGGAGCACCGTCGGCGGCGTACTTGTCAGCATGGGCGCTGCCTATCTTGCCATGCGCTTCAACAGCATCATGGATTACGTGCAGGCGCTCTTCAGCATCCTGGTGACGCCGCTCTTCGGAACCATTATCTTGGGGATGCTATGGAAGCGGGCCACACCCGCTGCCGGCTTCTGGGGCCTGCTCGCCGGCATCGCCTCGTCTCTTGGAATGTGGCTCTGGGTCCGGCAGGTTCCATCCGCGCTCTCCATCATCGCGCTCTCACCGGACGCAGAGCCCATGGCCGAGAACTTGTATCGCATGCTCTGGTCGTGGCTTGTCTGTGTCCTCGTCACCGTCGGCCTGAGCCTCCTGACGAAACCGCAACCCGAATCAGAACTGCGGGGTCTGGTCTACGGCTGTACTAACTTGCCCCAGCAAAAACAATATCCTCTGGTTTACCGTCCGGCCTTCTGGGGATGCGCAGTGCTGTTTGTCTTCCTTTATCTCCAGTGGCTCTTCCGATGAAACCTCACCGGCCTCAAACAGAGTTCTCCGTCTGGTTCTACATCGGAGCACTCTTACTTGTCTACGGCTTTCTGCTCATCGCGGCCGGAATCTATCAGCTTTCGCACCCACCCACAACCGTCCTCGCGGAGTACCATGCAACGCTCTGGGGCGGAGTTGTTCTCCTGCTTCTCGGGGCGCTCTACACATTCATCTTCTGGCCCAACCGAAGCCGCCGCAAACATTGAATCAGCTTACTCGGCCGGCAGCCCTGCCTGTGCCACAATCTGCCGTAAATCCCCCGACGAAATCAGAGGAAGTTGAATCTGCAGGTTGTCATTCTCCTTCACCTGCACGTCGGTCGCCTTTGGTTGCAAGGCCTTCAAAAAGTCCGGATTCAGCATCTCTCCCGCTTCTATCTGCTCGAGTGCGTACGCCCAGTAGTGCCCCGGCGGAACTTGCTTTAGACTGAAGCTGCCGCTTGTGTCCGTGCTGGCCAGATGAATGCCCGACCCATCCGCGTTCAGAGTGTCCGAAACGAGAAGAATTTGACCGGACGGCGCAGACTGCGGAGCCGAGCCGTTCTCCTGGGGCGGCTTGATGCTTCCGCCCACCTCCGCCGCGCCGTAGCGGAAAACCAAGTCCAGCTCGCCCCCCACCCCGCCGCTTAAATCAAGCTCCTTGCCGAGAATGTCTCTGGAGCCGTATGTTGCCGAAGCCAGATACGTTCCCTGCGGCGCGTTCGTGTCAATAGTGTATTTGCCGGGCAGCACATTGTCCAGAGCAAACGCGCCATCGGTTCCAGGATTCGTCCGGGGTACTCCCATCATGCCCATCGGCTCCGCCGGCACCAGGGTCAGATGTGCGGTGGTGATATCAACCGGTGAATTACCCACGGCGCTTCCCTCAAGGCTCACCCGTCCGCGCAAAGACCCTGCGGTAGCAATCGGCAGGTCCACCCCGTTGACATCACCCGATGCCACATCCACGTTGACTCTGCCCAGAGCCCGAACCTCACCCGACATTCTCAATAGAGTGAGAACGTATGCGCCTGGAGCAACGCCCGGAATATCGAAGCTGCCGTCCGGTTTCAAGTTACCCTGGCCGTCAAAGAAAAACATTGCCGAGTCCTCGCGGGGCGACAAGTTTACTGCGCCTCCCGCCTTCAAACCAGAAGGCAATGCGCCCGCCACTTTGCCCCGCACATGATACGTTTGTGCCTCCTGCATTTGAATGTTCGTGCCAGGTGCATCCTGCCCCACTTTCAACTCGATGGGAGTAGCACTCGCAAGAGAGTTCGCTGACGGAAAGCACGTGCGAACAGGCCGGATATCAGGCTTTCCCGGCGGCGCCGGCAGTTCCGGATTGTCCATGCGGCTCGCCGGAAACGGCTGCACACAAAAGTAGTACTTACCAGGGGACAGATTCATCATCCGATACTCGCCCAAGTCGTTGATTTGGGCGCCGCCGAGCGGAAGGTATCGCTGCTTGCCGCGCCACCAGCTTTGGGTCAGCGCCTGAACCATGCCGCCCTCTACAGGATCTCCATCGGCATCCACCACCTTGCCGGAAGCTACGGGTTGCGGGGAAAGTGTCAGCGCTAGCCCCGTTAGCTGCTGTCCGGGACTGAGCGTGAGTATCGTTCCCATCTGCATCGGCCCCTTCGCCCCATAGTTGAATCCCAAGAAACGGCCTTTCTGGGCCGAAAGCGTATATTGGCCGGGCTCGATCCCCTCTATCTGAAATAAGCCGTCAGCGGCAGAGGCTGTGGCGTATCCTTGTCCGGTGGAGCTCGGACCACGAAAGGCCCGGTTGCCTCAGCGGCAGAATTTCGCGCAATTAGCCGTATGGTGACCTTTTTCAACGCCTCGCCGGTTAGCGAATTCGTCACGTGCCCGCCCAGCACGCATCGCTTCTCAGGCGGAGTATTGCTGGCCGGAGGAGCAAGCTGGCCGCCTCCTGTCGAATTGAAAATTACTCCCTGCGCGGCAGCCGCAGGCGATAACACTACACAACCAATGAACAGGAAAACGGACGGGGCAAAGCCAGCGACACGACCGCACACGGGTTTGTACAAACGGCACCTCTCCAGTCAGCCAGCCCAGTATATTCGGAGCAACTCCACCCCGGCAAGGCAGTACCGTGCGCGCCACATTTCGCGAATCTGATCCTCACAGGTCAACCCATCTCCCGTTCAGTCGTTGGTCAGTTCCTGCTCCAGCTTCTTCAAACTTGGCTTCTCGCCGAGCACAATGAGGAAGTCACCCGCTGATATTTGGGAATCCGCGGGAGGATTAAAGATCATCTGCCCGTCCGAGTGGCGGATAGCGAGCACAATAACGTTCAGGTCCTTATGGGACAGAATCGTGCTCAGCGTCCTGGGCACGAACTTCATTCCCAACCCTACGCGCAGCTGTTCCATCATGATCTTGGGACCGACCGCGGTGGTGGCGAATTCGAGAAATTCAACCACATGCGGCCGCAGCAACGAGTGCGCCAGGCGGCGTCCCGCCATCGTGTAGGGAGCGAAAACCGTATCGGCTCCGGCCCGCCGGAGTTTCTCTTCAGCCTGTTCTTCAGAGGCGCGGGTAACGACAATAAGGCTCGGGTTGAGTGTCTTGGCCGAGAGAATAATGAAGAGATTTTCGGCGTCGGAAGGAAGGGCTGCGATCAGGCCGCGCGCCTGCAAAACGCCGGCCTGACGGAGGTCGTCATCATTGGTGGCGTCCGCGAGAATCGCGAACATCCCGGCTTCCGAGGCGCGTTTGACCCTCTGTTCGCTGCGATCGAGTACCAGAAAGGGAACATTGGCGCGCTGCAATTCACAGGAGGCGTTACGGCCGACCCTCCCGAAGCCACAAACGATGAAATGATCGTGTAATCGCGAGATCATACGCTTTCTCCTTCTCTTGCCATAGCGGTCTTGCAATTCCAGCTCGATAACGGTCTGCGTCAGCGCGCCGACAGCGAAGAACATCGCACTGACGCCGAAGAAGATGAGGAACGAATTGAAGATCCTGCCCGTGTGACTAAGTGGCCGGACCTCCTGATATCCCACCGTCGTAATCGTTATGAGCGTCATGTAAAACGCATCGAAAACTCCATACCCTTCGAGAAGAGAAAAGCCGACTGTGCCGATACAGAGCATCGTCAGCAGGGTTCCGGCGATAAGCAAAGCTCGCCGGAGCAGGCGGCCGTTCATGAAGGCCTCGTTTTAAGAGTGGAACGGGAATCTCGGTCCAGGCACTTTCGATCATCACAATACGACACAATCAATCCCATCGGTGCCCCTGATCTAGGGGCCGCGCCCCGCTAGTCGCTCTCCAGACTCTATCAGCAGTGCCCTTTAATGGATCCGATTCGAGTGGCTCTCAGTGTAGGCCCAGAAAGCGAGGTAGATTCTCCGCCGTCCCGCCGACTGCGCGGGCCAAACTCAATTTCGCGATATTGTGCGCAAACACGCTATCGATGTAGTCCAGCTCAGCCGAAGATACCGACTGCTGCGCCTGCACAACCTCAACGTTGTCACTCACGCCGGCACTGAAGCGTTGTCGCGTCAATTCCAGGTTCTGCTTTGAAACCTCGATATTCCGCCGCGCTACCTCCACCTGCTGAGCCGCCGAACGCAAGTCGAGAAATGCATTTCGAACTTCACTTTCCACTCGGGAGCGCGTATCTTCCAACTCCGCCCGCCGCTGGGCCAGTGCTGCGGATGCTTGCTCCATATCGCCCCCGGCCCGTCCCCCCTGCCAGATGGGCATGCTCAACGTTCCAACGACGGCAAACGTCCCATGTGCCTGATTCGGATTTGTTCCGATTGCTCCATAATCCGCGCTCAAAGACAACGATGGCAGTCGTTCGGCGCGCGCCGCTGCATGCGTCAGTCGAGCCGCCCGGACTTGCGCCTCCGCTGCTTTCAGGTCAGCCCTGTGCTCATAGGCTTCTTTCAAAGCGGCCTGCTCGTCCAGGTCAGGCGCGGCAACAAACGGCACGTCATCACGGATCTGGAACGCATCCGTCGGAGGCAGTCCAGTCAACCTTGCCAGGTTGATCTTCTGTTTGGAAAGATCATTTTCAAGAGACACTAATCGCTGGCGCTCGGTCAACAACTGCACCTCGCTCCGATTCAGGTCCGTCAGGGCCAGTACTCCCGCTGCACGCTGCTGCGAGGCCTGATCGAACAATGCTTTCGCCGTTACCACTTGCGACCGCTCCGTTCGCACCCTCGCCTCCGCTGCCATCACCTGCATATACGCTCCGCCCACTGCCAGCACCACCAGATCTCCAGCGTCCTGGGCGGATTGTTCGCCCGCGTGCACCAACTCTTTCGCCGCGCGGTAGTTATCGATCTGGGTGATATTTGCCACCGTCTGCGTCAATCGCGCGCGCAAGTCGAAATAGTTGAACGGACCGACCACTGAGGGGATGCTGAATCCGGGAAACGGCGAGTTGATGCGAACGCCTAACGCCCTTAAGTTTGTCTGCTGAACCGTTTCTGTAAGCGAACTATTCAAATTGGGAAGCAAGGCGGAGCGCACAACTTTCATTTGCCCTCGCGTCTGCCGCACTCCCTGTTCCAGCCCCACTTGCCCCAGGTTGAATGCCAGCCCCCGCTCAATCGCCTCTTTGAACGACAACGTGCCCGAAAAAGGATGAGAGGCGCCACTGACGCTCCCGCTATACGCCCCCTGTGCCTGCACCGATGTGTTGAGCGTGTTCACGCTGGTCGTCGTTCCCGGCGTCGGAGTTTGGATAGCCGTAACGGACCCGTTCTGTGTGCTTCGGCCTGAAAGAGGCAGCGGAGTTGCCGTAGGCGTTTGTGTCGGAACGCTTTGGCCCGGCAACTGCGCATGCGCCTCACCGGCAAAAAGCAGGAGAGCGGCCAGCGGGCCGGCACTCCACTTGAATGCGAAATTTCTTTTCATCGTCCGTCGACTCCTACCCGAACTGTTTGCGAAAACGCCAGACACTCAGCGAAACCAGCACCACAGTGAACAAAAGGAGTGCGAGAAAGTTCGGCCATAATGTTTCCAGTCCTGTGCCCTTCAGAAGAACGGCGCGAGAGATCACGCCGAAGTGATAAATCGGATTGAATCGGGTGACTGGTTGCAGCCAGTGCGGCATGGCCTCCACCGGCGTGAGCGCTCCCGATAACGTTGCCAGTGGCGGGTTCACGAAAAAACTCGTTAATTGGGCCTGCTCTGCGGAAGTGGTGAATGTCGCAATCACCGTCCCAATCCCGATGCCCGACAAGACGCAAAGCGCTGCTCCGGTAAAGACCAGCAGGAAGCTGCCGTGAAAGGGTACATGAAAGACCAGGCGCATCAGTGCCGTCGCCATCAGGGCCATCAGGCACAGCAGGAGAAACAGCGGTACGATCTTCGCAACTATAATTTCCGAAGTCTTCGCAGGCGACATCAGAAGCTGCTCGATCGTTCCCCGCTCTCGCTCCTTCACCATAGCCGCCGCGGACACAAGCGAACCATTTAGAATGCACAGCAATCCGAAGATTCCGGTAACGGTGAACCATGAACTGACAAGCCCCGGGTTGTACAGAAAGGCCGGCGTCACGCTCACCCGGCCACGGCGGCTGATAACAGGAGCGCTCATCTGGCGGACGTTCGCATGCAGTCCCGAGCCTGGCAACCTCGTGTTGTACGCGGCGACCACGGCTTCGGCATA
>Ga0308174_10000683_pt1 | contig 14732 bp, 15 predicted proteins | sample PhyPR2_FD_203894 | JGI IMG/M metagenome (GOLD analysis project Ga0308174, IMG submission 203894) | Soil microbial communities from UC Gill Tract Community Farm, Albany, California, United States - DLSLS.P.R2 | ecosystem: Environmental > Terrestrial > Soil > Agricultural land | place: USA...
GTGCTGCTCCTCGGCGTCCGGACGCGGCTCACCCACGCGTCAGACCGGGTCCCGGCGCCGGAAGCCGTTGGCGCGCACGCACAGGTGTCCGTCCGGGTCCATCGGCCCGCCGCAGAACGGGCAGGTCGGGCGCCCGGCCTCCACGACCTGCGCGGCTCGCTTGACGAACGCCCGCGCCGGGCCGGGCGAGAGGCGGACCAGCAGCACCTCGTCGGGCTCCGGCTCCTCGAAGTCCTCGTCGAGCTGGTCGGGGGTGACCACGGCGGCCTCGCTGAACGGGAACACCTCGATCACCAGGCGCTGGTCGGACGGGTCCCACGACAGCGTCATGGTGCCGGCCCGGAACTCCTCCTCGATCGGCTGCTCCAGCGGCTCGTTGTCCTCCAGCGCGAGCGGCGCGACGGCCGGCACCACGGCCTCGCCGGTCTCGCCGGGGTCGGCCGCCATCACGTCGTCGAGCAGCTCGTCGACCCGGGCGGCCAGGGCCTCGACCTGCTGCTTCTCCAGGGCGACGCTCACCAGCCGGGCCCCGGACCGGGCCTGGAGGAAGAAGGTGCGCTGGCCGGGCGTCCCGACGGTGCCGGCGACGAACCGCTCCGGCGGGTCGAAGGAGTGCACGAGAGGGGGCATGGCGCCACCCTAGGCCGTGGCCGAAGGGCCGGCGCCGCCGCCGACGACGGCGTCGACGTGCGAGCCCGCGGCCCCGGCGCGGGCCGGGGTGCGCCGTCTTCGACCCTTCGCGGGCGGCGCGGGCGCCAGCCACGACAGGTCGCCGGCGTGGGTGTTGGTGGCGAGGACGTAGGGCCGCGTGGTGGTGTAGCGCACGATCGACGCCGAGGCCGGGTCGACGTGCAGCCGCTGGAACAGGTCCAGGTGCAGGCCGAGGGCGTCGGCCAGCACCGACTTGATGATGTCGCCGTGGCTGACCGCCACCCACACCGCTCCCGGGCCGTGCTCGGCCTCGAAGGCGGCGTCGAGGCGGCGTACCGTCGCCACCGCCCGCGCCTGCATCGCGGTCATCGCCTCGCCGCCGGGGAACGCGGCGGCCGACGGCTGGGCCTGCACCAGCGACCACAGCTTCTCCTTGGCCAGGTCCTTGATCGGCCGGCCGGACCAGTCGCCGTAGTCGCACTCGGTGATCCCGCGCTCGGTGCGCACCCCCGCCGCCTCGGGCCGCCCGGCCACCTGGGACGCGTGGAGGATGCGCGCGGTCTGCCGGCACCGTTCCAGCGGGCTGGACACGATCCCGGCCAGCGGCACTGCGGCGAGCCGCTCCGCCACCCGCTCCGCCTGGCCCACCCCGGTCTGGTCGAGCTTCACGCCGGGGAGCCGGCCCGCGAGCGTGCCGGACGCGTTGGCCGTCGTGCGCCCGTGGCGCACGAGGATCACGGTTGCCATGGCGGTGACTGTAGTGCCGCTACGGTGGCCCCCGTGATCGTCGACTGCGCGCTGTACCGGCACGGCGCCCGGGCCGCCGGGGACAACGACTGGCGGGCGTTGCGGGAGCAGGCCCGCGAGCCCGGCGACTTCGTGTGGATCGGCATCCACGACCCGGACGCCCGCGAGCTCGAGGACGTGGCGCGCACCTACGAGCTGCACCCGCTGGCCATCGAGGACGCGGTCAAGGCCCACCAGCGACCGAAGCTGGAGCGGTTCGGAGACAGCCTGTTCCTGGTGCTGAAGACGCTCTGGTACGTCGACGAGACCGACCAGGTCGAGACCGGCGAGATCGCGATGTTCGTCGGCAGCGACTTCGTGGTCACGGTCCGCCACGGCAGGGGGGCGGAGCTGCACTCGGCCCGGGAGTACCTCGAGCACCGGGAGAGCGTGCTCCTCCACGGGCCCGGGGCGGTGATCTACGCGGTGTGCGACCGGGTCGTGGACGGCTACTCCGACGTGGTCGACGACCTGGTCGTCGACGTGGACGAGATCGAGGCCTCGGTGTTCTCCAGCCAGCGCACCAACGACTCGGCACGGATCTACACCCTGAAGCGGGAGCTGGCGGAGGTACGCCGCGCGGTGCTGCCACTGCGCGAGCCGATGAACCGCTTCGCGGCGGGCACGGTGCCGCTGGTGCACCCGGAGGCGTCGCCGTTCTTCCGCGACGTCGCCGACCACCTGGCCCGGGCCGCGGAGACCGTGGACAGCCTCGACTCGCTGCTCTCGACCGCGTTCGACGCGCACCTGGCGCAGATCTCGGTGCAGCAGAACGACGACATGCGAAAGATCTCCGCGGCCGTCGGGCTGGCCGCGGGACCCACGCTGGTGGCCGGCATCTACGGCATGAACTTCACCCACATGCCGGAGCTCGACTGGACCTACGGCTACCCGATGGCGCTGGGGCTGATGGTCGCGATCTCCGGCGGGCTCTACCTGCGGTTCAAGAAGTCCGGCTGGCTGTAGCCCCGACCCCGACCGCGCCCCGGCCGGGCGGACCGCTCAGGTCGCGCTCATCACGCCGGTGGCGAGCAGGACGACCAGGATCGCGCCGAGCGCGACCCGGTAGGGCACGAACGCGGTGATCCGGTGGCCGGCCACGAACCGCAGCAGCCAGGCGATCGAGGCGTAGGCGACCACGAACGCGACGACGACACCGACCACGGTCTCGCCGACACCGATGTCACCCCCGAGGGCGTCCTTGAGCTCGAACAGCCCGGCGCCCACCAGCGCCGGGACGGAGAGGAAGAAGCTGAGCCGGGTCGCGGACACCCGGTCGAGGCCGAGCATGAGACCGGACGAGATCGTGGCACCGGAGCGGGACACGCCGGGCACCAGCGAGACGACCTGGGTCAGGCCGACGACGATCGCGTCCTTGACCGTCATGTCCCGCTCCTCGCGGGTGCCGCGGGCCGAGCGCTCGGCCCACCACATCACCGCGCTCCACAGGATCAGCGCTCCGGCCACCACCCACAGCGACCGCAGCGAGCCGGTGATCAGGTCCTTCAGCAGCAGCCCGGCGATGCCGACGGGGATGCTGCCGACGATGATGTACCACCCCATCCGGTGGTCGAGCTGCCCGCGGTACTCCGGCTTCGCCAGCCCCAGCACCCACGCCTTCGCGATCCGCCAGATGTCCTGGGCGAAGTACACGACGACCGCGGCGATGGCGCCGACCTGGATGACGGCGGTGTACGCCGTCACGGCGGGGTCGGTCAGGTCCAGCCCGAGCGCCTTCTCGGCGATCGTCAGGTGGCCGGTGCTGGACACCGGCAGGAACTCGGTGAGCCCCTCCACGATGCCGAGGATGACGGCGTCGAAGTAGTTCATCGACTCGCTTTCGAGTGCAGGTGTGCGAGATGGGCGGCCCGGCCGGAGAGGTGCACCCGGGGTCGGACCGGGCGCAAGCCTAGGGCTCGGACCTGCCATCGGCATGAACGGCGCACGCCGTGCCCGGGATCGGTTGCGTGAGCGCGCGCGTCCGGCGGCGTCCGGCGGCGTACGGCGAGCCGTGAGCCCCTGCCACCGCGCGGTTGGCTACCTTCTCCCCCATGCAGCAGCGGCGCGTCGGCTCGACCGGTCTGAGGGTCTCCCGCCTGGGGCTCGGCACGATGACGTGGGGCCGCGACACCGACGAGCACGAGGCGCGCGACCAGCTCGTCGCGTTCGCCGACGCCGGTGGCACCCTCCTGGACACCGCCGCGGGCTACGGCGGCGGCGCGACGGAGGAGCTGATCGGCTCGCTGCTCGGCGACGTCGTGCGCCGGGACGAGGTCGTCCTCGCGACCAAGGCCGGGATCGCCGCGCGTCGCGGCGGCCGGGAGTACGACACCTCGCGCGGCCACCTCCTTGCCGAGCTCGACGGGTCGCTGCGGCGGCTCGGCACCGACCACGTCGACCTGTGGCAGGTCCACGTGTGGAGCGACGGCACTCCGCTCGAGGAGACCCTGGGCGCGCTCGACACCGCGGTGGCGACCGGGCGGGCGGCGTACGTCGGCGTCTCGAACTACAGCGGCTGGCAGACCGCCCAGGCGGCGACCTGGCAGCGCGCGGTCCCGGGGCGGACGCCGGTGGCGTCGACACAGGTGGAGTACTCCCTTCTCAACCGGTCCGCCGAGCTCGAGGTGCTGCCGGCCGCGGAGGCGCTCGGGCTCGGCCTGCTCGCGTGGTCGCCGCTCGGCCGCGGCGTGCTGACCGGCAAGTACCGCACCGGCACCCCGTCGGACTCCCGCGCCGCCTCCTCCCACTTCTCCGGGTTCGTGAGCCCGTACCTCGACGAGCGGTCCGCCGGGATCGTCGAGGCGGTCGCCCGCGCGGCCGACGGGCTCGGCTGGTCGACCCTGGAGGTCGCGCTCGCCTGGGTCCGCGACCGGCCCGGCGTGACCGCGCCCGTCCTCGGCGCCCGCACGGCGGCGCAGCTGCGGGACGCGCTCGGCGTGGAGGGCCTCACCCTTCCGGCTGAGATCGCCGCCGCCCTGGATGACGTGTCGGCCGACTGACGTTGCAACGCTCGTCGTGACGTCGTTCCCTGGTCCCGAACGGAAGGAGACCCCCGCATGAGCCGTGCCCTCCGCCGCCCGCCCGCCCGCGGCGTGGAGTGGGAGTTCGACAAGGTCACGTTCTCCCGAGAGTTCCCCCGAGGAGTCGTCACCAGGCTGCTCGTCGAGCGCGCCGAGCAAGGCGGCTGGGAGCTCGACCGGGTCCGCATCACCGCCGACGGCACCCGGCGCGTGGTGCTGCGGCGGAAGATCATCCGGGCGGTGCGCACGGTCTGACGGGACGCAGCCCCGGCGTTTGGTCACCAACGCCGGGTGCGGCGCTCCGGGGCTGGCGTTTGGTCACCAACGGCGGGCCAGAGGGCTCCGGGAGCGGCGTTTGGTCACCCACGACGACGTCGGGGTGCCCGCCGGCCGCCCCCTGACGTTTGGTCACCAACGCCGCGTTGACCGGGCCCGCAGCCGCCGTTGGTGACCAAACGACAACAGGACAATCCCGCTAGACCTGGTCGAGGAACCGGTCGAACACCCGCGCGCCGAACTCCAGGGCGTCGACGGGCACCCGCTCGTCGACGCCGTGGAACAGCGCGGTGAAGTCGAGGTCGGCCGGCAGCCGGAGCGGCGCGAACCCGAAGGACCGCATGCCCAGCTTCCGGAAGTGCTTGGCGTCGGTGCCGCCGCTCATGAGGTACGGAGCCACGACGGCGTCCTCGTCCTCGGCGAGGATCGAGCGGGTCATGGCGTCGACCAGGTCGCCGTCGTACGGCGTCTCCCAGGGGCGCTGGTTGCTCACGTAGTCGATCGAGATCTCCTCGCCCACCAGCCCGGCGATGGTGTCGAAGAACTCGTCCTCGAACCCGGGCAGGAACCGGCCGTCCACGTGGGCGGTCGCCTCGGTCGGGATCACGTTGACCTTGTAGCCGGCCGACAGCATCGTCGGGTTCGCGGTGTTGCGGATGACCGCGCCCAGCATCCGCGCCGCGCCGCCGAACTCCGTCACGAGCTCCTCGGCGTTCTCCGGGGTCGCCTCGGTGCCGGCGAGGTCACCGACCGCGGCCAGCAGGGTCCGCATCGCGGGCGTCAGCCGGACCGGCCAGTCGTGGGCGCCGATGCGCGCGACGGCCGCGGTGAGCCGCGAGACGGCGTTGTCGTCGTTGACCATCGACCCGTGGCCGGCGCGACCGCGGGCGGTCAGCTTCATCCAGGCCATGCCCTTCTCGGCCGCCTCGATCAGGTAGATCCGTCGCCCCCGCACGGTGGCGCTGAACCCACCGACCTCGCCGACCGCCTCGGTGCAGCCCTCGAGCTCCTCCGGGAGGTCCTCCACCAGCTTCTGGGCGCCGAGGTGGCCGCCGGCCTCCTCGTCCGCGGTGAAGCACAGCGTGATCGGCCGCTCCGGCACGCGCCCGGCCCGCTGCCGGGCCCGGACCACGGACAGCAGCATCGCGTCGAAGTCCTTCATGTCGACGGCCCCCCGGCCCCACACGTAGCCGTCCTGCACCTCACCGGAGAAGGGGTGCACCTGCCAGTCCTCGGCGGCCGCGGGTACGACGTCGAGGTGGCCGTGCAGCAGCAGCCCGCGCCGCCCGGCCCCACCCGCCGCGCCACCACCGCCGCCGCCCCACTGCGCCACGACCGACGTTCGCCCAGGCACGGCCTCGTGCAGCCGGCAGGCGATGCCCACCTCGTCGAGGAGCGCGGCGACGTGCTCGGCCGCCTTCCGCTCGCCCGGGCCGTCCTCGTCGCCGTAGTTCGAGGTGTCGATCCGGATCAGGTCACGGCACAGCTCGACGACCTCGGCGGCGGGGTCGTGGTCGGGCGCTCCGGCGCTCGCTGGGGACGTCGGTGTGGTCGGCTCCGTCATGGCCCCAGCATGACCGATGAGGCCAGTCGGACCGAGCAGGTCGCGACGGTCCGGCGCCCCCGCGCGCACCCGCCATCCGGCGGGAGCCCGATGCGGGACTTCGGTCGCGCCTTTGCTACTGTTCCACCGCACTCGTCCGGGTGGCGGAATTGGCAGACGCGCTAGCTTGAGGTGCTAGTGCCCGTATTAGGGCGTGGGGGTTCAAGTCCCCCCTCGGACACCACGACGGCCTCGCGATCGAGGCCCGCGCACAGGCCGGACCCGCACCGGGTCCGGCCTTCTGTGTCTCCCGGAGCCGGCTACTCGTCGCCGGTGAGGTTGAAGGCCCGCAGCCGTCGCGAGGTGAGCCAGGTGCCGATCACCACCACCACGAGGGTCGCCACGACCGAGTACCCGGCCCCGAGCTTGTCGACCAGGGAGACGTCTGCCACCGGCTCGGCGATCGCCTGCGACCAGCGGCCGACGCTGAGCCACCGGACGCCGTCGAGCAGGCCGCCGAGCAGGCTCTCCCAGATGAGCAGGTAGACCAGCCCGATGATCACGGCGTGCCGGCTGAGCACGGACAGCAGCGCGAAGAGCACGCAGTACGCGAGCCCGCCGGCGAGGGCACCGAGGGCGAACCCGAGGCCGAACGCCGGGTCCGACGGCCGGAGCACCAGCCCCGCGACCAGCACCGGCACCACGCCGAACGCCACCGCGCAGCCCCAGGCGACCACCAGCTTGCTCAGCACGATCGTGTGGCGCCGCACCGGCTTCGCCAGCAGGTAGGCGATCGAGCCGTCGTCGATCTCCGGCGAGAACAGCCCGGTGGTGGCCAGCAGCGCGACCAGCGGCACCACCACGACCAGGCCGAGGCCCTGCAGCGTGTGCTGGGCCGCCAGCAGGTCGTCGCCGACCAGCCCACGCACGAGCGCGGCCAGCCCGACCAGCACCACCGGGAGGACGTACAGCAGCACTCCCCGCCGCCGGCCGAAGACGCTGCGCACGCCGAGCCGGGAGACCGTCGGCGAGAGGACGGCGCTCACGGCGCCACCAGGTAGGCGAAGACGCTCTCCAGCGACTCGTCGGTCGGGCTCACCTCGAGCAGCCGCACCCGGTGCTCGCGCGCCGCCCGCGGCAGCACCTCGCTGAACCGCCCGAAGTCGGACGCCTCGACCTCGATCCCGCCCTCGCTGCGCAGCCGGACCCCGCGCACCGAGGGATCGGCCAGCAGCACGGAGGCGAGGACCCGGTCGTCGGAGGTGCGGATCACGAACCGGTTCGGCCGGTCCGTCATCAGCCGCCGGATCGCGCCGAAGTCGCCCGACGCGGCGTGCCGCCCGGCGACCACGACCTCGATCTGCCGAGCCACCTGCTCGACCTCCTCGAGGATGTGGGAGCTGAAGAGCACGGTCCGCCCCTCGGCGCCCATCGCGCGCAGCAGGTCCATCAGGTGCAGCCGCTGCCGCGGGTCCATGCCGTTGAACGGCTCGTCGAGCAGCAGCACCTCGGGCTCGTGGACCAGCGCGGAGGCCATCTTGATCCGCTGCCGCATGCCCTTGGAGTACGTCGAGATCGCGCGGTCCTGCGCGTCCGTCATCTCGACGAGCGCGACGGCGGCCGCGGCCGCGGCGCCCGGGTCCACCAGGCCGTGCAGCTCGGCGTTCGCGACCACGAACTGCCGACCGGTCAGGTAGTCGAACAGCGCCTCCCGCTCCGGGACCAGCCCGATCCGGCGGTAGACCGACTCGTTGCGCCACAACGGCTCCCCGTCGAGGGTGACGGAGCCGGCCGACGGGGCCAGGAAGCCCGACATCAGCGCGATCAGCGTGGACTTCCCGGCGCCGTTCGGGCCGAGGAGGCCCGTGATGCCGGGCCCGATCGTCATCGACATGTCGTTGACGGCGACCACGTTGCGGAACCAGCGCGAGACGTGCTCGAGCACCAGGCTGGTCACGTGCGCACCCGGCGGTAGCGGGCCAGCAGGAGGGCGACCGACGCCAGCACCACCGCGGCGGTGACGAGCAGGTAGAGCACCCCGTCGCCCACGCCGGACGGGGGCGTCGGCGTCGCCTGGGGCGCGTCGAACAGCAGCACCTCGACGCCCTGGACGAGGGTGTACGGCGAGAACAGCCCGGCGACGACCCCGACCTGCTCGTGACCGGAGTCGAGCGCGATCCCCTGGACCGCCGACACCACGGTGTAGCTCACCAGCAGCACCACGATGATCCCGGCGACGGCCAGCCCCCGGCGGATCGTGAGCGAGGCGACCAGGGCGCCGATCCCGGCGAGGCAGGCGGCCAGGAGCACGGCACCGACCAGCGCGCCGAGCGTGCGCAGCGTCTCCCGGCCCAGCGGCAGCCCGGCCAGCACCCCGCCGGCGTACAGCAGCAGCAGCGGCGCGCCGACCAGGACGAGGGTCGCGGTGGCCAGGGAGGCGAGCCGCATCAGGACGTACGTCGAGCGGCGCACCGGCCGGGCCAGGTAGAGCGTGATCGTGCCGAACCGCAGGTCCCGTGAGAACAGGGCGGGCGCCTGGGCGGCGACGAACACCGAGATCAGCAGCTGGGTCGTCAGCGGGTAGGTCGAGTAGGGCACGATCTGCTCGCTCAGCCCCAGCAGGGTCTTGGCCTGCACCAGGACCCCGACCAGGATCAGGGCCGGCAGCAGCATCAGGCCGAGCAGGATCATCGGGAACGCCTTCGACCGGGCCGACCGGCCCAGGCCGTAGCTGTTCCGCAGCCCGGTGACGAACAGCGCCCGAGCCACCGCCCGCTCCCCCAGCCGCGGGCCCTCGTAGGGCCGGTAGCCCAGGTCGTGGATGACCGCGGACCGCGACGCCGGGGCCTCAGGCGGGCTGGACACGGCCGGCCCCTCCGTCGCGGAAGACGTCCTCGATGCGGTGGTGCCGCTCCTGCAGCCGGACCAGGCCCAGCCCGAGCTCGACGGTCAGGTCGCGCACCAGGTCGTGGGTGGCCGCGTCGCGGACCTCGACCTCGACCAGTCGCTCGTCGGCCGCCCAGGCCCGCACCCCGGCGTCGACGAGGGCCTGGCCGAGCAGCCGGTCGGCGTCGGGCCGGCCCTGGACCTCGACGAGCAGGTTGCCGGTGGCGTGCAGGAAGTCCGTGGTGGCCGAGGAGCGGAGCAGGCGGCCGTTGTCGAGGACCACGACGTGGTCGCTCACCCGCTCCAGCTCGCCCAGCAGGTGCGAGGTGACCAGCACGGCGATCCCGAACTCGGTGCCGATCCGGCGCACCAGCGCCAGCATGTCCTCCCGCGAGGCCGGGTCCAGCCCGTTGGTGGGCTCGTCGAGCAGGACCAGGCGCGGGTCGTGGGCCAGCGCCTGGGCGAGCTTCGCGCGCTGCTTCATCCCGGTGGAGTAGCCGCCGATCGGGCGGTAGCGCTCCTCCGCGAGCCCCACGTGCCGCAGCACGTCGGCGGCGCGCTCGCGCGCGGCGGCGTACGGAAGCCCGGACATCTGGCCCAGGTGGACGACCAGGTCGCTCGCCGACACGTCCGCCGGGAGGCAGTCGTGCTCGGGCATGTAGCCGACCAGTGCCCGGATCCGGGCCCCATCGGTCGCGACGTCGTGGCCGAGCACCGTGGCACCCCCGCTGGTGGCCGGCACCAGACCGAGCAGGATCTTGAGCAGGGTCGACTTGCCGGCCCCGTTGGCGCCCACCAGGCCCGTGACGCCTTCGCCGATGGCGATGTCGAGCCCGTCGAGCGCGGCCACGCCGGGGTACCGCTTCGTCAGCGCCGCCGTCTCGATGACCCCCACGGGTCCAACCTAGCGACTTCGACCGGCCCGGGCCTCCAGAACGGCCCCGGGACCGCCGACACTCCAGATGAGCCCGATCGGGCGAGGCCGCCCGCCGAAGCGAATGACATCGGCGTAATTTCTCGTGACACGCCGAGCGCGGTGCTTGACAAATTTGGCCACAACATTCCCATGAGGCCACTTCTGTCCCTACACTCCCATGCGTGCTGCTTCCGCTGACGCGTCTCCTCCGCCTCCTGTCCGTTGCCCTCGCCGGGCTCGTCGTGGTCGCGCTCGTGACCGTCGCGCCGGACGCGGCGACCGCGGGCACGGGCGGCCGCGGCGGCACGGCCGTCATCGGCAAGCGCGTCCAGGGCTCGGCGGTCTACCGCAGCAGCTACTACCTCTGCTACGGCTACGCGAACTGCCAGAGCAAGGGCATGGGCAACGCCGGGTACGCGCAGGCGAACCGGACGATGTACTGGATGATGTACTCCGGCCACAACTGCACGAACTACGCGGCGTACCGGATGGTCCACAGCGGTCTGCCGAACAAGCGGCCCTGGAGCGGTGGCGGCAACGCGATGTACTGGGGCACCTCGATGCCGAAGATCACCGACGGCACCCCGCGCGTCGGTGCGGTCGCGTGGTGGAAGGCCCACACCGGGCCGGCCGGGTCCGTGGGACACGTCGCCTACGTCGAGCAGGTGGTCTCCGCCGACGAGATCATCGTCTCCCAGGACAGCTGGGGCGGCGACTTCTCCTGGGCCGACATCACCCGCGCGAGCGGCAACTGGCCCAGCGGATTCATCCACTTCAACGACGTGGGCCTCACCAACACCGCGGCGCCGCAGGTGAGCGGCGTCGCCAGGGTCGGCTCCCGGCTGACCGCCACCACCGGCACCTGGGCCCCCGACCCGGCGACCGTCGCCTACCAGTGGTACGCCGGCGGGCAGCCGCTCGCCGGGGCCACCGCGGCGTCGTACAAGCCGACCCGCGCCGTCGTCGGCCAGCCGCTCACGGTCACCACCACCGCGTCGAAGCCCGGGTACCCAGCGCAGACGGCGACGTCCGCACCCACCGACCCGGTGCTCCCGGGCACCCTGCGGAACACCGCCGCTCCCGCGATCTCCGGCGACCCCACCGTCGACCAGGTGCTCACCCTGCAGACCGGCACCTGGACCCCCACGCCCGACGGACTCGCCGTGCAGTGGCTCGCGGACGGTCGCCCGATCCAGGGCGTCCCGGTCGGCGCCGGCGAGCTGACCGTCACGCCCGACCTGGTCGGTGAGCAGATCAGCGCGACCGTCACCGCGAGCCGCGCCGGCTACGCCGACGTGCCCGCCGCCGCCGCGGCCACCGCTCCGGTCCAGAAGGCGACATTCGGCAGCGTCGGGCTCCCGTCCGTCCACGGCACCCCCCGCCTCGGCCAGGTGCTGACCGTCGACCCGGGCAGCTCGCTGCCCGCGGCCGGGAGCGTCACCGTCCAGTGGCTGCGCGACGGCCAGCCGGTCCCGAGCGCCGACGCCACGACGTACCAGCTCACCGCCGACGACCTCGGCCACCACGTCGCGGCCGCGGTCACCCGGGAGCGGGACGGGTACGTCGCCACCGCGTCCCGGTCGTGGCGCACCGGGGCCATCAAGGCGACGCCGACGATGCAGCTCGGCGCCCGCGCCTCCGCACAGCACTCGGTGCGGGTGAGCGTGCGGCTCAGTGCCCCCGGCGCGGACCCGGCCTCCGGACCGGTCACCGTGCGCGTCGGACGCGGGATGGTCCGCGCCGACCTGGTGGACGGCCGGGCGGTCGTGACCCTCAGCGAGCTGACGCCCGGCGCCCGCTCCCTGCGCGTGCGGTACGCCGGCAGCCCCACCGTGACGCCGCTGCGGGTCGTGCAGCCGCTGACCGTGCGCTGACCGTGCGCTGACCGGGGGCACGGTCCGGCATGCTGGAGCCATGCCGATCACTCGTGGCTTCACCGGCCGTCGGCGCGCGCCGCGGCCGGACCGGGTCCCGCCCGGGCAGTACGACACCGGCAGCTCCTGGCCCACGCTCACCGCGGAGGCGACGCCCCGGGTCGACCTCGACTCCTGGCGGATGGTGGTCGACGGCGCCGTCGTGCGGCCCGCGACGTGGACCTGGGCCGAGCTGCACGCGCTCCCCCGCTCGGCGTACTCCGGCGACATCCACTGCGTCACGACCTGGACCAAGCTCGACATGACGTTCACCGGCGTCAGCGTCGACGCCCTCCTGGACGCGGCCGGTCCGCAGCCGGCGGCGACGCACGTGATGGCGCACTCGACGACCGGTTACACGACCAACCTGCCGCTGGCCGACGTGACCGGCGGCCGCGCGTGGGTCGTCTGGGAGGTCGACGGGAAGCCGCTGCCGACCGGCCACGGCGGGCCGGTCCGGCTCCTCGTGCCGCACCTCTACTTCTGGAAGTCCGCGAAGTGGATCACCCGCCTGGAGCTGATGGAGCGGGACCGGCCGGGCTTCTGGGAGCAGCGTGGTTACCACGATCGCGGCGACCCCTGGCTGGAGCAGCGCTACCAGGGCGATCCGTGACCGCCGACATCCCGGCGGTCACGGCCGGCGCCGACGGTACCGCCCCGATCGGCGGCTGGACCACGGGCACCGTCGTCGACGTCGAGAGGCCGACGGACCGGCTGGTCCGGCTGCGGCTCGACGTCGCGGACCGGGTTGAGCACCTCGCCGGCCAGCACTACGTGGTGCGCCTGCGGGCGGAGGACGGCTACACCGCCCAGCGCTCGTACTCGGTCGCCTCCGACCCCGCCGACCCCCTGGTCGAGCTGATGGTCGAGCGGCTGCCCGGTGGCGAGGTCTCCGGCCACCTGCACGGCGTCGTCGAGCCCGGTGACGCGCTGGAGCTTCGCGGGCCGCTGGGCGGCTGGTTCGTCTGGTCCGGTGACCCGACCGCGGTGTGCGTCGCCGGCGGGTCCGGCGTGGTGCCGCTGGTGGCGATGAGCCGCGTCGCCCGCCGGCTCGGGATCGCGGACCGGCTCCGTGTCGTCGCGGTCGCCCGGACCTGGGCGGAGCTGCCGTACGCCGACGAGCTCGCCGACCACGGCGCGTTCGTCGCCCTCACACGGGAGAACCGGGCCGGCCGCGTCGCCGCGCCGCCGTACCCCGACGAGATCGAGCCGCTGGTCGCCGGCACCGGGCGCGCCTACATCTGCGGCTCGGCCGGCTTCGCGTCGTACGCCCAGCGCCTCCTCGAGGACGTCGGTGTCGACCCGGCGACGATGCGGGTCGAGCAGTTCGGCGAGACGGGCTGAGGGTCCCGGCCGCCGGCGCCTCGGCGTCCCCGGCTGCCGACCGTAGGGTGGGCGCCGTGAGCGAGGCGTTCGGGCACTTCCGGTTGGGGTTCGTCACGGGGGCGACGCCGGACAAGTGGGCGGGCGTGTGGCGGTCGAGGTTCGCCCGGGACCCGCTCGAGCTGGTCCCGCTGCACGAGGACGAGCAGGAGGCCCGGCTGCGCGAGGGCACGCTCGACATGGCGCTGGTGCGGCTGCCGGTCGACCGCGACGGGCTGCACCTGATCCCGCTCTACGAGGAGCTGCCCGTGGCGGTCATGGGCACCGAGCACCTCCTGACGCTGGCCGACGAGGTGACGCTCGCCGACCTCACCGACGAGCAGCTGGTGCTCCCCCACCGGTCCGGCTGGCGGCCCACGGCGGAGCAGCTGGCGTGGCCGGAGATGACGGTCCAGGACGCGGTCGAGGTGGTCGCCTCGGGCACCGGCGTGCTCCTCGTGCCGATGTCGGTCGCGCGGCTCCACCACCGCCGCGACGTCACCTTCCGCGTGGTCACCGACCTGGAGCCGACGACGGTCGGGCTGGCATGGCTGCGGGACAACGAGGACCCCTGGGTGCAGCGGTTCATCGGGATCGTGCGCGGCCGGACCGAGAGGAGCTCGCGGGCCTGAGCGCTCCGCGAGACGGGCCTTGCCCGAGTGCGCCACGCGGGTGACGCTCGTCTCCGTTTCGGACGGCAGGGTTCGCGGTACCGGGGCCGCGTGAGCACCGATCAGACCTCCCATCCTCACCGCGTGGAAGACGCGGCGGAGGCCACCGGCGGAAAGACCCTCAAGGCACCCGTCGGCGACGTAATCCCCCACCCCGCCCTCGACCAGCCGATCACGGATGCGACCCCGCGGCGCGGCCTCGACCGGGTCGTGTTCGGCGTCACGGCCGCGCTCGCCGTGGCGTTCCTGGTGTGGGGCTTCGTCAGCACGTCGTCGCTCGCCTCCGCGTCGTCCGACGCGCTGGGCTGGACGATGACCAACACCGGCTGGCTGTTCGTGCTGACCGCGAGCGGCTTCGTGGTGTTCGTGCTGTGGCTCGCGATGAGCCGGTACGGCAACATCCCGCTGGGCCGCGACGACGAGGAGCCGGAGTTCCGGACCTCGTCGTGGGTGGCGATGATGTTCAGCGCCGGCATGGGCATCGGCCTGATGTTCTACGGCGTCAGCGAGCCGATCAGCCACTTCACCACCCCGCCGCCCGGGACCGGCGCGGCCGGCAACCCGGCCGCCGTCCAGCACGCGATGGCCACCACCCTGTTCCACTGGACCCTGCACCCGTGGGCGATCTACGCCGTCGTGGGTCTGGCCATCGCCTACGGCGTCTACCGCAAGGGGCGCCTGCAACTGATCTCCGCCGCCTTCGAGCCG
>Ga0308174_10000684_pt1 | contig 14731 bp, 14 predicted proteins | sample PhyPR2_FD_203894 | JGI IMG/M metagenome (GOLD analysis project Ga0308174, IMG submission 203894) | Soil microbial communities from UC Gill Tract Community Farm, Albany, California, United States - DLSLS.P.R2 | ecosystem: Environmental > Terrestrial > Soil > Agricultural land | place: USA...
GCGGGCATGAGCTACGACACGCATGTCTGGCCGGACACGTGGCTGTTCCAGGCGATCATCGACCAGGCCGGCGGTCGCATGCTCGACGACTCGGGCACCAAGATCGCGTTCGACAACGCGGTCGGCCGCAAGGCGATGACCGACCTCCGCCGCTTCGTCACCGACGGCAAGATGCCGATGCTCGACTTCGAGGCGTCGCGCCAGCAGTTCCTCGCCGGGCAGACCGGCCTCTTCTTCGACACGCCGGCGCGCATGCGCCTCATCACCGACGGGGTCGGCAACCGCTTCACGCTCGGCACGGCAGTGTTCCCGATCGACGACAAGGCCAAGGGCGGCATCCCGACGGGCGGATGCGCGATCATCATCACCACCAAGGATGCCGCCAAGCAGAAAGCGGCATGGGACTACGCCAAGTTCATCACCGGTCCGGAGGCGCAGAAGATCATCGTCGAGATCACCGGTTACCTGCCGCTCAACAAGCGCGCGAGCGGACCGGAGTTCCTGGGCCCGTTCTACGACAAGAACCCGAACTTCCGCACGGTATCGCTGCAGGTCGATCGTGCGCTCCCGTGGCAAGGCTATCCGGGTGACACCGTGCGCATCTGGCGCATGCAGCGCGACATCATCAACGAGGTGATGCGCGGCCAGATCGCGCCCGACGCCGGGCTCCAGAAGATGGTCAGTGAAACCCGGACGATGATGAAGTGACGCTGGAAGGCCGCCCATGACCGCGTGCGGCGACAAGCCGCGCGCGGGTCTTCTGTTCGACCTCGACGGGACGCTCGCGCAAACCGAGCACCTGCATCACGCCGCGTTCAACGCGCTGCTCGCCGCGTATGGCCGCTCGATCGACCACCCGACGTTCCTGCGGCATGTCTCGGGGCGCTCCAACGCCGACATCACGGCGTACCTCTTTCCCGCGCTAGACGCCGACGAGCGCGAGCGGCTGGCGCAGGACAAGGAGCGCTGGTTCCGCGAGCTCGCCGCCGCCGGCGTCGAAGCGACCCCGGGTGCGCTGTCCCTGATCGACTGGGCACGCAGGCGCGGCATCGCGACCGGGCTCGTCACGAATGCGCCGCGCGAAAACGCGGATCTCATGATCGCCGTGCTGGGACTCGGCGCGGCGTTCGACGTCGTGATCACGAGCGCGGAGCCTCCGCGCGGCAAGCCGTACCCGGATCCCTATCTCGCGGCCCTCGCTGCCCTCGGGCTCGATCCTTCGCACACGCTCGCGATCGAGGACTCGGCGACCGGCATCGCGGCGGCGCGCGCCGCAGGGCTCGACGTCGTGGCGCTCGCGACACCGCGCACGGCCGCATCGATCGCGCAAAGCGGTGCGATGCTGACCGTTGGCGACATGACCGATCGGCGCCTCTACGAGCTGTGCGAAGCGCGACTTGGCGTGTGACGCTCGCGTGACGCAACGTGCCGCAGCGGCTCTATCACGCGCTCGGCATGGATTGCATGATGGTCCCGCTTCGTGGCGTCACCGCCCGGGCGTCATTCCGTCAACGTCCACCGCCAGCCGGTCCACGAGCTTCGGAGAGCGCGCGCTCCATCCCCGCAGCCCGCTCGCGCAGCGCGCGCTCGGATTCATGGCGGGCGGTCACGTCGTGCGCGATCGCGAGCGCGCCGGCCACCGCACCGGTACCGTCGGTGAGCAAGGCGAACGTCATGTCGACGTAGATCTTGGCACCGTCCTTGCGCATGGACCGCGTCGTCATCGCGCGCCCCTCGTAGCGCGTGCGGCCCGCCTGCACGGCGCGGTCGAACGCATCCCAGTGCGCCTTGCGCAGCCGCTCCGGGATGATGATGTCCAGGGACTGTCCCATGACCTCGGATGCCAGGTGCCCGAACACGCGCTCGGCGCCAGCATTCCAGAAACGGATGCAGCCATCGACGCCGGCCACGATGATGGCATCGGGGGCAGCTTTCACGATTGCGGCGAACAGTTCGGAATCGGTGATGGTCGGCTCCGTTGCGGTATCTTCATGCGTCATGCGCGTAGCGCGGGCCGCAGGGCCGGGTGCGCAGCCGCTCGCGCCAGTGGCTAGTTTATACGTTCAACGCGGAAGGCCTCCGCTACGCATTGGGTCCCGTTCCGCCAACACAGGCCTCGCTATAATCGACCGCCGCATGTCGTAGACCCGCTTCCACCATGGACCTCTCCCTTGCCGGCACTCGGGTCCTGATCACCGCCGCGGCCAGCGGGATCGGCCTCGCCACCGCGCGTGCGTTCGCGCGCGAAGGTGCGCGCGTGCATGTCGCGGATGTCGACCGCGAAGCGCTCGACGCGTTGGCATGCACCGATCCGGAGCTTTCGCGCACGGTGTGCGACGTCGCCGACCGCGGCCAGGTCGCGCGGATGTTCGACGCTGCGCTGGCGTCACTCGGCGGCCTCGACGTGCTGGTCAACAACGCAGGCATCGCCGGCCCGACGGCGCCCTGCGAGGACATCGCTCCGGAGTTGTGGGACCAGACGCTGGCCGTCAACATCACCGGGCAGTTCAACTGCGCGCGCCTGGCCGTCCCGCACCTGCGCCGCAGCAGCAATGCAAGCATCGTCAATCTTTCGTCGGCGGCGGGCCGCTTCGGCTTTCCGCTGCGGACGCCCTATGCCGCATCGAAGTGGGCGGTCGTGGGCTTCACCAAATCATTGGCGATCGAGCTGGGGCCCGGTGGCATCCGGGTGAACGCCATCTGTCCCGGCTCGGTCGCGGGCGCGCGCATCGATCACGTGTTCGCGAGCAAGGCGGCGGCGCGCGGTGTCGATCCATCGGTGGTGCGCGACGAAGCCCTGGCGCGTACGTCGCTGCACCGGCTCGTGACGGCAGACGATGTCGCGAACGCGATCCTGTTCCTTTGTTCCCGGGCGGGCGCGAACATCTCGGGCCACGCGCTTCCGGTGGACGCGGATACGCAGGCGCTCGTGTAATTTCGCGCACGGCCGCTCCGCGGCCATGCATCGATCGCAAAGGGCAAGCGGTCGGTTGCCAGCGGAACACCGGGGTGGCATCATCGTCCGCCCGCGGCATCCCAGCCTCTCGACCGCAAAGGTTTCGAATGGCGCAGACCCTCTTCACGAACGCCGCCCTGCTCGACCCGCGCACCGAGGCCAGCGAGGGCGGCGTGTCGGTGCTCGTCGAGGGCGACACGATCCGGGAAGTGTCGGCGAAGCCGATCAAGGCCGCGAACGCCGCCGTGATCGATTGCCAGGGTCGAACCCTCATGCCCGGACTGATCGATTGCCACGTGCACGCCATGTTGTCGGAGGTCAACCTGCGGCAACTCGAATCGATCCCGCTCACCCTGATGACCGTGCGCGCTGCCGGCCTGGTGCGCGCCATGATCGATCGCGGCTTCACGACCGTGCGCGATACGGGTGGCGCGGACTGGGGCCTCCGCGACGGCATTGCGCAGGGCTATCTGCCCGGCCCGCGCATGTTCATCGCCGGCCGCGCGCTCGGCCCCACCGGCGGACATTCCGACTCGCGCCGGCGCACCGATGTCGGTGGACGCGCCTGCCGGTGCTGCAATGCCATGCGCTTTTGCATGGAGATCGTCGACGGCGCCGACGGCGTTCGTGCGGCGGCACGCGAGCAGCTGCGCCAAGGCGCCGACCAGATCAAGATCATGGTGTCCGGCGGTGTCGCGAGCCCATACGATCCGTTGGACAGCCGGCAATTCACACTCGACGAAATCCGTGCCGCGGTTGAGGAAGCCGAGGCATTCGGGCGTTACGCACAAGCGCATGCCTACACGCCCGACGCCATCACGCGTGCAGTGAGCCAGGGCGTGCGCACGATCGAGCATGGCAATCTGATCGACGAGAAGTCCGCCGCGCTGATGAAGGAAAAGGGCGCCTACCTGGTGGCAAACCTGGTCGCCTATTACGCGATGCGGGAGCGGGCCAGGGAGTTCGGCATGACAGCCGACATGCTGGCCAAGAACGACCTCGTCATCGACGGCGGCCTCAAATCGCTGGAGATCTGCAAGCGCGCAGGGATCAAGGTCGGCTACGGCAGCGATCTGCTGGGCCAGCTGCAGGTGGACCAGAGCCGCGAATTCCTGCTGCGCCGGGAAGTCCTGTCGCCGATCGAGATCATCCGCCAGGCAACGCTCGTCGGTGCGGAGATCGTGCGCATGCCGGACAAGCTCGGTGTGGTGAAGCCCGGCGCGTTCGCCGATCTCCTGGTGGTCGACGGCAATCCGCTCGAAAGGCTCGAGTTGCTCACGGGCCAGGGCGAGAACCTCTCCGTGATCATGAAGGCGGGCCGTTTTCACAAGAACCGTCTTGCTGCCTGATGCCGCATCGAGTGTCGAAGGCGCGCTCCCGCTCGAGCCGGCGAGCGCCTCGTTCGTCGATTCGCGCCTGATCGGGCGCATCGCGCTGCTGGCGGCTGCGGCCTTCGGCTATGCCGTCATCCTGGCACCGCTGATCTTCGTCTGCTGGCTCAGCTTCTTCAGCAACGAGATCGTGACCTTCCCGCCTTCCGGTTACACGTTGCGCTGGTTCGCCCGCATCTTCGACCAGAACAACTTCGTCAGCGGTTTCGCGACCAGCCTGCAGGTAGGCGTCGCGGCCACGATCGGCGGACTGCTCCTCGGCATCCCCGCGAGCCTGACGCTCGCGCGACGCAGGTTCCCCGGCAGAGAGGCGCTGAACACGCTGCTCGTATTGCCGCTCGTGGTTCCGGGCATCGTCGCGGGTACGGCGATCTACGTATTCCAGATCGAGATCGAGATCGCCACGGAGCTGCCGCTGCTCGGATCGCGCGCGGGCCTCGTCCTGGCGCACATCATGATCACGATTCCCTGGACGGTGCGGCTGCTCACCGCCAGTATCGCGGGATTCGATCGCTCGATCGAGGAAGCGGCATTGAACCTGGGGGCCACGCCGCTCCAGGCCTTCCTCAAAGCCACCTTGCCGGTCATCAAGCCGGGCATCGTGGCCGCCGCCTTGTTCAGCTTCGTCATCTCGTTCGGCAATCTGGAAATGACGCTGTTCCTCGTAGCCCCGGGGCAGACGACGCTTCCGATTGCCATCCTGCAATATCTGGAATGGCGCATCGACCCCACCATCGCGGCCGTCTCGCTGCTGCAGATCGTGTTGATCGCCGGCGGGATGCTGATCGCCGACCGCTATGTCAAGCTGACGCGCGTGTTGTAGATGGAACGCCCCCCCAACTCGCTTCGCTCGCTCCCCCCACTGGGGGGCAGTCAGTGGGTCGGGGCGGCCCTTCCCCACTGACATGGCCCGTCTCCAGCTTTCCGGTCTCACCAAGACGTACGGCGACTTTCACGCCGTCGCCGGCATCGATCTCGATATCGCGCAGGGCGAGCTCGTGGTGATGCTCGGACCGTCCGGCTGCGGCAAGACGACGACGCTGCGCATGGTCGCCGGATTCGTGCCTCCGACGGCAGGCCGGATCCGCCTGGGCGGGCACGACATCACCAAGCGACCGTCGTGGCGGCGCAACACGGGGCTCGTATTCCAGAGTTACGCCTTGTTCCCGCACCTGACCGCCGCCGAAAATGTCGGCTTCGGGCTGCGCATGCGCAAGCTTTCGCAAGCCACGATTGCTGCGAAGGTTGCCGAAGCGCTGCGGCTCGTGCGTCTGGAAGGTCTTGCCGATCGCCTGCCGCGCGAGCTGTCGGGCGGTCAGCAGCAACGCGTCGCGCTGGCGCGCGCGCTGGTGATCGCGCCCGACGTGCTGTTGCTCGACGAGCCGCTTTCCAATCTCGACGCCAAGTTGCGAGCGGAGGTGCGGGTCGAGATTCGCGAGCTGCAACGCAAGCTCGGGCTGACCACCATCATGGTGACGCACGACCAGGAAGAGGCACTGACCATGGCCGATCGCCTGGTCGTGATGTCGCACGGAAAGGTGCAGCAGATCGGCTCGCAGCGCGACCTCTACGAGCATCCGGCCAACACGTTCGTCGCGGGATTCGTCGGCCGCACCAATTTCCTGCGCGGCCGCGTCGAATCGCCCGGCCTCTTCCGCAGCCAAAGCGGTCTCGCGATTCGGTGCAGCAAAGCAGCGCCCAGCGCCGGGGGCACGCTGGCGTTGCGGCCCGAACGTCTGTCGATGGCGCCTGCCGTCAGCGCGGCCGACAATGCTTTTCCGGGCACGGTGGAGTTCGCCTCCTACCTCGGTGGCATCCTCGAATACTATGTGCGCCTGACGCCACAAGACCGTTTGCTGGTGCAGGTGCCGAACAGGGTCGGCGATCCGCTGCACGAGGTCGGCGATCGGGTGTTTTTGCAATGGCCTGCGCAGGCCAGCCTCGTACTTGCCGACGATGGCGGAAGCACGAGCTGAAGGAACCCCATCGCTAGATCGGAGGATCGACATGGAAGACGATCGGCTGGACATCAGGCGGCGGCGATTGGTGAAAGGCGCCAGCGCGCTCGCAGGCTTGACCGCGGCCGGCAGCTGGCTGCCTGCCCGGGCGCAGTCTGGCGGGCGCGTCGTGCTCGGCACGTGGGGCGGCGACTATTCGAAGCTCCTGGCGAAGAACGTCGATACGCCGCTGCTGGCGCCGAAGAAGTACGAAGTCGTGCACGACATCGGCGGCGATGCGGAGCGCCGCGCGAAGATGCGTGCCGAGGCGCGGCTGCCGCGCGGCACGAGCGACCTGCAGGGTCTTTCCGCGGCGCAAATGTACGAGATGAACGAAGCGGGACTGTGCCTGCCCATCGACTACGCCAAGATCCCGAACGCGCAATATCTCCTGGCGCCGCTGAAATATCCGTACGGCCTGGGGCACATCTACTCGGGCAAGGTCATCCTCTACAACCCGAAGCTCATCAGCACGCCACCCACGAGCTTCGCCGACGCGCTCGACGCGCGACACGGCAGCAAGCTCGGCATCATCGACATCCAGTACCAGTTCACCATGATGGCCGCGGCGCTCGCATCCGGCGGCTCGATGACCAACTACGAGCCGGGCAAGGAACGGTTGATGGCTTGCCGCAAGGCCGGGGCGAAGATCCTGCCGACCAACGAGGCCATGGCACAAGCGCTGCAGAACGAGGAAGTCGGCGTCTGCATCATGTGGAAGGCGCGCGCGGTGCAATGGCAGAAGGCCGGCGCCAAGGTCGAGACGGTCGCGCCGAAGGAAGGCATTCCGCTCTACGTCTCGGGGTTCGTCATACCGAAGAATGCGCCGAACAAGGACGCGGCGCATTTCTGGCTGAACGAGATGCTCGAGCCTTCGGCGCAGGAAGCGTTCGCCGAAGACATGGGCTACAACCCGAGCGTCACCAATGCCAAGATCCCCGCGGAAACGGAGCGGCGCATCGGTTTCAACGCCGATGAGCGCAAGCGGCTGATCGATCTCGACTATGGCTACCTCGCCAAGAACGATGCCGCTTTGAAGGAGTGGTGGGACAAGTCGTTCAAGGGCTGAAGCACGGGCAAGGGGCATTCGGCGTGAAGGCGGCGACCAGACGTCTTGCGCGCGGCAACGCGCCCGGATGGACGGCCGCCGCCATGCTCGCGCCTGCATCGATCGTCGTGATGATCGGCATCGTCATCCCGATCTTCATCCTCTTTCGGTACAGCCTCAATCAATACACGCCGGCCAAGATGATGGTCGACGCCTTCACGTTCGAGAACTACGCGAAGTTCTTCACCGATCCGTTCTATCGCGCCGTCCTGCTGCGCACGATCCGGGTCGCCGCGGTATGCACCGCGATATGCGTCGTCCTGGCGTTTCCAATGGCCTATTGCCTGGCCCGCACGCGATCGCGGTTCAAGAGCCTGCTGTTGATGATGGTGATCCTGCCGCTGTTCGTCGGCAATGCGGTGCGCGCGGCGGGTTGGATGGTCGCCTTCGGCAATCGCGGGATCGTGAACAGCATGGCCATGGGCATGGGCATCACGCACGAGCCGGTGCAGATCATGTACACGGAGTTCGCAGTGGTCGTCGGCATCATCGCGGTCAATCTGCCGTTCGTGGTGCTGACCTTGCAAGCCGTGCTCGAAGGCATCGATCGCGCGATCGAGGAAGCAGCGCTCGGGCTCGGCGCCGGCCCGTGGAACACCTTTCGGCACGTCCTGTTGCCGCTGGCAGTGCCGGGCGTGATCACCGGCACCATCCTTTCGTTCATTCTCGCGATGAACGCCTACGCGACGCCGGTGCTGCTCGGTGGCCCCACTTTCCAGATGATGGGACCGACGGTGTACAACCAGTTCGCCGGTCTTTCCAACTGGCCGTTCGGTGCCGCGCTCTCGTTCGTGCTCATGACGGCAACCCTCGTCCTGACGGTGGTTTCGAACTGGGTTGCACACCGCGGATACCGGAGGTGACTGTCACGTGGCGCTCCGCAATGCGTGCACAGGTTCGGTCGCCAGCGTAAGCTCGCAACACTGAATTACCGCGTCAGTTTGCAATGCCGGCCGCAGGTTCCATCGTTCGCTATCGCTTCGGGCGTTTCGAGCTCCAGCCGGAAGAGCGGCGACTGCTCGAAGGCGACGTGCCGATAGCCTTGCGGCCCCACGCGTTCGACCTGCTCGTCGCGCTCGTCGAGCACGCGGGGAGCCTCGTCACCAAGGACGAGCTCCTGGAGCGCGTCTGGCGCACCGTCGTCGTGGAAGAAAACACCCTGCAGGCACATGTCTCGGCGCTGAGAAAGGTATTGGGCCCCGAAAGCATCGCGACGGTCACCGGGCGCGGCTACCGCTTCGTGCAGCACGTGGAGCAATGCAGTGCGACAGCCGGCGCGGCGCGCGATGCGGTGGCGGCGCCGCCGCACAACCTGCCGCATGCGCTCACTCGTTTCATCGGCCGCGATCGGGAGATGGCGGAGCTGCGCCGGTTGCTGGGTACGACACGGCTGCTGACGCTCACCGGCTTCGGTGGGACGGGCAAGACGCGCCTTGCACTGGAGGTCGCGCGCCACGTCGTGCCGGAATACCGGGGCGGCGTGTGGCTGGTGGAGCTGGCGGCACTGGCAGACCCCGTGCTGCTGCCGCAGACGCTCGCCAACGTACTCGGTGTGCGCGAGCAGGCAGGCACCCTTGTCATGGACAGCGTCGTACAGCACCTCGCATCGCGCCACGCCTTGCTGGTGCTCGACAACGCCGAGCACCTGCTCGACGCGTGCGCGCATATGACGGAGGCCTTGCTCGTCCGTTGCGCGCGACTGACCATCCTGGTCACAAGCCGCGAGCGCCTGGGGATCACCGGAGAGCTTGCCTACGCGGTGCCTTCGCTGTCGATCCCTGACGATGTGCCCAACCCGACCGCGGAGTCGGTGGCCGCGCACGAATCCGCGCGCCTGTTCATCGACAGGGCGCGATTGCAGCAACCCGATTTCACGCTCACCGACGAAAATGCTGCTGCACTCGCATCGATTTGTCGCCGCCTGGATGGCATCGCGCTCGCACTGGAGCTCGCCGTGCCGCGCCTGCGGGTGCTCACGCTCGAGCAGTTGCGTGACCGCCTCGATCACCGCTTCCAGTTGCTCACCGAAGGTTCGCGCACCGCCCTTCCGCGCCACCGTACGTTGCAATCGCTGATCGACTGGAGCCATGACATGCTGAGCGACGCCGAGAAGTCGCTCCTGCACCGGGTTTCGGCATTTCTCGGCGGCTGGACGCTCGAAGCGGCCGAGCGCGTGTGCGTCGGCGGCGGTCTGGCGGCGGCCGACCTCCTCGACCTGCTCGCGTCGCTGGTAGAGAAGAGCCTCGTGCTCATCGAGGAGCACCAGGGGGCCGTGCGCTACAGGCTGCTGGAAACCATTCGCGCGTACGCGTACGCGCGACTCCAATGCAGCGCGGAGCACGCCGGCGTTCTCGCTCGCCATCTCGACCATTTCGTCGACATGGCTGACCAGGGCCATCGACACGAGCTGGCCGCCGATGCAACCGCGTGGCTGGATCGAATCGAGCGGGAGCGTGACAACTTTCGCGCGGCGCTGCGCTGGGGTTGCCAGTGCGCAGGACCGGTTGGAGAGCGCGCGTTGCGCCTCGCCGGGCTGCTCGCGTGGTTCTGGGTTTCGCGGGGCCACTTCGCCGAAGGCCGCGAGTGGGTTTCTGCCGCGCTCGCCGCCGGAGAGGGCACGAGCGATGCCGAAGCGCTCGCGCGGGGCCTGCGCGCGCTGGGAGCGCTCGCCTTGATGCAGGGCGACGTCGCCGACGCGAGACGCGCTTACGAGCGCGCGTTGGAGATCGAAAGAAGTCGCGGGGACCGTCGTCAGCTCGGTATCGCGCTCTATAACGTGGCTTGTCTCGTCACCTTGCAGGAACGCTACAGCGAAGCGCGGGCGCTGTTCGAACAAGCGCAATCGATCCATCGCGAGCTGGGCGACCGTGCCATGACGGCCATGTGCGTGGGTAACCTGGCGATGCTCGTGACCGACCATGCTGCGGCTCGCGCTTATCTGGAGGAGGCTCTATCGATCTGGAGAGACCTTGGTGACTGGCGAACCAGCTTCGCACTCTACGGCCTGGGGGTATTGGCTTATGTTGAAGGCGACCCTCGCGCCGCGGAACTGCTGCTCGAAGAAAGCCTGGCATTGGCACGCAAGGCGGGGTCGCGTCCGACGGCAGCATGGACGCTTTCGGTGCTGGGCCGGGTCGCATACGAGCAAGGCGATCAGCAGCGGGCTGCGCGCTTGCTGACGGAAGTGCTGACGATTCAGCGCGACCTGGGCGACCTGTCGAACCTGGGCAATTCACTGGAGGGGTGCGCCGCCGTAGCGCTGACCGCGAGCGGTCCGCTGGCCGCTGCATCCTTGTGGGGCCAGGCGGAAGCGCTGCGCGAGCGGATGGGTGCTTCGCCAACGCAGCCATACCGTCGCAAAGCAACGGAATCCGTGCTCTTTGCCGCGCACCCTTTGCGCGAACGCCTGGTGCCCGTGGCCCGCGCCGAACTTGCGAACGACCCCGAATTCGACCGCGCCTGGCGCGCTGGCCGCGCCATGTCATGGCAACAGGCGATAGATTTCGCGCTGGAGTCGATGAGCGGTGCACTCACTTCACCAATACCGACCACGCATGCGTCCAATGCAGCGGGCGGACGACCGTGCTGAGTTCGGCGTACGGCTCCCTGATCGAGACTGATCGAGACGTCGCCGTAGCCGTTCGTTATCGCACGCCTATCGCGCGCTTGCGCCGTGCTCCGGACGCTCGGCCTTTTCACGACGGATTGCCGCACGCAGCAAGAGCACGTACGTGACCGGTGTGGTGACGATGGCGAACACTGCGATCACGAGCTCGTGCAGCACCGGCCGGGATTCGAGTGCCGAGAACACCAACATCGATGCGCCGATCACGAGGGCGATCCCCAGTGTAGTGCCCATCGTGGGCGGATGGACGCGCTCGTAGAACGTTGGCAGCCGCAGGAGACCGAACGAGCCGATCAGCGCGAACCCCGCACCGAGCAGCACGAGCACGGCGGCCACCGCCGAGACCACCGGGGAGAGCGTCTCTACGCCTGTCATTCGATCACCTCGCCACGCAGCAGAAACTTCGCGAGCGCGGCCGTCGACACGAAGCCGAGCATCGCGATGACCACCGCAACCTCGAAGTACAGCGCGCTTCCGTCGCGGATACCGAATACGAGGATGAGCAGCATGGCGTCGACGTACATGGTGTCCAGCGCGAGCACCCTGTCCTGCGCGCGCGGGCCGATGATCAGGCGCGCCGCGGCGCAGCCCATCGCGACCGCCAGCATGATGGGGGCCGCGACAAGCGCGATGCCGAGCAACGATGCGCTCATTGGAAGATCTCCATCAGCCGGCGCTCGTAGCGCTCCTTGATCGTGTGCTTCCAGGTCGCTTCGTCGACCAGGTCCAGGACGTGCATCGTGAGCACGTTGGCGCGCGAATCGTAGCCGGCCCACGCCGTGCCCGGCGTCGAGGTGATGATGCACGCGAGTGCGGCAAGCGCCGCTGGATGACGGATGTCGAGCGGGATGTCGACGAAACCCGCGGCACCGCGGCGCGAGCCGGGCCGAAGCACGATGGCCGCAACCGCGACGTTCGAGCGCACGATGTCGACCAGAACGGCGACGAGGAGCGTCCCGGCCGCCCAGGGCCGGCGCAGCCGCGTCGCCGTCGGTTGCAGGCGCGCAAACCCGAGCACTCCACCGATGCCCACGAGCGCTCCGACGATCACATCCGCAAGCGAAAGCGCGTCATTGAGCAGGAGCCACAGGCCGACCAGGCCCAGCCACAACAGTGCAAGCCCGGAGCTCATCGGTTGTTCAGCACTTGGCCGAGGTAACGGCCCGGTGCGTAAAGGTCTTGCGCAGCTTGATCGAGGTAGCGCATGGAAGGCCCCGCCTGCAGCGTCAGCGCCGCGCACAGCGCGAGCAGCAACACGACCGGAGCGAACTCTACGAGCCGCACCCGCGGTACGCTGGCATCCGACGAAGCCCAAAACCGTTGCACACCCGTACGGCCCATCGCAATCACGGTGATGAAGCCGGAGCCGACCAGCAGCCCGAGCATCGCCCACGCCGTCAACGATGCGATCCCCGGCTGGAACAGGGCGTTCAACAAGGCGAACTTGCCGACGAAGCCCGCCAACGGCGGCAGGCCGGCCAGCATGACGGCACATCCGGCGAAGGCGATCCCCAGAAGGGCAGTGGCCGCGGGAATCGCGGTTCCGATGTCCTCGGTCTCCGCGTTCCGGGTGGTGAACGCCTCTGCCGTCACCGCCACGATATCCGCACCGGGCCTTCGCCCTCGCTCGACGAGCTCCACGAGCAGGAAGAAGGCCGCGAGCGCAAGCGCCGAAACGACGAGGTAATACAGCGCGGCGCCGGTGAGCGAGACATTGTCGATGGCGATGGCGGCAAGCAGCGTGCCGGACGACATCAGCACGCTGTAGCTCGCGAGCCGAGGCAGGCTCTGGGATGCGAGCGCGCCGAGGCCGCCGTACGCCAGCGTGGCCATGCCGGCCACGACGAGCCACGGCGTGCCGGGTGACGGCGACGCGGCCACGTCGGCGCCGAGGAACAGCGTGCCGATGCGAAGGATGGCATACACACCGACTTTGCTCAGGATGGCGAAGAGCGCGCCCACCGGCGCGCTGCTGGCGGAATAGGACGCGGGCAGCCAGAAGCACAGGGGCCACATGCCTGCCTTCATGAGGAACGCGATGCCCAGGACGGCACCTCCCGCTTCGTAGAGCGCGCGGTTGGCGAGGGCGCCTTCGCGCCAGTGCCGCGCCAGATCGGCCATGTTGAGCGTTCCAGCGCTCGCGTAGATCAGGCTCACGCCGATGAGGAAGAGCAGCGACGCGGCAAGATTCATCGTGATGTAATGCAGGCCCGCGCGCACGCGCAGGATGCCCGATCCGTGCAGCGCGAGCCCATACGATGCCGTGAGCATCACTTCGAAGAACACGAACAGGTTGAACAGGTCACCGGTCAGGAATGCGCCGTTGACGCCCATGAGCAGGAACTGCACGAGCGCGTGGAACCTTGGGCCTGCGCGATCCGAGCGCGCAAGCGAAAACACGATGGAAGCGGTGCCCAGCACCGCGGTGAGCAGCACCATTGCCGCCGAAAGGCGGTCGGCGACGAGCACGATGCCGAACGGCGCGGCCCAGTCGCCGACGCGATACACGATGACCGGCTGGACGCCGACGCGTTGGGTGAGCGCGACCCCAACGACGATGAGCGAGATCGCCGTGCCGAGGCTGATCGCCGCCTTGAGCGTCCAACGCCGTTCAGCGAGGATGAGGTTGATGGCGCCAGCCGCAAGCGGCAACAGGATCGGCAGTATCGCGAGGTGATCCTGCGCCGTCATCGGTCGCGCTCACCGTCGACATGGTCTGTGCCCGTGAAACCACGTGCCGCGAGCAACACGACGAGCAACAGGGCCGTGGTCGCGAAGTTGATGACGATCGCCGTCAGCACGAGCGCCTGGGGCAGCGGGTCCGCGTAGGACGCCGGGTCGGCCGCCAAACCGGCGGGGACGACCGGTGCAGCGCCGACGTGCAGTCGGCCCATCACGAATATGAAAAGGTTCACCGCGTACGACAACAGCGATAGCCCGATCGCTACCTGAAACGTACGCGGACGCAGCAGCAGCCACACGCCCGAGCCCGCGAGCACGCCGATCGCAACCGAGATGACGAGCTCCATCATGCAACGAATTCCTCGCTCGGGGGCGGGATCCCGGTGTCGCCTTCTTCGGAGGGCGATGGGCCCGGTTCACGCTCGCCGCGATGCGCGCGAAGCGACTGGTGCGCCAGAGCGACCAGGAACAGCGCGGTGGCGCCGATGACGAGGATGAACACGCCGACGTCGAACAGGAACGCGCTCGGAAGATGCATGGCACCGACCAGCGGCAGCTCGATGTGCGCGACGTGCGACGTCAGGAACGGATAGCCGAACCACCACGCGCCCGCGCCGGTCGCGGCGGCGATCGCAAGGCCGATACCCATGAGCATCACCGGCCGCAGTCGAATCCGTTCCTCGAACCAGCGCGTTCCCCCTGCCATGTATTGCAGGATGAACGCCACGGCGAGCGCGATTCCGGCCGCGAAGCCGCCGCCGGGAAGATTGTGCCCGCGCAACAGCAGGAACACCGCAAAGACCGCAATCGCGGCGAACATGCCGCGCATGATCACTGAGGCAACGAGCAAGTCGTCCGCGGCCGCGCGAGGATCCTGCGTACGCTGCTGCGTCGGCCATTCGATGCTTTCGCGCGCCGGCCGAAAGCGCCGCAGCAGCGAATACACGGCAATGGCCACCGCAGCCAGCACGG
>Ga0308174_10000685_pt1 | contig 14708 bp, 12 predicted proteins | sample PhyPR2_FD_203894 | JGI IMG/M metagenome (GOLD analysis project Ga0308174, IMG submission 203894) | Soil microbial communities from UC Gill Tract Community Farm, Albany, California, United States - DLSLS.P.R2 | ecosystem: Environmental > Terrestrial > Soil > Agricultural land | place: USA...
CGCGATCTCGCCCACCTTCGCGCCCGTCGAGCCGTCCAGCAGCACCACGGCGCGCGTGTTCAGCACCGCCAGCACCCGCTTGTCGGAATCGTACGCCATATCCACCGGGCGCCCAGGGATCACGGTCTGCTGCCCCCAGGGATGCAAAAGCTGGTTCGTGGGGAGAAGGCGAAATCCGCCGTCTTGCGCCCCGAGCGGCGCGTTGGATTTGAGTACGGGGAAATGGGCAGCCTCGCGAGCGATCAGGGCGGCGCCGGCCAGTACTACTGCTACGACCAATGTGGTACGCATGGGAACGCACCAGCATAGCGCAATTACGGTAGAATAGGAGTAATGCGTTTTTCCCTTGCCGCAGTCCTGGTCGCGGCCTTCGCTGTCTGTGCGTGCGCGCAAACCCCCGAGGATCCTGAAGTCGCCCGCGCCAAGATGGAACTCTCGAAGATTCAGTCACTTGTAAGCATGGGTGCGCTTCCCAGAGTTCAAGAAGACAAAGCCCGCGAAGCCGTTGCCGCGGCTGAGGACAGCGCCCTCATCCGCAGCTATATTTTCCAGACGGACCTCACCGAGGATCAGGCTACCGCCCTGACGTCCGCTGCCCAGCGTCAGTTCAATCGCAAGGAAAAACAGTTCGATGAGGCGCAAAAGCTGGTCCAGACCGGCGTAGCTCCGCAAATCTCCCTCAGCGCGATCCTTCAGGAAATGGACTTCGCGCGCAAAGAGGTGGATCTCGCCGAAACGCGCGCACGCCTCGCCCGCGAAATCACTGAGATGGCGATTGCCGAGCAGGCTTATGAAGCGGGAGCCAAGTCGCGCGGAGGCAGCGGACTCGCCGAGCACTTCGCCGGCAACGGTCAGTTCAACCCGCAGATCTTCGCCAAAATTGAGACGGCCTTCGAAGGACGCTTCGGGCGGGCGCTGCCCGTGAGCGCCAACGGAGAAACGGCCGTTCACCGGGCGTTAGGCTTCGACCACCGCGGCCGCATCGATGTGGCGGTCCAGCCGGATGGAGCCGAAGGAGCCTGGCTCCGCCAATATCTGCGGCAGCACAACGTCCCCTTCTTTGCCTTCCGGCACGCCGTCTCCGGCCAGGCCACCGGAGCCCACATCCACCTGGGTCCGCCAAGCACAAGGTTCATTTCCGCCGCCCTGGCCCCCGGAGTAGGCTCCGGAGCCACAGACTTGCGCCAGTACTGACCGGTCTCCAGACCGCTCGCAAGGGCGTATGGGCGAGCTCTGCTCGCCTGCAACAGGAAAGATTCCTGTTGCCACGTGCCGACAGGAATCCTTCCTGTCGGGTCGCGCGGCGCGCGACGGTTCGCAGACTGCCCGGGCGAGCTCTGCTCGCCGCAACAGGAAAGATTCCTGTTGCCACCCGTCGGGTCGGGCGGCGCGCGACTGTTCGCCAAACTGCTCGGGCGAGCTCTGCTCGCCTGTGACCGGTCTGGAGACCGGTCGCTACTGTTACCGCGTGTTGCCGGCGACTCCTCGTTGTTTGCGGGTGAGGATTTCGCGGACGGCGTAGATGCGGCGATCCTGGCTTTCGAAATACGTGCGCATCATCATTTCGCCGATGAGACCTGTCGAGAACATCATGAGGCCGGCGAGCAACAGGAGAACTCCGGCGATCATCAGCGGACCGTGGGCGAGCACGATTTCATAACCCATGGTCTTGAGCACCGCGATGTACAGGAGGATGCCTCCGCCAAAGGTGGTTCCGGCAAGACCCAGCGTTCCGAAAAAGTGCATCGGGCACGTGAAATATTTCAGCAGAAACTTGATGGTGATGATGTCGAACAGGACGCGGAAGGTCCGGCCGATGCCGTAGTGCGAATCGCCCGCGGCGCGCGGCGTGTTGCGAATCGGCACCTCGGCGACGCGCGCTCCGTAGAAACTGGCCAGTGCGGGAATGAAGCGGTGCAACTCGCCGTAGAGGTTTACGTCCTTGAGCACCTCGGCTTTGTAGGCTTTGAACGTGGTGCCGAAATCGCGGAGTTTGACACCCGACGCTTTCGCCATCATCCAATTCGCGATGCGCGACGGGATCTTGCGCATGATGGCGTTATCGACCCGATTCTTGCGCCACCCGCTGGCGATGTCGAAGCCCTCGTCGATTTTTTTGAGCAGCGCGGGTATGTCTTCGGGGGCGTGCTGCAGGTCGCCATCCATGGCAATGATGACCTCCCCTTTGGCTTCGTGGAAACCGGCGGAGAGCGCGGCCGTCTGTCCGAAGTTACGGCGGAGGCGAATGACCTTCAAGTGTCCATCGGTTTCGACGAGGTTGGCGAGCAGTTCAAAGCTACGGTCCGTAGAGGCATCGTCCACGAACAGAATCTCGTACGGGCGCTGTAGCTGGTCGAGCACAGAGGTCAGCCGGTCATACAGCGGGAGGATAGAGGGTTCCTCGTTGTGTATCGGAATAACAATGGACAGCATGGAAATGAAACATATAGTTTAACAAAGAGATGGATCGAATTCCCTTTCAAGCAACTACGGCCGGAGCGATATACGAACGTGTTGCGGAATTGCCGGTGGAGATCGTGCTGGACAACGTGCGGAGCATGTACAACGTGGGAGCCTTCTTCCGGACGGCGGACGCGGCGGCGATCGAGAAGCTGTGGCTGTGCGGCATCACGGCGTGTCCACCCAAGAAGGAGATCGCCAAGACGGCGCTCGGGGCGGAGGAGACGGTGCCGTGGGAGCACTCGGCGGATGCGGCTTCGGTGGTACGGCGAAGGCGTGAAGCGGGGTGCGAGATCGCGGCCGTGGAGACCAGCAATCACGCGGTGGATCTGTTCGATTGGATGCCGCGCTTTCCGGTGTGCGTGGTGTTCGGGCATGAGGTAGACGGGGTAGCGCGCGAAGTAGCGGATCTTTGCGACACGCACGTCCGCATTCCGATGCTCGGAAAAAAGCATTCGTTGAATGTCGCCACGGCGGGTGGAGTTGTGATTTATGAGCTACTGCGGAAGTACCGCGAGCTCTTTGTACATTTTCGCACTGTTGGATACCGACATCCGCAACGTACGTGAGTAATCACCCCGCTTACTAGTACCAATACCATTGATCGGCAATAGTTTTCGTTGTTAACTGGACCAAACCGGGAGGTTTTTAGTTTTGAAACGAACGATACTTGCATTGATCGCGATCGCTCTGCCATTGAGCGCATCGACGGTCGACGTGATCACGAACGGAGGCTTCGAAGCTCCGCAGATCGCAACGAACGACTACTGTTATTTGGGAGCCGTCGTGCCGGGGCACACTTGTTCCACCCCGTACACGGATTGGACCGGAGCATACGAAGAAGGCAACGGGAACAATGCATTCGGAAGCACATTTCACACCGGAACCCAAGCGCTGATCCTGCAGGGTTCGTCGAATGCACTGCAGACGTTCGATACGGGGACGGGAGCTTTCACGCTGACGTGGTTCGACGAAAACCGTTCGGGCTATCCGGAGTCGGCTTACCAGGTTCTCGTAGATAATGTGGTCCTGGGAACTTACAATCCGCCTGCAGCGTGGGGAGAGCAAACACTCACGGGCACTTTCGCGGAAGGCGGTCATTCGCTGCAATTCCAAGGTATCTCTACACAAGGTGTAGACTCGACCGTTTTCATCGATGACGTTTCCCTGCTCACGCAGCCTACGCCTGAACCTGGAGCTATTTTTCTGATTCTGGGCGGCGTGTCGCTGATCGGCGCCGGGCGCTTCTCCCGCAAATCCCGCCGATAACTTGAAATCCGGCTGGGCGGGGTACGATTAGATTTGGCACAGACCCTCTCGCGACTCCGCCTCAGTCTGGATTTCATGCCCTCTCCGTCCCCGGATCACCCGGGGCTGTTCATCCGCGATCCCTACAAGTATTCCGATGCGATGCTGATCATTCCTCCACCGCTGGTGGAGTGCCTGCAATGCTTCGACGGGCGGCAGACGGAGCTCGATCTGCGCGCGATGCTGGTGCGCATTCTCAATGATCTGGATGTCGGCGATATCGAGCAGAATCTGATCGGCACATTGAGCTCGGCGGGGTTTTTGGAAGACACGCAATTCGACGCCATGCGCGCGGGGCGGGAAAAGGAGTTCGCGGACCATGCGGTGCGCGAACCGGCGCACGCCGGAGCCGCGTACCCGGGCGAGCCTGGCGAGTTGCGCGCGACGCTGGAAGAGTACATGGCAAATCCGTCGTCGCCCGCGGAGCGCGACGATGGGCTGTTTGCGATTGCGGCGCCGCATGTGAGTCCCGAAGGCGGCTGGCAGAGTTATCGCGAAGCGTACGCGCAGCTGCGGCCCGAACATGCAGGGCGCACGTTCGTCATCCTGGCGACGTCCCATTACGGCCACCCGGAGACGTTCGGGTTGACGCGCAAAAACTTCCGGACTCCGCTGGGCGAGGCGGTTACCGACCGCGGTCTGGTGGATTGGCTGGAGGCTCGCGGCGGGGCCGGTGTGCGCATGGAGGACTACTGTCACTCGTTCGAGCATACGGTGGAGCTTCAGGTGATCTTTCTGCAGCACATGTTGGGCGCGGACGTGCGCATTTTGCCGGTGTTGTGCGGCAGCTTCGCGCGCAGTTTGTTCGAAGGCGGCATGCCGGAGGATGACGATAGGGTGCGCGCGTTCTTCGATGCCCTGGGCGAAATGGGCGCCAAGGAAGGCAACAAGCTGTTCTGGGTGTTGGGCGTGGATATGGCGCACATGGGCGCGCGCTACGGCGATTCGTTCACGGCGCGGGCGGATGAGGGCGAGATGGCCGCCGTGGCGGGCCGGGACGAAGGGCGGATCGGGCGCATTTGCGCTTCCGATGCAGGCGGGTTTTGGGACATGGTCCGCGAGCGGCAGGACGATCTGAAGTGGTGCGGCAGCAGTCCCTTCTATACATTCCTCAAGACGGCTCCCGGCGCGAAGGGTGAGCTATTGAAGTACGAGCAGTGGAACATCGACGACGGCAGCGTGGTCAGTTTCGCCGGCATGAAGTTCCGGCGGTAGGCGCGTTATTCGATCACCGCAAGCACTTCTCCCGCTTTCACAACCGAACCTTCCCGTGCGGAGATCGCGACCACCTTGCCGGCCCTGGCGGCTTTCATCTCATTCTGCATTTTCATGGCTTCCACCACGAGGATTCCCTGGTTCACCACAACTTCCTGACCCGGGGCGACGAGAACGCGAACGATTTTGCCGGGCATCGGGGCGACCACGGTTTGACGTCCTTCTCCCGACCGGCCGGCGCCGGAGCGCGAGAAGCGGCGCGGATCGCGGGCTACAATCTCAAAGCGGTAGCCATCGATCACGACCACTAACGCTCCCGGCTGTTCTTCCACGCGCGCATCGTAACTCCGGCCGTCCATCAGAATGGAGTAGACTCCGGGTTGGGGAATCTCTACCTGGGCCTGGCGCTCGACTTCGCCATCGAAGCGGAAGCGCGCATCGGGCGCCGGACTTAGTAAGTCAATTTCACTTTGGCTGCCATTCAGGGTAAGTTGCAGTTTCATCGCAGTAAGCCGCTCCTGCCGGCCTGGAGCCATCGATTCGGCGCGGCTTGCGGCTCGGGGAGCTTCGCTTCGGTTCTGGCGTGCAGGGCTGCCGCCAGTGCCGCCACAGCCTTCAACCCGGCGGGCGCAGCGGGTGGAGTGTTCCTTTGAAAAAAATCATCGATGAAGCCTGTGTGTAAGTTGGCCGCGCGGAACTCGGGGTCTTCGAGAATCTGCCGGAAGAAGCCGATATTGGTGCGAATGCCGCCGACATCGTACTCGTGAAGCGCGCGCAGCATACGGTCCGTAGCCTGTTCCCGTGTGGCGGCCCACACGGCGAGCTTGGCGAGCAGCGGATCGTATTCCATGGGGACCGTCCATCCCGTATAGACGCAGCCATCAAGGCGTATTCCGGGACCAAGAGGCCGGTCCAGGCGGGTGAGCTTGCCGGGGAACGGGAGAAAGTTGTTGTACGGGTCCTCGGCGTAGATGCGGCACTCGATCGCCGAGCCGGTCCAGGCGACTTCATCCTGAGTCAGCGGCAAGCGGCCTCCGGCGGCGACCTCCAATTGCAGCCGGACTAAGTCCAGGCCGGTCACTAACTCAGTAACCGGGTGCTCCACTTGCAAGCGCGTGTTCATTTCCAGGAAGTAGAAGTTGCGATCGCCGTCAGCGAGAAACTCCACGGTTCCGGCATTGTAATAACCGGCTGCCCGCGCTGCCTTGATGGCTGCTTCGCCCATCGCGTGACGCATTTCCGGGTGGAGCGCGACGAGCGGCGAGGGGCACTCTTCGATCACTTTCTGATGACGGCGCTGAATGGAGCATTCGCGCTCGCCTAAATGAATCATGTTGCCGTGACGGTCGCCGAATAGCTGAATCTCGATGTGGCGCGGGCGTTCGATCAACTTCTCGACATACACTTCGGAGTTGTTGAAAGAGCGCTCCGCTTCACTGGAGGCGTCGCGAAGGGCGCCTTCGAGATCGGCCTCACGGTCCACGCGGCGCATGCCTTTTCCGCCGCCGCCCGCGACGGCTTTCAGGAGAATGGGGTAGCGATGCCGGGCGGCGAAGTCGCGAGCCCCGGCAAGAGTTACTCCCTGATCGGTGCCGGGCACGACCGGCGTTCCGGCGGCAATGGCGATCTGACGGGCCGCGGTTTTGGACCCCATGGCGCGGATGGAGGCGGCGGAGGGTCCGATAAATACGATGCCGGAAGCCTCGCAGGCAGCCGCGAAATCGGCGTTCTCGCTGAGAAAGCCGTAGCCCGGGTGAATGGCTTCGGCGCCGTGTTTTTTGGCGGCATCGACAATGCGGTCGATGCGGAGATAGCTTTCGGCGGAGGGAGATGGTCCGACGTGCTCGGCTTCATCGGCCATGCGAACGTGCAGGGACGTACGGTCGGCATCGGAATAGACGGCGACGGAGGTAATTCCCATTTCGCGGCAAGTGCGCATCACGCGCACGGCAATTTCGCCGCGGTTAGCGATCAGAACCTTGCGGAACACAGCCGCGATTGTACCAGCAGTTGCGCCTGATAGAATGGGGACATCCCGACTTATGGCGCTGGATTCCATCGAAGGTAATTTAAAAGAGCGCGGCGTCCGCCTGACGCGCCAACGCCAGATCCTGCTGGATTTGATCGATAAGACGGGCGACCATCTGGATGCCGAGCGGCTGTACCAGATGGCCAAGGAAAAAGATCCGAAGCTGAATCGCGTCACCGTTTACCGCACGCTGAAAATGCTGAAGGCGGGCGGACTTGTGGACGAGCTGGACCTCATGCATTACGGGGGGGATCAGCATTACTACGAGACGCGGCTGAAGCAGGAGCACGCCCACGTCATCTGCCTGCGCTGCGGCAAGGTGGAAGAATTTTTCGGCGAGCCTCTGCAACGGCTACGCAAACAGATTGAGAGCCACTTCGGATTCCAGGTGCTGCTGGCGCGCACGGAAGTAGGCGGGTACTGTTCGCACTGCCAGACGCTGCGGGCGCGCGAGGTGGATGAATTGCGCGCCATGCCTGCCGCGGAGAGCGAGAAGAAGCCGCGAGCGAAGGCGGCCGGCCGCAAGGCGCGGCGCGCATAGGCGATGGAGCCGGCCTCGCTGGTTGTTGTCGATCCGAACGGGCATCGCACGCGCGTGCCCATAGACCCCGTTCCATTCGCCATCGGACGGCAGCCGGGCAGCAACCTGATTGTGCGGGACAGCCGCGTTTCGCGCGAGCATGCGCGCATCTTCTATGAAGACGGCTGTTACTCGATAGAAGACGCGGGCAGCCGGCACGGCACTTTTGTCAATGGCACAAAGGTGCAGCGGCACGCTCTGAAGAATTCCGACCGCATCGACTTTGGAGCGCAGGATTCGTTTCAATTGATTTTCGCGCTGGACGGCGTGGAGCTGAAGCGGCTCCTGGAGCAGGTAGGCGCGGCGGAAGCGGGCCCGGCGCCGCCCGGCGTAGGCGGAAATCTCTCGAAATTGCGGGCGATTCTGGATCTGGCGCGCACCATGCAGAGCGCTTTCAGCGTGCAGGATGTGCTGGCGAGCGTCGTGGATACGGCTCTGGCGATCACGGGCGCGGAGCGCGGGTTCCTGCTGCTGCGCGCCGCGCGGGGCCTGGAAACGCGCGTGGCTCGCAACCGGCACGGGCACAACCTGGCGGAGACGGATCTGCGCGTGCCGCGCGAAGTGATCCATCGCGCGCTGCAACACCGGCGGGAGCTGCTGTTCATGAACTTCGATCCCATTGCGGCGGGCGATACTACGAAGCCGCAAAACAGCATCGCCGACTTGGAATTGCGCAGCGTGATATGCGTGCCGCTGGTTCGCATACGCACCGGACAGAGCGATGCCACGAGCGTGCTCTCGACCGGCAGCGAGACAACCGGAGTGCTCTACATGGATTCGCGGCTTGCGTCGGCGGACCTGGCGGGCGGAAATCGCGAACTACTGCAGACCCTGGCGATCGAGGCATCCACGGTGCTGGAGAATGCACGGTTGCTGGAGGAAGAGCGCGGCAAGCAGCAGATGGAAGAGGAACTGCGGCTGGCGCGGACGATTCAGCAGAGTCTGTTGCCGGGAAGCCTGCCGAGCGACGGATGGCTGCGCGCCTGCGGGAGCAGCGAGGCGTCCCTGTTAGTGGGCGGGGATTACTTCGACGTGATGGAAGTAACGTCGGAATGCTGGAGCGCGGTGGTGGCCGATGTCTCAGGCAAAGGCGTGGGGTCTGCGCTGCTGGCTTCCCTGCTGCAGGGCGCGTTGATCGCGGCGACGGACAATCCCATCGCGCTGGGACGGCGCATCGAGCGGTTGAACCGGTTTGTTTTGGATCGCACGTCAGGCGAGAAATACGCTACGGTCTTCCACGGTTTACTGCATCGCGATGGACGCTTGAATTATGTGAACGCGGCGCACTGCCCGCCGGTGGTGGCGCGCGCCGCTCAGGATTTAGTCGAATTGGAGACCACGGGAATGCCTGTGGGCCTGCTCGACGGCACAGAGTTCGCCGTAGTGGAGCAGCAGTTACTCCCGGGCGATAAGTTGGTCATTTACACCGATGGAGTCACTGAGGCGCAGAATCCGGCGGAGGAATTCTACGGCCGCGGCCGGTTGTGGAAGGTGCTGCGGGAGCGGGCCGGCGAATCGTGCCAGGCGCTGCACGAGGCCATTCTGAAAGATGTAGCGGCGTTCACCGAAGGCGCGCGGCAGAGCGACGATATTACTCTTGTTGTGCTCGAGTATAGCGGGAGTGAGTAGCTTACTTCTTCTCGAACTTCAACGCCGCGGAATTGATGCAGTAGCGGAGGCCCGTCGGTTTGGGCCCATCCGGGAAGACGTGCCCCAAGTGCGCGTCGCATTGCTTGCACAGGACTTCGATGCGGCGCATTCCATGGGAATTGTCGGATTCGGTTTCGATCTTGGCTTCGTCGGCGGGCGCGTAGAAACTTGGCCAGCCGCAACCTGATTCGAATTTCTCGTCCGACTTAAACAACTCGGCGCCGCAGCAGACGCAGCGATACATTCCGGGCTCGTGATTATCCCAGTAGCGGCCCGTGAAGGCCGGCTCGGTAGCGGCTTGCCTGGTGACGGCGTATTCTTCCGGCGAGAGTTGCCGCTTCCATTCGTCTTCGGATTTGGTGATTTTGGTTTTTGTTTCCGGCATAACTGATCCCTTTACTTTTAGTTTATCGTGCAGATATGAGGTTTCGAGCAGCAGTGGTGCAGGCCGGGAGCATTCTCTTCGATCTCGAGGCTACCCTTGCGAAGGCGGAGGGATTGACCGGCGAAGCCGCGGCGGCGGGCGCCAAGGTGATCCTGTTCCCGGAGGCATTCCTCGGCGGATATCCGAAGGGGGCGGATTTCGGCGCTCGCGTGGGCAGCCGCAGCGCGGAAGGGCGAGCGCTGTTTCGCCGCTATTTCGAGAGCGCTATCGACGTGCCGGGGCCCGCGACAACGCGCATCGGGGAAGCGGCGAAAGCCGCGGGCGCATGGGTGGCGATGGGCGCGATCGAGCGCGAGGGCGGCACGTTGTACTGCACGGTATTGTTCTTTGCGCCCGACGGACGCCTGGCGGGAAAGCATCGCAAGCTGATGCCTACGGCGATGGAAAGGCTGATTTGGGGCTTCGGCGACGCCACCACCCTCGAGTGCGTCGAGACGCCGTATGGGCGCATGGGCGCGGCGATCTGCTGGGAGAATTACATGCCTCTCTTACGCGCTCACTTGTATGCGCAAGGCGTGCAGTTGTATTGCGCTCCGACGGTGGACGATCGCGAAACGTGGGCGGTGACGATGCGGCACGTTGCGTTGGAGGGGAGATGCTTCGTGTTGTCGGCGTGCCAGTGGGTGGCGGGCGCGAGTGCGAGCGAATCGATCGGCGGCGGAAGTTTGATTGTGGGTCCGCTGGGGAAGGTGCTGGCGGGTCCGTCGCGCGATGGCGAATGCGTGCTGACCGCCGATCTCGATTCAGGCGAGATCGCCGAGGGCAAGTTCGACCTGGACGTAGCGGGGCATTACGCGCGGCCGGACGTGTTTCAACTGACGGTGCGATAACGGAGGCCCGGCTATACTGACGGAAAAGGACAGCGATGTGGAAGTGACCGCTCCGGTGGACTGGCTGAGAAGCCGGGTGTCACGGAATCCGGGTGACCTGGTTTTGCTCGCGCCCGGAGGAAACTCCGTGGAGTGCCAGGAACTCTGGCGCGAAAGTGAAGCGATTGCACGCACTCTGAAAGAGGCCGGCGCACGGCGTGGCTCCGTGGCCGCAATCGCCATGACGGACAGCGCGGAGTTGATCGCGGCGTTGTTCGGCGCAACCGCGGCGGCGGCCTGCGCGCCGCTGAATCCTTCGCTGGCGGCCGCTGAGTTCGATGTGCAGTTCTCGAGACTCGGCGTGCAGGTCCTGCTCACGGATTCTTTGGATTCATGCAGCGCGGCCGTCGCGCGCTCCCGCGGTATTCCGGTGGTGGAGTATCGCTGGGGACGGTTCCAGGTGGAGGGGCAACCGGCTACCGGGCGGCGCTTGGTGAACGATGATGTCGTCCTCGTTCTCCAGACTTCCGCCACAACCGGCGAGCCGAAGGTGGCGCCGATCTCCGTTTCGAACCTGCACGCCATGGTTCAAAACAGCACGCGAAGTCTCCAGTTGACCGCGCGGGATCGCTTTCTGAGCCTCATGCCGCTGTTTCATCTGCAAGGGCTGATTGCCGCGGTGATGCAGATTGCCTGCGGCGGCGTGGTGATTCCCACAAAGGGCTTCGACGCCCGGAAGTTTCTCTCCTGGCTGGACGAATGCCGGCCCACCTGGTACACCGCTGTGCCCGCCTTGCATCGCACAATTGCGACGCTACTGCGGGAGCAGAAGGCAACGGCGCCGCCCGGCTTGCGGTTTGTTCGCTCCATCGGCGCCGCCCTGCCCGCGGACCTGCTGGCGGAAGTGGAAGAAACGCTGCGCGTGCCGGTGATCGAAGGATATGGATTGACGGAAACGGGCGCGGTGACCACCAGTCCGCTGCCGCCGCTGCCGCGCAAACCGGGGTCCGCCGGAATCAGCAATTTCACTGAATTCGCGATCTTCGATGAGACCGGCATTCCGGCGCCGGCGGGCGTGGAAGGCGAGATCTGCGTGCGCGGAGCTTCGGTGATCCGCGAGTACATTGGCGACGCGGAAGCGAATCGCAGGGCGTTCGTCAACGGTTGGTTTCGAACGGGCGATTTGGGGCGCGTGGATTCCGACGGCTACCTGTTTGTCACCGGGCGAATCAAAGAGATCATCAATCGCGGTGGTGAGAAGATTCATCCGCAGGAGATCGATTCCGTTCTGGCCGCTCACTCCGGCGTAGCGGAAGCGGCGGCATTTGGGATGCCTCACGCGTCGCTTGGCGAAGATGTCGGCGCAGCCGTCGTGCTACGCCCCGGAGCGGCGGTGACGGAAGCAGAGTTGCGCGAGTTCGCGGCCACGCGGTTAGCCGCGTTCAAGATTCCGCGGCGGATCTTCATCGGGGCGGCAATTCCCAAAGGCGCGACCGGCAAGGCGCGACGCCACTTATTGCCGCAGCATGTACGGCCTTCCATGGCGGAGCCTTCTTCGCCAACGGAGCGCACGGTGGCCGGCGTCTGGTCGCGGATTTTGAAGTCGCCGGAGATTGGAATCGACGACGATTTTTTCATGGCCGGCGGCGATTCGCTGGCCGTAACCGTGATGATGATTGAGGTGGAGCGGGAAACGGGCGGGCAGGTCGCTCCCGAAGAGTTCTTCGCGAAGCCCACGATTCGCGCCATGGCCCGGTTAGTGGACGACCTTGCTCTGCGCACCAACCGGGTGCTTACGTTCCGGCATCGCGGCGCGGGCACACCGTTTTTTTGCCTCGCGGGGGCAACGGAGGACTGCCTCGGATTGAGATACCTGGCCGAGAGTCTGGGCGAGGGTCGCGCGTTCCATGTGCTCCGCGATCCGCGGCCTCCGGCTTCGCGGGGCGTCTATACGGTGGAAGAAGTGGCCGCGCTTCTGCTGCCCTCTTTGCGCGCGGTGCAGCCTCAGGGTCCATACCTGCTGGGTGGGCACTGTTACGGCGGAATCGTGGCGTTCGAAATGGCTCGCCGCCTGGCGGAGGCCGGCGAAGCAACGCCTCTGGTTGTGCTCATGAACGTGCCGACCCCGGGTTTCCCCAGGATAGCGACCGAGATTCTCCATCGCCGGAAACGCTACTGGCGTGAATTCCTGCGCGCGGCGGGCGGAGAGCGGGGTGCGGCGAGAAGCGTCCTGACTAACGCCGTTAAGCTTGGGGCGCTGCTGAAGCGAAGGGCTGCCCGCAACATCCGGCTGAGCGGCGTGGGAGCAGCCGCGGAGAAACTGCTGCCCGCGGCTGAAAACGTCAACGACGCGAACACCAGAGCGGCGCGAACCTACACGCCCGGCATGTTTCCCGGCAAGGTGGTGCAGTTCATGAGCGCAGAGGGAGGCGTGGATACGGCGGTCTGGGAAGACTCCCGCTTCGGGTGGCGCGAATTCGCGGCGAATGGATTCGAGCATTACACCGTGCCCGGAACGCACACGTCCATGCTGGCGCCGCCGAATGTCTCGGCGATTGCGGAACGTCTGGCAGCGCTTCTGGCGGCGATTGATTCGGGAAACGGCGGCGCACTTTCTCTCGCATAAACGACACTGTCTTGTATAGTGGACAATATGCGGCTGGCGCTCGCGCTCCTGTGGGCCGGAATCTGTTTCGGTTCGGAACTCGCCGGGTGGGTTCTCGACCCTTCGGGCCGCGGCGTCGCGGGTGCTCGCGTTGCGGCGGAGGAGGCTTCGACCGGCGCTCGTTTCGAAGCGATCTCCAGCGCACGCGGCGCGTATCAGTTCCTTGGCGTTCCGGCCGGTGAGTATTCGCTGACGGTGATGGCCGCGGGTTTTCATCCGTTCCGGCAAACGGGTGTCGTGCTGCGGGCGGGCGCGGAGACGTCGCTCGACGTGCACGTGGCGCTGGGCGAGGAGTCGGCGTCGGTCTCCGTCGCCGGCGTCGGTGAAGTTCGGGGCGAGGTGGCGGCGTCGGTCGACGCGCAAAAGACCTCGACCATTCCGCTGGATGGGCGGAACTTCATTCCGCTGGTGACGCTGGCTCCCGGTGTCGCGCTGCCGGGCGGCGGCAGTGTGCTGCCGCGGATTAATGGAAGCAGGCCGCGCACGAATGAGTATTTGTATGACGGCATCAGCGTGCTGCAGCCGGAACCGGGGCAGGTGGCGTTTTATCCGGTGATCGACGGAATCGCCGAGTTCCGCGTGAACATCAATTCATACTCGCCCGAGTACGGGCGCAGTAACGGCGGCGTGGTGATGGTGAGCGGAAAATCCGGAGGCAATGCCCTTCACGGCACGCTTTTCGAGTTTCTCCGCAACGAGGATTTGAACGCGCGCAATTACTTCGCACAGAACGGCGCGCGGCCGGAGTTTCGCCGGAATCAGTTTGGAGGCGCCGCCGGCGGTCCCGTGCAGAAGAACCGCACGTTTTGGTTTGCGGATTATCAGGGCACGCGCCTGCGAACGGGCGTGACGCGCTTCAGCACCGTGCCGGCGGCCGCGCAACGAAACGGAGTGTTCGCGGGCGCGGTAACGAATCCGCTGACGGGGACTCCGTTTGCGAACAATACCATTCCCGCGAACTTGCTGGACCCCGTGGCACAGCAGGTGCTCCTGCATTATCCATTGCCGAATTTGGCGGGGACGGCGAACAACTACGTGCGGACGGCGGCCGAGCCGGACACTCAGGATCAGTTCGACAGCCGCGTAGACCGCTATTTCGGCGAGCGGCATCGTGTGTTCGCGCGCTACTCGTATCTGCGCGACGACGATACACCGGTAACGCCACTGCCCGATGGCAGCGGCGCGCTTTCGAGCGGGGTAACGGGTCACGCGCTCACTCGCGGCGACGGGGTGGTGGGCGAGTGGGACTGGTCGGCGACGGCGCACGTGCTGAATACGGCGCGTTTCGGATATACGGATCGAGCGCTGGCGCAGAACGCGCTTCAGCAGGGAGGAATATCGATTCCCGGGACGCCGTCGAATTCGTTCCCCGGCGTGCTCCCCGTGTTCGCGGTGAGCGGGTATCAGCAGATCGGGCCGACGGCGGGAGCGAACGACAACTTCCGCACCAGCGTGACTGAAGTTCAAGATACGTTTTCGCTGGTGAAGGGCGCGCACACGGTCAAGATGGGCCTGGACACGCGGCGCGAGGCGCTGAATGTCTTGAA
>Ga0308174_10000686_pt1 | contig 14707 bp, 13 predicted proteins | sample PhyPR2_FD_203894 | JGI IMG/M metagenome (GOLD analysis project Ga0308174, IMG submission 203894) | Soil microbial communities from UC Gill Tract Community Farm, Albany, California, United States - DLSLS.P.R2 | ecosystem: Environmental > Terrestrial > Soil > Agricultural land | place: USA...
GGGGCGCCGCCTCGACGAGGTTTACGATGGCCGTCCCATTCTACTGGTCGGCTGGAGTCTCGGCGGAATGTTCGCGCGCGAACTGGCGCGCTTCCATCCTGATAAGGTACGCGCGGTAGCGACGCTCTGCTCGCCTTTCTCTGGCGACTACAAGACCAATACCAACGTGCGCGAACTGTACGAGCGGATCGCGGGTCATGACGTCAACGAGCCCCCCTTCCCGCGCGGCATCGGCAAGCCGCCGGTCCCGACGCTGGCCTTCTGGTCCCGGCGGGACGGGATCGTTGCGCCGCGCGCCGCGCGCGGGCAGGACCATGAGATCGACCGTGCGGTGGAGATCGACACCTATCATGTCGGCGCGGTGCTGTGGCGGCCGGCGTTGACGAGAATCGCGCGCGAGATCGAAGCTTTCCTGACTGAGATCGAGGGCAAGCCGCCGATTACTAAGAGGCCGTTCGAGTCGCTGTCTTGACTCTTGGCGCTGAGTCGCCAGACAAAGAACAAAAGTAGAACATAAGCGTTGTGAGTCGTGTGGCAGCAGGCCTTTCCCTGGTCGGCGGCGGTGGAAACCGCACGTCCGAAATTCGCGAGCTCCCCAGCGGGCTGGGCGGACGATGGCATTCGCCCGTTCCGCCCAGCCCTACCCTGTCCGAGTTGTTCGCCGCGCACCCGCGTGACGGCGGCTGGGCGGGGTTCCTGCTCCCGCAGCTCGGCACGGGCAAGCCGTTGCTGTGGGTGCAGGACCGGATGGCGATCCTGGAGAGTGGGCGCATCTATCCGCCAGGCTGGCCCGGCCAGGACCTCATCCATGTCGAGGCCCGCGACGCGCGCGATGCGCTCTGGGCGATGGAGGAGGGCGTAAGGTGCGCCGCGCTTTCAGCCGTGATCGGCGAGATCTGGGGCGATCCGCGCGCGCTCGACTTCACCGCGACACGGCGGCTGGCAGTCGCGTCGGAACGCAGCGGGACAACGTGCTGGCTGGTGCGGCTCAGCGGCAATGCGAACCTCAGCGGGGCACGAATGCGCTGGCGGATTGCGAGCGCGCCGTCGCTACTCAACGATCTCAACCCCCGTGCATCGGGAGCACCTGTGTGGGACGCCGAGCTGTTCCGGGCACGCGAAATCCCGCCAGGGCGGTGGAGCGTCGCGCATGACGCGAGTGCTTTCCATCTGGTTGCCGCATCTGGCGATCGAGCGCTGGGCGAAAATCGCCGCCTCAGCGCCTGACAATCCTATCGTTCTCACCGTCGAGGGCACCCACGGGCTCATCATCCATGCCGTGACCAAGGCAGCCGCCGAGCGCGGCGCGAGGGCCGGTGCTCGGCTGACCGATGCCCGGGCACTCGACCCGACATTGATTGCCGAGCCTGCCGATCCGGCGGACGATGCCGCGCTCGTTGAACGGCTCTCGAAATGGTCCGGCCGCTGGTCGCCGCTGGTGGAAGTCGATGGGGACGGCCTTCGTCTCGATGTCACCGGTGTCGCGCATCTGTTCGGCGGCGAGCGGGGCCTGGTGCGCGATGTTCAGCGCAGCTTCGCGCGCGTCGGGCTGACGACGCGGGTGGCGGTTGCGCCGACGGCTGCTGCAGCCTGGGCGCTGGCGCATCATGCACCATGCATTTGCGGTGGCGATATGGCGGCGAAGCTGGCGCCGCTGCACGTATCGGCACTCCGCCTCGATCCGGACACTGTGCGTACGCTCGAACGCCTTGGGCTAAAGACCATTGGGTCGCTCATCGACGTGCCGCGGCTTGCGCTCGCACGCCGTTTTCGCGGTGCCGAGGACGTGGTCGATGCGCTCGATCGGGCGTTTGGCCGCAAACCGGAGCCGTTGACTGCTGCTCCAACCGAACCACTGCCACGCGCCATGTTTCGGCAGGAAGAGCCGGCAACCCACCCCGAAGCGGCAAGCCAAGCGCTGGAGCGGCTGATTCCCGACCTCGTCTGCCAGTTGCAGCAGCGGCATCTTGGCGCTCGACGTCTCGCGCTCCATGGCTTCCGAGTGGACGGCAGCGTCGCCACGGCATCGGTCGCGACCGCGATCCCCAGCCGTGAGCCGAAGCATCTTCAGCGACTGCTTGCCGACAAGGCCGCCGCCCTCGACCCCGAGTTCGGCTTCGATGCTTTCGCGCTGGTAGCCGAATGGACCGAGGGCCAGAATGCCGCGCAGGAGAGCCTGGTCGAAGAACCGTCGGGCGAGCGCGATGTCGCGCGGTTGGTCGATCGGCTGACGGTGAAGCTTGGACCTCGCGCCGTACGCCAACCCCAACCGGAGCAGAGTCACCTTCCCGAGCGAGCGAGCGGATGGATCCCGGCGCTCGCCAAAAGGGAAGCGATCGAATTGCCGCCGGTCCGTCGCCCCCAACGCCTCCTCGACCGGCCCGAAGCGATCGACGTCATCTACGCCACGCCCGAAGGCATGCCGCGTCGTTTCGTCTGGCGGCGCGCGGTGCACGACATCGCGCGCGCCGAGGGCCCCGAGCGGATCGCGCCGGAATGGTGGCGGTCGCCATCATCCGCGCGGCTGCGCGATTATTACCGTGTCGAGGACGCGACCGGCCGCCGTTACTGGATCTATCGCGAAGGCCTGATCGGCGACGGGCGCGGCGGGCTGCCCAACTGGTTCATCCACGGCCTGTTCGGATGAACACTCTTACCAAAAGGCTGGGCTGATGCCTGAGCGCCCGAGCTTTTCGCGGCTCAAGCTGGTGAGGACCAGCGACATGCCTCCGCCGCCGATCACGCCCTCTCCTTATGTCGAGCTTGGCGTCAGCTCCCCTTTCTCATTCCTGCGCGGCGCGTCGGATGCGATTGAGCTGGTGAGGACGGCCTTGCCGCTCGGCTATGACGCGATCGGCATTGCCGACCGGAACACGCTGGCGGGCGTCGTCCGGATGCATAGCGCCTGCACCGGCGTCGGCGTGAAGCCGCTGATCGGGTGCCGGCTGGACCTAACGGATGCGCCGAGCCTGCTCGCATATCCCATCGATCGCGAAGCCTATGGGCGACTGTCGCGCCTGCTCAGCCTTGGCAAGATGCGGGCGGAAAAAGGCGCGTGCGAGCTCAGCCTCGCCGACGTTGCGGCGCACCAGGAGGGCATAAACTTCATCGTTTGGCCGTCGGACGATCTCGATGATTTCGAAAGAGAATTGCCGCCGCTACACGACGCCTTGACGTCACTTCGACACGTCGCGGCAAGTTGGCTCTATCGCGGTGACGATAGCGCCCGGGTCGAACGGCTGGATCGCCTTGCACAAGCACACGGCTGCACGATCCTTGCCACCAACGATGTCCATTATCATGTCCCCGACCGCCGGCCGCTCCAGGACGTCGTCACCTGCATCCGCGAAAAGGTGACGATCGCCACCGCCGGCTACCTCCTCAATCCGAACGCCGAACGGCACCTCAAGCGGCCGGACGAGATGGTCCGGTTGTTCGCCCGTTGGCCTCACGCCATCGCGGCGACGCGGCAATTTGCGGATTCGCTCCACTTCAATCTCGAAGAGCTCAGGTACGAATATCCCAGGGAAACGGTACCGGAGGGCCGGACGCCGCAGCAGCATCTGGAGCATCTGACATGGGAAGGTGCGAAGAAGTTCTGGTCCGGCGGCATTCCAGAGAAGGTCATCAAGCAGCTGAATTATGAGCTGCCGCTGATCGAACGGCTCGATTTCGCTCGCTATTTCCTGACCGTGCACGACATTGTCGACTTTGCGCGCAAGCTGGAGCCGCCGATCCTGTGCCAAGGGCGCGGGTCGGCAGCGAACAGTGCGGTCTGCTATTGCCTCGGCATCACTGCCGTGGATCCGTCGACCAGCGAGCTCTTGTTCGAGCGCTTCATCTCGGAGGAGCGCAAGGAGCCACCCGACATCGACGTCGACTTCGAGCATGAGCGGCGCGAGGAGGTGATCCAGCACATCTACGACAAATATGGCCGCGACCGCGCTGGCATTGCGGCGACGATCATCCATTACCGTCCCCGCTCGGCAATCCGAGAGGTAGGCAAGGTGATGGGCCTGTCGGAGGATGTCTGCGGCGCGCTCGCGTCGACCATCTGGGGCAGCATGGACCCGGAACTGGAAGATGCGCGGGCAAACGATGCCGGACTCGACCTTTCCGACCCACATCTCAAACGGACGATGAAGCTTGCCGAGCAATTGATCGGCATGCCGCGGCACCTCAGTCAGCATGTCGGCGGTTTCATCCTGACCGAGCGGCCGCTGACCGAAACCGTTCCGATCGGCAATGGCGCGATGGAGGACCGCACCTTCATCGAATGGGATAAGGACGACATTGAGGAACTCGGCATCCTCAAGATCGACGTGCTCGCGCTCGGCATGCTGACCTGCATCCGCAAATGCTTCGACCTCGTCGAGAAGCACCACGACGAAAATTGGGAGCTCTCGAACGTGCCGCGCGAGGTGCCGGAGGTCTACGACATGCTTTGCCGAGGGGACTCACTCGGCGTGTTCCAGGTCGAGAGCCGGGCGCAGATGAACATGCTGCCGAGGCTGAAGCCGCGAGAATTCTATGATCTGGTGATCGAAGTCGCGATCGTCCGGCCGGGGCCGATTCAGGGCGACATGGTCCATCCGTACCTGAAGCGCCGAAGCGGCAAGGAGCCGGTGACCTTCCCCTGCCCCGATCCGGAGCATGGTGAGCCGGACGAACTCGAGCGGATCCTCGGCCGCACGCTGGGCGTGCCAATCTTCCAGGAACAGGCGATGAAGATCGCGCTGGATGCCGCGAAGTTCAGTTCGGAAGAAGCGAACCAGCTGCGCAAGGCGATGGCGACCTTCCGCTCGCGCGGCAACATCGAGGAGCTGCAGGACAAGATGGTCGGGCGGATGGTGGAGCGAGGCTATGATCTGGCATTCGCGCAGCGCTGCTTCGACCAGATCAAGGGCTTCGGCGAATATGGCTTCCCCGAAAGCCACGCGGCGAGCTTCGCGCACCTCGTCTACGTATCGAGCTGGCTGAGGTGGCGGTACCCGGCAGCCTTCGCATGCGCGCTGTTGAACTCGCAGCCGATGGGTTTTTATGCGCCAGCGCAGATCGTGCGTGACGCCAAAGAACATGGAGTCGAAGTGCTCGAGGTCGACGCCAATCGTTCGGATTGGGACTGCACCTTGGAGGATGGCGCACTGCGCCTCGGCCTGCGGCAGATCGAAGGCCTGCAGCGTGAGGCAGGGGACCGGCTCGTCTCGCGACGCCCCTACTGCTCGGTCGAGCAACTGCGGTCGCGCGGCAACGTGCCGGTGCATGCGATCCAACGGCTCGCAGCGGCAGATGCTTTCCGCTCGGTGGGTGTCGATCGAAGGGCCGCGCTTTGGGACTCGCGCGCGCTCCGGCAAGCGCCAGACCTCCCGCTGTTCGCTTATGCCGAAGCGCGCGACGAAGGCACGGAGCAGCAGCCCGCGCAGCTTCCAGCCATGCCGTTAGCCGAGCATGTCGTGAACGATTATCAGACCATTCGCCTCAGCCTGAAGGCGCACCCGATGTGCTTCCTGCGCGAACATTATGGGCGCTTAAAGTTCGTCACTGCTGCGCAGCTCAAGACGATCCGCGACGGCAAGGGTCTGTCGATCGCCGGCCTCGTGTTGATCCGTCAGCGCCCTGGAAGCGCCAAAGGCGTCGTCTTCATCACGCTGGAGGATGAAACCGGCGTCGCCAATCTCGTCATCTGGCCCGACGTGTTCGAAAAGCAGCGCAAGATCGTCATGGGCGCGCGGCTGATCGCCGTGCACGGCATCATTCAGCGTGACGAGGAAAGCGACGTCATCCACGTCGTCGCAAAGCGGCTGGAAGACCATAGCCACATGCTCCGGCATCTAAGCGATGAGACAATGCCCTCTACCCTCAACCAGGGCGATGGCGCCGGGAGCTGGCGCGCGCCCGCCGCGCGTCATCCGCGCGATGTGGAGATCATCCCCAAAAGTCGGGATTTTCATTAATCACGCCGACGTCAATACGAGTCGCCCCCGAACAGGAGGACGAAGATGCCCACACTTGCGCTCGCCGCCGTTCTGGCCGCTCAGGCTGCTTCACCACCATCTATCGAAGGCTTCTGGCGAAGTCCGGGCGGCAACAGCATCATCGCCATCGCGCAGTGCGGAAGCGTTGCTATGTGCGGCACCGTCGCGTGGGCAAGCGACAAGGCGAAGAAGGACGCGGCCAAGACGACCAACCAGTTGATGGGGACGCAGCTGTTCACCGATCTTAGGCAGGATTCAAACGGGCGCTGGCAAGGCCGTTTGTTCATTCCCGACAAGAACATGCGCGTAACCGCCAAGATCCAGCTCATGAGTCCGGAACAGCTTCGGGTCTCCGGTTGCGCGGCGGGCAAATCCCTGTGCAAGGCTGCCTTGTGGAGCCGGACGAGCGATCCTTCAGGCAAATGAAGTCGCAGACATGGTTGCGTGCGACACCCCTTCCGCACGCTTGAACCCCAACTCCTCCTCAAGAGTTTTCATCGACGTGCCACTTCGCGTTCATCCATGCCGCGCGACAGAAGGGAATGCGTCGAATTGCAGCCTGTTCGATACTCCTGGCGCTCACGTCTGCGCAGGCTCCGTCGCAAGTGACAATCGTGGGTCAATGGAGAAACCCGATCGGCAGTGCGATCATCGCGATCGGGCCCTGCGGCGCCGTGCTCTGCGGGAAGGTCGTCTGGGCTTCTGCGCGTGGGAAGCAGGAGGCTTCGAAGAGCACGTCCAAGGTTATCGGGACCACTGTGCTCAGTGGCCTGAGGGAGGCCGAAGGTCGATGGACTGGCACCTTGTTCATTCCCGACGACGGCATCCATGTCGCTGCAACATTGCAGCCGCTCGACGATCGCCGCCTGAAGCTCACCGGCTGCGCTCTGGCTGGCTTGTTCTGCCGGACGCAGGTCTGGACCCGCTACGAGGAGCCGCTTCCTTCATCCAACTAAGCGATTCCGGTTCATGCGGGCGCAAGCTGACCGCTCCATTTCCGCCTCAAATCGCGTCTAACACAAAAGAATGAAACGGTTTTTCGTAAGTCTGGCAACAAGCTTCGCGGTGCTCGCGGCCCCATCGGTTGCGTCGGCTAAGAGCAGCCTCGAAGGCCGCTGGAAAAACGGCAAGATGGAGATTCAAATCGCACCCTGCGGCCGGACGCTGTGTGGAACCGTGGTAAAGGCTTCGGAGAAGCAACAGGACAAGGCCGAACGAGGTAGCGGGACCGAGCTAATCGGCGCGCGGTTGATTACCAATATTCGGGCGAGCGGGCCGAGAACCTACAAGGCTAACGTCTACCTCGCGGACCGCGACATGAGCGCCAGCGGCACTATCCACCAGGTCAACGCAAACCGGCTGAACGTCCGAGGCTGCGTCTGGGGGTTCATCTGCAAGACGACGAACTGGGATCGCATCGGCTGACGCTGGCGCTTCGAGCGGATTGGCCATCTGGCCGCCTGCGAAAAGTGCGCGACCCGCGGCACGTCGGAGGCCTTACAACAGCGGCGCGCCGAAATGTCCTGTGAGGACGGAGGACTGGAGCACCGCCATCTCATCGGCCCAGTAACGGTCGGCCGTAAAATGCGGCGATAGCGCTCGCACGGAAGCGTGCATTTCCTGCAGCTTCGGCGAGGTTCTCAGCGGCGCGTGATAGTCGATGCCCTCGGCGGCGGCCATCAGCTCTACGGCGACGACACCCGCCGCATTGCGCGCGATCTGGGCAGCCTTTCGCGCCGCAATCGGCGCCATGGAAACATGATCCTCCTGGCCCGCGCTGGTGGGAATGGAATCCACGCTCACGGGAAAGGCCAAGCTCTTGTTCTCACTTACCAGCGCAGCAGCCGTCACTTGCGGGATCATTAGGCCCGAATTCACACCGCTGTCTGGCGTTAGAAAGGCGGGCAACCCGCTCATCTTAGGATCGACGAGGACGCTGATGCGCCTCTCTGACATCGATCCGACCTCACAGAGTGCCATCGAAATGATGTCCGCAGCGAAGGCTACCGGCTGGGCGTGGAAGTTGCCGCCGGAGATCGCCGTATCCTCTTCAGGGAACAGGATGGGATTGTCGGTGACCGCTGCCGCTTCGATGGTCAGCGTGCGCGCGGCGTTCTGCAGCAGGTCCAGCGCGGCACCCATGACCTGCGGCTGGCATCGAAAACTATAGGGATCCTGCACCCGGCTGCATTGAATGTGGCTCGCGAGGATCTCGCTGCCTTGGAGCAAGTCGGCAATCGCCGCCGCAACGCGGACCTGACCGGGCTGGCCGCGCAGTGCCGAAATGCGCGGGTCGAACGGTTTGGCACTTCCGGCGAGTGCATCGACCGAGAGGGCGCCGGCCCTGATCGCCGCGGCGAACACGCGCTCTCCCGAGAACAGCGCATCGAGCGCCAGTGCCGTTGATGCCTGCGTGCCATTGATGAGCGCAAGACCCTCTTTCGGCGCGAGCTGGAGCGGGTCGAGGCCGATGCGATTCAGCGCCTCGGCAGCAGGCATGATCTGGCCGGCGAGGTCGACGCGGCCGTAGCCCATCAGCGCGGAGATCAGGTGGGCAAGCGGCGCCAGATCGCCGCTCGCGCCGACGCTGCCCTGCGATGGGATAAGCGGCATCGCGTCCCGGTCGACCAGCGTTTGCAGCGCGTCGATCACGATCGGGCGCACGCCCGAATGACCTCGGCCCAGACCAAGCAACTTCAGCACGATCATTAATCGCGTAACGTGGCGTGGAAAGGGTTCGCCGAGTCCTGCACTGTGCGAGAGGATCAGGTTGGTCTGGAGCTCGATCAGCCGGTCGTCGGCAATTCGCGTGTTCGCGAGCAAACCGAACCCGGTGTTGACGCCGTAAACCGTCTCGCCGCCTGCGACGATGCGATCGACCGATGCTGCGGCTTCCGCGACACGCTGCATCGCCGCATCGTCGAGACGCGCCTCTGAGCCCATCCAGAGCTGCCTCAAGTCGTCTAGCGCGACTTCCTGTGGATTGATTTTCACTTCGTCACCATCGGCAGGTCGAGCCCCTGCTCGCGCGCGCAGTCGATCGCGATCTCGTAGCACGCATCGGCATGCCGCATGACGCCAGTGGCCGGGTCATTCCACAGGACGCGTTCGAGCCGCCGCGCTGCCTCATCAGTGCCGTCCGCCACGATCACCATGCCAGCGTGTTGCGAGTAACCCATGCCAACGCCGCCGCCGTGGTGGAGGGAAACCCAGGTCGCTCCGCTGGCGGTGTTGAGAAGCGCGTTGAGGAGCGGCCAGTCGCTGACAACATCGCTGCCGTCCGCCATGCTTTCCGTTTCGCGGTTGGGCGAGGCGACGCTGCCGCTGTCGAGATGGTCGCGGCCGATCACGATCGGCGCAGAAACCTCGCCATTCCTCACCATCTCGTTGAACGCGAGGCCGAGCCGGTGCCGCTGGCCGAGGCCAACCCAGCAGATTCGCGCCGGCAGGCCTTGGAAAGCGATTCGCTCGCGCGCCATGTCCAACCATCGATGCAGGTGCGGATCGTCCGGGATCAGTTCCTTCACACGCTGGTCGGTCCGGTAGATGTCCTCGGGGTCGCCCGAAAGCGCCACCCAGCGGAACGGACCGATGCCACGACAGAACAGCGGACGCACGTACGCCGGGACGAAGCCCGGAAAATCGAAGGCGTGGGTGACACCCTCATCGAGCGCTTCCTGGCGAATGTTATTTCCGTAATCGAAGGTGGGCACGCCCATCGCCCGGAAGGCGAGCATGGCTTCCACGTGCCGCGCCATGGACTGCTTCGCCGCTACGACGACAGCGGCCGGATCGCGCTCGCGCATCTCTTGCCATTTGGCGACACCCCAGCCAGCGGGGCAGTAACCGTTCGCCGGATCGTGGGCGCTTGTCTGGTCCGTGAGCGCATCGGGCCGAACCCCGCGCTTCAGCATCTCCGGCAGGATCTCGGCGGCGTTGCCGAGCAGGCCGACGCTGGTCGGTTGCTGCGCAGAGCGAATGATCCCCAGAGCCTCGTCGATGCTCTCCGCCCGCTTGTCCAGATAGCGCGTTTCGAGCCGCTTCTCGATCCGGCTCTCCTGCACTTCGATCGCAATGCAGTGCGCACCCGCCATCACGGCGGCGAGCGGCTGCGCGCCGCCCATGCCACCGAGGCCTGCGGTCAATATCCACTTGCCCTTCAGGTCGCCGCCATAGTGCTGGCGCCCCATCTCGGCGAAGGTCTCGTACGTGCCTTGAACGATGCCCTGCGTGCCGATGTATATCCAACTGCCGGCGGTCATCTGGCCGTACATCATCAGCCCCTCGCGATCGAGCTCGTTGAACGTTTCCCAATTCGCCCATTTCGGTACGATATTGGAATTGGCGATAAGGACGCGCGGTGCGTCCTTGTGAGTCGGGAAGACGCCGACCGGCTTGCCTGACTGGACGAGCAAGGTCTGGTCTTCCTCCAGCCGCTCGAGCGTCTCGACGATCTTGTCGAAACATTTCCAATTGCGCGCGGCTCGGCCGATCCCGCCATAGACGACAAGGCTCTGCGGGTCCTCGGCAACCTCGTCGTCGAGATTGTTCATCAGCATGCGGACCGCCGCTTCCGTCGCCCAGCTCTCCGCCTTGATCTCGCTTCCGCGGCGCGCGCGGATGTGCCTGCTGTTATCGCGTCGATCGGTCAAATCGTCCCCGCTAGATTGCTTGCCGAGGCTCTAGCCCTTCGCGCGCTTCGACCCAAGTGGGCGCCAGCCGTCGGTCCATACCAGTGCGTAGCCGACCAGAACGAAACCGAGCGCGATCCCTCCGGCATTTAGGGCCGTCTGAACCCAGCCGATCTTGCCCACGTCGATGAACGGATAAGGATAGCGCCCGTCGAAATGCCCCCGGGCAAGCGCATAGGCGAAGTAGACAACCGGATAGGCTACCCAGACCAACGGCGCGTTCGGCTTCAGCCGCGCGCGCGGTGCAAAGAACAGCCACCAGAGCGCCATGGCTATCGACGACAACCGGTGAAGCAGGTTGTTCACGAGCGCCGCAAGTCCGGCGGGGTGCTCCAAGTCCGCAAGCAGCGTCGCGTAAACGATGCCGACGAGCAGGATGGCGAGCGCCAGTCCGCCGAGCACGAGCGGCGATACGGGGCGCTCAATGGCGATCAATGTCATCGCAATTGCCACGAGCAGGTTGGTGATGATCGTGAAGAAGCGAAGGAGCGCCCACAGGGTCGCGACGACGTCATGCTGACCCGCAAAACTCAGCGAAAACTGCAGCACCAGTCCGACCCAGCAGATCAGCGCCACCAGCGCCGCAGCGGCCCTAGGCATCGCGGCCCCCAAAAATCCGGCGCTCAGGCCCCGGCAGACCTATCCAATAGCCGAGTTCCGCAAGCGATTCGATGTGCCATACGCAGAGGTCCGCCTGCTTTCCGGCGGCGACGCTGCCGATCGAATGAGCGAGGCCGAGCGCCCGCGCGGCGTTAACGGTCATCCCCGCCACTGCTTCCTCAGGCGTGAGGCCGAAGAGGGTGCAGGCCATGTTGATGGCAAGCGTTGGCGAGAGCATCGGCGACGTGCCGGGATTGCAGTCCGTGGCGACGGCCATCGGGACCTTGTGCTTCCTCAGCAGCTCGACCGGCGGCTTGCTGTTTTCCTGTAACGCATAAAACGCGCCGGGCAGCAGAACTGCTACGGTCCCCGCGGCAGCCATGGCTTTGGCGCCAGCTTCGTCGAGATATTCAAGATGGTCGGCCGAGAGCGCGTGATATCGAGCCGCCAGTGCGGCGCCGTGCTGGTTCGACAATTGTTCCGCGTGGAGCCGAACGCGAAGGCCGTGGTGCGCCGCCGCCTTGAACAGGCGTTCGACTTCCTGCGGCGTGAAGGCGATGCCTTCGCAGAACGCGTCGACGCTCGTCGCTATCCCCTGCTTCGCCGCTTCGGGGATGAGCTTGTCGATGATCTCGCTGACATAATGGGCGCGGCGATCGCGCTGGTCCGCGGGCAGTGCATGCAAGGCAAGCAGCGTCGGTACAATCCGTACCGCTTCACCGTCGCCGAGTTGGCCGGCAATCTTCAGGAGGCGAAGCTCGCTTGCCGTATCGAGTCCGTAACCCGACTTCACCTCGACGGTCGTGCAGCCAACGCGCGTTAGGGCATGCAAGCGACGGCGGCTCTGTTCGAGCAATTCCTCGTCGGACGCAGCGGCCGTCTTCTCCACTGTCGATGGGATGCCGCCGCCAGCCTTCGCAATTTCCTCGTAGGTCGCACCGGCTCGGCGCATCGCATGCTCGTCTGCACGCGTGCCGCCAAACACCAGGTGCGTGTGGCAGTCGATAAGGCCCGGCGTCACCCAAGCGCCGTCCAGTGCATCGACCGTTTTGGACCGGAAGCCCGCAAGCTCCGTGCGCTTGCCGACGCGGACGATCTTCCCATCCGAAATGGCGATTGCGCCATTCTCGATAAGCCCGCGCGGATTGCCCGGGCGATCCTCGAAAGTGACAATATTACAGTCGACGAGCAGCCGGTCCCACATGCTTCATCGCCTTAGGCGAGCACTGCTGCTAGCGTCAAAGCGATGGCGGGCTGGCCGAATCTCTCCGAACTGATTTCTCCCGATCTCCGAGACGCGGCGGTCGGACTCGTGGGAGCGCCCTTAGCGGAGGGTTCGGTGACGGCCGGCTGTTGCGATCAGGCGCCTGGGCTTCTCCGCCAGACGCTCAAGCGCATCGGCCGCTATGATGTCGAGACGGGTCGCGAGCTCCAGACCAAGGTAGTCGACCGCGGGGACGTCGCAATCGCGGGCCTCAGCATCGAAGACGCCACGCCGCTCATCCGCCAGGCCGTTGCGGCGAGTGCCGGCGCACATGCGCTCACCTTGCTGGTCGGTGGCAACAATGCCGTCACGCGACCCGGTGTACTCGGACTCAATACCGACCTGAGGGAGATTGGCCTCATCACCCTCGATGCACATTTTGATATGCGCGACACGGATCAGGGGCTGAGCAACGGCAATCCCGTTCGAGCGCTGATTGAGGACGGCTTGCCCGGCGCAAACATTGCCCAAGTGGGTCTGGCAAGCTTCGCAAATAGCCGCGAGATGCATCAGGACGCGGTCGCCGCCGGCAATCTGGCTATCACCATCGGCGAGGTCCGGCATTCTGGAGTATCACATTGCATCGAACGGGCTCTTGGTCATATCGCACATTGCGATGTGATAGTTGTTGATTGCGATATAGACGTGATCGACCGGTCGCAATTTCCCGCAGCACCGGGGGCTCGTCCCGGCGGGATGGCAGTGGGCGATTTTTTCTACGCTGTGCGACGGCTCGCGTCTGACCCGCGAGTCTGCGTCATCGACCTCACCGAATGGGACCCGCCGCTCGACACGACCGATCTCAGCGCTTTGACCGCGGCGCGCTGGGTCGCCGAGTGCCTGGCCGGCTTCGAGATGCGTTAGGCCTTTTGGGCGTCTTGCGCTGCGGCGGCTCGGGTGTGACGACGATCTGTTTTGCCTCGACCTTGAGCACGCACTCCCACGGGATGCGCCGGCCCTCGCTCTTAGCTCTCCACCTTTCGATGAAGCTGCCCGAACCGCACATCAGCGCTACCACACGACCGGCCTCGCAATGAACCTCGTGCACTCGCCCCAACCTCTTGCCGTCGAGAGTCCGGATCTTCTTATCGCGGAGGTCAGACAGCCGAATCATAGCGCTCCCCAGCGGGGCATCCACTTGCCCGCGGATGCCTCGCTCTTGTGCAGGCTAAGATCGCGACCGGGGCACTCGACATGGACGGCGGTCCCGATGCTACGGACCTTCTCCAGCGGGACTCGCGTCAGACGGTCGCCGGCGACAAGCTTCACCAACGGCATGGCCCAGCCCGGCACGCGGCCCGCATAGGCGCCTGGGCCCACCAGCAGCGCCTTCAGCTGCAGGTCCTTGCCTGGGCGCCCGCTGAATTCGACGTCATCGACCACGCCGCAATAGACGCCCTCGGTATCGTAGAGCGGGAGGTCGAGCAGCTCGCTTACGAGCTTGATCGGGCTGTCGGGTGTCACCCGTTGCCTCCCGATGTGAGGAAGTAAAGCGGTAGCGCTGCGATCGCCGCGAGGGTGATGACGGCGAAATAGATCCAGCCGAGAGTCTTGCCGATCGGCCCGTTCACATACTGGCCCATATATTTCCGGTCGCCCGACAACATCAGCAAGGGCAGATAGGTGAGCGGAAGGACGAGGATCGAAAAAAGGATCGCGAACTCGACCAGGGTCATCACGTCGACGCCGGTGAGCACGATGGCCAGGGCAAGCGCGAACAACACGATCCACGTGATGGTGAAGCGCGGCGCCTCCCACGGCTGCTTCTGGCGGCCCCAGATCCAGCCGAAGAATTGCGCGATGGAATATGCATTGGCGAGACAAGTCTCGACCGCGGCACCGGCCACGGCGAAGAACATGCCGAGCAGCGCGATGATGAGTCCCCACTTACCGAAGGGAATCGCCGCCTCGAGCGCAACGCTGCCCGGGATGACGGGGTCGACGTGGGTTGGCCCGAACAGCTGAGCCGAGTTGGAAAGGATGGCGATTCCTAGCAGCGATCCGAGGCCCATGCCGAGGATCGCCGTGACGCGGTTGGTGATCAGGTCCTTCGGGCCCCATCCCTCCTCAATGCCGCCGGACGAATAGAAGTAGACTTCATAGGGGAACATGACGGCGCTGATGATCGCGACAACGAAATAGGCGAAGGTCAGCAGCTGCTTGGTGCTGAGGCCATG
>Ga0308174_10000687_pt1 | contig 14691 bp, 15 predicted proteins | sample PhyPR2_FD_203894 | JGI IMG/M metagenome (GOLD analysis project Ga0308174, IMG submission 203894) | Soil microbial communities from UC Gill Tract Community Farm, Albany, California, United States - DLSLS.P.R2 | ecosystem: Environmental > Terrestrial > Soil > Agricultural land | place: USA...
CGGCGCCGACAGGGAGGCCACGCCCGGCTCGCGCTCGGCCACGCTGTGGGCCCAGCCGCGCCGGCGGACGTCGAGCAGCGTGCGCGCGGTGAAACTCGCCGACGGCAGCAGCCGGGTCACCTCCTCGGCGGGGGTGAAGGCGAGCAGGGCGTGCGCCGCGGAGCCGGCGGTCATGGGCAGCCGCGCGCCGACGGGCACGGTGTCGCGCAGCCCGCTGGTGCGCTCGGCGGCGGCCACGCAGACGCGGTGGGCGCCGTCACGGACGTAGAACTGCGCGCTCTCACCACTGGCGTCGCGCAGCGCCACCAGGTGCCGGGCGGCCACCTCGCCGAGGTCGGTGCTGCCCCGGTTGAGCTCCGCGAGGGCCGGACCGGGCGCCCACGACCCCTCCGGGGTGCGCCGCACGAGCCGGTGGCCCTCCAGCGCCACGGCCAGCCGGTGCGCGGTCGCCCGGGGCAGACCGGTGCGGCCGACCAGCTCCGCGAGCGTGGCCGGTTCCTCGGCGACCGCCCGCATGATGGCCACTGCTTTGTCGAGGACCCCGACGGGGTTAGGCTGTCCCACACAGCAATACTCTCATCTCATATGGTGGGATGGCCAGCGAGAGGACCCAGCCGTGCCGACAACCCTGGCGGAGAAGGTCTACGAGGCCCACGTGGTGCGCCGCACCGCGGGCGAGCCCGACCTGCTCTACATCGACCTGCACCTCGTGCACGAGGTGACCAGTCCGCAGGCGTTCGACGGGCTGCGCGCCGCCGGCCGCACGGTCCGCCGTCCCGACCTCACGATGGCGACCGAGGACCACAACGTCCCGACGCTGGACATCCTCGCCCCGATCGCCGACCCGGTGAGCCGGGCGCAGGTCGAGGCGCTGCGCAAGAACGCGGCCGAGTTCGGCATCCGGCTGGCCCCCATGGGCGACCGCGACCAGGGCATCGTGCACGTCATCGGCCCGCAGCTGGGCCTGACCCAGCCGGGCATGACGATCGTGTGCGGCGACAGCCACACCTCCACGCACGGGGCGTTCGGTGCGCTGGCGTTCGGCATCGGCACCAGCGAGGTCGAGCACGTTCTCGCGACCCAGACGCTGCCGCAGTACAAGCCCAAGCAGATGGCCGTGACCGTCGACGGCCAGCTCCCGCCCGGCGTGAGCGCGAAGGACGTCATCCTGGCCGTCATCGCCGAGATCGGCACCGGCGGCGGTCAGGGCCACGTCATCGAGTACCGGGGCAGCGCCATCGAGGCGCTGTCCATGGAGGCCCGCATGACGATCTGCAACATGTCGATCGAGGCGGGCGCCAAGGCCGGCCTGATCGCGCCGGACGAGACCACGTTCGCGTACCTGGAGGGGCGGCCCCACGCTCCCCAGGGCGCCGACTGGGACGCCGCGGTCGAGTACTGGAGGACGCTGCGCACCGACGAGGACGCCGTCTTCGACCGCGAGGTGCACATCGACGCCGCCTCGCTCACCCCGTACGTCACCTGGGGCACCAACCCGGGGCAGGGCCTGCCGATCGACGCCGCCGTCCCCGACCCGGCGAGCTTCGCAGACGAGGGCGACCGCCGCGCCGCCGAGCAGGCGCTGGCCTACATGGGCCTCACGCCGGGCACCCCGCTCCGGGAGATCGAGGTGGACACCGTCTTCCTCGGATCGTGCACCAACGGCCGGATCGAGGACCTGCGGGTCGCCGCCGAACTGCTGCGCGGGAAGCGGATCGACGCCGACACCCGGATGCTCGTCGTCCCCGGCTCGGTCGCGGTCAAGGCCCAGGCCGAGGCCGAGGGTCTGGACAAGGTCTTCCTCGACGCCGGCGCCGAGTGGCGCGGCGCCGGGTGCTCCATGTGCCTGGGCATGAACCCCGACCAGCTGAAGCCGGGGGAGCGGTCGGCCTCCACCAGCAACCGCAACTTCCAGGGCCGGCAGGGCAAGGGCGGGCGCACCCACCTCGTCTCGCCCTCCGTGGCCGCCGCGACCGCGCTGACCGGGCACCTCACGGCGCCCGCCGACCTCCAGGAGAGCGTGACCGTCTGATGGACGCCTTCACCACCCACACCGGCACCGCGGCTCCGCTGCGCCGCACGAACGTCGACACCGACCAGATCATCCCGGCCGAGTACCTCAAGCGGATCACCCGCACGGGCTTCGAGGACGGGCTGTTCGTCGCCTGGCGCACCAACGAGCCGGACTTCGTGCTGAACCAGCCGCAGTACGCGGACGCGTCGATCCTCGTGGCCGGCCCCGACTTCGGCACCGGCTCCTCCCGCGAGCACGCCGTGTGGGCGCTGCTCGACGGCGGCTTCCGCGCGGTCATCAGCTCGCGGTTCGCGGACATCTTCCGCAACAACTCGACCAAGGCGGGGCTGCTGACCGTCGTCCTCCCGCAGGCTGCCGTCGAGGCGCTGTGGGCGGCGGTCGAGGCCGACCCGACGACGCAGGTGACCGTCGACCTGCGGGCCAAGCAGGTCGGCTACGACGACGTCACGGTGGCGTTCGACATCGACGACTACACGCGGTGGCGGCTGCTGGAAGGGCTCGACGACGTCGGCCTGACCGAGCGGAACCTGCCCGACATCGAGGCCTTCGAGGCGAAGCGGCCGTCCTGGCTGCCGCACGCGCAGCCGGTCAGATAAAGGACCCCCTCCACACCACCCCACGCACGCTCGGGGCGGTGCCCGGGAGGGGGGCTAGGGGTCGAAATCGCGGTAGTAGTCGCCGAACAGCGCCCCGGGCCGACCGCCCAGCACCCAGACGCTGCCCTTGGCGGCCGGCGGGAACAGCCGGCCGGCCGCCGGGCCGTATCCCTCCCAGGGGACGCCGAGGTGCAGCAAGGCTGACGGGATCGCGCCACCCTGGCTGCACACGACGGTCACCCCGCCGTCGGGGCGGCCCGCCAGCAGGTCCTTGAGCAGGCCCAGCCCGGCGGCCGGGTCGTCGGCGAACCCCTCCTCGCTCAGCTCGGGGGCCGGCCGGATGTCCAGGCCGAGCCGCTCGGCGAGCGGCTCGATGGTCTGCCGGCAGCGCAGCGGCGGCGCGGAGAGCAGCTCGGACGGGCCGAACGCCGGCAGCACCTCGGCCAGCCGGGACGCCTGCGCGCGGCCGCGCCCGTCGAGCGGGCGCTCGTCGTCCGGGCCGTTCCACTCCGATCGGTCGCCGGCGCGCCCGTGCCGCACCAGGAGGACGCTCGGCATCACCGGGCCGTCGTCGCGGACCAGGTCGGCGACGACGTCGCGGTCGTGCTCGTGGCTGCAGAGCCGGGCCGCCTCGGCGACCGGCAGCCAGCGAAGCTCGTCGACCTCGCGGTTGGGCGTGAACTCGCCCGCCCCGGCCCGCATGACCCAGTAGTCGACCCGCTTGGTGCCCTCGGGCACCGGATAGGTGGTGCGCAGGCTGCGGCGCCCGACCGTGGCGGGCAGGCCGGTCTCCTCCCGCACCTCCCGCACGGCGGCGGTCAGCGGGTGCTCCCCGGCCTCCAGCTTGCCCTTGGGGAGCGACCAGTCGTCGTACTTCGGCCGGTGGACCACGGCGACCTCCGGTGCACCACCGTCGGGCCCGGGGCGCCACAGCAGCCCGCCCGCCGCCGGGACCAGCCGGTCGGTCTCACTCAGCGGACTCACCGATCCGCCGGAGCCGGGCGGCCTGGTAGTCGACGTCCCCGCCGCGGGTCCAGCTGCCGTCGCCGGCGAGCTCCCAGCAGCGGATGCCGGGCGCCATCGCCGCGTCGAAGAGGTCGTCGAGCTCGCGGTGCGCCACCTCGTCGGACACCCGTAGCAGCACCTCCACCCGGCGGTCGAGGTTGCGGTGCATCAGGTCGGCGCTGCCCAGCCACCACTCCGCCTCGCCGGCGTTGCAGAAGTTCATGAGGCGGGAGTGCTCGAGGAAGCGGCCGACGATCGAGCGCACCCGGATGCGCTCGGACAGGCCCGGGACGCCGGGGCGCAGCGAGCAGATGCCGCGGATGAACAGGTCGACCGGCACACCGGCCGCGGAGGCCTCGTAGAGCGCGTCGATGGTGCGCTCGTCGACCAGGGAGTTGAGCTTGAACCGGATGCCCGCGGCGCGGCCCTCGGCGGCGTGCCTCGCCTCGCGGCGGATCTTCTCGATCAGGCCCGACCGGATGCCGTGCGGGGCGACCATGAGCGTGCGGTAGTTGGTCTGCCGCGAGTACCCGGTCAGCGTGTTGAACAGGTCGGTCAGGTCGGCGCCGACCCGCGGATCGGCGGTCAGGATGCCGAGGTCCTCGTAGAGCCGCGCCGTCTTCGGGTTGTAGTTGCCCGTGCCGATGTGGCAGTAGCGGCGCAAAGTGCCGTGCTCGCGGCGCACCACCAGCGCCGTCTTGCAGTGGGTCTTGAGACCCACCAGCCCGTAGACGACGTGGCAGCCGGCGCGCTCCAGCGACCGGGCCCAGGTGATGTTGGCCTCCTCGTCGAAGCGGGCCTTGATCTCCACCAGGACGACGACCTGCTTGCCGGCCTCCGCGGCGTCGATCAGCGCGTTGACGATGGGGGAGTCGCCGGAGGTGCGGTAGAGGGTCTGCTTGATCGCCAGCACGTTCGGGTCGGCGGCGGCCTGCTCGATGAACCGCTGCACGCTCGTGGCGAACGAGTGGTAGGGGTGGTGCACGAGCACGTCCCCCTCGCGCAGGGTGGCGAACACGCTCGTGGGCGTCTCACCCTCGGACAGGCGCGGGTGCGTGGCCGGCACGAACGGCTCGTCCTTGAGCGGCGGCCGGTCGAGGTCGTAGAGCGCCCACAGCGACGACAGGTCGAGCAGCCCGCGCACCTGGAGCACGTCGTCCGGGCTCATCTCCAGTTCCGACAGCAGGACCTCGAGGATCTGCGGGTCCATCGAGTCGGTGATCTCGAGCCGGACGGCCGGGCCGAACCGGCGACGGGCGAGCTCGCGCTCCAGCGCCTGCAGCAGGTCCTCGTCGCGGTCCTCCTCCACCTCCAGGTCGGCGTTGCGGGTCACCCGGAACAGGTGGTGGGAGACGACGTCGAGGCCCGGGAACAGCTGCTGCAGATGGGCGGCGATCAGGTCCTCGAGCGGGAGGAACGTCGCGGTGCTGTCCACCGGCCCGACCGGGACGAACCGCGGCACGTTGTTGGGCACCTTGACCCGGGCGAAGTGCGCCAGGCCCGTCTCCGGGTCGCGCACGGAGACGGCAAGGTTCAGCGACAGGCCGCTGATGTAGGGGAACGGGTGCGCGGGGTCGACCGCCAGCGGGGTCAGGACGGGGAAGACCTGGTCACGGAAGTACTCGCGCAGGCGGGCGGCGGCGACGTCGTCCAGGTCGGGCCAGTGCACGATGCGGATGCCCTCGGCCTCCAGCCGCGGCGTGACGTCGTGCAGGAAGACGTCGGCGTGCCTGGCGATGAGGTCCTGGGTGCGGGCGGTGACGAGTTCAAGCTGCTCCCGGATGGTCAGGCCGTCCGGGGAGCGAACCGTCAGCCCGGTGTTGTGCCGCCGCTTCAGCCCGGCGATGCGCACCATGTAGAACTCGTCGAGGTTGCTGGCGAAGATCGCGAGGAACTTCACCCGCTCCAGCAGCGGCAGCGAGTCGTCCTCGGCCAGTTCGAGGACGCGGGCGTTGAAGTCCAGCCAGGACAGCTCCCGGTTGAGGAACCGGTCGGTCGGCAGCGAGACGGCGGTGGCGCTCTCGGCGGTCACGCGCTCATCGTGCCGCACCGGTCGTCTCAGGACCCCGTGCAGGCCCCTCGCAGGCGCTCCAGGAGGGCGGCGGTCTGCGGGCCCACGCCCAGCGCCTGCGCCGCACGGAGGTCGGCCTCGGTGTCGACGTCCCGCACCAGGCCGGGCCACGACCCGGTCAGGGCCCGGGCGCCGCTCGCGCGGTGCGCCGCGGCGGAACCGGACCCGAAACGGGGCCCCAGCTCGGTACCCACGGCCGTGAGCAGCGTCGTCCCCGTGCCGTGGGCATCGGGCACGAAGCAGCGGGGCGCCGTCGTGGCCGCGGCGTCCAGGGCCCGGGCCAGCTCGTCGGGCCGCAGCGCCGGCAGGTCGGAGGAGAGCGCGGCGACGAGCGGACCGCCCGCCTCGCGGGCCCCGTGCTCGAGGGCCGGGTTCAGGCCGCGATCGGGCTCGTCGCCGACCGTGCGGGCGCCGAGGCCGCGGGCCACGGCGGTCGCGGCGGGATCGTCGGTGACCACCACGACCGCGCCGACCGTCGCGCAGGCTCCCGCGGCGGCCACGGTGTCGGCCAGCAGCGCGAGCACGAGCTCGTCGTGCGCGGTGCCGGGGAGGGTCGTGGTCAGCGGGCGCAGACGGGTCTTGGCGACGGCGAGACGCTTCGCCGGGACGACGACCGACCAGCTGCGCACCCGCCCATGTGAGCACACCGCCGGGCCCGGCGTGCGCGCGCGGCCGATCCACCGGATGGATGCACCATGGGACCCGGTGGGTTCCGGGCGGGTGCCGAGGGTCGATCATGGGCAGCATCACATCGGGACGACCAGGCGAGACATCGCCCGGGAACGGAAGGGGGCCCGTGGCGGAGAAGACGCCCGCGGACGCCGCGGCGCCGGCCGGCAGGCCCACCCGTCGGCCGGGGAGATGGCGCACCCGGCGGCCCATGAACCCCACCATGGCCTTCTGCGTCCTGGTCGTGTACCCCGTTGCCTCGCTGATGTTCCGGCTCCGCTACCGGCACCCCGAGCGCATCCCGCCGACCGGTCCCGTGCTCGTGGTCGCCAACCACGTCTCGATCCTCGACCCGATCGCGTTCGCGCGGCTGGTCTTCGACAGCGGCCGCTTCCCGCACTTCCTGGCCAAGGAGTCGGTGTTCAAGGGCGTCATCGGCACACTGCTGGAGCAGGCCGGGCAGATCCCGGTGGCCCGGTTCTCGGCCGACGCGCACGGGGCACTCGACGCCGCCCGGGCGGACCTGGAGGCCGGCAACGCCGTCGTCATCTACCCCGAGGGCTCGGTGACCCGGGACCCCGACTGGTGGCCCATGCAGTCGCGCAGCGGTGTCGCACGCCTGGCGCTCACCACCGACGCCGTCGTCGTCCCCGTGGCGCAGTGGGGGCCGCAGCGGCTGCACGACTACCACCGCAAGAGGCTGTACCCGCGCCTCCGGGTGTCGGCCGAGTACCTGGTGGGTGAGCCCGTCGACCTCGACGCGCTGCGCGCGGAGGTCCGGGCCGGCCGCCCGCTGACCGCCGAACTCCTGCGCGAGACGACCGAGCTGATCATGTCGCGGGTCCGCGAGCAGCTCGCCGAGCTGCGCCGCGAGCCCGCGCCGTCGGGCTTCTACCCGCGGCCCGGCCGGGAGCTGCCGGGCGACGTGTCGGGGAGCGCGGCGTGACCCGGGCCGCGGTGCTGGGGGCAGGGTCCTGGGGGACGACGTTCGCGAAGGTCCTCGCCGACGCCGGGTGCGAGGTCGTGCTGTACGCGCGCCGTCCCGAGCTGGCCAAGGCGATCACCCACGAGTGCGAGAACCGCGACTACCTGCCGGGCATCCGGCTGCCCAGCACCATGCGCGCGACGGCCGACCCGGCCGAGGCGCTGCTCGACGCCTCCGTCGTCGTCCTGGCGGTGCCCTCGCAGTCGCTGCGCGAGAACCTCGCCGAGTGGGCGCCCCTGCTCCCGCCCGACGCCACCCTGCTCTCCCTGATGAAGGGCATCGAGCTCGGGACGACGAAGCGCATGAGCGAGGTGATCTGCGAGGTCACGGGGGCCGGGCCGGAGCGGGTCGCCGCGCTCTCCGGGCCGAACCTGGCCCGGGAGATCGCCGAGGAGCAACCGGCCGCGACCGTGATCGCCTGCTCCGACACCGACCGCGCCGAGCAGCTGCAGGCCGCCTGCCACACCCCCTACTTCCGGCCCTACACCAACCCCGACGTCGTCGGCTGCGAGCTCGGGGGTGCGGTCAAGAACGTCATCGCGCTGGCCGCCGGCATCGCCGAGGGGCTGGGGTTCGGCGACAACACGCGGGCCTCGCTGATCACCCGTGGGCTGGCCGAGACCGCCCGCCTGGGCCTGGCGCTGGGTGCCGAGATGACCACGTTCGCCGGGCTCGCGGGGCTGGGTGACCTGGTGGCCACCTGCAGCTCGCCGCTGTCGCGCAACCGGACCTTCGGGGAGAAGCTCGGGCGCGGCATGACGCTGGAGGAGGTGCAGCGGAGCACCCGCCAGACCGCCGAGGGCGTCAAGAGCTGCCGCTCGGTGCTCGACCTGGCCCGGGCCCACGACGTCTACGTGCCGATCACCGAGGCCGTCGTGGCGGTGTGCCACGAGGGGCAGTCGCCCGCGGCGATGGTGCGCTCGATGATGACGCGCGAGGCCAAGCCGGAATGAGCTGGGGCGACGGCACCCGGTCGGTCCGGGCCGGGGAGCACGATCCCGTCCCCGGTGCGCCGCTGCGTCCCTCGCCGGTGTTCGCCGCGCCGTTCCACCTCGGCGACCTGCCGCCGCGCGCCGGCGGCGCCGACGCCTACGCCCGGACCGAGCACCCGACGCTGCGTGTCTTCGAGTCCGCCGTCGGCGCCCTCGACGGCGGACGGTGCCTGTCCTTCGCCACCGGCATGGCCGCGATCAGCGCCGCGGTGCTGGCCTGCGTCGGGGCCGGCGACCGGCTGGTGCTGCCGTCCGACGGCTACTACACGACCCGGCTGCTGGCCCGGGACGAGCTCGAGCGCTTCGGCATCCGCGTCGACCAGGTCGCCACCCCGGACGTCGAGGCCTACGCCGCCGGCGGGGGGTTCGAGGGCGCGCGCATGGTGTTCCTGGAGACCCCCAGCAACCCCCTGCTGGACGTGTGCGACATCGCCGCCGTCGCTCGGGCCGCGCACGCGGCCGGGGCGCTGGTCGCCGTCGACAACACCACCGCCACCCCGCTCGGCCAGCGCCCGCTGGACCTCGGCGCCGACCTCACCGTGGGCAGCGACACCAAGGCGCTCACCGGCCACAGCGACCTGCTCCTCGGCCACGTGAGCACCAGGGACGACGCCCTCTACGGCGCGATCCAGCGGTGGCGCAACAACACCGGCAACACGCCCGGTCCGTTCGAGGCGTGGCTGGGCCACCGGTCGATGAGCACCCTCGATCTCCGGCTGGCCCGGCAGGCGCAGAACGCCGCCGCGGTCGCCGAGGTGCTGGCCGCCTCGCCCGCCGTCACCGGCGTCCGGTGGCCGTGGCGCGAGGGAGACCCCTCGTTCGCGCTCGCCTCGCGTCAGATGCTGCGCCCCAACGGGGTCGTCTCCGCCGAACTGGCGGACGAGGCGGCCGTGAGCACGCTGCTGGCGGCCGCCCACCTGTGGAACGCGGCCACGAGCTTCGGCGGGGTGCACAGCACCGTCGACCGGCGGGCGCAGTGGGGCGGCGACGCCGTCCCGCCCGGGTTCGTCCGGCTGTCGTGCGGCATCGAGGACACCGCCGACCTGGTCGCCGACCTGTCAGTCGCCCTGGTTGCCCTCGACTGAGCGGGCGGCGCGCCGCGCCCCGGCGCCGCGGGCCGTCAGCCACAGGCTCAACCCCACGTAGTAGGCGATGTAGGCCAGCGACGCCGCGACCACCCAGGGGTTCGGGTCGGGTAGTTGCACGACGAGGACCGCGTAGGCGATGAGCCAGACGAGGGTGAACGTGAGCGTGACGCCCTGCAGGCGCTCCATCCGGGAGGGGTAGAGGTACCGGACCGGCACGAAGACCAGCACCGCGAAGACGACGAGTGCCACGGCGGTCACGACCGTGCTGGTGTCGAGCACGATCACGTAGAAGGCGACGACGTTCCAGTAGCTGGGGAAGCCCAGGAAGAAGTGGTCCGAGGTCTTCGCGTCCACCCGGCAGAACTGGTAGCAGGAGGCCAGCAGCGGGAGCGCCGCGAGCAGCCAGCCCAGCCCGCTGTGGGGCAGGTGGCCGGTGGTCCACAGCAGCACGATCGGGGCGAAGACGTAGGTCAGGTAGTCGACGATGTTGTCCAGCAGGGCGCCGTCGAACCAGGGGATGGTCTCCTTGACCCGCAGCTTGCGGGCCAGCATGCCGTCGGTGCCGTCGATGAAGAGGGTGGCCAGGCCGAGCCAGAGGGCCGCCTTGACGTCTCGCTCCACCGCGGCGAGCACGATCAGCAGGCCGAGGACGGATCCGCTGGCCGTGTAGAGGTGCACGGCCGCGCCGGCCAGCCGGAACCCGCGCGAGAAGGCTGCGGGGGACGCGGGTGGCGGCACCGCGGCGGTCTTCTCCTGCACGCGAAGAGGTTGTCACACCCGCTCGACTAGGGTCGCTCCGATGAGCAGGAAGCCAGGCAAGGTGCGCGTCGCGGTCGTGTTCGGGGGTCGTAGCGCGGAGCACAGCATCTCCTGCGTCTCGGCGGGGAGCGTCATGGCGGCCCTCGATCCTGAGCGCTACGAGGTGGTGCCGGTCGGTATCGCCACCGACGGCCGCTGGGTGCTCGCCGATCCCGACCAGCGGCTGGCGATCACCGACGGGAAGCTGCCCGAGGTCGTGGGTGGCACCGCGGTCTCGCTCGTCGGCGACCCGGCCGGCCGCGGGCTGGCCGTGCTCGAGCCCAGCGCCGCGGTGGGCCCGGCGCTCACCGAGGTCGACGTGGTCTTCCCCGTCCTGCACGGTGCCTACGGCGAGGACGGCACCATCCAGGGGCTGCTGGAGATGGCCGGACTGCCCTACGTCGGCTCGGGCGTGTTCGCCAGCGCCGCCTCGATGGACAAGGAGTTCACCAAGAAGCTGCTCTCGGCGGCCGGGCTCCCGCAGGGCGAGCACGTCGTCCTGCGCGACGCCGCCGGCGCGGTGTCGGCCGATCCGGCGCTGCTCGACGACGCCGCGCGGGAGCGCCTCGGGCTGCCGGTCTTCGTCAAGCCGGCGCGGGCCGGATCCAGCATCGGCATCACCCGGGTGACCGACTGGGCGCAGTTCCCCGCCGCGGTGGCCGAGGCGGCCGCCGTCGACCCGAAGGTCCTCGTCGAGGCGGCCGTGCCGGGCCGGGAGATCGAGTGCGGGGTCCTCGCCGGACCCGACGGCCGGCCCGAGGCCAGCCTCCCCGCGGAGATCCGGCTGCGGCCGGGGGTCGACTGGTACGACTTCGCGGCCAAGTACCTCGACGACGCCGCCGACTTCGACATCCCGGCCGCCCTGACGCCCGGGCAGACCGAGGCCGTGCAGGAGGCCGCCCGACGGGCCTACCTGGCGCTGGACTGCCGCGGCCTGGCGCGCGTGGACTTCTTCCTCGGCACGGCCCCCGACGGCAGCGACCGGCTGGTGATCAACGAGGTCAACACCATGCCCGGCTTCACCCCGATCTCGATGTTCGCGCGCATGTGGGCCGCGACCGGTGTCGACTTCGCCGCCCTGGTCGACCGGCTGGTCACCGGCGCCCTGGACGGCGGCTCACGGGCCGCGCGGTGACCTCGGGACGGCCAGCCCGGCGTTCGCGGGCGGTCGTCCTGCTCGGCCTGCTGGCAAGCCCGCCCGCCGTGGCCGGCTGTGCCCGCGCGGTCGACGGCGTCCCGACCCCGGCTCCTCCGCGGGCCGCTGCCGCCACGCCCGGCTCCGCCGCCGATCTCCAGGCGCTGATCGTCACCACGGTGCCCTCGGGCCTGCCCCGGTTGCCGGACGACGAGCTCGATCCGCCCGCGGGGGAGAAGACCGTCGCGGACGTCGCCGCGTACTCCGACGACCCGGAGCGGGAGCGCGAGGTGCTCGCGGAGTACGGCTACCGCTACGGCTGGGAGCGCTTCTGGGGCACCGGCGGCCCGGCGCCCATGACCGGCGTCTTCGTCGACCAGTTCGAGCACCGGTCCGGCGCGGCCGCCTACGCCGCCGACCTCGCCCACAACGAGGCGAAGCACTACGACGCCACGCTGATCGAGGACGCGCCCGGCCTGCCCGGCGGCTGCCACCTGCTCGCCATGGAGGACGCCGATCCGCAGGGGCGGCTGGCCGGCCCGGCCGCCCTCGCGTGGTGCGGGCACGGCGTCTTCAGCGTCTCGGTGACCGCCGTGGCCGACTCCGTGGACGCCGCGGAGGAGGAGGTCCGGACCGTGCTGGACGCCCAGCTGGACCGGCTGCCGCCGAAGTAGGGCTCACTGCCCGGGGCGGGGCTCCTGGTACGGCAGGGCCTTCGCGATGTGCGTCGTCAGCTCGGTCACCGGGGCGCTGTCGATGCTGGCCGGCACGCGGATCTCGACGTACACCGGCCGGTCGACCGCCGTCCACACGGTCGCGTCGGGGTCGTGGGTGTCGACGTAGAACTGCACGCCGTTGATCTGCAGCGCGGACTCGCCGACCACCCAGCCGGCGGGCCGGTCCACGCCGCACACCAGCACGACGGGCGGATCACCCCAGGCGTAGGCGAAGGGCGAGTCGGAGTCGACCCGGCGGGACTGCTCGCCCATGAGCTCGAGCGGCAGGCCCTTCATCACCGCGGGGCAGGCGGCCTCGGCGGCGGGGGTCACCGGCGGCACCTGGACCGGCAGCACGGGCAGGTCGGCTCGCTGCGGCGCCGAGCTGCGCGCGACCTCGGCCGGCGGGGCGTCCGCGCCGGCGCCCACGACCCGGACGACCACGACGAGGGCCAGGACCACCGGCACGACGACGGCCGTGACGATCAGCGCGATCCGGCGCAACGGATCGTCCGGGCGGCCGGCCGACGGAGTGGGGTCCGGGGCCCCCGGCTGGTCCGGAGCGGTCGGTGTGGGCGGTGCGTTCTGCTCGGTCAGGACGATCTGGCTCTCAGATGTTGACGACCGGGCAGGTCAGCGTCCGCGTGATGCCGTCGACCGACTGCACCCGGGCGACCACGAGCCGGCCCAGGTCGTCGACGGTGTCGGCCTCGGCCCGGACGATCACGTCGTAAGGGCCCGTGACGTCCTCGGCCTTGGTCACGCCGCTGATCTCACTGATGGCGGAGGCCACCTGGGCGGCCTTGCCGACTTCGGTCTGGATGAGGATGTAGGCGTGAACCACGGGAGACCCTTCGTCGGGCAGTGCTGCCGCTACGTCGTCCGCGCCGTCGGGCGGACAGTTCGGCAACTTACCGCAGGACGGGAGGGTTCCCGATGACTCGTCCACGGCCGCTCGTGCCCCGCGAGGATCCCGCCGACAGCGTGCGGGTGGTCGGCGAGTTCGGGGTGATCGCCCGCGTCACGGCGCAGGCCGGTACCGCGCGTGCCGCCGAGGTCGGGCCCGGGGACGACGCGGCCGTGGTGCGCACGTCCGACGCCCGGGTCGTGGCGACCACCGACGTCCTGGTCGAGGGCCGGCACTTCCGCCGCGACTGGTCGTCGGCGGAGGACGTCGGGCACAAGGCGGCCGCGGCCAACCTCGCGGACGTCGCCGCCATGGGAGGCACGACGACGGCGCTGCTGGTCGGCCTGGCCTGCCCGCCCGACACCCCGACCGCGTGGCTGGAGGGTGTCGCGGCGGGGCTCGCCGAGGAGTGCGCCCCGCTGGGTGCCGCCGTCGTCGGGGGCGACATGGTGACGGCCGCGGCCGACAGCACGGCCGTCGTCCTCTCGGTGACCGCGCTGGGTGACCTGGGGGGACGCTCGCCCGTCCTCCGCTCCGGCGCCCGGGCCGGCGACGTGGTCGCCCTCGCCGGCCGGCTGGGGTGGTCCGCGGCCGGGCTGGCCGTGCTGCGGCGCGGCTTCAGCAGTCCGGTCGCCGTCGTGTCGGCGCACCGTCGTCCCACCCCGCCGTACGCGGCCGGCCCTGCCGCCGCCGAGCGCGGGGCGACCGCGATGTGCGACGTCAGCGACGGCCTGCTGGCCGACCTCGGACACATCGCGACCGCGAGCCGGGTCGTCGTCGACCTCGACCGCGCGGCGGTCGTGCGCACCTGCCTGGAGCCGGTGGGGCCGCTGCAGCAGGTCGGTTCGGCACTGGGCGTCGATCCCCTGGCCTGGGTGCTGACCGGGGGAGAGGACCACGCGCTGGTGGCGACCTTCCCGTCGTGGGTCGAGCTGCCCGCGGGCTGGGCCGCGATCGGGACGGTGCGCAGGGCAGGGAAGAATCCCGGCGTGCTGGTGAACGGTGAACCTGCGGACGAGGCGGCGCGCGCGGTGGGGGCCGAGGGGGTGGGGCATGTCCACTTCCGCTGACCTGGACGCCGGCACGCTCCGGGACGGCGCGGTCGCCACGTTCCGCGCGCTGCCCTACGACCACCCCGTCTCGCGGGAACTGGTCGAGCGGGTGCAGCAGGAGTACGTGCAGCGCTACGGCGGCCCGGACGAGGCCGTCGTCGACCCGGCGGAGTTCCTGCCCCCCGAGGGGCTCTTCGTCGTCGCGGAGGTCGACGGGGTGCCCGCGGGGTGCGGTGCCTGGCGGGCGCTGGACCCCGGAGTCGCCGAGATCAAGCGGGTGTACGTCGAGCCCGGCTTCCGCCGACGCGGGCTCGCGCAGGAGGTGATGACGCGGCTGGAGCAGAGCGCTGCCGCGGCCGGGTTCGCGTCCGTCGTCCTCAACACCGGCGACCGGCAGCCGGAGGCCCTCGCCCTCTACGCCGAGCTGGGCTACCGGCCGGTCGCCGGCTACGGCATCTACGCCTGCTCGCCGGGCGCGGTCTTCCTGGGCAAGGACCTGGACGCGGGGCAGGGGACGGACGGTGCCCCGTGGGCGTCGTGACCATCTCGGCGTCGTACGGCTGCGCCGGGGCGGAGATCGCGCCCCTGGTCGCCGAACGTCTCCGGCTGCCCTTCCACGACCGTGCCATCCCCGCGCAGGTG
>Ga0308174_10000689_pt1 | contig 14676 bp, 11 predicted proteins | sample PhyPR2_FD_203894 | JGI IMG/M metagenome (GOLD analysis project Ga0308174, IMG submission 203894) | Soil microbial communities from UC Gill Tract Community Farm, Albany, California, United States - DLSLS.P.R2 | ecosystem: Environmental > Terrestrial > Soil > Agricultural land | place: USA...
GTACAACCAGCTCACGGCCGCCCCGGTCAAGGGCCGCCACGTCCTCACTGGTGGCACCAACGCCATCTGCGGCGCAGCTGGCTTCCACGTCTTCAACGGACTCGACGCCGAGGTCGTCGCGGCGGTCGCGGGCTTCGTCGACGCCAACAACGGCGCGCTCGGCACCACGCAGACGCAGACCGCCGTGGAGTACTACTACGCCGACTGGAACTACTACTTCGTCACCTCGTTTCCCGACGAGATCGCGGTGCTCGACGGCGGCGCGTTCGGCGGTGTATGGAAGCGGACGGGCCAGACCTTCGACGTATGGAGCCTGCCGGCGACCGACCATCTGCCCGCGTGTCGATTCTTCAGCACCGCTTTCGCGCCCAAGAGCTCGCACTTCTACACGCCGTTCGCCGCCGAATGCGCCGGGCTCAAGGTCAATCCGGCATGGCAATACGAGAACATCGCGTTCTACCTGCAGCTGCCGGACGCCGCGGGTACGTGTCCGGCGGGCACGGCAGTGCTGTACCGCCTGTACAACAACGGCATGGGCGGCGCGCCCAATCACCGCTTCACGACCAGCGCGGCGACGTTCAGTCAAATGCAATCGCTCGGCTGGACATTCGAGGGCGATGGTCGCACGGGCGCGTTCGCGTGCGTGCCCGCGCCGGTGGCGGGCGCAAAAGGCCTGTGGCAGGCGACGACCGCAGGGGGCCGCACGGTGACGATCGCAGTCTTGGACGACGCGACTTACTACGCCGCCTACTTCAGTCCGGGCGGCACGACGCTCGATGGCGGGCTGTACGGCGTGAGCGCGTCGGCAGATGGCCGATTCGCATCGCTGCGCGGCAGGAACGTACCGTTTCGCAATGGTTTCGCGGGCGGGTCACCGACGATCAGCGGAACGTACGCGGCGCGGACTTCGCTCGACCTCGTAATCGGCAGCGGCGCGACCGCCGAGACCGTCGCGGCGAAATACGACAGCTCGTACGACGCGCCGTCGAACCTGGCAGCGCTCGCCGGCACGTACAAGGGCTTCAGCGGCCACGCGCAGGATTGGTTCACGGCCACCTCGACCATCGACGCCAACGGCAATCTCACGTCTCGCGGCGGTTGCGACCATCGGGCCCGCCTGACATCGCGAGGAACGGCCGGCGTCTTCGATCTGTCCCTGGTGAACGGCTGCTCGCTGCCCGGCGCGCCGGCACAAGGCGGGATTCTGCTCTTCGATGCAGCGAAGGGAACGATCGCCGCGATGTCGCCGCTCAATGACGACGACATCGTGTTCATCGGCGGTACGCGCCAGTAGGGCGGCGCGCCGCTCCGGCGCGCCCGCGCGGCTGCGACGTTTGCGCGTGCGCCTACTGCGCCTTGATGCCCGCCGCCTGCACGATCTTGCGGTTCACCTCGAGCTCGCTCTTGACGAACGTCTTGAAGTCCGCGGTCGTCATCGGCATCGGCTCGGCGCCCAGGTTGGCGAGCCGGTCGCGCACTTCGGGCGCCTGCAACGCGCGTTGCACGTCGCGATTGATGTGGTCGACGAGCTCCGCAGGCATGCCGGCCGGCCCGAACAGCGCCACCCACAGGTTGTAATCGAAGCCTGGCAGGCCCGATTCGGCCAGCGTCGGCACGTCCTTCAGCTGGCTCGAGCGCTGCGCGCTGCTCACGGCGAGCGCGACGAGCTTGCCCGCCTTGACCTGGGGCAGCGCCGCCGAAATGGGCGAGAAGAAATACGTCACGCGTCCGGCCATGGTGTCGTTCAGCGCTTCGGGCGTCCCCTTGTACGGCACGTGCACGACGTCGATCCCGGTGGCGAGCTTGAACTTCTCCCCGTTGATGTGCGTGCCGCTGCCCGAGCCGGCCGACCCGTAGTTGAGCGCGCCCGGCTTTTCCTTCGCGCGCGCAATGAGGTCGGCGACTGATCTGATGCCCGACTCGGGCGCGACGACCAGCACGTTGGGCTGACCGCCGAGCGGCGCGATCTCGGTGAAATCCTTGGCAGTGTCGTACGGCAGCCCGGGATAGATCCAGGGATTGACCGCGTAGCCGGCGGAATGCACGAGCAGGATGTAACCGTCGGGCGCCGAATGGGCGACCACGCCGGCGCCGATCGTCCCGCCCGCGCCGGGCCGGTTCTCGACTACCACCGACTGACCCCAGAGCTCCTGCAGCTTCTGACCGAACGTGCGGGCCAGGATGTCCGTCGCGCTGCCTGCCGTGAACGGCACGATGACCCGCACCGGCTTGGTGGGCCACGACTGCGCATGGGCACCACCGGTGATGGCGATGGCGACCAGCAGCGCAAACGCAAAGCGGGCGATCGATCGGTACATGATTCCTCCGGAAGAAGCGGGGTGCCGTCAGGCGCGGGCGCGCAAGGTCACGATCAGCGGATAGTCGGGGTCGTCCACGTCCAGCTCGTCCGGCGCAAGGTCCTCCTGCGCGAGGCCCTGCAGGAACGCGACGCACGTGAGCACATTGCCGTGCGCCGACACCTCGATGCGATCGGGCTCGAAGGCCTCCTCAGCGAGCGCACGCAGCGAGCGGTCGGTGAAGCGCCAGAAATCACCTTCGTGCTGCATGTTCTCGCGCACGATCTGGCTGATGCCCGGCACGGTGGCCAGCAGCACGCCGCCGGGTGCGAGCGCCGCGCGCAGCGAGCGCATGGCGCGCGACAGGTCGTAGATGAACAGCAGCGTCTGCGGGACGATCACGCAGTCGAACGCGCCGATTGGCAGATTCGCATCTGCGCCAAGGTCACCCTTGATGGTGGCCGCGGGATTGCGCGGCAGGTCGTAGATGTCCGAGCGCTGCACCGCGTCGGCGCCGAAGCGCCGGGTGTAGTTGCGATCGCCGATCTCGAGCACGCGGCCCCGGATGTCGGCGCGATGGCGCGCGAGAAAACGCTCGATGTAGTGCCGGTCCACGGCGTGGCCGCGGTCGAAGCCGAAATCGCGACCGATCGGCCGGGTGCGACGCAGGTCGCCCCAGTCGATCGCGCGCTTGTCTGCCTGCTCGCGCTCCACCGCGATCCTAGGGGGTGACGCCGAACGGCTCGTCGAGCGCGAACAGCCAGTGCCCGCCCGGTTGCCGGCGCAGCACTTCGAGGCTTTGACCGGCGACCTCGGCCGGGTTGCCGTCCGGTCCCGCCATCGCGAGCTTCCAGCGCGCGGTGACGAGCGCCAGATCCCCCGACTGCGCGATCACCCGCGGCGAGATGTCGATGCGCGGGCGGCCGGCCACGAACTGCGCAAGCGCTGCTCGGATGGCAGCATGGCCGATGACCGTCTTCCCGGGCTCCGGCGTTAGCGCAGCCTGGGGCTCGTAGAGCGCCACGAGCGCCTCGAGGTCGCCCGCGTTGAGCGCCTGCGCGAACAGGCGGTCGACATCCTGCGGATCGCGTGCATGCATGGCAGCCTCAATACGGGTTGGCGATGGGCAGCTCCTGCGCCGGATAGAGCGAGATGACCTTCGGTCCATCCGGCGTCAGGATCACCTCTTCCTCGATGCGTGCCGCCGAGATGCCGTCGGTCGCCGGGCAGTACGTCTCGACGGCGAACACCATGCCGGCCTTGAGCTCGATCGGTTCCTTGAGCGAGTTCAAGCGCGAGATCAGGGGACGCTCGTGCAGACCGAGGCCCAGCCCGTGGCAGAAGTTGAGCCCGAACGCTTCCATCTCGCTCGAGAAGCCGATCTCCTTGGCCTGCGGGAACGTGCGCGCGACCTTGTCCGAGCTGACGCCCGGCTTGAGCACGTCGATGGCGCGGTCCATCCACTCGCGCGCCTTGCGATACGCCGTGCGCTGCGCGGGCGTGGCAAGGCCGACGTTGAACGTGCGGTAGTAGCACGTGCGATAGCCCATGAACGACTGGATGATGTCGAAGAACGCCTGGTCGCCCGGACGGATCAGCCGATCGGTGAAGTTGTGCGGGTGCGGCGAGCAACGCTCGCCGGAGATGGAATTGATCGCCTCGACGCAGTCGCTGCCCATCTCGTAGAGGCGCTTGGTGGCAAGCGCCACGATCTGGCTTTCCGTCACGCCGGGCTTCAGCGCTTCGGCGATGTCCTGGTAGACGCCGTCGACCATCGCGGCGGCCATGTTGAGCAGCGTCAGCTCGTCGATGCTCTTGACCTCGCGCGCCTGCAGCAGCACCTGCTGCCCGTCGCGCACGTCGATGCCCTGCTTCTGCAGCTCGAACAGCATGGGCGGCTCGACGACATCGAGGCCGAGTGGCATGTCGGCCACGCCCTCTGCCACGAGGATGGCCTTGATCTCCTTGGCCGCGTCGCGGAACAGCGTGATGTCGCCGCCGGTCGCGCCCCGCAGCCCGAGCAGGCCCGCACGGCAGTGGTCGTGATGCAGCCAGGGCGCATGCAGCCGATGATGCTTGGCGGCCGAGCCGAAATCCCAGATGTACGGATCGCCGTTGCCGGTGAGCAGCGAATAGCGCGTGAGCTTGTCGCGCGCCCACTCCCCGATCACCGTGCTGGTGGTGTAGCGGATGTTGTGCTGGTCGAACGACAGCAGCGCGCCAAGCTCGGAATTGGCCAGCGCCGCGCGCGTACGCGCAAGCCGGTAATCGTGCAGGCGGCGGAAATTGACCCGCTCCTCGAAGTCCACCTGCGTGTGGCCTGGCGCCTGGAGCGGACGATCCCACCGATGATGCGGATCGATGTCGTCCGGGCGGACGATCGTCGGGTCCTTGCGGGCCTTGGGCAAGCGTTCTCCCCTATTCGACGTGATTGCCGCGCAGGCGGGAATCCAGCGTCTTCGCGACCAACGTCACTGGGCCCCCGCCTTCGCGGGGGCGACATGGGGGAACGCCTTGTCATACCAGGTGAGATCGACGTACTTCGACGGCTCGCCCAGCGCCTTCTGCGGCATCGCGTACTTGCCGCGCAGCGCGAGCACCGTGCGGATGCCTGCGTCGTCGGGCCGCAGGTCGCGGATCAGGCCGCCGCGCGACGCGAGCAACAGGTCGTACGACTGCCTGGCCAGCGCGGGCGTCATGTCGCGGATGTTGGCAACGAGCAGCGCCTCGACGACTTCGCGGTTGCCCGGGTCGACGACGAAGTCGAGCCCTGCCTTGTAGCCGCGCAGGAAGCCGACGACGCTCGGCTCGTGCTCGCGCGCCCACGACCGGCGCACGTAGCCCGCCGTGCCCTGGAACGCACCGAGCGCCTCGGCAGTGGCAAGCACGTTGAAGCCGCGATTGCGGGCCAGCACGTCGAACGGCGTGCGCAGGATCGTCGCATCGTGCTTGCCCGCGAGGAGCTCGCGGTACCGGATGGCCGTCGCGCCCGCCGGCTCGTAGCGTACGTCGGTATCGCCGAGCCCGTTGCGCGCAACCAGATCGCGCAAGACGAACGCCGCCCCGGTGGTCATCGCGTCGACCGACAGCGTCTTGCCGCGCAGGTCGGCGAACGACTTGATCGACGGTTGCGCGACGATCGACAGGAAGCCGCCGTCGCCGCCCATGAAGACGGCAAGATCGGGGTTGTCCGGGATCTTCGCTTCCCCCTGCCCTTCCTGGTAGGCGATCAGGTTGTCCACCAGGGCGAGCGCGATGTCGTTGCGCCCGTTGAACAGCGAGGTCACGAGAAACCCGGAGCTCGGCGTGTAGCTCATCTGCACGCTGACGCCGTTGGCTTCGAACGCACCCTGGCGCTGGGCCGCCCACACCGGCAGGTTCCATCCACCGTCGAATGCGATGACGCGCACGGGCGTCGGGGCTGGTGCCGGTTGCGCAGCCACGGGCATGGCCGCCATGGCCGCCAGGCAGGTGAAGGCCGCTGTCCATCGCACGATGTTCACCAACGCCTCCTTGTGCGCTCGATTCCGTGACCGAACCCAGTCGTCACGATAGCGAGGTTGCGGGAACAACTCAACCGATGGCTTGACGGCAGCCGCACGCGCAGTCTAGCGTGCGGGCATGCCTTTGGCTGGCACCGCCTTCCTCGCGTTGTGGAACGACATCCGGCGTGCGCGCGAGCCGGAATACGATCAATGGCACACGCTGGAGCACGTGCCCGAGCGCGTCGCCGTCGATGGCTTCCTCGGCGCGCGCCGCTACGTCAATCGGGCGCGCGAGCAGCATCGCTATTTCACGCTCTACGACGTCGCTGCGCTCGCCGTCTTCGACAGCGCCGCTTACCACGACCTGCTCGATCGGCCTACGCCGTGGTCGGCCGCCATGCGGCCTGACTTCGAGAACTTCGTCCGGGCCGTGTGCGCGGTCGAGGCGTCCGCGGGAACGGGGATCGGTGCTGCGATCGCGGCGCTATGCGTGGAATCCGTCGACGACGACACGCTGCGCAGCGCGCTCGATGCAGCGGCGACGTTGCCGCGCATCAACGCGGTGCACCTCGGCGCACGCCGGGACAGCGGCCCGGGCCCCGGCGTGGGCGCTGCCCGCAACGACGCGACGCCGCGGGCGTTCAACCGCATCGCGCTCATCGAGGCCCTCGATCATGCGGCGGCCGACGATGCGCTCGTGCGCGTGCGGCACGCGCTCGACCTGCGCGCGATGCCGCGTGACTTCGGCTGCGACGTCTACGATCTCGCGTTCGTCTTCCCGGGGCATGACGCGGGCGAGCGCGACGCCCATCGGCGCCTCGCCTGACCTGCCGGGAGCGCCGTCTAACGCGAATCGTACGTGTAGAACCCGCGGCCGCTCTTGCGGCCCAGGTAGCCCGCCGCGACCATCTCGCGCAACAGGGGTGCCGGCCGGTATTTCGGATCGCTGAAGTCCGTGTAGAACACGTTCATCACGGCCAGCAACACGTCCAGCCCGATCATGTCGGCCAGCGCCAGCGGGCCGATGGGATGATTGCAGCCCAGCTTCATGCCGTCGTCGATGGCCTGTGCGCTCGCAACACCTTCAGCGAGCGCGAAGATGGCCTCGTTGATCATGGGGCACAGGATGCGGTTCACGACGAACCCCGGGCTGTTGCGCACGACGATGGGCGTCTTGCCGAGCGTAGCCGCGAACGCTTCCACGCTCGTCACCGCGGCGTCACCGGTCTGCAGCCCGCGGATCACTTCCACCAGCATCATCATCGGCACGGGATTGAAGAAATGCATGCCGAGGAAGCGCGCCGGGTCGGACACGACCGCGGCGAGCGCGGTGATGGAGATGGACGACGTGTTCGACGCGAGGATCGCATCCTTGCGCGCGATGCCGTCGAGCCGGCGCAGGATCTTGAGCTTCAGCTCGAGATTCTCGGTGGCGGCTTCGATCACGATGTCGCAGCGCGCGAGCACGTCGTAGTCCGTGCCGCCGGCGACGCGTGACAGCGCGGCGTCACGCTCCGCTGCGCCCAGCTTCTCCTTCTTGACGAGCCGCTCGAGGCTCGAGGCGATCGCCTTGCGGCCGCGCGCAACCGCTGCGTCGTCGATGTCGACCATCGCAACGTCGAGACCGGACACCGCGCAGGCTTGCGCGATGCCGTTGCCCATCGTGCCGGCGCCGATGACGCCGACGGTCCTGATCGCTTGCATGATGCGTCCTCGAAGGCGATGACGCGTCATTATGCCGGGCGCAGCCCGGCCGTCGCTTGCGTGCGGCTGCGTCTAGTCGGCGGCGCCGACTGCGAGCGCGGAGGGCGCCGGGGTGCGACGTGGGGGATGAGCGCACAAGCCCGTGACCATCGCGTCGATCAGCGCTGGCGCCGCTTGCGCGAGATCGAACGACGACGGCTGCTGCACCCATGCCTGCATCAGTCCCATCACATACGCGTGCAGCGCGTGCGCGGCGAGCGACGCGTCCGTGTCCGGCGGAAGCTGGCCGGCCGCGATGGCCCGGTCGACGAGCTGCTCGACCCGCGCCAGGCAGGCGCCGCCTTCGCGTTCCTTGGTGGACGCGAGCGGTGCGAGCTCGGCCGCCGAGCCACAGGTCTGGAACACGAGCTGGAACATGCCCTGCGCGCGTGGATCGCGGGCGAGGTTGGTGAGCGTGGCGATGGCCGTGCGCCGCAGCGCGTCGAGCGGATCGCTGCAGTCCCCGGCAACCTGGTCGAAGATCGCATCGAGCGGCGCGGTCGCACGCTGGCACAGCGCGCCGAGGAGGTCCACCTTGTCGCGGAAGTGCCAGTAGACCGCGCCGCGCGTCACGCCGGCGGCGGCGGCGACCTCCCCGAGCGAGGTGCTGGCAACCCCCTGCTCGCGAAAAACGCGCTCGGCTGCATCGAGCAGTTGCTCGCGCGTCACGGCGGCCTCGGCTTTTGTCTTGCGCACCATATGTCCCTACTCGTTGTACGTCTTTACAAACAGACGTGATTGTATGTAACCTTGCCGTTCCGCGCTAGTTGCGCCGCACAAATTCGAGGACTCCATGTCCGGTCTTCACACCACGCTTCGCCGGGTCGCCCCTCTGGCGACTCTCCTGTTCACGGCCGCCTGCGGCCCCGCCGCTCCGCAGGGCGGCGGCTTCCACGGCTTTCCGCCGGCGGAGGTGACCACCCAGACAGTAGCGCCCCGCTCGTTTCCCGTCTCCTTCGAGTATGTCGGGCAGACGATCGGTTCCAAGGACGTCGAGGTGCGCGCGCGGGTCACAGGCATCGTCGAGAAGCGGCTGTACCAGGAAGGCGCGCCGGTGAAGGCCGGCCAGCCCTTGTTCATCATCGACCCGAAGCCGTACGCGGCCCAGGTGGCCGCTGCCGATGCCGAGCTCGCACGCGCGCAGGCCCAAAAGGCGCAGGCCGACCGGGAAGCCGCGCGCCTGAAGCCGCTCGCCGAGCGCAAGGCGATCGGGCAGAAGGAGGCCGACGACGCCGCGTCCAACGCCGACCTCGCCGCTGCCGCGGTCAAGTCCGCGCAGGCCAAGCTCGACGAGCTCAAGCTCAACTGGGGCTACACGCGCGTCGTCGCGCCGATCTCCGGCCTGAGCAGCCGCGCGCAGGTGTCCGAAGGCGCGCTCGCCACGCAGAACACCACGCTGCTCACGACGATCTCGCAAACCGACCCGATCTGGGTGGCGTTCACCGTCTCGGAGAACGAGCGCCTGCGCCTGACCCAGGCCATCGCGAACGGCACCCTCGCCGTGCCGAAGGACAACGCCTACGAGGTGACGATCAAGCTCTCCGACGGCTCCGCGTTCCCCCGCAAGGGCCGCATCAATTTCTCGGATACGCGAGTCAATCCCACGACCGGCACGTACGAGATGCGCGCCGAAGTGCCCAACGGCGACGTCGCGCTGAAGCCCGGGCAGTTCGTGCGCGTCGTGCTGCGCGGTGCGCAGCGCAAGGACGCGCTCGCCGTGCCGCAGACCGCGGTGCTCGACGGGCCGCAGGGAAAGTTCGTGTATGTCGCGGGCAAGGACAAGGACGGCAAGGACGTTGCGCAGCCGCGCCCGGTGAGCGTGGGCGACTGGGTGGACGCCAGCGGCGGCAATCTTTGGGTGATCGAGAATGGCCTGAAGCCGGGTGACGTCGTGATCACCGATGGCGTCGCCAAGATCATGCCGGGCGGGCCCATTCATCTGGCCGGCGCGGCGCCAGCCGGTGCGCCGCCAGGAGGTGCCGCACCCGGCGGGGCGAGCGCACAAGGCAGCGTCGGCGGCACGGCCGGCGACTCCACCAAGGCGCCGGGCAAGGCGCCCGCCGCCGACGCTCCGGCCAAGAGCTGAGGAGCAGCCGCATGTTCTCGCGCTTTTTCATCGACCGGCCCATTTTCGCGGCCGTCATCGCGACGTTCTTCATCATCGCCGGTCTCGCGGCGATGCGTGCGCTGCCCATCGCGCAGTATCCCGAGATCGCGCCGCCGGTCGTGACGGTGCAGGCCGTGTATCCGGGCGCTTCGGCGACCACGGTCGAGCAGACGGTCGCATCGCCGATCGAGAATGCGATCAACGGCGTGCCGGGCATGCTCTACATGAGCTCGTCCTCCACCTCGCAGGGCGTGGTCCAGATCCAGGTGACATTCGAGATCGGCACCAACGTCGACATCGCGGCGGTCAACGTCAACAACCGCGTGAAGCAGGTCGAGCCGCGGCTGCCGGAAGAAGTGCGGCGCCAGGGCGTCTCGGTGGAGCGCGGCAGCTCCGCGTTCCTGCAGGTGCTCGCGTTCTACGGCACCGACGGCAAATACGACGACCTGTTCACGTCGAACTACGTGACGCTCAACGTGCTCGACCGCCTCAAGCGCCTGCCCGGCACGACGAACGTCCAGATCTTCGGTGCGCACGACTACGCGATGCGCATCTGGCTCAAGCCCGATCGCATGGCGCAGCTGCGCCTCACACCCACCGACGTCATCGCGGCGGTCAACGAGCAGAACGCGCAGTTCGCCGCCGGCAAGGTCGGCCAGGCGCCCGTGGCGCAGAAGCAGGACCTCGTCTACACCATCACGACGCGCGGCCGCCTCACGGACCCGAAGGAGTTCGAGGCGATCATCGTGCGCGCCAACCCGGACGGCTCGATCGTGCGCCTGGGCGACGTCGCGCACTTGGAGCTGGGCTCCAAGGACTACGAGTTCATCGGCCGCTACAACGGCCGCCCCGCCACGCTGGTCGGCATCTTCCTCGCGCCAGGGGCCAATGCGCTCGACGTGGCGAAGTCGGTCAAGGCCGAAGTGACCACGATGGCCGAGCAGTTCCCCCCGGGCTTCACGTACTCGGTGGCTTATGACACCACGCGCTTCGTGCAAGTCTCCATCCGCGAGGTGCTGAAGACGCTCGGCGAGGCGATGCTGCTGGTATTCCTCGTCGTCTACCTGTTCCTGCAGAGCTGGCGCGCCACGGTGATTCCGTTCGCCGCCGTGCCGGTCTCGCTCATCGGCACGTTCGCGGGCATCTACTTCCTCGGCTATTCGATCAACACGCTCACGCTGTTCGGCATGGTGCTCTCCATCGGCATCGTGGTGGACGACGCGATCGTCGTGCTCGAGAACGTCGAGCGCATCATGCGCGAGGAAGGGCTCGGGCCGCGCGACGCCGCCATCAAGGCGATGCGCGAGGTCACCGGCCCGATCATCGCCATCGTCCTCACGCTCGTGTCGGTGTTCGTGCCGATCGCGTTCCTCGGCGGCCTGACGGGCGAGCTCTATCGCCAGTTCGCGGTCACGATCGCGATCTCCGTCGTGATCTCGGGCCTCGTCGCCCTGACGCTCTCGCCCGCGCTGTGCGCGCTGATCCTCAAGCCGCACGAGGCGCCCAACCGCTTCTTCGCCGCGTTCAATCGCTGGTTCACGCGCGTCACGGCGCACTACACCGACGGCGTCATCTGGATGCTCCGCCGCGGTGTCGTCGCTGCGGTGCTGTTCCTGGGCATGGTCGGGCTCGCCGCGTGGCTGTGGAAGATCACGCCGAACTCGCTCGTCCCCGACGAGGACCAGGGCTTCTACATCAGCGCCGTGATCCTGCCCGACGGCGCGACGCTCGAGCGCACGCAGAAGGTGGTCGAGCAGGTGGAAGCGGCCATTCGGTCGAATCCGAACAACCTCGACACCGTCTCGTTCACGGGCTTCGACTTCATCGGCGGCGGCTTCCGCAACAACGCCGCGACCATCTTCGTCACGCAGAAGCACTGGGACGAACGGACGGTCACCGCTTCGCAGCTCGTCGGCGAGCTGTATGGCAAGACGATGGGCATCAAGGAAGCGCTGGTGCTGGCCTTCAATCCACCGGCGATCTTCGGCCTGGGCACCACGGGCGGCTACGAGTTCTACATTCAGAACCACGGCGAAGGCGGCGCACGCCGGCTCGAGGAAGTGAAGAACGCTTTCCTCGCGCGCGCGAACCAGGATCCGCAGCTCGGCGGCGCGCAGACGCTATGGCGCGCCACCGTGCCGCAGCTGCGCGTCGACGTCGACCGCGAAAAGGCCAAGACGCTCGGAGTGCCCATCGCCGACGTGTACGCGACACTGTCCGCCACGCTCGGCAGCTACTACGTGAACGATTTCAGCAAGTATGGCCGCGCGTGGCAGGTGCTGATGTCGGCCGAGCCGGACTACCGCCGGCGTCCCGGCGACATCGGCGCGGTGTACGTGCGCTCGGCGAAGGGCGAGATGATCCCGCTGTCTTCGCTGGTGACCGTCAATTATTCTTCCGGCCCCGACTCGCTCGATCGCTTCAACAACCTGCCCGCGGTGAAGATCATCGGGCAGGCCGCCGAGGGCTACAGCTCGGGGCAGGCGATTGCGCGTGTGGAGCAGATCGCCAAGGAAGTGCTGCCGCCCGACTTCACGTTCGACTGGGGCGGCACCTCGTTCCAGGAGAAGCGCAGCAGCGGCGCTGCGGGCTTTGCGCTCGGCCTCGCGGTGATCATGGTGTTCCTGATCCTGGCCGCGCAGTACGAGCGGCTGTCGCTGCCGCTGTCGGTGCTGCTCGCCCTGCCCTTCGGCATGTTCGGCGCGCTCGCCGCCGTGTGGCTCAAGAGTCACGTCGGCGTCTATTTCGGCGCCAACAAGCTGACCAACGACGTGTACTTCCAGATCGGGCTCGTCACGCTGCTCGGCCTCGCGGCCAAGAACGCGATCCTGATCGTGGAATATGCCGTGCTGAAGAACCACGAAGGACTGTCGCCGTCCGCGGCCGCCATCGAAGCGGCCCGCCTGCGCTTCCGGCCGATCCTGATGACGTCGATGGCGTTCATCCTGGGCGTGCTGCCGCTCGCGCTGTCGACCGGTGCGGGTGCCGGCGCGCGTCATTCGGTCGGCACGGGCGTCATGGGCGGCATGCTGGCCGCGACGTTCCTCGCCATCTTCTTCGTGCCCACGTTCTATCGCACGATCGTCGAGCGGCGCCTGATCGAGCGGCGCAGCCACGACGAGATCGTCGACGAGGTGCGTCACTTGCGCACCACCGCCCACCACGTGCCCATGACGCCGGGCCATCCACCGATGGCGTCGCAGGGAGCAAGCGATGACTGACCGCCAAGTGTTGCGCATCGGCGCCGTGCTGGTTGCCGCCGGCATGGCGCTCGCAGGCTGCACCACCACGCCCACCGCGCCACCGGCGCTCGAAGTGCCGGCCGGCAACGCGGCGGCGAACGATGTCGCGCTCGACCGCTGGTGGACCGTGTTCAATGATCCGCGCCTCACGGGCTACGTCGACGAGGCGCTGGCGCACAACCTCGACCTCGCCGCCGCCATGGCGCGCATCGAGACGGCGCGCGCGCAAGTGCTGCTCGCGCAGGCCGATCTGTATCCGAGCGTGAACCTCGGGGTCGGCGCTGCGCGCACGCGTTCGACGCAGGTGGGCACGAATCCGCTGCCGCCCGGCTTCTCACCCTTGTCCACCGACTACCAGGTCGCCCTGCAGGCGTCGTACGAAGTGGATCTGTGGGGCAAATACCGCACCGCCACGGAAGCGGCGCGGCGCGAGCTGCTCGCTACGCGCTATGCGCGCGAGACGGTGCAAACGGTGGTCGCTGCCGACGTCGCGCGCACGTATTTCGAGCTGCTCGCCACCGATGCGCAGCTCGAGCTGCTGCGCGACACGCTGCGCACGCGCGAGGAGACAGTCACCCTGCAACGCGACCGCTACCAGGGCGGCGTGATCGGCGAATACGATCTCGCGCAATCGGAGGCCGAGCGCGACGCCGTCGTCTCGGACATCGCGATCACGCAAAACGCTGCCGCGCAGCTGGAGTCGGCGCTCGCCGTGCTGCTCGGCCGGTCGCCGCGGGACGTCTACGACCCCAAGCTCGCGCACGACGCGACGGTGGCGCGACTGGTCGGCGTTCCGGCCATTCCGTCGGACCTGCCGTCGAACCTGCTCGCCCGCCGGCCCGACGTGCAGCAGGCCGAGCAGCAGCTCGCCGCGGCGAGCCTGCGCATCGATCGCGCGCGCGCCGACTACTTCCCATCGCTCTCGCTCACGGGAGCGCTCGGAACCGAATCCGGCGCGCTGAAGAACCTGTTCACCGGACCGGGACTGATCTGGGGCCTCGGCGCGAACCTGCTGCAGCCGCTGATCGGGCTCAAGGCGATCGAGGCGAACGTGCAAGCTGCGACCGCGCGGCGCGCGGAGATCGAGATCGGCTATCGCCAGGTCGTGCAGGGTGCGTTCCGCGACACGCATGACGCGCTCGCCGCCAGCACCAACCTGCGCGATGCGCTGAGCGCGCAGGGCTTGCGCGCCGAACGGCTCGCGCGCGCGCTCGAGCTCGCCGACATGCGCTATCGCGCCGGCTACTCGCCCTACCTCGAGGTCCTCGACGTGCAGCGCCAGCTGCTGCAGGCGCAGACGCTGCAGATCGCCGCGGCCCGCGATGCGCGGATCGCGGTGGTGAACCTCGCGAAGGCCCTGGGCGGCGGCTGGGATTACCGGACCGACGTCGCAGGGCCGTAGCGGTCAGTCGTCTTCGCCGTCGTGATCGTTGCCGGCGGTCGGCACGCGCGCGTCGATGCGCCCGTACAGGCCGTCGGCTTCGTCGTGCGGACCGGCCGCGAAGAACAGCGTGTCGGTCGGCTGGTTGAGGATGCCGTTGCCGAACGCAAGACCCCACAGGCCGTCGATCTTCAGGACCTTGTTGTCGGCGCCGCGCAGCTGACCCTTGAACGCGCCGGTGCGCGGATCGAATGCATTGATGGTGCCGTCGCCGAAGTTGCCCACCAGCAGGTCGTTGCTGAACTTGCCGAAGCCGGTCGGCGCCAGTGCCATGCCCCACGGGGCGTTGAGCGTGCCGTGCTGCGCGAGGCGGCGCAACAGGTTGCCGTCAGCGTCGAAGACGTCCACGAAGCCCAGGCCG
>Ga0308174_10000691_pt1 | contig 14670 bp, 17 predicted proteins | sample PhyPR2_FD_203894 | JGI IMG/M metagenome (GOLD analysis project Ga0308174, IMG submission 203894) | Soil microbial communities from UC Gill Tract Community Farm, Albany, California, United States - DLSLS.P.R2 | ecosystem: Environmental > Terrestrial > Soil > Agricultural land | place: USA...
GTCTGGTCGGCGGTAGCTGTTCCCTGCCCCGAGGACCCGATGACCTCCGAACGCCGCCGTCCCCGCTTCCTGCCCGACCCCGAGAAGGGCGAGTCGACCTTCGTCGGCGACCTGCTGCGCCAGGAGACGACCGGCGGCGCGATCGTTCTCGCGGCCGCGGTCCTGGCGGTGGTCTGGGCGAACTCACCGTTCGCCGGCGCCTACGAGTCGCTGCGACACCTTCAGGTCGGTCCGCTGGACCTCGAGCACTGGTCCGCGGACGGCGCGCTGGCCCTGTTCTTCTTCGTGGCCGGCCTCGAGCTGAAGCGGGAGATGCTGGTGGGCTCGCTGCGGCGTCCCGCAGACGCGGCGGTGCCGATCGTGGCGGCGGTGGCCGGGGTGGCGACGCCCGCGCTGGTGTTCACGGCGGTCAACCTCCTGGGCGACGGGCACCTGCGGGGCTGGGCGATCCCCGCGGCCACCGACATCGCGTTCGCGCTTGCGGTGCTGGCCGTCGCGGGATCCGCGATGCCGCCGTCGCTGCGGGCCTTCCTGCTCACGCTGGCCGTCGTCGACGACCTGGTCGTGATCGTGGTGATCGCGGTGTTCTACACCTCGACCCTGCACCTGGTGCCGCTCCTGCTGGCGGTGGTCCTGCTGGCGACGTACGCCCTGCTCCAGCGACGCCGGGTCGTGAGCTTCCTGGTGTACGTGCCGCTCGTGGCCGCCACCTGGTGGTGCGTGCACCAGAGCGGGGTGCACGCCACCGTCGCGGGCGTCGCGCTGGGCCTGCTGACCCGGGTGCTGCCCGACGAGGACGAGGTCCGCTCCCCCGCCGAGCGGCTCGAGCACCGGCTGACCCCGGTGTCCGCGGGCGTGGCGGTGCCGTTCTTCGCGTTGCTGTCGGCCGGCGTGGTGCTGCGCCTCGACGGCCGGTTCCTCTCCGACCCGGTGGTCCTGGGCGTGCTGCTCGGGCTGGTGGTCGGCAAGCCGGTCGGCGTGCTCGGCGGCGCGTGGGCGGTCACCCGGCTGACCCGCGCGGAGCTCGACCCCGACCTGTCCTGGCGCGACGTCGCCGGTGTGGCCGTGCTGGCCGGCGTCGGCTTCACCGTCGCCCTGCTGGTCAGCGAGCTGTCGTACGACCCACCCCTGTCCGAGGCCGCCAAGACGGCCGTCCTGGTCGGGTCGGTGGTGGCCGGGCTGCTGGCCGCCGCGGTGCTCGGGCGCCGCAGCCGGGTGCACCGCGCGCGGGAGACCGCCGGCCCGTCCGCCTGACCGTGCGCGAAAGGCCGGTTTGGTGCCGGTACGCTCAGGGCACGAAGGAGGGACCATGACCCAGGCGAGCAACGCACCCGTGACCCGGCCGCACTCGGACGTCCCCAGCAGGGACGACCCGACCCTCGGCCGTTTGTTCGCCGACGCGAGCCGGGACATCTCCAGCCTGGTCCGCCAGGAGATCGCCCTCGCGAAGTCCGAGCTGCAGGTCAGCGTGAAGGCCGGCGGCTTCGGCATCGGGCTGTTCGCGGGCGCCGCGTTCATCGGCGTGCTCGCGATCATCATGCTCTCGGTGGCGATCGCCTACTTCATCCACATGACCGGTCTCGACCTGGCGTGGTGCTTCCTGATCGTCTTCGTGCTCTACGTCCTGCTCGCCGCGCTGCTCGCCTTCATCGGCACCAAGAAGGTCAAGCAGGTCCGCGCACCCGAGCGGGCGATCCACCAGGCCCAGGAGACGAAGAACATCCTGAAGCGTGGCTGAGGTCCCTTCCTCCTCCGACCCGATCGACATCCCGGGCCCCTGGCAGCACCGTCACGTCGCCGCCAACGGGGCCCGGTTCCACGTGGCGGAGGCCGGGCCGGCGGACGGCCCGCTGGTGCTGCTGCTGCACGGCTTCCCGGAGTTCTGGTGGGCCTGGCGCGACCAGCTGCCCGCGCTGGCGGCGGCCGGGTACCGCGCGGTGGCGATGGACCTGCGCGGCTACGGCGGCTCCGACAAGACGCCCAACGGCTACGACCCCCTGACCCTGGCCCAGGACGTGTCCGGGGTGGTGAAGGCGCTCGGCGCCCGCAGCGCGGTCCTCGTCGGGCACAGCTGGGGCGGGTACGTCGGCTGGGCGACCGCCGCGCTGCACGCCCGCGAGGTGTCGGCGCTGTGCACCGTGTCCGCGCCGCACCCGGCCGAGATGCTGCGGGCGTTCCGTCCCGGCAGCGTCGCGGTGCGGCACGTGCTGGCGATGCAGACGCCCTGGCGCCCCGAGCGACGGCTCGCCGACCCGGCGACCGGGTTCCTGCGTCACCACCTGCGGTCCTGGAGCAGCCCGGGCTCCGCCTTCCCGGACGATGCCGCGGTCGCGACGTACCAGCGGGCGATCTCGGTCTGGCCGTCGTCGCACTGTGCGCTGGAGTACCACCGCTGGCTGTTCCGGTCCCGGCTGCGCGCCGACGGTCGCCGGTTCGGCCGGCTGATGCGGCCGCCGGTGGCCCAGCCCGTGCTGGCCGTGGCCGGTGCGGACGACCCGGCGGTGCCGGTCGAGGCGCTGACCCGCTCGGCCGGGCACGTGGCCGGCGAGATGTGCGAGCGGGTGCTGGCCGGGGTCGGGCACTTCCCGCACGAGGAGCGGCCCGCCGAGTTCACCCGGTTGCTGCTGGAGTGGCTGGGCGGGCTCTGAGTCCCGCCTAGGCGCAGGCGCCGGTGCCGACCGTGGCGGTGCGGGTGAGGCCGGCCGCCGCCGCGTCGGAGACCTGGCTCGCGGTCAGCGCGTAGCCGGTGTCCCCGTCGGTGACCGAGGCCGCGAAGATCAGGCCGAGGACCCGACCGGCCGACGACACCAGCGGGCCGCCGGAGTTGCCGGGCCGCACCAGCCCGCGCAGCGAGAACACCTCGCGGACGACGGTGCCGTTGCCGTAGATGTCGGGGCTGCGCAGCCGCTGCTCGCCGCGGATCCGGGCCGCCTGCACGTTGTACGGCCCGTCCTGCGGGTAGCCGAGCACGGCCGCCGCCTGGCGCGCGTGACCGTTGCGGTCGAAGCGGAGGTAGGGGCCGCTCAGCCCGTCGACCGCGAGCACGGCCACGTCGGTCTTGGAGTTGTAGTAGACGACCCGGGCGGGCCGGTCGTTCTCCCCGACCAGCACCACCGGCTTGTCGATGCCGGCGACCACGTGCGCGTTGGTCATCACCCGGCCGGGCGCGTACAGAAAGCCGCTGCCCTCGACGCCGCGGTCGCAGGAGTTCTCCCCCCGGATCTTGAACACGCTCTGCTGGGCCCGCTGCACGTCGGGGTCACGGGCCACCCGCCCCGGCGGCGGGCCCACGTTGATGATCCGCTCCCGCGCGAACGGCTCGAGGTAGCGCGGGAAGAAGTTGGACCCGACGACGTCGTTGAAGGAGTTCAGCGCCTCCACGGCGTTGGCCGGCATCACGCCGTTGACCCGCTGCAGAACGGCCGAGTCGCGCACCTCGCGGCTGGCCCAGGGCAGCTTCGCGCCGCTGACCGCGACACCGAGCGCCCAGGCGACCACGAGCACGGCGGCCATGCTCAGCGCCGCACCCCCGATCGCGTCGAGGGCGCGGACCGGCTGCCAGGTGATCGTGGACCGGATCTTGGCGCCGGCGTACTGCAGGAGCGCCTGCCCGAACGACGCGCACACCAGGACCACGAACAACGCCGCGAGCGAGACCCACAGGGCGGGCTGGGCGTCGCCGAGCAGCTTGGGGGCCAGCCAGATGCCGACCAGCCCGCCGAGCAGCAGGCCGCCGGTCGCGAAGGCGCCGGCGATGAAGCCCTGCCAGTAGCCGGAGACGGCGTAGGCGAGCACGAGCACGACCAGGAACCAGTCGAGGACGTTCACGTCGTGGACCTCACCGCTCGCGGAAGTTCGTGTTCGGCTCCGGCGGCCGAGCCACCACCTCGCCCCGGGCGGCCAGCATATGGGCGGGCAGCTCCTGCAGGACCTCGGCGTCCCAGGGTCGCGTCCAGCCCAGGAAGTCGAAGAGCCGGGCGATGATCCCGGCCGTGAAGCCCCACAGCACCAGGTCCTTGTCGTCGCCGATCAGGAAGCCCGGTCCGGTCCACCCGGACGGGTGCCGGACGGAGACTCGGTGCTCCGGCTCCAGCAGCTCGTCGATCGGGACGCGCAGCACCGCGTGCACCTCCGCCGGGTCGACGACCCGCACGGGGCTCTCCTCGTGCCACCAGCCGAGCACCGGGGTCACCGCGAAGTTGCTGGGCGGTAGCCACAGCTCGGGCAGGGTCGCGAACACGTGCACGCCGGCCGGGTCGAGCCCGGTCTCCTCCTCGGCCTCCCGCAGCGCGGTCGCCGCCGGTGAGGCGTCCTCGGGGTCGGTCGAGCCGCCCGGGAACGACACCTGGCCGGGGTGCGAGCGCATGTCGTGGGCCCGCTCGGTGAGCAGCAGGTCGGGTCCCGCGGGGCCCTCGCCGAACAGCATCAGCACCGCGCCCTGGCGGGTCTCGGCGTCGTCCGGCGGCACGAACCGGGTCAGCTCGTCGACCGTGATCGTCGCCGCCCCGCGGCGTACCGGCTCCAGCCACGACGGCAGGTCCGGCTCGGGAGTGGTCAGCGGGTCGGGCACGAGGGGAGCCTACCGACCGGTACCCGACGGGTTCAGCGCGCGCAGAGCCCGGCCGTCGTCAGGTGTACGACGCACCCGTACCGCACCTCGGGCACCATGAGGAAGGCGGTCACGACGGCAGCATCACGTCGAGGTGCTTCTGGGTCATCGCCCGCAGCTCGGCGTAGGAGTCGACCACGCCGAACTCCACCTGGACCGAGCCGTCGGCACCCACGAAGGCCACGCCCGGCAGGCCTCGGATCCGCAGGTCCGCTCGCAGCGTCCCTCCGGGGTCCGCGAGCAGCGGGTAGGTCACGCCGGTGTCCCGGACCAGCTCGAGCGCCTTGTCCGGCCGGGTGTCGAGGTAGTCGACCCCCAGGACCCCGACCTTCCCGCGGGCCTTGCGGTGCAGCTCCTCGTAGTAGGGCAGCTCGGCGCGGCAGGGCCCGCACCACTGCGCGAACAGGTTGACGACCAGCGGACCGTGCAGCCTGTCCAGCCGGACCGGCCGGCCACCGCCGAGGCAAGGCAGGGTCACCCCCGGCAGGTCGTTGGCGCCGGTCCCGGCCCGGCAGGGCCGGACGCCGGCCTTCGCCTTGAGCGCGCGCAGCTGCGGGGTGTCGAGGGCGACGTGCACGGCGCCTGGCTGTGCCGCCGCGCCCCCGCCGCGCGGCACCCCGGCCGAGCCGCCGGCGCAGGAGGCGACCAGCAGGCAGGCCAGCAGCGCCACCACGACGCGGGGGCCTCGGCTCACGCCCGGCCCTCGGTCTTCACGAGCTTCGCGGCTTGGTCCGGGTCGGTCGGCCCCTCGCCGTACGACGGGCACCACTTCGCCACCGTGCACGCACCGCACGCCGGGTTGCGGGCGTGGCAGACCCGGCGGCCGTGCCAGATCAGGTGGTGCGACAGCATCGTCCAGTCCTTCTTGGGGAACAGCGCGCCGACCTCGTGCTCGGCCTTGACCGGGTCGGTCTCCTGCGTGAACCCGAACCGGCGGGCGAGCCGCCCGAAGTGGGTGTCGACGGTGATGCCCGGGATCCCGAAGGCGTTGCCGAGCACGACGTTCGCGGTCTTGCGGCCCACGCCGGGCAGCTTGACCAGGTCCTCGAGCCGCGGCGGCACCTCGCCGTCGTGCCGCTCAACCAGCGCCTGGGACAGCTTGAGCAGGGACTCGGTCTTGGCCCGGAAGAAGCCGGTGGGCTGGATGATCTGCTCGAGCTTCTCCCGGTCGGCGGCCGCCATCGCGTGCGCGTCCGGGTACGCCGCGAACAGCGTCGGCCGCACCGCGTTGACCCGCCGGTCGGTGGTCTGCGCCGACAGCACCGTCACGACGAGCAGCTCGAAGGGGTTGTCGAAGTCGAGCTCGCAGCGCGCGTCCGGGTATGTCTCGGCGAGCACCCGGTCGATCTTGCGGGCGCGGCGGACGAGGGAGGTGTCGGGCACGCCAGCCAGCGTAATCCCCGCCTGGGCGGGGGCGTCTTGGCGCTTCCCTGGGGGCATACGACAGACTGTGACCTGGAGCACCGACGGCGAGCGTGTCCGGCGGGCCGATGAGGAGGACAACTCGTGGACAACGACGTACTTCGCCAGTCACCGCTGTTCAGCGCGCTCGACGACGAGGCGGCGACGGCGCTGCGGGCCTCGATGACGGAGACCCGGCTGCGTCGCGGTGAGGTGTTGTTCCACGAGGGCGACGAGGGCGACAAGCTGTACATCGTCACCGAGGGCAAGGTGAAGCTCGGCCGGACCTCCTCCGACGGCCGCGAGAACCTGCTGGCGATCCAGGGCCCGGGCCAGATGTTCGGCGAGCTGTCGCTGTTCGACCCGGGACCCCGCTCGGCGACCGTCACCGCGGTCACCGACGCGACCTTCTCCTCGCTGTCCCACGAGGATCTGCTCCGCTGGCTCGACGGCCGCCCTGCGGTCGCCCGCGGCCTGCTCGCCCAGCTGGCCGGCCGGCTGCGCCGCGCCAACGACGTGGTCGCCGACCTGGTGTTCTCCGACGTGCCGGGCCGCGTCGCCAAGGCGCTGCTCGACCTCGCCGACCGGTTCGGCCGCACCGCCGACGACGGCGTGCACGTGCACCACGACCTCACCCAGGAGGAGCTCGCCCAGCTGGTCGGCGCCTCCCGCGAGACCGTCAACAAGGCCCTCGCGGACTTCGTCTCCCGCGGCTGGCTGCGGCTCGAGCCGCGCTCGGTCGTCATCATGGACATCGAGCGGCTGTCGCGCCGCGCGCGCTGACCGTTGTTTCGCCGACCCGTCACCTAGATGGCGGGGTCAGCGGCATGTCGCGCAGCAAGTGACGGGTCGACGGCCGGCCGGTCAGGCCCGGTCGCGCAGGTACTCGATCTGCGCCCGCACGCTCAGCTCGGCGGCCCCCCACAGCACCGGGTCGACGTCGGCGTAGACGGTCTCCACGACCCGGCGGGCCAGGTCGTCCGCGGACGGGTCGAGGGTGCGCAGGGCCTCCCGGACCTGCTCCAGCCGCTCCCGGCGGTGCGCGAGGTAGAAGTCGAGCGCGCCGAGGGCGTCGTCGATGACCGGGCCGTGTCCCGGCCAGACGGTGGTGACGTCCCGCGCCTCGGCGAGGGCGTGCAGCCGGTGCAGCGAGTCGAGGTAGGCCCCCAGCTGCCCGTCGGGGTGCGCCACGACCGTCGTACCCCGGCCGAGCACCGTGTCGCCGGTGAGCACCGCCCGCTCCTGCGGCAGCACGAACGACAGTGAGTCGGACGTGTGCCCCGGCGTGCCGACGACGTGCACCTCCAGGCCGTCGACCGCGACCACGTCGCCGTCGCCGAGCCCCTCGGAGCCCAGCCGCTGCTGCGGGTCGAGGGCGCGTACGCCGCAGCCGACCCGCTCCGCGAACGACCGGGCCGCCTCGGAGTGGTCGAGGTGCCCGTGGGTGAGCAGCACGACGGCCACGTCACCGGCGTACGCCGCGACCTCGTCGAGGTGCGAGGCGATCTCCGGCCCCGGGTCGACCACGACCGAGCGGCCGCCGGACTCGCGCAGCACCCAGGTGTTGGTGCCGTCGAGGGTCATCACGTCCGGGTTCGGAGCCAGTACGCAGCGGGCCCGCTCGCCGAACGATCCCCCGGCCCAGCTCATCCGCGCATCCTGGCCGCGACGTCCTCGCCGAGCGCGACCAGGTGGTCGGGGATCGACAGGTAGGCGCCCTCGACGTCGACCACCGCCTCCGGCTGGATCGACGACAGGTCGCGCCCCTCCGCGGCCGCGAGCGCGTCGGTCGTGTGCGCGAAGTCGTACAGCTCCAGGCAGGTGCAGTACGTCGGAGGCAGCATCAGCATCTCGTGGGCGTCGACCGCGCGGATCGCGTCCCGCACCGGCAGCCACACGACGTGGTCGGACTCGGTGGACACGTCGCGGGTGTGCTGGCCGGCCGGCAGCTCGGCCACGAAGAAGCGCGCGTTGAACCGGCGCGGCTCGAACACCGGGGTCACCCAGGACCCCCACAGCCGCAGCAGGTCCGTGCGCAGCCGGAGCCCGCGTCGCTCCAGGAAGGCGGTGAAGGAGACCTCCCGCGCCTCGAGCGCACGGCGGTCGTCCTCCCAGTCCGCGCCGGTGGTGTCCTCGACGACCGACTCGGCGGTCGGCCCGGCGAGCAGCACGCCGGACTCCTCAAAGGTCTCGCGCACCGCGGCGCAGACCAGCGCCCGGGCGAACTCCTCGTCGCAGCCGAGCCGGTCCGCCCACTCCGCGGCGCTCGGGCCGACCCAGCCGATGTGGGCGTCGAAGTCGCGCTTGTCGACGCCGCCGCCGGGGAAGACGCACATGCCCGCGGCGAACGCCATGTCCACGTGCCGGCGCAGCAGGTACACCTCCAGCCCGCCCGGGGCACCGTCGCCCGCACGCAGCAGCACGACCGTCGAGGCGTGCTTGGGCTCGGCGGGCGCGCGGGTGCCGTCGGTGAAGGCGCGCGCGTGCTCGACGAGGTCGGCCGGCAGCCGGCGGGTGGGGTCCATCAGGCGGGGCCTAGACCTCGACGACCAGCTCGACCTCGACGGGCGCGTCGAGGGGGAGCACGGGCACGCCGACGGCGCTGCGGGCGTGCTGCCCGGCCTCACCGAAGACCTGGCCGAAGAGCTCGGAGGCGCCATTCGCGACGCCGGGCTGACCGGTGAAGTCGGGGGTCGAGGCGACGAACGCGACGACCTTGACGATCCGCTTGATCCTCGACAGCTCGCCGACCTCCGCGCGGACCGCGGCGATCGCGTTGAGGGCGCACTGGCGGGCGCACTCCACGGCCTCCTCGGCGGTGACCTCGCCGCCGACCTTCCCGGTGGTGATCAGCTGGCCCTCGCGCATCGGCAGCTGGCCCGAGGTGAACACGTGGTTCCCGCTGCGGACCGCGGGCACGTACGCCGCGACCGGCTTGGCGACCTCGGGGACCGCGAGGCCGAGCTCGGCGAGCCGCTCCTCGGGGGTGCTCATGCGACCGGCCGCTTGAAGTAGGCGACGACGTTCTCGTTGCCGGTGGGGCCGGGCACGACCTGCACGAGCTCCCAGCCGTCCTGACCGAAGTTGTCGAGGATCTGCTTGGTCGCGTGCACCAGCACCGGGGCGGTCAGGTATTCCCATTTCGTCATGCCCGCGACTCTAGCGCCGCCCGTTACGGTGGCCACCGTGCCTCCCGACGACGTGATGACCCGGGCCTCGGACCCGCCGGACGCGGTCCTCAGGTACGCCGCCCACGACGACGGCCTGGTCGACGTACACCTGCCGGCGGACGTCTCGGCGCCGGTCCCGCTGGTGGTGTACGTGCACGGCGGCTTCTGGCGCGAGGCGTTCGACCGCACCCACGCCCGGCCGCTCGCCAACGCGCTCGCGGCGGACGGCGTGGCGGTGGCGTCGGTGGAGTACCGCCGCGGTCCCGACGCCTGGTCCCGGGCGTCGTCCGACCTGGACGCGGCGCTGACCGCGCTGCCCGGGCTGCTGGACGGCCTCGGCGTGCGCACCACCACCACGACCTGCGTCGGCCACTCCGCGGGCGGGCACCTGGTGCTCTGGCTGGCCAACGAACGGCGTCCGGTCGACCGGGTCGTGGCGCTCGCACCGGTCGGCGACCTGCGCTTCGCGGCCGGGACCGGGATGGGTTCCGGTGCAGCGGTCGACTTCCTCGGTGGCACGCCCGACGAGGTCCCGGCGGTGTACGACGCGGCCGACCCGGGCAGCCGGATGCGGAACCGCCCGACGTGCGAGGTGGTCGTGGTGCACGGCGACCGCGACGACGTCGTGCCGGTCGAGAGCAGCCGCGGGCTCGCCGGGCGGTACGCCTGGCTGGACCTGCGTGAGGTGCCGGGCGCCGACCACTTCGACGTGATCGACCCCCTGTCGCCCGCCTGGCCGGACGTCCGCGCCGCCCTCCGCTGACCCGTCACCTGGATGGCGGTCTCACCGGCGTGTCCCGCAGGAAGTGACGGGTCGGCGGGCGCCGGCCGGAGGGTGAGACGCTTGACCGCATGACGTCCCCCCGCCGGATCGCCGTGGTCGGGGCCGGCCCTGCCGGTACGGCGCTCGCGCTCGGTCTCGCGCGGGCGGGACACGACGTGACGCTGGTGTCGGACCGGACCGCCGAGGAGATCGGCTCCGGGGCGGTGATGTCGAGCCAGATCACCTTCGAGTCGGCCCTGGACGCCGAGCACGCGCTGGGCATCGCCGACCTGCTGCCGCCGGCGCCCCCGATCGAGCGGCTCACCTACGACACGGTGCGGACCGACGGGTCGACGGCCGCGTTCGACACCCGGCTCGCGACCGCGGCCCGCTCGCTCGACCAGCGGGTCCGGCTGCCGCTGCTCATGCACGAGGTCGAGCGACTCGGCGGCAAGGTGGTGATCCGGTCGGCGGCGGTCGACGACCTCGAGGACCTGGCCCGCGACCACGACCTCGTGGTGGTGTCCACCGGGCGGGGCGGGCTCACCTCGCTGTTCGAGGTCGACCCGGCCCGGTCGCCGTACACGTCGCCGCAGCGGGTCGCCGCGCTCACCTACGTCCGGGGGAGCACCCCGTCGTCCGGGCTGCGGTACCACTGCGTCGAGGGTGTCGGCGAGTGCTTCACCTGCCCGGCCCTCACCGTCGACGGGCCGTGCGACATCGTCGTTGTCGAGGGTGTCCCGGGCGGCCCGCTGGACGCCTGGGACGACGTGTCCACCCCCGCGGGGCATCTGGCCCGGCTCCGCGAGCTGCTCGCCGCGCACTTCCCGGCGGAGCACGAACGGCTGCGGGACGCCGAGCTGGTCGACGACCGGTCGGTGCTGCACGGCCGGATCACCCCCGCCGTACGTCGCCCGGTCGGCCTGCTGCCGAGCGGCGTACCCGTGCTGGGGATGGCCGACGTCGTGGTGCTCAACGACCCGCTGACCAGCCAGGGCTCGAACAACGCCATCAAGTCCGCGTCGTTCTACCTGGAGGCGATCAACGCGCACGGGAGCGCCTTCGACGCCGGCTGGATGCAGCGCACCTTCGACAACTTCTGGCGCGGCTGGGCGCACTGGGCGACCCAGTGGACGAACTCCTGGCTGCAGCCCGCCGCCCCGCACCAGCGCGCGGTCATCGACGCGGCCGCGACGCACGCCACCGTCGCGGAGACGGTCGCCGCCGGCTTCGACGACGCCCGGCTGTTCAGCCCGTGGTGGTACGACCCCGACGAGGCCGCCGCGTTCCTCGCCGCCCAGACCGAGCCGTCCCGGTTCGACGCCCGGGACCTGCGGCGCGCGCTCGGCCAGTACGCCACCGGCGTCACCGTGGTGACCACCGTCGACGACACCGGCGAGCCGTTCGCGCTGACCGCGAACTCCTTCACCTCGGTCTCCTTGAACCCGCCCCTCGTCGCCTGGGCGGCCGCCCGCTCGTCGGCGTCGCTGCCCGCGTTCGAGGCGGCCAGCCACTTCGCGGTGAACGTGCTCGCCTCCGACCAGCACCACCTGTCGCGCCAGTTCTCCACCCCCGGCGCCGAGAAGTTCGAGGGCGTCCGGCTGCGCTCCGGCCCGCTGCCGCTGCTCGAAGGCACCGTCGCCTCCTTCGTGTGCCGCCGGACCCAGCGCGTCGACGCCGGCGACCACGTGCTGTTCCTCGGCGAGGTGGAGTCCTACGACGCCCCGGGCGGCGAGCCGCTCGTCTTCCACTCCGGGTTCTACCGGCTGGCCACCAAGCACCCGGACCTCTAAGGCGCCTCTAGCCCGCCTCCAGCCCGCCGACCCGTCACCTGGAAGGCAGACTCACCGGCGTGTCGCACAGCAAGTGACGGGTCGGCGCGGCGACCTCTGTGGACAACCGACCACGGTCCCGCCCCCGCGCCGATGCTGGCTGTCATGGACCTGCTCCCCCTCGTCGCCGACGCCCGGCTGCCGACCCACCGCCCGTTCACCACCGCCGAGGCCCGCGCGTCCGGGGTGGGTCCCGACGTGCTGCGCCGGCTGGTCCGGGACGGTCAGCTCCGGCACGTGCTGCGCGGTGTGTACGTCGACGCGGCCGTGCGCGACGACCTGCTCAGCCGCTCGATCGCGCTGTCCCTCGTCGTGCCGGAGACCGCCGTGGTCACCGACGAGACGGCGGGCTGGCTGCATGGCGCCGACGTCCTGCCGCCCGGCGGTCACCTGCACCTGCCGCCGGTCAAGGTGTTCCAGCTCCCCGGTCACACCCGGGTCCGGCGCCGCGAGACCCACGGCGGCGAGCGCACCCTCGTCGCCCGCGACCTGACCACCGTGCACGGCGTGCTCGCCACGACACCGTTGCGCACCGCCCTCGACCTCGGCCGGCTCACCCCCCGCGACCGCGCGCTGGGCTCCCTGGACTCGCTGATGCGCGTCGGCGGGTTCGACACCGACGACCTGCTGCGCGAGCTGCCGCGGTTCAGGGGCTACCGCGGGATCGTGCAGCTCCGCTCGCTCGCCCCGCTCGCCGACCCGCGGGCCGAGTCGCCGGGCGAGTCCGCGCTGCGGCTGCGGTGGTACGACGCGGGCCTCCCGGCCCCGGTGCTGCAGCTGCCGATCCGCGACGAGCTGGGGCTCGAGCGCTACCGCGGGGACCTGGGGCTGCCCGTCGTACGCCTGCTCGCGGAGTACGACGGACGCGACCACCACACGTCCCCGGCCGACCGGGCCCACGACGAGCAGCGGCGCGCGTGGCTGCGGGCGCACGGCTGGATCGTGGTGGTGCTGACCCGGCGCGAGGTGTTCGCGCACCCCGACCGGGCCGTCGACCTGCTGCGCCGGGCCCATGCCGAGGCACGACACCGGGCCCGGACCGCGGCGTGACCCGTCACTTCCTGTGCGACACGCCGGTGAACCTGCCTTCCAGATGACGGGTCGGCGCAACGTCAGCGCAACGGGGGCTCGGTCTTCTCCCGCACCTCGTCCTCGGTGACGTCGGGGGCGAGCTCGACGAGCCGCAGCCCGCCGCCCTCGCCGGTGACCGGGTCCTTGGGGTCGATGTCGATGACGGCGAGGTCGGTGATGATCCGCTGCACGACGCCGCGGCCGGTGTAGGGCAGCGAGCACTCGTCCACGATCTTGTAGGAGCCGTCCTTGGCGACGTGCTCCATCAGCACGATCACCCGCTTGGCGCCGTGGACCAGGTCCATCGCGCCGCCCATGCCCTTGACCATCTTCCCGGGGATCATCCAGTTCGCGATGTCGCCGTTCGCGGAGACCTGCATCGCGCCGAGGATCGCGGCGTCGATCTTGCCGCCGCGGATCATCCCGAACGACGTCGCCGAGTCGAAGAACGACGCACCCTTGCGCAGGGTGACCGTCTCCTTGCCGGCGTTGATCAGGTCCGCGTCCTCCTCGCCCTCGAGCGGGTAGGCGCCCACCCCGAGGATGCCGTTCTCGGACTGCAGCACCAGCTCCACGTGGTCCTTGACGTAGTTCGGCACCAGCGTCGGCAGCCCGATCCCGAGGTTCACGTACGAGCCGTCCGTCAGCTCCGAGGCGGCCCGCGCCGCCATCTCCTCGCGCGTCCAGCTCATGACGAGACCTCCTCAGTGCGGGGACGCACGGTCCGCTTCTCGATGCGCTTGTCGGCCACCTGCTCCGGCGTCAGCGGGACCACCCGCTGCACGAAGACCCCGGGGGTGTGCACGTCGTCCGCGCCGATCTCCCCGGGCTCGACCAGGTGCTCGACCTCCGCGATGGTGACCCGGCCGCACATCGCGGCGAGCGGGTTGAAGTTGCGGGCGGACTGGCGGAAGACCAGGTTCCCGTGGCGGTCGCCCTTCCAGGCCCGCACCAGCCCGTAGTCGGCCACGATCGCGTTCTCCAGCACGAACTCCTTCGCACCGTCGGCGGTCTCGAAGGTCCGCACCTCCTTGGCCGGCGAGGCGACCACGACGTTGCCATCGGCGTCGTAGCGCCACGGCAGCCCGCCCTCGGCCACCTGGGTGCCGACACCGGTCGCGGTGAAGAAGGCCGGGATGCCGGAGCCGCCGGCCCGCATCCGCTCGGCCAGCGTGCCCTGGGGCGTGAGCTCGACCTCGAGCTCGCCGTGGAGGTACTGGCGCGCGAACTCCTTGTTCTCCCCCACGTAGGACGAGATCATCCGGCGGATCCGGTGGTTGAACAGCAGCCGGCCGAGTCCCCACTCGTCGACCCCGCAGTTGTTCGACACCGCCTCCAGCTCGTCGGCGCCCTGCTCGAGCAGTGCGTCGATGAGCACCGAGGGGATGCCGCAGAGCCCGAAGCCGCCCACCGCGATGGTCGACCCGCTCGCGACGTCCGCGACGGCCTCGGCGGCGCTTGCGACCACCTTGTCCACGTCTGACCTCCCTCTCCGGAGACCCGGAACCGGCGGACCGGATCGCCCGCGAGGCCACCCTAGCCAGCGACGTGTGCGCGGTGTCACGGGCGGGTTGCACACACCTGGGGCGGTTCGGTGAGGCCCGGCCACATGACGCCGGTCACACCTCCGGCGGGTTCGGCGTCCGGGCTACGCTTCCCCACCATGACCTCCCCCGACGAGCGCTGGGCCGACGTCCGCCTGCACGTCGTGACCGGCAAGGGCGGCACCGGCAAGTCCACGGTGGCGGCGGCGCTCGCCCTGGCCCTCGCCTCGCGGGGCAAGACCGTGCTGCTGTGCGAGGTCGAGGGCCGCCAGGGCATCGC
>Ga0308174_10000692_pt1 | contig 14664 bp, 13 predicted proteins | sample PhyPR2_FD_203894 | JGI IMG/M metagenome (GOLD analysis project Ga0308174, IMG submission 203894) | Soil microbial communities from UC Gill Tract Community Farm, Albany, California, United States - DLSLS.P.R2 | ecosystem: Environmental > Terrestrial > Soil > Agricultural land | place: USA...
CTAACACATGTAAGCGAAACTTAACCTTGGGGCTCGCGCCCCTCTTGTGGAACGGAAGTCCGCCGATGCCCATCCGCAGCATAGCCACCCTGGCCGTCGCCATCTTCCTGGGCGTCGTGGCCGTCTTTCTCGTCCGCAGCTACCTCGGCGCCCAGAAGGGGCCGGCCGGCCAGGCCGCCATCGCCACCACGCCGGTCGTCGTGGCGTCGCAGCAGATCGAGCGCGGCAAGACGGTCGAGGGGCCCTCGATCAAGCTGGTCAACTATCCGTCGAGCGCGGTGCCCGCGGGCTCCTTCCATGCGCTGACCGACCTGACCGGCACGCCGGCCGACAAGCGCGTCGCGATGCGCGCGATCGCGGCCAACGAGCCGATCCTGGCCGACGCCATCTCCGGCCCCGGCGGGCGGCTGGTGCTGTCGGCGTCGATCACCCAGGGCATGCGCGCGGTGACGCTGCGCTCCAACGACGTGGCGGGCGTGGCGGGCTTCGTCCTGCCGGGCGACCACGTGGACATTTTGCTCACCCGGACGCTGAACAATCGGCCCGTGACGCAGGTGCTGGACAGCGACGTGCGCGTGCTCGGCGTCGACCAGACCGACGACCAGGCGGCCAACAAGCCGCAGGTGGCCCGCGCCGTGACCGTCGAGCTCGCGCCGGACCAGGCTCAGAAACTCACGCTGGCGCAGACGGTCGGCCAAATCTCGCTGTCGCTGCGCCATCCGGCCGACGAGCTGCCGCTGACCAAGGTGGCGACGACGGTTTCGGATCTGGGCTTCTTCAGCCCGCGGACCGGCGTGACACGGGCGATCGTGCGGCGCCGCGCGGCGCGGCCGCCCGGCGAGGAAATCCATGTGACCCGCGGCCTGGAGATGGTCGGCTACAGGGTTCTGAACTAGGGGCGACGCGCAGGCGCTGCGCGGGGCAAGGGGGCGAGACCTGATGAGGGACACCGGAAAACGGTTCGCGGCCGCGGGGCGCCGGGGCATGGCGGGACTTGGCTTGGCGCTCGCGATGGCGCTGACCGGCGCGCTGGCGCCGAGCGGCGCGGCGCGCGCTCAGCCGGCCAGCTACGTCGGGCCGGGCGGCATCGCCGAGGTCACCGTGGCGCAGGGCAAGTCGCGCGTGCTGCAGCTGCCCGAACGCTACACCGACGTGATGATCGCCGACCCCAAGATCGCCGACGTCCTGCCGCTCAACACCCACTCGATCTATATCGTCGGCAAGGGCCCGGGCTCGACGGCGCTCAACATCTACGGTCCCGGCCGGCAGCTGATCGCCGCGGTCAATGTGGTGGTGGCGGGCGACATCGAAGGCTTCAAGAGCCGCCTGAACCAGCTGCTCCCCGAGGAGCACAACGTCCAGGTGACCGCCGCGAACGGGGCGATGGTGCTCTCCGGCACGGTGAGCAGTCCGGCCTCGCTGCGGCAGGTCATGACCCTCGCCGAGACCTATTCGCCCAAGAAGGTGGTCAACATGATGACCGTCGAGGGCACGCAGGAGGTGATGCTGACGGTGCGCTTCGTCGAGATGCAGCGCACCACGGCCAAGGACCTGCGGATCAACGGCTCGTTCGTCGGTCACGTGAAGACCTTCGAGAGCTGCACCCTGACGAGCTGCACGACCACGACGACCCAGGCGCCGACCTTCGCGTTCAACTCCGGCGACAGCATCCTGAATGCGACCACGCAGAGCTCGGATTCGTTCGCCAAGATCATCGACCTGATCCACACAGGCTCCGGCGACCTGACGCTGCTGTTCGACGCGCTGGAAGCCAAGGGCGTCACCAAGACGCTCGCCGAGCCCACCCTGGTCGCCCAGTCGGGCGAGACCGCCAGCTTCCTGGCGGGCGGCGAGTTCCCGATCCCGGTCGCCCAGGCGAGCAGCGGCGGGGGCGGTCTCCCGTCCATCTCCGTGGCGTTCAAGCAGTTCGGGGTGGCGCTGGCCTTCACGCCCACCATCCTCAAGGACGGCCTCATCAACCTGGTGGTCAACCCGGAAGTGTCGGCGATCGACCCGGCCAACTCCGTCAGCAGCGGCGGTGTGGTCATTCCGGGGCTGCGCGTGCGCCGGGCCCACACGACCGTGGAGCTGCGCGACGGCGAGAGCTTCACCATCGCCGGCATGATGAGCGAGGACTATTCCAACAACGTCCGCCAGCTCCCCTGGATCGGCGACCTGCCCATCCTGGGCGCGCTGTTCCGCTCGACCAGCTACCAGCGGGGCGACACCGAGCTGGTCATCGTGGTGACCCCGCATCTGGCGGTGCCTCAGAAGACCCGCGTGGCCCTGCCGGGCGAGCATTTCATTCCGCCTTCCGACTTCGAGCTGTTCCTGCTGGGGTCCCAGGCCGGCGCGGCCGCCAACCTGCGCCCCGAGGACCGGGCGCTGATGGCGGTGGATCCCAGCAAGGGCGGCGTCGAAGGGCCGCACGGCCATGTGCTCTACTAGGAGGACCCGCATGCCTAAGATCGCTTCGAGCGCGGTGACCGCGGTCTGCCTTTTGGCTGCCGGGCTGAGCCTCTCGGCTTGCGCCGTGAGCCGGTTGCACCTGGCCGACGACTCCGGCGTCGCCGTGCGCCAGGACATAGCGGCTCAGGTCGCCGATCCGGACGCCCGCTACCGCGGCCTGCCGGCGCCCGGCGCCTCCGGGCTGCGGACCGACTCGGCGCAAGGGCGCTACGACGCGGGCCAGGTTATTCAACCCGCCTCCACCTCGACCTCGACGGTCACGGTGGGCGGCGGACAAGGGGGGAGTGGGGCAGGCGGAGCGGGAGCACCCGCTGGTCCCCAGTGACGGAGACGACTCCCCGGAGCAAGCGTGTGACTCAAGTGCCAACCAAATCTCGGTTCGCCGAGGCGGCGAAGGATAGCGACGTGCAGCGGGTGTGTGTGGCCGAGGGCGCGCTGGGCGAGGACCAGCAGTTCGCGTCGGTCGCAGCCCTGTTCCCGAACGCCAGGTTCGATTCGATCGGGCCCGGCTGGCCGGATCGCATGCCGAGCCGGTGCGACCTGCTGATCGTCGCGGTCGACGCCGCGGCGGCGGTCGAGGTCGACGCGGCGATGCGGCGGCTGAAGGCCCAGCCCGCGGAAGTGAACACCCTCGTGGTGCTCCGCAACGCGGACGTCACCGTCACACGCCGGCTCATGCGCGAGGGCGCAGCCGACGTGATCCCCGCCCCCGCCAACGAGGCGGCCCTGGCGGTCTCGCTCGACAAGATCCTCGGGCCCGTGTCTCAGGAGCGCCCCCGGCGCGCCGGGGGACAGGTCGTCGCTGTGCTCAAGGCCGGCGGCGGCGTCGGCGCCACCTCGCTGTGCGTCCAGACCGCCGCCATCGCCGCGCGGGGCGGCGCCAGCGTTTGCCTGGCCGACCTCGACCTTCAGTTCGGGGCGGCGTCGCTCTATCTCGACATGCCTGACGCGGCGACCGTGTCGGACTGCATGGCCGCCGGCTCCAACCTCAAGGACATCGACTTCGCCGCCCTGCTCGGCCATCACCGCTCCGGGATCAACCTGCTGGCCGCGCCGCGTCAGGTGACGCCGCTCGAAGCCCTGGCGCCGCCGCAGACCGAGGCCCTGCTCAATGGGCTGAAGCGCAGCTTTGGGCTGGTGATGCTCGACCTGCCTTCGGTGTGGACCGCCTGGACCAATCGGGCGCTGCACAGCGCCGATCGCATCGTGCTGGTGAGCCACCTCAGCGTGCCGCACATGCACATGCTCGACCGGCAGATCGCGACCCTGCACGCCCAGGGTCTCGATGACCGCAAGCTCACGCTGGTCTGCAACGCCCTGTCGTCGGACCAGACGGCGCTGCTGTCGATCAAGTCGGCGGAACGGGCCCTGGGCCGCAGCTTCGACGTGGTGATCCCGGAGGACGGCAGGACGATGAACGCCGCGATCAACCAGGGCGTGGAACTCTCGACGATCCGGCGCGGCAGCAAGATCGAAAAGGCCGTCGAAGACCTGGCCCGGATGGTCACGCCGCAATCGGCCGAGCCCCAAAAAGCCAAGCGTCGGTGGGCATGAGTATGCTTTGGAAGAACGAAGGCGGCTTCGACACCTCTGAGATGCCGGCGCGCGGTCGGACGACGATCGACGATTCGATCGCCCTGCGCGTGCGCATCCATCAACGCCTGCTCGACATGCTCAACCTCAACCTGATCGAGAAGGCCTCGCGCGAGAGCCTGCGCGTCGAGATCCGCGGTCCGGTGGCTCAGCTCCTGGCCGAAGAGAAGCGGCTTCTCACACCGGTCCAGACCGATCAGCTCATCGAGGACGTGCTGGACGAGCTGCTGGGCCTGGGCCCGCTCGAGCCGCTGCTGAAGGACGAGGACATCAACGACATCCTGATCAACACCCATGCGACGGTCTATGTCGAGCGCAAGGGCAGGCTGGAGCTGACCGACGTCCACTTCCACGACACCCGCCACCTCGTACGGATCATCAACAAGATCGTCTCGGCGGTGGGCCGCCGGGTCGACGAATCCCAGCCGATGGTCGACGCGCGCCTGGCCGACGGCAGCCGGGTCAACGCGATCATTCCGCCGCTGGCGGTGGACGGTCCGCTGGTCTCGATCCGGAAGTTCGCGGCGATGCCCATCCACATGGGCCGCCTGGTGGAGCTGGGCAGCGTCCATCCGGACATGGCCCAGGTCATGCAGGCGATCGTGAGCGCGCGACGCAACATCCTGATCTCGGGCGGCACGGGGTCGGGAAAGACCACCCTGCTCAACGCCTTGTCGGCGTTCATCGACGCGAGCGAACGGATCATCACGATCGAGGATTCGGCCGAGCTTCAGCTCCAGCAGCCGCACGTGGGACGGCTGGAGACGCGGCCGCCCAACCTCGAGGAGCGCGGGGAGGTGACCCAGCGCGATCTCGTGCGGAACGCGCTCCGCATGCGTCCGGACCGGATCATCGTCGGCGAGGTGCGTTCCGGCGAGGCCTTCGACATGCTGCAGGCCATGAACACCGGCCACGACGGCTCGATGACCACCGTGCACGCCAACACGCCGCGCGATGCGCTTTCCCGCATCGAGCAGATGATCGGCATGGCGGGCCTGGAGCTTTCGCCGCGGTCCGTACGCCAGCAGATCGCCTCGGCGATCAACGTGGTCGTGCAGGTCGAGCGCATGGAGGACGGCCGCCGCCGCGTGGTTTCGATCTCCGAGATCGTCGGCATGGAAGAAGAGGTGATCTCCATGCAGGAGATCTACCGGTTCCGCCGCCAGGGCATGAAGGACGGCGCCGTGATCGGGAACTTCGAGACGACAGGGGTCCGGCCCCGCTTCATGGACGTGCTCATCGCGCGCGGCGTGGAACTGCCGAAGGTCGACTTCACTCCGGCGCCGCGTAAAGGCTTCTGACATGGGGCCGTTCTTCGTTCCCCTGGTCTACGTGCTGGCGTTCATCGCCGTGGTGCTGATCGTCCAGACCGGCGCGGGCATCGTGCTCTCCGCGCGCGACCGCACCAAGCAGATGAACCGTCGTCTCACCATGCTGCATTCGGGCATGAAGCCGACCGACGTCTACGCGGCGCTCGTCAAGCGGCCCCAGGGCGGCTTGAAGATCGAAAACGCGCGCCTGGTGAACGCCTACGAACAACTGGCCACCTACTGCCGGCAGGCGGGCCTGACGATGACGCCCCTGCGGCTGCTGACGATCGGGACCGCCTCCACCGGCCTGCTCTGGCTGATCAGCCTGTCCTTCGTGCGCTCGACGAGCGGCGGCGCTTTTGCCTTCAACGCGGTGATCAGCCTGCTGGGCGCGGCCCTCCTCTCGTTCGCGACGGTCTGGACATGGGTCAACCGCATGCGGACGGGGCGGCTGAGAAAGCTCGAAGAGCAGCTCCCGCTCGCGCTGGACGTGGTCGTGCGGGCCATCCGCGCCGGCCACCCCGTGGTTTCGGCCGTGCAGTTGGCCGCCGATGAGCTCGGCGACCCGATCGGATCGGAGTTCGGTCTGATCGTCGACGAATATACCTACGGTTCCGATTTCCGGGAGGCGCTGCGGAGCTTCGCCCGCCGGACCGGGTCGTCCGACGCGCACTTCTTCGCCGTGAGCGTGGGCATCCAGGCCGACACCGGAGGCAACCTGGCCGAGATCCTGGAAGGCCTCGCGTCGGTCATCCGGGCGCGGCGGACGCTTGCGAAGAAGGTCAAGGCCCTGGCGAGCGAAGGACGCGCTTCGGCACTCGTCCTCAGCGCTCTGCCGATCTTCCTCGTCGGCTTCCTCATGTTCACCCAGCCGTCCTACTACACGGAAAAGTTCGGCGATCCCTTGTTCTGGCCCTTCGTGGTCGGCGTGCTCGCGCTCTATGGCGTGGGCTGGCTCGCCATCCAGCGCATTGTCAATTTCAAGTATTGACGCGATGTCCCTCTCGCTCCTCCTCGAACTTGCGATCGAGCTGATCACCTTCGGCATCGTCGTCGCAGGCTCCGTCGCCCTGCTCAACCGCCTGATGGCGCAGGCGGCGGTGAAGCGACGGTTGGGGGAGAGCGCAGCGCCGGTTCAGCAGAGGCCGACCGGACTCGTGAAAGGGGGTCAGGTCACCAATCCCTTCCTGCTCTGGGTGCAGCGATCCACGTCGCTCGCCGATTCCAAGGATCGCACGAAGCTCACCCGCGATCTCGCCATGGGCGGGATCCGCAATCCGGCCGCCCCCACGCTTTATGTCGTGCTGCGCTTCGGTCTGGCCATCGGGCTGCCGCTGGGATTCCTGCTGATGCAGCGGTTCTCGAGCAAGCCTCTGTCGGGATTTATGCTGATCGCCGGCGCGCTCGGCTTCTGCGGCCTGGGCCTGATCGCGCCCAGGGCGCTGCTCGACAACCGGATCAACGCCAGGAAGACGCAGCTCGAACAGGAATTCCCCGATGCGCTCGATCTGATGGTGGTGTGCGTCGAGGCCGGGCTTGGCCTGGAATCGGCCTTCGTGCGCGTCACCCGCGAGGTCGGCGAATCGCACCCCCGCATCTCCGAGGAGTTCGACAGGGTGGTCCAGGAGCTCGCCGCCGGGCGCAGTCGGGCCGACGCGCTACGGGCGATGGCCGATCGCACGGACGTCGAATCGGTGCGCTCGTTCGTGGCCCTCCTGATCCAGACCGACACGCTCGGCACCAGCATCGGCCAGACCCTCAGGACCTATTCGAACGAGATGCGCGACCACCGCTTCCTCGCGGCCGAGGAGAAGGCCATGCGCATCCCGGTGCTGCTCACCATTCCGCTGGTGGCGTGCATCCTGCCGGTGATTTTGACGGCGCTGCTGCTCCCGGCCGGGCTCGATATGGCCCGGAACCTGGGACCGGCGCTCAAGGGAGGCTGAGACATGGCCATGCGTTCGTCGAAGAAGGTGCTGCTGGCCTCCGCCCTCGCGCTCGGCGCGGCCGGCTGCGCGACCCAGACGACGCAGCGCGAGGCGGCGCTCACGGTCAAGCCGGTGATCAGCAGCGCCCTGCCCACCCAGAGGGACGACGGGCTCTATCGCGACGCCGTTTCCGCCATCCATCGCCGGGACTATGCGGCGGCGCTCGACATCCTGCAGGTGGCGCGGGCGCGCACCCCCAACGATCCGCGCATCCTGAACGCGTTCGGCGTGGTCTACGACGAGCTCGGGCGCTTCGACCTCAGCGCGCGCTACTACGCCCAGGCGCAGACGGCCGATCCCAATTCCAAGATCGTCGCCGAGAACCTGGGCTATTCCGCCGTGCTCCAGGGGGCGGCCAGCTCGGTCGCGCTGGCGGCCGAGGCGCCCCGCCCCGCCCCGTCCTCGGGGACAGCGGCGGCGCAGCTCGCCGCCGCAGCGCCTGTCCCCACGCCAATGATTTCGTCGGCGGCCGAGCCGTTGAACCCAACGCAGCTGGCCGTCTCGCCGGATATCCGGCGCGCGGCGCTCCCTGCCGCGCACCTGAAGCTGGCGCCCGCGTCGCTCCCGCCGCAGTTCGCGGCCGCGGCGCCGGTCGCCGCCCCCGCCAGCGAGATCCAATCGGTCGCGTCTTCGCGCCTGGCGGAGGTCGCCGCCGCGCCCGCCGCGGTCATTCCGGCCGCCGTCGCCCAGCCCGCCTGGCCGCAGTTCGCCGCCGCGGCGCCGGTCCGCGCGCCCGCCGTCGAGGTCCATCCGCTGATGTCGCTGCGCCCGGCGGAGGTCGCCGCAGCGCCGGCCACCGCCGTCCGCGCCGCCCTCGCCCAGCCCGTCTGGCCGGCGCTCGCCGACCCGGAGCTCGCCGCCGCGGCGTCCGCCGATCCGGATCGGAACGCCGCGCGGGCGCACGCCTATGCGTTCGACCCGACCTGGAACGATGCGCCGCTGCTGATCGCCGCGCCGCCCGAGGCCAGGCCCGCCAACCTGGTGCGGACGAGCTTCCTCATGCCGGGCCCCCTGCTCCTGCCCGACTCCGCGGGCGGAGGCGCTGCGCCGGCGCCGGCCGCGCCGATGACCGAGCACGCCGCGCCGGTCCGCGCGCCGCTCGCCGCGGCGGAGGGGACACGGATATCGCACAAGACCCTCCTCGGGCGCGCATGGACTGGCCGCCGCGATCGGCCGCGGCCCTTGCACTTCGTCATGGCGGCGCTGGGCGAGCTCGCCCACGTGCTGCACCTGCCGTTCGGCCACGCGACGGATTCCGGCGTGCTGCTCGCCAGCCGCCAGCCGGCGCGCGCGCCGAACGCGGCCCCCGCAGCCGCTCAGGAAGCGCCGTCCGCCGCATCGGCCGCCGTCGCAGCACATCTGCAGCCGGCCGCCTGGACCGCTTCGGCCGCCAATACGGCCGGACGGGCGCCGGAGCCCGGCAGGTCCGCCGCCTCGACCCAGCCGCCCCTGCTCGGCGGCCCGGTCACCCTGATCGCCGCAGACCGCAAGGCCGCCGCCGCGCTCAAGCGCGAGCTCGCTCGGCAAGGGTGGACGGTCGCAATCTCCCCCGCGTCGAGCCGAGCCTCGCGGGAAAGCGTCATCCGCTTCCAGCCGGCGCATCGGCGCGTGGCGCTCGGTCTTGCGCACAGCCTGCGAATCCCGGTGAAGCTGCAAGCCTGCGGCTTCGGCTGCAGCGGCGTGAGCCTCGTGGTCGGGACCGACGCCTTCGCCCAATACGCTGGCGCGCGGCGCGAGCCGCGGCGGCTCAGCTAGCTCTGAACGTCAGGGGGAACCGCATGAAGGACCACCTCGCAGCCCGCGCGGCGTGCGGGGCCGCGATGCTGATCGCGGCGTGCCTCTCAGGGCCGCCAAGCGCTCAGGCGGGCCTGTTCAGCCGCCATTCCGCGAAGGCCGCGGCCGTGCCCAAGGACTATATCGCCGAGATCCAGCGGGCGATCGACGAGCAGCGGCTCTACGACGCCGGCCAGCTCCTCGACCAGGCCCTGCTCACCGGCCACGACGATCCGCACCTTCGGCTGATGGGAGGCAGGCTGGCGCTGGCCCGCGGCCGGCTGGACGACGCGCTGTCCGACTTCAAGCGCGTGGACCAGGACCCCGCGCTCAAGGGCGACGCCCTGGAGGGCGAAGGAATATCGCTGTCGCTGCTCGGACGCTCGGACGAGGCGGTCGCCGTCCTGCGGCAGGCCGTCGCCGTGAAGCCGTCGGCGTGGCGCGCCTGGAACGCCCTGGGCAGCGAGTACGATTCGCGGCGGCGCTGGCCGGAATCCGACGCCGCCTATGAACGGGCGCTCTCCGAATCCGACCGCGCGCCGATCGCGCTGAACAACCGTGGCTACTCGCGGATGCTGCAGGGCCGTCTCGAGGAGGCGATCAAGGACTTCGTCGAGGCCCTGGGCAAGAAGCCCGGCATGGCGGCGGCGCGCAATAACCTGCGGCTCGCCATGGCGATGAGCGGCGAGTACGACCGCGCGCTGGCCGGCGCGCCGCAGACCGACGAGGCGGCGACGCTCAACAACGCCGGCTTCGCCGCGATCATGCGCGGCGATTACCAGGCGGCGGAGGATCTGCTGCAGCGCGCCATGAGCGCCAAGGGCGAGTACTACGCCCGCGCGGCGACCAACCTGCAGCTCGCCCGCACCCTGGAGGCGCGGGCGACGGCGGCGCCGAAGCCGGCGGCCAAGCAGGAGCCCTGATCAGGCGGCTCGGGCCAGGCGGCGCGATGCGCGGGGCATCTTCAGTCTGAGCTCGCCGCGCAGCGCCTGGGCGCCCAGCCAGGCGAGCCCCGCCGTCGTGGCGGCCATGCCCGCGATCCCGAAGCCGACCGTCATCGGGTCCAGCGCGCCGGGGCTCGCCAGCAACAGGACGAACGGCGTGAAGGGCGGGATGAGGACCAGGCTCTTCAAGGTCGCCTCGCCCATGCCTGCGACCTGGGCCAGCGCCACGAAGAACACCAGCAGGAGCAGGCCGAACACCGGTCGCGAGAGGTTCTGCGCCGCGGGCACGTCGCGCGCCAGGGCGCCGATCCCGATCAGCGCCACCCCGTACATCGCGTAGGCGAGCCCGAACAGGCCGAGCGCGCCGGCGATGTATCCAAAGCTGGCCACGTCATGGAACAGCACCGTCCCGGCGCCGCCGAGACCCGGCAAGGACATCCCCGCCATGGCCGCGCCGCCGCCGAGCCAGGCGCCGACCACGAGCAGCGAGAGCGCGCCGACCCCCAGCAGCTTGCCGATCATCAGCTCGACCGGGCGGACCGAGGACAGCAGGGTCTCCAGCGCCCGGTTGGAGCGTTCGCGCACGACCGCCTGCAGGAGCATGCCGAGCGAGCCCACCAGAACCAGCCAGAGCAGGACGGTGATCGAGAACCGGCCGAAGCGGCCGCTGTCCTTGGGCGCAGGCGGCGCGGGCGGCGGTTGAGCCACCCGGATCTCCGCCGCGCGGCTCGGAGAGGTATCGGCCAGGTCGTGTCGGAGCAGGGCGAGCGCCACCTCCGACAGCCGCGCGCCGCGGATGTCCACCGACAGCACGCCACCGGGTCCCGCCGCGACGCTGAGGGTCGTGGCCGCCTTGGGATCAGGCGCCGCGGAGACCTGGACCGGATGATGTTCGAGCCGGCCCGCCTCGAGCACCGCGGCTTCGGCGCGGGCGCCGATGGCGGGGTCCTGCGCCTCGATGGCGACGAGGTCGGGCCGAGGCGTGGCGGGACGCCCCGCGAACGCGCTGAGGGAGAAGGTGGCGAGCGCCATGAGCAGCGGGCCCATGGCCAGCGCCACCCAGAAGCTGGGCACGCTGGCGTAGGCCACGAACTCGCGGCGGGCGATCAGGGCCACGCGGCGCATCAGGCGGCTTCCCGCTCGGCGGCGAGCGACCAGAAGGCGCCCTCCAGGTCGGCCTGGATCGGCTCGAAGCCCTGGATCGGGAGCTGCCGCTCGCCCATCGCCCTGAGCAGCGCCGGATAGGGCACGTGGCTGGGCAGCAGGACGCGCCAGCGCATGGCCTCGCCCATCTTGCCGGGGAACGGCTCGGCCGCGCCGCCCAGGCGGCTGGCGACGGCGATCAGGCCGGCGTCGTCGCTGCAGGTGACATAGGCGCCGTGCGGCGCCTGGGCCGCAGCGTCGGCCACCGGCCCCTCGAACACCGTGCAGCCCTGCGAGATGATGACGACATGGTCGCAAAGCCGCTCGGCGACGCTCATGCCGTGGGTGGAGAACAGGATCGAGCCGCCATGGGCGCGGTGCTCGTCGAACAGCGACTGCATCTCGGCCTGGGCCACCGGATCCAGGCCGCTGAACGGCTCGTCGAGGATCAGGAGCCGCGGATCGTGGGCGATCGCGCAGAGGATCTGCACTCGCTGGGCGTTGCCCTTGGAGAGCTCGCCCACCCGGGCGTAGCGCCGCGAGCCCAGCCCGACGCGCTCGAGCAGGCCATCGGCGCGCGCATAGGCGTCGGCCCGCTCGAGGCCTTTCAGCCGGGCGTGGAAGGCGATGGCGTCGCGCGCCCGCTCGCGCGGGGCGAGACCGCGCTCCTCGGGCAGGAAGCCGAGCTTGCGGCGGGTCTCGAACGTGGCCGGCTCGCCGAAGATCTCGATCTCGCCGGCGTCGGGCTCCGTCAGGCCCATGATGCACTTGAGCGTGGTGCTCTTGCCGGCGCCGTTGACGCCGATGAAGCCGGTGACGCTCCCCGGCCGCACGGTGAAATCGATGGCCTTCACGCCGCGCCCGCCGGCATACTGCTTGGCCAGGTGCGAAACGCGCAGGGGAACGGGGGCGGGGCTGTCGTTCGACATGACAGCCACCATCGTCGGCCCAAGTTACAGCCGGGCTAAGTTTCTTGGTGACTCTGGCGGTAAGCTTACTTGCCGGCGCGTTACTCGGGTCTCGCCCGCAAAACCTTTCGTTCAGGCGGTGGGGTCGTCGAGCAATTGCGAGGGATCTGGCGTCAGGTCGCCGCTCGGCGGCGGCGGCGTTAAGCTTGCCGTCAGGGCGGTGGCATCGGTCCCCGTCGTGTCGGAGCCCGCCCCGCCGGCGATGGAATCCGCACCGCCGGCGCCTGCCGAGGTGGTGTCCGCGCCCGCGCCGCCGGCAATGGAGTCCGTTCCGCCCGCGCCGGCCGCGGTCGTATCGGCGCCCGATCCGGCGGTGGTGGTGTCGGTTCCGGCCGTTCCGTCCGAGGCGCCGTCGGTCCCATCGCTCGCGGGCGCCTGGCCCCCGTCCTCCTGCAGCTTGAGGAGCTCGCCCAGCAGGCCGTGGCCCCAGCGTGGGCCGGCCTCGGCCTGGGTGATCACGCCGTCGCCGTCGGCGTCCAGCTTGTCGAAGACCTTCTGGACCGAGAGGCCGTTGGCGGCGCCCTTTGCCTGGGTCGGCAGCATTTTCCGCATGTCGGGCAAAAGGCTCCGGTCCAGGCCGGTGGGGTCCGCATCGGTTGACGGCGCGGATTGCTGTTGCGGAACAATGGGTAAGCTCGGCCGGTGGCCGATATGCGAAATGCTCATGGCGCATCTCCCTCGCGAGTGTCGCGAGGCGCGCTGCACGGCCGGCGCCAAAACGAAAGAGGCCCGGGCGGAACCCGGGCCTCGTTGTCAGATCGAAAGTGGGGCCAAGCGCGAATCAGTGCGACAGGATGAAATCGAAGACGTAATCGCCGGTCGACAAGGTCGTGCCGTGCAAGGCGTTGTAGGCGGTGGTGAGATCGCCGACGTTGACGCCATACAGATCGATGCTCCAGGTGTGGTCGTCCAGGCCGATGATCGTGTCGTTGACCGTGTTGTTGTTCGCCGACAGGTGCGACGACGCGGTGACCTCGAAGAACTGATTGAACTCGTCCTGCGTGATGGTGGAGTGGCCATCAAGGCTGAGATGATCGGAACCGACCGCAAAGCCCAGCAGCACCTTCACGCCCGCATAGTCTGACGTCAGCGTGGGCGCGGAGCCCGGCGCAGTCGCGGTCACATCGAGCGTGACATTCACGTCCGGGTCGGGATGTCCGTTGCTCACGCTGGTTTCGATGCTGGCCGGGCCGCTGAACGTGTAACCCGGGCCCAGGGACGCCACCCACGCATTGTATTGTGTGGTCCAAGCACTGGCGGCGGCCGTGGATTGGTAGTCTGCGTCGCCGTCGATATCCGGCTGAAGCGACGGCTGATCGCCATTTTGCAGGCCGCCGCTGAGCGCGAAGCTGCTGGTCAGGAAGTTGGACGCGCCGCCCGCGTGGCCCGGATCGAACGTGAAGTCGAAGACCAGCGTATCGCCGCTGTCTCCCGTGGCGGTCGTATTATAGGAGCCCGAGGTCACGTCTCCGGTGGACGTCGTGTGGCTTCCGGCGTGCAGGTTGCCGAACAGGAAGTATTCCTTCCCATTCGGATCGAGGCCCGCGAAGGCGTTCATGTCCGTGGACGTCGTGCCGGCGGCCGTCGCGCCGCCGAGCACGTCGACGTCGGTGTAGACACCGGAATAGTTATCATCCCCCGTAAGCGTCACTGGCATGGTGAAGTCTCCCACCGATTGAGGCGAAGCGCAGTGCCCACAAGAGGAGACCCGCGGCTCATGCTGAGAAATATAGCGGGACCCCCGCCGATGCCGTGACCTTAAAACCCGAATATCAATGTTCGTCAACGTGAATTGATGGTTAATTATTCGGTATTGTTGGTAAATTTTTGAACTTGTATTCTACGTAAGATCTCATTTCTCCTGTGAGGCGAAAGATTTCTTCTTTGTGACGCTGGGGCAATGCATCGCAATCGGATATTTCCCGCAATAGGCTTGGTTTACATGTATTCATCCTTAAGTTGGATACACTCTCTCCGAACATTATAATGCAATAGTCTAGGTTTACGAGATCAGACCCTGAATTCAAGGCAGGGACCTCGTCATGCACACCAAACTTCTGGCCGGCGTATCGCTGGCTGTGCTTTGCACCGCGCACCCTGGACTTGCCGCCGACCAGTCTTCGGTCTGGCAAGCCCAGATCGCCGACACGGCGACGGTCCAGGCGCGGGCCGCGGGCGGCGCGGGCGTGGCGATCGCCATCGTCGACACCGGCATCGTGGCCTCGCACCCGGAAGTCGCCGGGCGGGTCTCGCCGCTGTCCTCGTGCGCGGCCGTGAGCTTCACCTGCGCCAACGGCTTCGTGGACGACAGCAGCCACGGGACGGCGGTGGCCTCGATCGCGGCCGGCGCCTATTCCTCGACCGCCTACACCAGCATGTCGGGCGTGGCGCCCGCCGCCACCCTGATCGCCGAGAAGGTGCTGAACGCCTCGGGCGTGGGGACCGCCGACGATGTCGCCCACGGCATCGTCCAGGC
>Ga0308174_10000695_pt1 | contig 14650 bp, 18 predicted proteins | sample PhyPR2_FD_203894 | JGI IMG/M metagenome (GOLD analysis project Ga0308174, IMG submission 203894) | Soil microbial communities from UC Gill Tract Community Farm, Albany, California, United States - DLSLS.P.R2 | ecosystem: Environmental > Terrestrial > Soil > Agricultural land | place: USA...
GTCGGGCCGCCGGCGTGCCAGATCTGGCTGCCGGCTCCCGCGCCGGTGAGGACGATGCCCTCCTCCCAGCACTCGGTGAGGATCTCCGGCAGCCCGTGCGCCCGCCAGACCGCGAGCAAGTTGACCAGGCTGCCGTCCTCGACCAGGAGGACGTCCTGGCGCAGCAGGTGCTTGCGGACGTCGGGCACGTTAGGACCCGGGAACAGCCGGAGCACGGAGAACTCGACGTCCTCGCGGTCGCCGAACACCTGCTCGTGGACGGCGATCGCGCGCGGGTCGTCGCCCACCGCCGTCGGCACGTAGCAGAGCCGGACGGCGCCGTCCCAGAGCCAGCGTGTGCGGCCGAGGTCGAGGGCGAACTCGACCAGCGGCAGGTTGCCGGGTTCGCCGGGGCGTGGCTCGAGGATGCCCGAGTACGCGAACACCTGGCGGTCCATCAGGGGCCGACCGTCATACGTCGACCCGCCCGCCGCTGCGCCAGTACATCCCTGCCTCCCGGGTCAACAACCCCTCATCGACCAGATATCGGCGGAGTGCGGCGACATCGGCATGCCACACGGCCAGCAGCGCGTTCACCTCACGCTCCGGATAACGGACGCCGGGCTCGAACACCCGCACGAGGTGGTGGAGGACGACGAGCCGCTTGCCGCGCCGGGGCGGGATGGACACCAGCCGCCCGTCGCGGAGGAAGGCCGACAGGACCGCGTCCTCCGCCGGGTCGTCGGAGAGCGGTTCCGGGACGGGGGCGGCCTCCGCGGCCGCTCGGGCCGCGGCGCCGAACCGGTCGGCGTGCAGCACGAGCGCGTGCCCGTCGCGGTGCACCAGGCCCGCGCGGGCCAGCCGGCGGGCGGCGAGGGCGACGTCCTTCAGCGGAAGGTCCGCGGCGTCGGCGACCTCCTCGAGCGTGCCCGCGCCGAGCGCGAGGGCCGCCACGACCCGCAGCCGGGTGGGGTCGGCCAGCAGGCCGACGATGGTGCGCGCGTCCACCCCGGCGACGGTATCGGCGTCGGAAAGGGCTCGGTTCAGCGGTCCCGGGCGGTTTCCACAGTAAGTTCGGTGCCCATGACATCCGGCCGGGGCTTTTCCGAGGACATGCGGCTGGCGCACGTGCTCGCCGATCAGGCCGATTCGATCAGCCTGGACCGCTTCAAGGCGCAGGACCTGACGGTCGACACCAAGCCCGACCTGACCCCCGTGACCGACGCCGACCGCGCCGTCGAGGAGATGCTGCGCATCACCTTGAGCCGCGCCCGCACCCGGGACGCGGTCATGGGCGAGGAGTTCGGGACGACGGGTCACGGCCCGCGCCGTTGGGTGCTCGACCCGATCGACGGGACCAAGAACTTCGTCCGCGGCGTACCCGTGTGGGCCACCCTGATCTCGCTGTTCGACGGCGACGAGCCGGTGGTCGGGCTGGTCTCGGCGCCGGCGCTGAACAAGCGGTGGTGGGCGGCCAAGGGCGTGGGCGCCTGGACCGGCCGACGCCTGGAGTCCGCGACCCGCTGCCGGGTCTCGGAGGTCACCGAACTCGGCGACGCGAGCCTGTCCTACTCGAGCCTGTCCGGCTGGGAGGAGCGCGGCGCGCTCGACGGCTTCCTCGACCTGACCCGTTCGGTGTGGCGCACGCGCGCCTACGGCGACTTCTGGAGCTACTGCCTGCTGGCCGAGGGCGCGGTCGACATCGCCTGCGAGCCCGAGGTGTCGGTCTGGGACCTCGCGGCGCTCGACGTGATCGTCCGCGAGGCCGGCGGCCGGTTCACCGACCTCGGCGGAGCCCCCGGACCCGGTGGCGGTAGCGCCCTGGCCACCAACGGGGTCCTGCACGACGCGGCCCTGCGCACGCTCCGCACGCCGGCGGCCGAGGGTTCCCCGCCGGCCTGACCGCGCACTACGGTCGGGGAGTGCTCGACGTCCTCGTCACGACCGCGTTGCTGGTGGCAGTGGTCGCCGCGGTGCTTCTCGTCAGCGCGCGGCTGACCGGCCAGGTGGCGGAGAACTTCGGTGCGGACCCTCGGGAGTGGCAGCTCCGGATGCTGCCGTTCGCCCTCTTCGGCCCGATTCTCGCCTGGGTGCTGCTCAGTCGGCGGGGCGGCGGCCGCGGCGGCTTCGCCTGACCCCGCGAGCTGGGACCATCCTGCGGATGACGACTCCGATCGGCCCGGAAGCGCAGCGGCCCAACCCGGCACTCGCGCCGCTGACGCCGCTGCTCGGCGAGTGGCGCACGACCGGGACGCATCCGCTGATGCCCGGAGCGACCTTCCATGGCCGCGCGTCGTTCGCGTGGCACGAGGGCGGCGCCTTCGTGGCGATGCGCTCGGAGATCGATGAGCCGGGGATCCCCAGCGCAGTGGCGCTCATCGGCTCGGACGACGCCGCGGGCACCCTCACGATGATCTATTTCGACGAGAGGGACGTCTCCCGCCGGTACACCGTCGAGGTGGGCGACGGCGAGGTGTCCTGGCACCGCGACGAGGCGGGCTTCGCACAGCGCATGGTCCTCACCGTCGCTGGGGATCGGCTCGAGGCCAGGGGGACCATGTCGCGCGACGGCGGCCCCTGGGAGGACGACCTGCAGCTCACCTACGTGCGGATCGATCGGTAGGACGCCGGTCAGAAACGGGCCCAGCGGTCCGCCGCCTGCTGGAGCGCGGCGTCCTGCCGTGGCTCGGCCACCTCGCCGGCAGCGCCGGCCGGGACGACGTGCACACCTGTCCCGCGACCGGCCAGCAGGGCCGCCCCGATCGCGGAGGCGCTGCGCAGCGGCAGGTGACGGACCGGCCGGCGCAATACGTCGGCGAGCAGCTGACGGACGACGGCCGGGCGGCCTCCCCCACCGGTGAGCACCACCGGCTCGTCGGTCTCCGGCACCTCGAGCAGGCGGAGCGCCGCAGCGATCGCGAAGACCACCCCCTCGACGGCCGCCCGGGCCAGGTCCGCGCGCGTCGTCCCGGGATGCAGGCCGCTCCAGCCGCCCCGATCCGACGGGCGGGCGATCCCACCCCGCTCGCCGGTCAGGAACGGCCGGAAGGCCACTCCCCCCGCGCCGGCCGGAGTGGCGGCGGCCGTCGCGAACAGGTCGGGCACGGACATGCCGAGGACGTCGCCCACCCAGTCCCACGCCGAGCCGCCGTTCTGCAGCGCCGCCATGGCGTACCAGCCGCCACTGACGTCCGCGTAGCCGTGCACGACGGGATCGGCGACGGGCCGGGGCACCCAGCCGGGGCGCAGCAGCTGAGCGCCGGTGCCCAGGTTCAGCTGGGCCACCGGGGCGCCGGCGGCCAGTAGCGCGAGCGGCGTGTCCGCGCCGCCGGTGACGACCGGCACCTCCCCGACCGGCAGGGGGGCCGTCCCCACGACGTCGTCACTGGGCCGCACCACCGGCAGGAGTGCCGGATCGACCCCCGCGGCGGCGACGGCAGGTGCCGACCAGTCGTCGGTGGTGACGTCCCACAGCAGGGTCGCCGAGGCATCGCTCCGGTCCGTGACGGCCGGTCCGTTCAGCAGCGTCGCCCGCAGGGCGTCCTTGGGCAACAGGACGGCGGCCGCCCGCTCGAGCACCCGGGGCTCGTGCCGCGCCAGCCAGGCGAGCATCGGCCCGGTCATGCCGGCGACCAGCGGGTTGGCCAGGGCCGCCCGGTCGCCCTCCGGCAGCGCCCGCCAGAGGTCCAGCTCCGCCGCCGCGCGGGAATCGGCCCAGAGCATCGCCGGCCGCAGTGCCCGGCCGGCGGCATCGACGACGACGGTCCCGTGCATCTGCCCCGAGATCCCCAGCCCGGTGACACGGGCACCGGCCAGCGCGGGGGCCACGGCGGCCAGTGCCTCGTCGAGGGCGTGCCGCCACGTCGCGACGTCGGTCTCCGCCCGGTCGGGCCCGGGCCGGTCGACGGCGTACCCGCGCTCGGCCTCGGCGACGACGCGACCGGCGCGGTCGAGGGCGAGGAGCTTGAGCCCGCTGGTGCCGAGGTCGGCACCGAGGAGGACGTCCTCAGGCACGGTGCGCGAAACCGCCGCTGCGGCCGTTGCGGTCGGCGAGCAGCCCGGCCAGCGTCGAGAGGGCGATCTCGGCCGGCGCCTTCGAGCCGATGTCCAGGCCGATCGGCCGGTGCACGCGAGCGATCTCCTCAGGGGGCACACCGAGCGCGGTCAGCGCCGCGACGTGCGGGCCCTCGTGCCGGGGATTGCCCATGACGCCGACCCAGCGGGCCGGCCGGGCGAGCGCGTCGCGCAGCAGCTCGCCCAGCTCGTCGCGGTGGTGGTCGGTGACGACGACGTCGGCGGTGCCGCCCGCCAGCTCCTCGTCCAGCTCGCCGAAGCTGGTGACGACAAGGTCGGCCTGCACCGCCGCGCCAGGCTGGAGCTCTGGGTCCACCAGGACCGTCCGGAAGCCGAGCTCCATCCCCCAGCGCAATAGCACCTCCGACACCGGCGACGCGAAGACCGCCACCAGCAGGCGCTCGGCCGTCATGCGCCTCGCTCCGGGCTGTTCCCGTAGGCGTAACCGGCGTCGGGGTATCGCGTGCCCTCGGCCGATCCGATCGCGGCCAGCCGGACCAGGTCCTCCGCGCTCAGCTCGACCGCTGCCGCGCCGGCGTTCTCCTCCAGGTAGCTGCGCCGCTTCGTGCCGGGGATCGGCACGACGTCCTCCCCCTGGGCGAGCACCCAGGCGAGAGCCAGCTGCCCGGCAGTGACGCCCCTCTCGGCGGCCAGTTCACGGACCGCGTCCACCAGCCGCAGGTTGGCCGCGAACGCCTCTCCCTGGAAGCGCGGCTGGTTCTTGCGGAAGTCGTCGTCCCCGAAGTCCGCCGGGCTGGTGATCGCGCCGGTGAGGAAGCCGCGACCGAGCGGGCTGAAGGGCACGATCCCGACGCCGTGCTCGCGGGCGACGCCGAGCACCTCCGCCTCCAGGTCGCGGGTCCACAGCGACCACTCGCTCTGCAGTGCGGCGATCGGGTGGACGGCGACGGCCCGGCGGATCGAGTCAGCGCTGGCCTCCGACAACCCGAGGTAGCGCACCTTGCCCTGCTGCACGAGCTCGGCCATGGCGCCGACGGTGTCCTCGATCGGCACCTGCGGGTCGACGCGGTGCTGGTAGTACAGGTCGATCGCGTCGACGCCGAGCCGGCGCAGGCTCGCCTCGGCGCAGGCCCGCACGTTCTCCGGCCGGCCGTCGATCCGCATGCCGCCGTCGGTGTGGGTCAGCGAGAACTTGGTGGCCAGCTGCACCTCGCCACGGCGGCCGGCGATGGCCTCGCCGACCAGCTCCTCGTTGTGCCCGCTGCCGTAGACGTCGGACGTGTCGAGGAACGTGACGCCGAGGTCGAGCGCCCGGTGGATGGTCGCGATGGACTCGTCGCGGTCGGCCGGTCCGTAGCTCTGGCTCATGCCCATGCAGCCGAGACCGATCGAGGAGACGGCGAGGCCGTCGCGGCCGAGCGTGCGGATGCCGACGGAGGACGTGGAAGTCATGCCTTCATCCTTCCCCCGGCCGCTCATCCGGCGGCAAGCGCGTCGATCCGGCCGACCTCCTGGGGCGTCAGGGAGAACTGCGTGATCGCGAAGTTGGCGGCGATCCGGTCGGGGGTGACGGACTTGGGGATCGCGACGAAGCCGTGGTCGAGGTGCCACCGCAGCAGCACCTGTGCGGTGCTGACGTCGTGGGCGTCCGCGATCTCGCGGAGCACCGGGTCGTCGAGGTCGGTGTTCTTCAGCGCGCTGTAGCCCTCCAGGACGACGCCCCGCTTCGCATGCCCCTCGGCGATCTCCGCGTCGAACAGGGTCGGCGCCCACTCGATCTGGTTGACGGCGGGCGGCTGACCGGTCGCCTCGGTGAGCCGGTCGAGCTGGCCGAGCGAGTAGTTGCTGACACCGACGTCGCGGACCTTGCCGGCCTGCTGCGCCTCGAGCAGCACCCGCCACAGGTCCTCGTGGATCGAGTCACCCTCGGTCCAGTGGATCAGCCACAGGTCGAGGTGGTCGGTGCCCAGCTCGCGCAGGGAGGTCTCGAGCACCGCCCGCGGGTCGTCGGCGTGCGGCGGCACCTTGGTCGTCACGAAGATCTGCTCGCGCGGCACGCCCGAGTCGGCGAGCGCCCGGCCGACCTCCGCCTCGTTGCGGTACACGGTGGCGGTGTCGATGTGCCGGTAGCCGACGTCGAGTGCGGTGCGGACGGCGTCGTAGGCCTGCGGGCCGGTGATCTGCCAGGTGCCGAACCCGAGCAGCGGCATCGTGCCGCCCTCGGGCAGGTGGGCGGCCGGGACCGATGTCTGCGTCATGGCTCTCCCCTGCCCGGATGGGGACGGAGCTACGCGCGCACCCGAGGACCCGTCTGATGGGATGGACAGCGAGGCGGGCTCCGACCGGGTCCGCAAGAGGAGGCCGCTGTGCAGTACGCCGAGTCCGTCGTGGACCTGGTCGGCAACACCCCGTTGGTGCGGCTGAACTCCGTGACCCGTCACCTGGGTCCCGACGCCCCCCTGGTGCTGGCGAAGGTCGAGTACCTCAACCCCGGCGGGTCGGTGAAGGACCGGATCGCCGTCCGCATGGTCGACGCCGCCGAGGCCAGCGGCGCACTGAAGCCCGGCGGGACAATCGTCGAGCCGACCAGCGGGAACACCGGCATCGGGCTGGCCCTGGTGGCCCAGCAGCGCGGGTACAAGTGCGTCTTCATCTGCCCCGACAAGGTGGGCCAGGAGAAGATCAACGTCCTCAAGGCCTACGGCGCCGAGGTCGTCGTCTGCCCCACCGCCGTCGACCCCTCCGACCCGCGGTCCTACTACTCGGTCTCCGACCGGCTGGCCCGCGAGACCCCGGGCGGCTGGAAGCCGGACCAGTACTCCAACCCGGCCAACCCGCAGTCGCACTACGAGACGACCGGACCCGAGATCTGGGCGCAGACCGAGGGGCGGATCACGCACTTCGTCACCGGCATGGGCACCGGCGGCACGATCAGCGGCATCGGGCGCTACCTCAAGGAGGTGTCCGACGGGCGGGTGCGCGTCGTCGGCGCCGACCCGGAGGGCTCGGTCTACTCCGGCGGAACCGGCCGGCCCTATCTCGTCGAGGGCGTCGGCGAGGACTTCTGGCCGTCGACCTACGACCGCGAGATCGCCGACGACATCATCCCGGTGTCCGACGGCGACTCCTTCGCCATGACCCGCCGCCTCGCGCGCGAGGAGGGGCTGCTGGTCGGCGGCTCGTGCGGCATGGCGGTCGTCGCCGCGCTGAAGACCGCCGCGACGCTGTCCAAGGACGACGTCCTCGTGGTCCTGCTGCCCGACGGCGGCCGCGGCTACCTGAACAAGATCTTCAGCGACAAGTGGATGGCGGACTACGGCTTCGTCGACTCGACGGCCGGTGAGACCGTCGGCGAGGTGCTGCGCGCGAAGTCGGGCGAGACGCCGTCGCTGGTGCACACCCACCCCAACGAGACCGTCCGCGAGGCGATCGACATCCTCCGCACGTTCGGCGTCAGCCAGATGCCGGTCGTGCGCGCGGAGCCGCCGGTCACCGCCGGCGAGGTCGTCGGCTCGGTCGACGAGAAGACGCTGCTCGACGCCCTGTTCGCCGGCACGGCCAACCTGGCGGACCGGGTCGAGAAGCACATGTCGGCCCCCCTGCCGATCGTCGGCTCCGGCGAAGGGGTCAGCGCCGCCGTGGCCGCACTCGGTGCCGCCGACGCCCTCGTGGTGCACGTCGACGGCAAGCCGGCCGGCGTGGTCACCCGGCAGGACGTGCTGGGTCATCTCGCGGGGCTGACGCCTACGGTCGGGTCATGAGCGGTTTCAACACGCGGGCCATCCACGCCGGCCAGGAGCCCGACCCGGCCACGGGTGCGGTCAACGTCCCGGTGCACCTGAGCACCACCTTCAAGCAGGACGGCGTCGGCGGTCTGCGCGGCGGCTACGAGTACAGCCGCAGCGCCAACCCGACCCGGACGGCGCTGCAGGAGGCCCTCGCCGCCCTCGAGCAGGGCACGCGCGGCATGGCGTTCGCCTCCGGGCTGGCAGCCGAGGACACCCTGCTGCGCACGGTCTGCGAACCCGGTTCCCACGTGGTCCTCGGCGGTGACGCCTACGGCGGCACGTTCCGGCTCATCTCCCGGGTCGCGTCCCGGTGGGGCGTCGAGCACACGCCGGCCGACCTCAACGACCTCGACGCCCTGCGCGCGGTCCTGCGCCCGACGACCCGGGTCATCTGGTGCGAGACGCCGACCAATCCGCTGCTCAACATCGCCGACATCGCCCGGCTGGCCGAGTTCGCCCACGAGCACGGCGCGCTGCTCGTCGTCGACAACACGTTCGCCTCGCCCTACCTGCAGCAGCCGCTGACGCTGGGCGCGGACGTCGTCGTCCACTCGACGACGAAGTACCTCGGTGGGCACTCGGACGTCGTCGGCGGCGCGCTGATCACCGCGGACGACGACCTCGGCGAGCAGCTGGCCTACAACCAGAACGCGATGGGCGCTGTCGCGGGGCCGTTCGACGCCTGGCTGGTGATGCGCGGCATCAAGACGCTCGGCGTGCGCATGGACCGCCACCAGGCGAACGCCGCCCGGATCGCCGAGTTCCTGCTCGGCCACCCCGACGTCTCGACGGTGCTCTACCCCGGGCTGCCCGACCACCCCGGCCACGAGATCGCGGCGAAGCAGATGTCCGGCTTCGGCGGCATGCTCTCCTTCCGGCTGCGCGGCGGCGAGGAGCAGGCGCTGAAGGTGTGCGAGCGCGCCGAGCTGTTCACCCTCGCCGAGTCGCTCGGCGGCGTGGAGTCGCTGATCGAGCACCCGGGCCGGATGACCCACGCCAGCGCCGCCGGATCGCCACTGGAGGTGCCGAACGACCTCGTCCGGCTGTCGGTCGGCATCGAGGACGTCGACGACCTGCTCGCCGACCTCGAGCAGGCGATGGGCTGACCAGGCGCCCGTGACGACGACCTACGACGTCCGAGCCGTCCGGGCGGGCGAGTGGCGGCAGATCAAGGCGCTGCGCCTGCGCGCACTGGGCGACGAGGCCGCGCCGATCGCCTTCCTGGAATCGCTCGCCGAGGCCTCGGCGCGCCCTGACGAGTTCTGGCAGGAGCGGGCCCGGGGGTCCTCGGTCGAGGCGGGCCCCCGGGCGGGAGCGCGCCAGTTCGTCGCGGTCACCGAGGACGGCGAGTGGGTCGGTACCGCGGTCGGCCGGATCGAGCAGGCCGGTGACGTTGACTTCGAGGGCGCCGTCGTCTCCAGGACCGGCGGCCACGTGGTCGGTGTCTTCCTCTGCCCGGAGCACCGGGGCCGGGGCGTGCTGGGACGTCTCTTCCAGGCCGTGACCCACTGGCTCCGGGAGGCCGGGCTGGACCACGTGCGGCTGTACGTCCACGCGGACAACGTCCGGGCACAGCGCTCCTACGAGAAGCTCGGCTTCGAGCCCACCGGCACGCGCATCTCCGGATCGATCGGTACCGAGATCGAGATGGCCCGCCCCCTCTGAGGCAGGTCAGCGCGGTGCGGTGAGAATCCTGGGGCCGTCGTCGGTGACGGCCACGGTGTGCTCGACGTGGGCGGCCCGGCTGCCGTCGGCGCTGCGCAGGGTCCACCCGTCGGCGTCCACCCGGTAGTCGTCACTGCCTCCGGCCAGGAACCACGGCTCGATCGCGATCACCAGCCCCGGCCGCAGCGGCACACCCCGGCCGGCGCGACCCTCGTTCGGGACGTGCGGCGCCTCGTGCATCGTCCGGCCGACGCCGTGGCCGCCCTGGTCGGTGTTGATGCCGCAGCCGCCGGCCCGACCGACGGCAGCGATCGCCGCGGAGATGTCACCGACCCGGTTGCCGACGACGGCCACGGCGATACCGGCCTCCAGCGCGCGCTCCGTGGTCGTGACCAGGACCAGGTCGTCGGGGTGCGCCGTCCCGACCGGGAACGTGATCGCGGCGTCGCCGACCCAGCCGTCGAGCGTGGCGCCGGCGTCGACGCTGAGCAGGTCGCCGTCGTCCAACTCGTCGGCCGTCGGGATGCCGTGCAGGGCGACGTCGTTGACCGACAGGCACACGACGCCGGGGAACGGCGGCGTCGTGGACAACGGCGCGTACCCGAGGAACGGGGAGGTGGCCCCGGCGTCGGCGAGCACGTCGCGGGCGATCGAGTCCAGCTGCGACAGCCGCACCCCGGGGGCCGCGGCCGCCCGGACGGCGGCGAGCATGTCGGCCACGACCGCACCGGCCGCCCGCATGGCGTCCAGCTCGCCGGGTGTCCGGAGCTCGATCACGGTGCCACCGCCGTCAGGACGGTCGTGAAGTGCTCCACCACCGGGAACGGGTCGTAGAAGGAGTGCAGGAGGGCGCGCCACTGCTCGTACTCCGCCGATTCCCGGAACCCCACCGTGTGCTCCTCGAGACGGTCCCACTCCACGAGCAGCAGATAGGTCGCCGGCCGCTCCAGGCACCGGGACAGCGTCAGCCCGCGGAAGCCCGGCATCGCCGCGATGATCTGCTTCGCCTCGGTGAAGGCCCGCTCGAAAGCGGGCTCCTCGCCGGCCCTCACCGGCAGCAGCGCGTGTTCCAGGATCACCGGCCCGAGCCTACGGACCAGCGCGGGAAGTCCTGGGGGGCAACCGCGGTTGTGGCCAGCACCAGGCCCGATCGAGGAGGATCCCCCGCGTGACCACGTCCGAGAGCACTCGCGATCTGTCCGCCCTCGAGGCCGAGCGCGCCCGCATCCGCGACGCCCACCTGAAGCCGACCGGCGAGCGGCCCGCCTCCACCGCCCGCGGGCTGCACCACACGGCGCTGATCAGCAGTGACGTCGAGCGGACCGTCCGCTTCTACCAGGACGTGCTGGGCTTCCCGCTGACCGAGCTCATCGAGAACCGGGACTACCCCGGCTCCTCACACTTCTTCTTCGACATCGGCAACGCCAACCTCCTGGCCTTCTTCGACTTCCCCGGACTCGACGTCGGCCCCTACGCCGAAGTGCTCGGCGGTCTGCACCACATGGCGATCAGCGTCGACCCCGAGCACTGGGGGCAGCTGGTCGAGCGCCTGACCGAGGCCGGCGTCCCGCACGAGGTGCACAGCGGCGTCTCGGTCTACTTCCGCGACCCCGACGGCGCCCGCATCGAGCTGATCGCCGATCCGCTCGGCGAGATGTACGGCCACCACGTCCTCTGAGCCGACACCCGTGCTCGACGTGACCCAGCCGCCCCGCCCCGGCCCGGCCCAGCGGGTGAGCGTCCCGACCCTGTCGCCGTCCTCGAAGCTGTACTTCGGCACCGAGGCCGGCGGGTCGGCGCTGCTCCTGGTGGCGACCGTCCTGGCGCTGGCCTGGGCCAACTCCCCCTGGTCGGCGAGCTACGACTCGTTCTGGTCGACGCAGGCCTCGATCGGCATCGGCGGCGCGGAGCTGTCCCTCGACCTCCGGCACTGGGTCAACGACGCCGCCATGGCGCTGTTCTTCCTCGTCGTCGGCCTGGAGATCACCCGCGAGGTCAGCGTCGGCGAACTGCGCGACCGGCGGAACGTCGCCGCGCCCGCCCTCGGCGCACTCGGCGGCCTGATGGTCCCGGCCCTGGTCTACCTCGCGGTCAACCACTCCGGCCCGGCCAGCGCGGGCTGGGGCATCGTGATGTCCACCGACACCGCGTTCGTGCTGGGCATCCTGGCGTTGTTCGGCCCGCGCTGCCCCGACCGGCTCCGGCTCTTCCTGCTCACGCTGGCCATCGTCGACGACATCGGCGCGATCTCGGTGATGGCGATCTTCTACACCGACGGCCTGCACGTCGGCGCGCTCGTCGTGTCGGCGATCCTGGTGGCCGTGCTCGCCGGCCTGCGGTGGGCCGGCGTCTGGCGGGTCTCGCCCTACGTGGTCGTCGGCGTCGCGCTGTGGTTCGCCGTCCAGGCCTCGGGCGTGCACCCGACGCTCGCCGGCGTCCTCGTCGGTCTGCTCATGCCGTCACGGCCACCGCACCCCGACGTCGTGGAGCGCACCCGCGCGTACGGGCAGGCGCTGCGCGAGTCGCCGGACGCCGAACGCGCCCGGCTGGCCGCACTCTCCGCCCACGCGACGGTGCCGCCAGGGGCCCGGCTGCTGCACACCCTGCACCGCTGGACCGCCTACGCCGTCGTCCCCGTCTTCGGGCTGGCGAACGCCGGGGTCTCCCTCGGCGCGGAGACGCTGCGGACGGCGGCCACGTCGCCGGTCACCATCGGCGTCGCCGTGGCGCTGCTCGTCGGCAACGCGATCGGCATCACCACCGGCACCGCGGTCGCGCTGCGGACCGGGCTGGGCGTGCTCCCGGGCGGAGTCCGCTGGTCGCACCTGATGGCCGGGGCGACCCTGGCCGGCATCGGGTTCACCATCGCGCTGTTCATCACCGACCTGGCGTTCTCCGACGAGGCGCTGCGCGAGCAGGCCACCATCGGCATCCTCGCCGGGTCGGTCACCGCCGCGGTCGCCGGCGTCGTCCTTCTCCGGGTGCTCGGCGAGCGGTTCTCACTGTGCTCGCCGGACACCCAGGGACCACCGACGCTGCCGCCCCGCCCGTGGGTCGCGCCGTCCGTCCGGGTCTGACGCGTTCGCCATCGGGCCGCTCGCGATCGCTCTCCGCAGGGCGCCCTCCTCGACCCGGCCCGACCACAGCCGGCCGTCGATGAAGACCGTCGGCGTGCCCCCCACGCCGGCCTCCAGCCCGGCGGCGAAGTCGGCCTCCACCTTGTCGCCGAAGACCTGCGCCGCGTCACCCACCACGAGGCTGCCGTCGAGGCCCAGCTCGTCGGCGTAGGCCCGCAGCGCCGCGTCGTCCAGCCGGTCCTGCCGGGCGAAGATCAGCTCGTGCATCGGCCAGAAGGCGCCCTGCGCCCCCGCGGCCTCCGCCGCCAGGGCCGCGGTCAGCGCGAACGGGTGCACGCTGGGGAGCGGAAAGTTGCGGAAGACGAGGCGAACCTGACCGTCGGACTCCTCCACCACCCGCCGCAGCACCGGCGCCGCAGCCCCGCAGTACGGGCACTCGTAGTCGCCGTACTCGAGCAGGGTGACCGCCGCGTCCGGGTTGCCCAGGACGTGGTCGTCCACCTCCGGGGCCGTCACCGGCCCGGGGCCACCAGGTCGGCGTACTCCTGGTGGCGCTCGATCCAGCCCCGCACGAACGGGCACTGCGGCACGATCGAGACGCCCTTGCTCCGCACGTCGTCCAGGGCGGCCCGCACCAGCGTGCTGCCGAGGCCGTCCTGCCCGGCGTCCGGGTCGACCTCGGTGTGCGTGAACACCATCCTGTCGCCACGGCGCTCGTAGGCGGCGAGCCCCAGGACGCGGTCGCCGTCCCGGATCTCGTAGCGGTTCTCCTCCGGGTTGTCCCGGACCGTGGTCTCCATAGCGACGAGCAACCTCCCCGGTGCGCCGGCTGTTCCGGCGTCAGTCGTCGAGCGCGAGCGCCCGCGTCGGGCACGCCGCGACGGCGTCCCGGACGTCGGGCAGGTCGTCCTCGCCGGGCACCGGGCGGAGGACGGCGAGCACCCCGTCATCGTCGACCTCGAAGACGGCCGGCGCGAGGGCTTCGCAGGCCCCCGAGCCCACGCAGCGGTCCCGGTCGACCTCGACGCGGGTCACAGGGTGCCCGTCAGCCGGGCCGGCAGCCGCTTGATGCCGTTGACGAACGAGGACCGCAGCCGGTCGGGCTCGCCGGTCACCTCGAGGTCGGGCAGCCGGTCGAACAGGGCGCGGAACGTCACCGAGAGCTCGCGCCGGGCCAGGTGCGCCCCGAGGCAGAAGTGCGGTCCGTGACCGCCGAAGCCGACGTGCGGGTTGGGATCGCGACCCAGGTCGAACACGTGCGGATCGGCGAAGACCGCCGGGTCGCGGTTCGCGGCGCCGTAGAAGAGCAGGAACTTGTCGCCGGCGCGGAACCGGTGACCGTTCAGCTCACCGTCCTGGGTGGCGGTCCGCCGCATCCACGTGACCGGGCTGGCCCAGCGGACGATCTCCTCGACCGCGGTCCGGGTCAGGGAGGGGTCGGCGACCCACCTCGCCCGCTGCTCGGGGTGTTCGGACAGGGCCAGGACGCCGTGGGTGATCGCGTTCCGTGTCGTCTCGTTGCCGGCGACCAGCAGCAGGATGAAGAAGGACGCGAGCTCGGCCGAGGTCAGCCGCTCGCCGTCCACCTCTGACCGGACCAGGGCGGTGGTGAGGTCGTCGGTGGGACGCTCGGCGCGCTCGGCCGCCATCCGCTCCATGACCCCGGCCAGCGCCATGCCGGCCTCGAGGAAGGCCGTCAGCGGGTCGTCCTGGTCCTCGATCAGCTCCGGGTCTCCGCCGGAGAGCACGATGTTGGACTGCGCGAGCACGAGCGCGCGGTCGGACTCGGGGACGCCCATCAGGTCGCAGATGATCCGCAGCGGGATGGGCGCGGCGATGTCGGCGACGACGTCGATGCTGCCGTCGCCGTCCTCGGCCTTTCGGCGGGCGACGTCCAGCACGTCCTCGACCACCTGCTGCACCGAGTCCATCAACTGCTCGAGCATGCGCGGCGTGAAGACCTTGGAGACGATGCGGCGGATCTTCGCGTGCCGCGGGTCGTCCATGCTGATCAGCGAGCCGTAGAACTCGTTGAGGTCGGCGGGGACGTCGGTGATCGACACCGCACCCTGCCCCGAGCAGAACACCGCCGGCTGGGAGCTGATC
>Ga0308174_10000697_pt1 | contig 14644 bp, 23 predicted proteins | sample PhyPR2_FD_203894 | JGI IMG/M metagenome (GOLD analysis project Ga0308174, IMG submission 203894) | Soil microbial communities from UC Gill Tract Community Farm, Albany, California, United States - DLSLS.P.R2 | ecosystem: Environmental > Terrestrial > Soil > Agricultural land | place: USA...
CATGTACCACCCGCACGGCTCGCTCTCCGGCGCGTCTTTCTCGGCAGTAGGCATCGGCGTTCCCTCTCGACGGCGTGACGTGCGTGCACCCCGGGCGGCGGGCGGGCTACATAGCGCCTTCATCCTTACCGCCCCCGCTCTTATCTGGTGCTCGGCCCGGGGTGGAGGTCGCCGCCCGCCCCCGGGAAGCGGGGGATGCACCCGAGACGGGCGGCGACACAGGGAACGGTACGACCCCCCTAAATCCTCCGCAAAGTCGGGGTTGGGCTACGTAGCCCCCGGCGTAGCCCGGCCGTTGGACTACGCGTTGGGCTACGGGGCCGCTAAGTTACCGCGGGGTAATGGTAAAACACGAGGTCAGGCTATGTGGGGCGGGTCGGATTCGAACCGACGCGACAAGGATTATGAGTAACCCGCAACCGCCCTCTCACGCCTGACACTAGTAGACGCGTGTGGACACCCCTAGACGTGGGTTTCACCTTACAGGCAAGGGCGCTCGCACCGCTCGAGTGTCCACACGCGTCTAGGCGCGTCCAAGGCCGTTGGGCTACATGTAGCCCAACCGTCGGGCTAGCGTTGGGCTACACGGTTGGGCTACACTGTGTATACACAGACGCCCGACCCCGGGCGCGACGATTGGAGCGAACATGCAGACGAGAATCCCGCCCGCCTATCGGGGCAAGCCGTGCCGCCGCATCCCCGGTACCGAGTGCGTCGCCGTCACCACGCACGCAAGCGCCGACCGATCAGTGCGCGAGTACGCGATCCTGTCGGCCGAGGGCGAGACGTTGGGCCGCGTGGCGTATCACTCAGGACACATCGGCTTGTCGGCCGGATACCACGAGGGGTTCGGCGTCTATGACCGCACGCGCCGCACCTGGCGCAACCTGACCGACGCCGCCCGCACGTTCGCCGCCGAGGTGACCAAGTGAAGCGAGCGAATGGCGAGGGCAGCATCGACCGGCACCACAAGCCCGGGTGCGCCCGGCCGGTCGACAAGCGCGGCGAGGCGACGTGCGGTTGCGGGTACCGCGCCCGCGGCATGGTGACCGTGAACGGTGAGCGCGTGCGCCGCGTCGTGTACGGCAAGACGCACGCCGAGACGGTCGACAAGTGGCGCCGCCTGACCGCGGCCGACGTAACCGGCACCCTCACCCCGACCGGCGTCGGCACGGTAAAGGAATGGCTAGACGAATGGTTCGAGAGTAACGAGGCGGGTTGGAAGGTGAACACGCGCAAGTCGCACCGCTCCAAGATTGACCGCTACCTCGTGCCGCACTTGGGCGCCTACCGTCTCGACCGGCTCGCCCCGGAGCACCTTGACCGCATGTACCGCGCCATGCGTAACGACGGGCTCGCCGAGGGCACCTGTCGTCAGGCGCACATGGTTTTGCGGTGCGCCCTGGCACACGCCCTCGCGTACCGCAAGGTGTCAGTCAACGTCGCTTGCATGGTCGTCAAGCCCCCCGCGACGACGCAGGCACAGCGGGCCGTCATGGGCACCGACGACGCGCGTAAGGTGCTCGCCGCCGCGGGCGACAACCCCCGATTCTGGCTCGCCCTGCTGTGCGGGTTGCGTCAGGGCGAGGCGTTGGCGTTGCGGTGGGATTGCGTCGACCTCGAGGGCGGCGGTATCGGCCCGTACCTCGTCGTGCGCTACTCACTGTGCCGAGAGCCCGGCGTCGGGCTCGTGTTCACTACGCCGAAGTCTCAGGCGTCGGCCGGTCGCCTCGTGCCGTTGCGACCCGAGGTTGTGGCCCGCCTCAAGGTGCACCGCGCCCGCGAGATTGCCAAGGGTCGGGGCGCCGACGGCGACCTCGTGTTTCCTAACTCGCTCGGTCGGCCCCTCGAGCCCCGGCGCGACCATGACCATTGGGTCGCCCTGCTCACGGCCGCGGGGGTGGAGGGGCACTACACGCTACACAGCGCCCGCAACACCTGCGCGCACCTGCTCGAGGATGCGGGCGCCCCGGCGCGCGTGGTCGCCGAGATTTTGGGGCACTCACAGGTCGCCATGACCTACCGCTACCAAGCGAACAACGTACCCGCCATGCGCGAGGCGGTCGGCCGTCTCGACGCGGTGCTAGCGTGAGCGCGCACTAGGCGGCGACCTCGCAGGGCGAGGGCAGGAGAGCGCCGCCGACCGGCCGAGCCGGGGCCGAGCCGATCAGGCTCGGCCCCGGTTTTTTACTATTGACCTAACCCGTCATAGACTCACCTTGTTTACCCCCCTCGCCAACCCCCGGCGCCCTCCACCCTCTCGGGAGAACCTGAATGTTTGTCACAAACCAAGGCGCGTCAACCACGATGCACCCCGGCCTACATTGGGCCGACGCCCTGCGCGCGGTCGGCATGACCCAAGCCGAGGCGGCACGCCGTCTCGGCGTCGGCGCCCGGCACCTCAACCTCATTGTGCGAGGGCACGCCCTGCCGTCGGCCGCACTGACGATTCGGTTTGCCGAGTTGGTCAACACCTCGCCTCGCCTACTCTGGCGCATGCGGTCTGACTACGTGCTAGACCTGGCGCTCGGCGTGCCCGACGTAACCCGCGACGTTGTCTGACCACGTGCCTACCGCCGAGAGTGACGCACGGCTCACCGACGCCGAACACGAGGGCTTGATCGAGGCCACCCAATCCGGCACCGAGGTTGAGTACGTGGAGGCGTTGATCGCCGAGCGTCTCGCCCGCGTCATACCGCCCGGGAGGACCAATGCCTAGCGCCGATGACGCGCACCGTTGCGACACCCCGCCGACCGGGATGCCCGGCGACGAGTGGACGTGTCCCGCGTGCGGCCGAACGTATTGGGCCGACGACACTGAGGAGACGTGGGGCGAGGGCACATTCGAGTGGCGCTTCATACCGCCCGAAAGGGGCGACGTTGTCTGACACCGCCTGCCCCCTGTGCGGCGCCGACCTGCGCGGCGACCGCATCCCCGACGAGCACCGGCATTGGTACGGCGACAGGGGCTATTACTCGCGCGTGATCGGGCACGAGGTACGCGGCGTCTATGACGGCGTGCTCTTTTGGTCCTGCCCCGACTGTGGGCAGGCTTGGCCGAGGTTCACCGAAGACGACCGGCTCGGCAGGCAGGCGCGCGAGCACGTCGACCGATGGAACCTCGAGCACGCCGCGCGCCGTCGGGGGTGATTGCTACCGCCGACCCGACCTGTCACCCTCTTAGGTATCTCTTCCCCCTCGCTCGAAAGGTTGCCGCCCATGGCTAGCCCCGCCCGGACCTTGCAGGTTGTCAAACCCGAAACTCAACTCAACGCCGACGCCGAGCCCCCGCGCGGCGATCCTCAACTGACCGTCGAGACGATGCAAAGTTGGTCGCCGGGGCAGCGCCTTTGTCGCGGCCGTAAGCGTCATAATTGGTTGCCTTTCATGGTCTATGAACACCGCGACCGGTTCGACGTTGTCGAAAGGTGCTCGCACTGTCGCAACCGCCGCGCCGCCGATTACGTGCCAACCGCTCGAGGGTTGCGCAAGGTGACTGATTGGAAGCCTGACTATCGAGACGGGTACCTGCTGCCCAAGGGCGCCGCTCGCATTGACGAGGATTTACACGACGAGTTGACCGCGGCCGACATTCTCTCGCGTAAGCGTGTTGAGGTCGCCGACGAGCCCGAGGGGGACGATTCATAAGTGCGCGAGATTCGCGTTACCCAATGGTGCGACGTGCACATGCGCGACGAGGGCGCCCGCGTCGAGAGCGCCTTTACGACGCCGCCCATGCCCCCGGCGCCGGGCGCCAAGCCGTGCACGCTTGACCTGTGCGACGAGTGCCGCGTGCGTCTGTGGGAACCATGGCGCGCCCTGCTCGCCGACGTGGGCGCCGAGGTCGCCGAGCCAAGGTCGGCCAGGGCGGTCAAGGCGCCCGCCGAGCCCGACGACCGCGCCCTCATTACCCGGCGCCGGTACGCGTTGACGCCCGACGGGTACGGCTACCGGTGCCCTGTGCCGGGGTGCGATCAGCGCAGGCCGTCGCCGCACCGCTCGTCTCTCGACGGGCACATGCGGTACGCGCACAACGTCACGTTGCGCACCTGGCGCGACGAGCACGGCGACGTGGTGCCGACGAGCCTCACCGACGGCACGCCGTACGTTGACCCTGACGAGCCCGTGAGAGGCGCCGACAAGGGCGAGCACGATTGCCCCGTGCCGGGGTGCGACTACAGCGCCGCGGGGCTCAAGCAACCCGCTAGCGGGCTCGCGGCGCATCGGCGTGCGCACAAGCGACGACAGGAGGTCGCCGCCGCATCGTGATTCGCGTACTGCTCACCGACGATACCGACGCGGTGCTCGTCTCGTGCCGCGACTATGCGCAGGCGATGCGGGTTGCCGGTGCTGCCCTCGTCGGCAGTGCTCATGGCGGGCCGGTCGTCGCCCATGTGGTGCCCGGCCGGGCGACCCCGGCGACCGGCGACCTTATCGACGCCCTGCGCGAGGGTCGCCCCCTGTCTGACCTGCTCGTGCACTAGCCTTAGTTGCAGCACTGCCCCCGCTCGCGGTCTGGTTCGCTCCACCGCGGCGGGGGCAGTGCCTTTCTCCCCCCGGAAACGCGCCCGCCCGTTGCCCCCCGGCGCCATGACGGGCGCGCCCCGGCGTCTAGTGCGAGCGCAGGGCGACCGCTAACTCGTATTCGCAGACCTCATCCCACACGGTATGAACGTCGGCGCCGATAGCCCGCGCGAATGCGATAGCCATTGACGCGGTTGGGATGCCATGACCGCGCACTAGGCGGTTGAGGGTGACCGGCGCGACGCCCATGCGGCGGGCCGTCTCGCTTTGCGATAGACCGGCCGCGTTGATTTGACGCAACCATGACCGGCCCGGGTGCGACGGCAGTAGGCGGGCGCGCCCTGTAAGCCGTTTTGCGGCGTCGTGGGGGGCGGCGTGGGTGACTGGGCGGTCTATACCCGTCGGGGCCGTCTGGACCCCGCTAGCGGGCTTGCAGCGTGCCCAAAACCGTAGGGCGTTGCCGCCCTCGAGCAGTACCTCGCCCGACCGCTCGGCGACGAGTGCTAGGTGACCGTCGGGGCGGGCGACCCGCGCCCGTGTACCTCGAGCCGCAGGTGCCGCGCGGTCGTGTCCAAAGTAGGTGAACCGCGCGCCCTCGCCGAGCCCGTGCGCCCTGGCGCTGCCCCATACAATCGGGGGCGCTAGGTCGGTCTGTAGCGCCATGCCTTGCCTCATGCTCATAGTGTGTTCGCTCCACAACTAGTCGGTGCTCGCGCCACGTTTGGCGCGCGCGATAGTGCCCGCCCCTACTCTGGCACACGGGCAACGCCCACCCCTACCCGATTGGGGCAAGTAGAGTCGCCTTACATGCGAAACGACCCGCCCCCGGTTGGGGGCGGGCCGTGTCGGTGCCGGTCGGAGACTACGCGATAGCGGCGAGGCAGCGACGGCAGGTGACCGCCGAGGCGTCGGCCGACCAACGCGGGCCGGTGCCGGTAAGGGGCACGTACCGATTGCATGCCGTGTTCTGCACCCCGGCGTCGCCCATGAAATGCACGCGGCGCGGGTCGGTCACCGCGTCGCCCTGCTCGTCGCCCGCCGCGTAGGCCGCGAGGGCGTCGCGCAGCACGTGCGAGAGGGTGATGCCCTCCCGGCGTGCGCGCTCGAGGGCGGGGCCGTATACATCATCCCCGGCGCGGTAGGTGCGCAGGGGCATGCGTGGGGCGAGGGTCGGGGCGGCGTCGGTCGTCATGCGAGCAGGGTACGCCCGCGTATATACGCCGCGCAACCCTACCGGCGACGCGTGCTCGAGGCGGCATCGTCGGCGCGACGCCCGGGGTTGCGGCTCGCCGTCGGCCGGGGCTTGGCGTAGTCGACCAGGGCGCGGCGCAGTACGGCGCTCACCGACTCGCCCCGTTGCGCGGCGGCGCGCACCGCGGGGTCGTACACGTCGTCGGCGGCGCGGTAGGTGCGCAAGGGGTCGCGTGCCATGTGAGTCTCCCGGGGGCTACAGGATCAGGTGAAGGGCGGGTCGGTTGCCGGTACGTACCAACCAACCGCCCGGCGACGCCGAGGTTACGTGTTGCCGACGTGTGACACGCAAGCGGGGTCTATACCGAATCTCAGGCACCGCTCAGGTGTCGCTCAGGTACCGGCCGGTATACATCGTAACAAGGTCGGTATATGCCGCCCCTTGCGTCCAGGTGTGTCCACTTGCGTACAGTTGGACTCGCCGCGGTCGCCCTGTGGGGCGCCCCGGCCGGGCTCGACCGGCGTACCTGACCGGCGACCGTACCCGCCCGGCGCAGTGCGCCGAGGCTTGGAGCGAAAGCCAAAGCCAAAGCCAAAGCCGAGCCCCCCCGGGGCGGCGCCGCCGTGCGCCCAACCCCGCCCACCACCTCAAGCCAAGGGGTAACCCGCATGCCGCACGCCCGTACGACCGCCGACGCCGAGCCCCTGCTCGTCTCGGTCGCCGAAATGGCGAGGGTCCTGGGTATCTCGCGTGCGCAGGCTTACGTGCTACTCAACCGCGAGCGCATCGAGTCGCGCTATGTCGGGCGCCGTCGCCTCATCCCATACGAGGCAGTGCGCCATATCGCCGACAGTCTGCCCCGCGAGCGACCCGACTAAGTCTCGTCGTCACCCTCGCCCGCAATACCCCCGTACACGCGTAGGCGTGCGCTCGGCTCACGACCGAGACGGGGGGCGCAAGCATCGTCTTTTGAAAACTGAAAACAGCGCGACGTGTGCAGATACGCCTAGGCCGACAACCTTTCTATGCGGCCGGGCACGCACGGCAGGAAGCCCCCGGGAAAGCGGGCGGGTCCTGCTAGGGAACGGAACACGGCGCGCGGTCGCACGAGGCTCAGGGGTCGCGCCCTGTCGCGCTCGTGCGCACACACAGACCGCCTCGCCGCTTAGCGGGGGCGCCGCCCGTTCGAGTCGGGCCGAGGCACGCGGGACAACACGAAACAGGGGTGACGCCATGGACCCGACGGCAGGCATTACGTGCAGCGACCTACGCCGCGTGGTGCGCGAGGCATTGCACAACGGTTGGCAGTGGGGCGGCATGACCGGCACCACGCACGCCCGCATCGTATGGCCCCCGACCGGCGAGGCTATTACGTTCGGCATGACGCCGGGCGTTGCCTCATGGAAAACGACGGCGACGCTCATACAGCGTGCGTCAGGCGTTGAGGTGTGGCGCAAGGGCAACCGCAAGCGGTCGCGTAAGGCTTTCAAGGCATCGGGGTTCACTGTCGACGCCGCCCGCCGTGAGACGCGCCAATGGCACGACCGATACGGCGCCGAGGTGGAGCGTCTGCGCGAGCGTCACGCGGCGCTGTGCGAGGAACTTGACGCCGCCGTGTCGTCGGGCAAGCGCAGTGACGCCGGGCGCTTTCGCGTGCTGTACGCCGAGGTGCGCGAGGTGGAGGAAACGCTCACGGGCTTTCACGTGCCGGTGTCGCCTTACATGCCAGGGGTGACGCATGCCCGCTCGTAAGCGCCTTTTCATTGAGGTTGTCGGCACGCCTGCCCCGCAAGGCTCTAAGCGCCACGTGGGCGGCGGTCGCATGGTGGAGTCAAGCGCCAAGGTCGCGCCATGGCGAGAAGACGTGAAACTCGCCGCCCTGCGCGCCCTCGAGGCTTGCCCCGACTGGGATTGCATGGCGTCGTCAATCTCAATGCACGCCGTCTTTGTGCTCGCCCGGCCGCGCTCTCACTACCGCACCGGCCGGTACGAAAACCTATTGCGCGACGGCGCCCCCTCGTACGTCTCGACCAAGCCTGACCTAGACAAACTCTTACGTTCAACGTGCGACGCCCTCTCGAGTGCGGGCGTGTGGGCCGACGATTGCCGACTCGCCTCAGTGCACGCCCGAAAGGTCTATCCGGGCGGGCGCGTCTATGTCGCCGCCCCTCTCACGCGCCCTGGCGCTCGACTCACCTTGGAGCAAAACATATGACTGACACCGCATTGCCCTACGGCGGCACGTCCGGTTGGTCGGGCTCGAGCACGTCGCGCGAGCGGGCCGAGCGCGACGACGCCGACGGCACGACGAGCGACCGACAGTTGCGCACCCTCGTACACCTCGAGCACTTGGGCGCCGTCGGCGTCACGTGGGGCGAGTTGGCGTCGGCGCAGGGGTGGCACCACGGGCAGGCGTCGGGCGTGCTCTCAGTGCTGCACAAGGAGGGGCGCATTTGCCGCCTCACCGAGCGCCGTAATCGGTGCGCTATCTACGTGCTGCCCGACAAGGTGTACGGCCGCGAGACGGCGCCACACGCAAGCGCACGCAAGGGCATGACCGACGCCGAGCGCGAGGCGGTCGCCCGCTTTCGGCAGGTGCTCACTCGCGGCGGCACCATTCGCGCCGACGACGCCCGGCACCTGTCGTCAATCCTTGCGCGGCTCGCCGATGGGTGACGACCGCGAAAGCCCCGTGCGTGCGAGTTTCACGAATACCGAGCCGTGGGTTGCCAACGTCAAGCGGCGTCGCGGCACAATCAAGGCAGGCGCTATCCGGTCGGGGCCGCGCGTCGCGGCGTTGCATGACCTCGCCGACATTCTCAGTAGCGAGCCATGGATGCGCGAGGCGGCGTGCGCGCACAGCGGTTACCCCGACGCGTGGTTTCCGAGCGTCGGCGCCCGCACCCGGGAGACGGTCATGGCCGCTGCCATGTGCGACGCCTGCCCCGTACGCCTTGCGTGCCTCGCGCACGCCCTCGCTATGGACCCGCCCCCCGTCGGCATTTGGGGCGGTCTGACCGAGCACCAACGCCGACGCATCGAACCGAAAGGCAACGCGTGACGACGACAGACGTATTTACCTCAGTGCGCCCCGACATTGAGCGCGACCGATGGGGGCGCCCCATGGTGCACACGGTCGGCGGCAAGCCGGTTGCGTATACGAGGTGCACAACGTACGTGGGATGCATAGAAGACACGTACAACCTTTCGCGGTGGCAAATGCGCATGGTCGCAACCGGGTTGGTCGACCGGCCCGACCTACTGCTCGCCGCGTCGGCGCACCGCGACGACAAGCGGGCACTAGACAACGTGTGCAGCGACGCAATGGAAGCGGCAAAGGCGCACGCCGCCGCGACGACCGGCACCGCCTTGCACGCCCTCGCCGAACGTGTCGACGTAGGTATCGACGTGGGCGCCGTACCCGCCGCGTACGTCGCCGACCTCGCGGCCTACACGGAAGCGACACGACCGCTCAAGCCCGTGCAGATTGAACAGTTCACGGTGCTCGACGCCCTCAAGATTGGCGGCACGCCTGACCGCGTCGTCACCTATAAGGGCAAGCGGTATATAGCAGATATCAAAACCGGTACGCTCGATTTTGGGTACCTCAAGATTGCCGCCCAACTCGCCGCCTATGCCAGGTCGCGCCCGTACGACGTGACGACGCACGAAAGGCTCGAGCCGCACGGCGCCGAGACTGACCGCGGCATCATCATTCACCTACCCGCGGGCACCGGCACCTGTCGCCTGTATTGGGTCGACCTGCTCGAGGGTTGGAATGCCGTCCAGGTGTGCCGCATGATCCGAGAGCGGCGCGCCATTCCCAAGCGCGACCTCATCGCCGAGTTTGACGCACCCCCGCCCGACAAGGTGCTAACCCCGCTCGAGCCGACGCACGACGTACTCGCCGACACAATCGCCGGGTGCACCGACGCCGAGGCGATACGCGACCTCTGGCGCGATAACGCCGCCGTGTGGACCGACGTCCTTACCGCGTTGGCTAAGGCGCGCATTGCCGCCCTCGCCTGACCTTTCAACCCTCACCCTCAATGATTGGAGCGACACCGCATGACCGACGATTTCGTACAGCCCGGCCCCCCCGGGGGCGACCCGCTCGACTTGCACGGGCTTATCGGTACCCTGCTCGTGTTCGAGGTGCACGAGGTCATTGACCACGTGCAGACCGTGCACACACAGCCGGGCGAGAAGACGGGCGCGGTGCGCGCCGACGTGCACGCCCTCGACGGCGCGCAGGAAGGCATGCACCGCAAGGATGCGCTTATCTTCCCGCGCGTGCTGCAAGGGCAGTTGCGCGGCGCCGTCGGCCGCAAGGTGCTAGGTCGCCTGCGCAAGGGCACGCCGCGCGTGCCAGGGCAGACGGCGCCATGGGAGTTGGCGCCCGCAACCGATAGCGATATGGCTATCGCCGCCCAATGGTCGACCCGGCGCACCATGACGAGCGCCGCCTCGCCGCAAGCGCCGTTCTAATGGGCGCGCCAACGCCGAGGCTCGAGCCGATACCGGGCGTCGATATGAACCGCCTTGCTCGGCTCTCCCGCGAGGCGGTCGGCGACCTCGAGGAAGCCGAGCGGGTCGTGATTGCCGCCTATAACATGGGCCGTCGCCGCGAGTTGTCGCAATGGCTCGGCTCGGTCGCCCGTCTGCTCGGCGGGCTCGACCGCCCCGCATAGACGCCGCGAGCCCCGGCACTTAGGGAAGAGTGCCGGGGCTCTCGGTCTATCCGCGTGCCCACACAAAGGAATAGAGAATGACAGACCGCCTCACCGTCGCCGACCTCGAGGCGGCATGCCGTAACGCAATGCACCGCGACGATTGGGGCGAGGTGGAGCGCGTCGCCGCCGCGCTCGACCGACGCGACGTGCCGCCCCGCCCGGCGTCGCTCGTCAACGCCGCCCTTTGGTACGCCGAGCAGGGGTTGCGCGTGTTCCCCCTGGCGCCCGGCTCAAAGATTCCCCGCAAGGGCAGCGCCGGGTGCAAGGATGCGACGACCGACGCCGAACAAATCCGCGTATGGTGGCGCGAGGATTGGCACGCCAACGTCGGGCTTGCGACCGGTCACCTTGTCGACGTGGTCGATTTCGACGGCGCCTTAGGTCATGCCGCATGGTCGCGCGTGTTCCCGCAAGCCGACGCCCTCGTGCCCGGCGCCGAGTTGCTAGCGACCGTCTCAACCCCGCGGCCGGGCGGGCTACACGCCTACGTGCGCGCCGCAGGGGCAGGCAACCGCGCGGGCATGGTGCCCGGCGTCGACTACCGGGGCGCAGGCGGTTACGTCGTCGCGCCGCCCTCGCACGTCGACAACGGCTCTTACCGATTTCTCAGACCGCTACAGCCGAATATGAGGGCGTACCGTTGACCGACCGGCTTGATAACCTTATCGCTAATGCACATGCTTTACTTGATTCTGCTATCGCCGAGCACGTCGCCGGGGCTCGCCGCGAGTTGGCGGGCGTCGTCATTCTCTTTTCGGGCGGCAATGATTCGACCACGCTCGCGCACCTGTTTAGAGAACGGGCGACACACGCCGCCCATGCGAACACCGGCATTGGCATTGAGCAGACACGGCAGTTTGTGCGCGACACCTGCGCGTCGTGGGGCTTGCCGCTTATCGAGAAGTGCCCGCCCGCGGGGTCGACCTACCGCGAGTTAGTGCTCGATCAAGGCTTTCCCGGCCCCGGGCACCATTGGAAAATGTACCAACGCCTAAAAGAGCGGTGCCTCGACGCGGTGCGTATGGACCTGATTAGCAACCCCTGGCGCCAACGCGTCGTGTATCTCGCCGGGCGTCGCCGCGACGAGTCAAAGCGGCGAACCAACGTGCCCGAGGTGCAGCGCGACGGGTCGGTTTTGTGGGTTTCGCCGCTCGTGGATTGGACCCGCGCCGACCTCAACGCGTACCGGCGCCGGTTCACCGTGCCCCGTAACACTGTCGCCGACCTGCTGCATATGTCGGGCGAGTGCCTTTGCGGCGCGTTCGCTCACCGCGGCGAGTTGGCCGAGATTGGCTATTGGTTCCCCGAGGTGCGCGCCCACATTGAAAGCCTCGAGGCAGACGTGCGCGCGACCGGCAAACACCCCGAGAAGCGGTGCGCGTGGGGTTGGGGCGCCAATTCGCAAGTGCGGCCGTCAAAGGTCGGGCCGTTGTGCTCGTCATGCGACGCTAGACACGAGGAAGTCACCACATGACGACGAGCCCCGACGACGACCGCCCCGAATACCTGCGCGTACTCTTCCCGCGCCGCGACAAGGGCAGCGCCACACCACGCCCGGCCGTGTCGGCGCCCCAATCTCGCGGCGATATGGCCCGCTACGCCGCCCGCGCCCTTGACGCCGAGTTGGCGACCCTGGCAAGCGCACCCGAGGGCAGGCGTAACGACCAACTCAACGCCGCCGCGTTCAACCTCTCCCAACTCGTCGCCGGGGGCGTGCTCCCCCATGGGCTCGTATGGGAGAGCCTGCGCTCGACGGCGCTCGGCATCGGGCTCACGTCGGCCGAGACAGAGAACACCTTGCGGTCGGCGTTCGCCGCGGGCGAGCGCGAGCCCCGCGGGGTGCCCGACCGCGAGCCGATACCCGAGGCGACCGTGCTGCACCTGGCGCCGCTCGCGTCGGCCGTGCACGACGCCGCCGAGGGCGACGAGCCCGCCGTCGATATCGCCGCCCTGTTCCCGATCATTGATTGGCGCGCCCTGTTCGAGGATGAGACGGTGGACGAGTGGATACTCGAGCCGCTAATTCCGGCTCGCCGCCTCGTCGCGCTCTACTCGCCGCCCAAGATGGGCAAGAGCCTACTAATGCTAGAGATTGCCGTCGGCATTTCCCGCGGGCTCACCACGCTAGGCGCCAAGGTCGACCGCCCTTATAAAGTCTTATACATTGACTTTGAGAACGACCCGCGCGGCGACATTCGCACGAGGTTGCGCGCCATGGGGCTTAGTTGGCACCACCTCGACAACCTCAAATATCTACCGTTTCCCTCGCTCGCCGCGCTCGATACATTCCAGGGCGGCGCCGAGGTGCTGGCAGTGTCGCGCTATCACGAGTGCGAGGTTGTCATTATCGACACAATCTCGCGGGCCATTGTCGGCGAGGAAAACGCTAACGACACATGGTTGCAGTTCTACCGGCACACGGGGTCGAAACTCAAGGCCGACGGCCGCGCATGCGTGCGCCTTGACCATTCAGGCAAAGACGTTGCTAAGGGCATGCGCGGCGGGTCGGCAAAGTATGGCGACGTTGACGCCGTGTGGAGCATGACCCAACTCGCCGACCTTACTTTCGAGTTGGAGTGCACCGCTAACCGCCTGCCCATTGCCGAGAAGCGCCTTACCATTACCCGCGAGCCCGGCCCCCCATTGCGGCACCGCGTCGATATGACGTTCAAGCGCACACAGTTTGACCAACGCGTCGCCAACGCCCTTGAGGCAATCCCCCGGCTCGACCCACCCGTGCCGCCAAGCGGCGACGGTTCGGGGTTCAAGCAGGTGTATAGGCGGTTGCTTACGCTCGGCGTCGACACGTCACAAAATGCGACCCAAAGGGCGCTCGAGGTGTGGCGCGGCACCGTCGCGTAGGCCGTCGCACCCGTCGCAGTTAGGCCATTGTCTAGTGCGACGCCCGACTATTAGCCCGTCGCAGTGCCAAGTGCGACGAGGTGCGACGCCGAGCATTTCGCTAGGCGTTATCGCAGGTCAGAGCACCTTTTACCCGTCGCAGTTGCTAGTGCGACGGGGTGCGACAACGGTCACCGCGTCGTCGCAGCACTTTGCAACCCCATAAGGGTTGCAAGTGCGACGCGGACCCGCGACGACCACACGGCAGACGAGAGGTAAGAGCATGGTTGAAAGTGAATGCATCGGCGGCATGACAGGCGCCCGTGTCGTGCGAGGGCGTCACCTGGCAGCGTGCGCCGACCCGGCAACCTGTCGTGGTTGCCTGCCGTGCACCTTGAGCCATTGCCAGGTGTGCCGACGTGCACACGCCATATACACGTGTGCGTCATGCCTAGCAATGGCGCGCACTAACCTACGGCTCGCCGTCGGGCTCGCGGGTCGGTTGGTAGACGAGGCGCTAGAGGGTCGGCGTGCCCTCGTCAACGGCGACGGCATACCGGGCGGCGACGCCCTCGTGTACGCCATGCCAGGGGCCGACGCGCACGGGTACCGGGCACAACTCGCCTCTCGTCAGGCCGCGGGGCTCTCGCTCGAGCACGTGCTCGAGGAATACAGCACCGACCCACGCCCACCCCTCGCGGTACTTACATGGCTCGCCGACGATTGGCACCGCACCCGTACCGGCAAACCGCTGCCCATTGCCGCAACGCTGCCCCTCGTCGGCGCCTACCTTGACCGCGCCCTCGCCGATATGGCCCGCGGGTACGGGTTCGCCCTTACGCACCGCCTACTCGCCCGCACCGTGCGCGACCTCGAGCAGGTGCTATACGACGGCGACCGCCTCGAGGTGAGCCGTGTGCCGTGCTGGGAATGCGGTACGCGGCTCGTCAAGGTGTACGCGGCGACCGCCCGCGAGGATCATTGGAGGTGCCCGGCATGCCGCGAGATATACGACCGCGGCCGGTTCGACCGAGCCAAGCATGACCACCTGGCGTCACGCGGCGCCGAGCGGTACGTGACGGTGTCCGACGCGGCGGCGGCAATCGGCCGGTCGGTACGCACCGTGCGGCAATGGGTGCGCGACGAGCGCGCCGCATCGGTGCGCGACGAGGTATCCGGGCGGGTCGTCGTGTGGTGGCCCGACGTGCGCAGGTTGCACGCAAGCGCACAACGGCGAGCCGAGCGACGGCGAGAGGAAGGGCAGCGGGTATGACCGAGTCATGTTGTTGTTGCGGCGAGACGTTCGGGCACGAGGGTTACGTCGTCATAACCCAATGCCTACCCGCCGCGCTCG